>BNJU01001485.1_pt1 | contig 117382 bp, 160 predicted proteins | sample 8539281 | NCBI WGS metagenome assembly BNJU01 (sample SAMD00202456, study PRJDB9452) | human saliva metagenome | isolation source: human saliva | place: Japan
TTATTTCTATAATTACTTAACCTTTATATCCTTAATATTCAATTTTTGAAACTCTAATATTTAAATAAAGTTCCAATATACATCAAATTATACCACATTTTTCAAAAAGAAAAGTTTTCTATTTTTCAACTTTTATTTTTCTAATTTCAATAATTTTATTTTAATAAGTTTTTAGTATATTCTGACAATTTTTCATCAAAAAGAAAAAGAAGTATCACTATTGCTTTTACTTCTCTGAAATTTTTTTATATAGTTATTAATTGTCTAAGAAACTCAAAGTTGTTGTTATCTTAAACTTAATTTTTAAAATAGATAAAACAGACATTATTTCATCTTTCACAATTATACTCCTTTTCTTAATTAGATTTCGTATTATAATTCAATATTATCTTCATTCAGCAAAATCTGTTATCAGCATTTTCCACTCAATTTTTATCTTCAAGCTCGACACCCATAATGTATCCCCATAGTATATTTGTTTGGTCTGCTCCAAATTTTTCATTTATAATCATACTTACTTCCTGTAAATCCGTTAATCCAATGTCTGGTCCTGCTGTAATGCTTAACAGTATCTTTTCTCGCTTTTGGAAGATTTTTATAAAAAGGGCTGTTTATTATTTGTTCTGTAGCAAGTTTTTACTTTTATCCTGCCCTTCACCCTTTACCAAATGCCATTACACCTTCTCCTGAATTTCCTAGCATTATTTTTACATCATCAAAATCAAGATTCACTACCCTTGTTTTTATTAGATTTGTTATAAATTCTACATTTTTTTATAAAAATTTCATCTCTTTTTTTCAAATAATTTATCAAAAGTTGTACTTAAATCTGCTTCCACTAATTTTTTTAAGAGGCAAAACTATAACAGTATCAGAAACTTCTTCTAATTTCTTGATTTCATCATTTTCTCCATTTGAATTAATTGATGTAGCAACTACAACCACTGCCAATATTCCCATTGTTTTTTGCAACTTCTGAAACAATGCAGGCTATCTCATTATTCTTTTTCGGACATTTCCGTCAAAATAAATACTAAATTAGTATTTTTCAATGCACTCTGCACTTTTTCACTTAAATCTTCAGAAGCCAATATTTTTTTGTTCCTACATTCAGTTTATCCAAATTCCCTTGATTTGTGTCAATTCCCTACAAATTGAATTTCTGCAATCTTTTTCTTTATCTTATTCAAGACATCATTTCCTACTGTACTGATTCCAATAACTTTTTATTCCAACACCGTCCATATTTTTCTCCTTTAATTATAAAATTTTCTATATTTTTAACATATTTTCCCGAAATACAGTTAAATTTTTTACTATTTTTTTATACGATTTCGCCTTTTTCTTCTAATAATAACAAAAAGCTTTACCATAATTGGTAGCTTTTGCATTTAAAGTTGCTTCATTTTAAGGTAGTGGAATACCTGTTTTTAAACTTTTTTTCTTTCAATGTAATTATATCATATCTAATTGATTAGTCAATACTTTTTCTTTTTATTTATAAATTTTTAAATTATTTTTATTAATTGCGAAAATCTGTTGCAATCAAATATACTTTTACACAGCTCCCTTTTTGTTCAAAATCTTCAGGATTTTCAAATTTAGTTTCTTCAAAGACTGTTCCCCGTGCGAGAAATAAATTTGGATTTTCGGTACTTGTGGCTACTGCTGTGGCAATTTGGCTGATTTCCTCGAGGCGTATGTCGTTTCCTGAGGTTATATTCATTAGTATTTTTCCTGCTCCTTTTATTGAACGTTCTAAAAGCAGAGTATTTAATGCCTGTTCTACCGCTTTTTTTGCTCTGTCCTCTCCGTGTGCTTTTCCAAAGTCTAATACTGTTTTGCCTGAGTCTTGTAATATAGATTTAATGTCTGCAAAGTTTAAATTTACAATTCCCTGTTTTTTATTAAATCCAATATTCCCTTTACAATTGTTACAAAGGCTTTTTCTCCTTTTTCATAGATATTTACCATTGGAAGATTTATGTATAAATCATTCAATCTTTGATATGGAATGACTATTATTGTATCAGCAAAATGTTTTAATCTTTCTTTTCTCTTTTTAGCAAGTTTTATTTTATTCAGGTCTTCAAAATCAAAAGGCTTTGACACTATTGCAACCGTTAGTATATTCATAGATTTCGCAATTTCTGCCACAGCTGATGAAAGTAGCGTTCCTGTTTTTTCTCCCATTTCAGCTATTATAAACACCATATCTGCATTTTGAAATTCTTTTTCTGTTTGTTTTCTTAAATCCTCCATCGCTTCAAATGAAGTTATTGACGACACAAATATTTTTTTGGGAGCTTTTGAACTGTCTAAATTCAGCTTTTCCGTATCTATCGTTATAAAATCAGCCTTTACAATGTTATTTAATATCATTTTATTTATTACATTACTTCCTGTTTTTCCCAAAGCCACTATTTTTACTTTTACACCATTTAACGTGTTTTTCATATCAGTCCCCCGACCTCTGTATTCCTACAAGCGATGTTACCCACTATTTTTCCTCCTAGATAATCTATATTTCAAGACACTATTTATTAATATTTTTTTCTTTAATCTATTTTTAATCACAGTTCTTTTAATATATCACAAGACCCTTTAATTTTTATTTTTAAAAATATTGATTTTATATTTTAACTTAACTCTTTTTAAAAATTATATCAAATTTGATTAGTAAATAAATAAACAAATATTATAAAATTATAGAAAAAAATATTACTATATTTCATTTTTATCAATTTTTGGACTATACTATTCTTGTAGATACAAAAATATTTAAATATAAATCGGGAGGCGGTTTTTATGAAATCTAGAAGTCTACTATTATTTTTAATACTATCTTTTAGCTTTATTTTCAGTAGTATTATCAAATAAAAATCGTAAAAACAGAAATGAAAAATAAACCGAAAAAGAAAATATGATTCAGACAGGGAACGAAAACATCAAGGAAATCTATCTTGCTGGCGGCTGTTTCTGGGTCTTGAGGCATATATGGAAAGATCGACGGGGTAAAGGATGCTACAGTTGGCTATGCGAACGGTAAAACTGAAAAACGAGTTACAACATTGTCGCATCAACGGATCACGCAGAAACAGTTCACGTAAAATATGACGCAAACAAAAATTTCTTTGAGCAAAGCTGCTTAAATACTATTTTCAAGTTGTAGATCCACTAGCATTAATCAGCAGGGAAATGATAGAGGCAGACACTACAGAACAGGGATTTATTATACTAATCCCTGAAGATAAAGAACTTATTTTTACAGGAAATTGAAGAAGAGCAGAAAAATATACAGATAAAATTCAAGTTGAAGTTCAGCCTTTGAAAAATTATATACTCGCAGAAGAATATCATCAGGACTATTTGAAAAAAAATCCTAACGGATATTGTCACATTGATGTCAGTAAGGCAGATGAAGTTATTATTGATCCAAAAGATTATCCAAAACCAAGTGACGAAGAATTAAAAAAACGGCTTACTCCACTGCAGTACAGCGTTACACAGAAAAAAAATACCGAACATTCTTTTTCAAACGAGTACTGGGACAATCATGAAGCTGGAATTTATGTGGACATAACAACAGGAGAGCCATTATTTTCCTCAAAAGATAAATATGATTCTGGCTGTGGCTGGCCAAGTTTTACAAAACCTATTTCAAAAGATGTTGTAACTTATGCAAATGATACAAGTTTTAATATGATAAGGACAGAAGTGCTTAGTCGAAGTGGAAAGGCTCACTTGGGACATGTTTTTGATGATGGACCTAAAGACAAAGGCGGGCTTCGTTATTGCATAAACAGTGCTTCAATTAAATTTATCCCATTAAAAGATATGGAAAAAGAACATTACGGATATTTAATAAAATTAGTTCAGTAAAATGAACAGAATAGGAGATAATTTATGTTTAATCAGCCATTACTGGTAGGAAGCGTATTTTTAGGAGGAGTAGCAAGTTTTCTATCTCCATGTATTCTTCCCATTGTTCCTGTATATTTGGGAATTTTAAGCAAAGGAAAAAAAACTGTGCTTAATACCTTTCTATTTATTTTTAGGTCTTTTCGCTTACTTTTTGTAAGCATAGGCTTTAGTTTTAGTTTTCTTACGGAATTTTCTTTAATGACACTATAAAAGTTTTTGGCAGGAATACTTGTAATAATACTGGGATTACATCAGACAGGCATCTTAAAAATTTAACTTTTTAGAAAAATAAATCTATAAATTTGGATTTAATTGAGAAAAATTCTTCATTACAGGCTTTTTTGCTAGGACTAACATTTAGTCTAGGGTGGACTCCATGTGTAGGCCCTATTCTTGCCTCGGTGCTTACTCTTGCAGGAGAAAAAGGATCTGCAGTCTATGGAGGGTTAATGATGTTTATATACGTCTTAGGACTCGCCACTCCATTTGTTCTATTTTTCCTTTTTCTCTCAGGAATTGCTAAAAAAAGTACGAGCTTTAAATCAATACACAAACTATTTTAAAATCTTTGGAGGATTTCTAATTATATTTATGGAATTTTTGCTAATAATGAATAAGTTTTTAATAATTTTATTTTTTTAAAAATTATAATTTTTAAATTTTTATAAAACAATTAGTAATCAAAATAACTTAAAAATAATTACAAAAAAATATTTTTAAATTTGCTATAATACAGAAAGGAAGTAATTTTTTATGAAAAAAATTAATTGTAACAATTGTAACTTTGTTGAGTTTTGGATCGATTTCATTTGGAAATACATTGCAAGGAGTTCAGTTAAAGGACATTAATAATAAACCTGTTTCCCTTAACAAGTACAAAGGTAAGAAAATATATATTAAAATGTGGGCTTCATGGTGTCCTATCTGTCTTTCGGGATTAAGCGAAATTAATTCTTTAAGTGCAGATAAAAGTAAGAATTTTACAGTTATAACAATTGCTTCTCCGGGACAAAAAGGAGAAAAACCTACAGCCAAATTTATTCAGTGGTATAAAGGGCTTAATTACAAAAATACTACTGTTTTACTGGATGAAAAGGGGGAAGTGCTAAAAAGGGCAAAAGTTTTGGGGTATCCTTCAAACATTATATTGGATGGGAACTTGAATATTGTTAAAAACTTTGCCGGGACATCTGACTGCTGCACAAATCAAAGGAGCTGTTAAATAAGTGTATAGTATTTTTAATAATTGACGATGAACCGATTATACGAAGAGGTATTAAAAACCTTTATTGATTTTGAAAAATATAAGATAAGTGATGTTTATGAGGCAGAAGATGGTAATTCTGCCTTTAAGACTTTTTCTGAAGTCTTGCCTGACCTTGTCTTGCTGGATATAAATATTCCCTTTTAAAAATGGGCTGACTCTTGCCGAGGAAATGAAATATCTGAAAAAGTGATGTTAAAGATAGCCATTATTTCTGGATATGACTATTTTGAATATGCTCAAAAAGGCTTTAAAAATCGGAGTTGAAGACTATATTTTAAAACCTGTTTCAAAAACGGATATAAATGAAATAATTTCAAAACTTATATATAAGCTGGAAGAAGATAAAAAAATATAACGAAGCAAGAAAAAAATTATTAATAAAATTAGTCAAATTGAGAAATCTGATAAAAATATTTCTCATAGCAAGTATAAAGATATTTTGACAAAAATTGAAGAAAAAAATACAGCGATATTTCCTTTAACTTAAATTCTCTGGCTGACGAAATGAATTTGTCTTCTGGATATTTGAGTTCACTTTTTTAAAAATTTGTTTGGTATTCCTTTTTCAGGACTATTTAAATAATATGCGGATGGAAAAAGGCAAATGCTGCTTTTGACAACAGATCTGAAAAATTATCAAATTGGAGAGCTTTGTAGGAATGGAAAAACTTTAATTATTTCAATTCAAAATTTAAAAAAACTTTTGGAATGACACCAAAAGAATTTAAGAAAAAGTGTGTTGGAAAAAAATATGAAATTAAAAAAACTATGAGAAATTCAATGCTGTTGCAGTTATTTTTTTATTATCTTGTTGGAAATTTACTGTTTATACTTTTTAAGCAGCATTTTTTTATTATACTTCAAAATATATAATAATGAACAAAGAAATTGAGTACACTAACAAAAATGTAATGAGTACATCACGTTATATCACACTTTATGTTGAGAAATTACAAAATATAATTAATCTTTTGTCCGTTAATGCGGATGTTAGAAATTTTTTTAACATTGGGAAATAATAATTCAAAAAAAGTATTGAAAAAATGGTTTATTCAATTCTCGATAATAATAAAGGGATAAAAAAATATTACTGTGATTGGAAAAAAATGGTAGTATTATTTCCAGTGATAAAAAAATAACGATATGAAAATATCAGCAAATATGATGAAGGAAAAAAATGGTATGTTGACGCAATAAATAATTCAGATATGCCTGTTTTCAATCCAGTCAGAAAAGATGAAGATTCTTCCATGAACTCTAATTCGTGGTTTTTTGTCAATTAGTCGGGATATAAAAAAATTCAAAAGGAGAGAATCTGGGAGTTATTGTATTTGATATAAAAATATGAAATGTTTGAAAAGGTATTTACGTTCTAATGCTTTTTGGAAGACAAAGTGACAGCATTATTATAGATAATCATGGCAATGTGATTTATTACAGAGATGTAAAATGTTTTGCTGATAAAAAGTGTCTTGAAAAAATTTTCAGAAAAAGAATAAAAAAATAAAGATACATATTTATACGAAACACAGATTGAAAATACAAACTGGAATTTAAGAAGCCTTGCAAACACAAATGACCTAGTTACGTTGAAGAAAAAAATTTTCTCACATAGTTATCATTATTTTCCTATTTTCACTAGCTTTTTTTCCTCTATTATTACATTTATCGTAATAACAAAGATTCTAAAGCCTTTAATAAAACTGGAAAAATCATATGCAAAACTTTTGAAAATAATCTACGGAATTTCATTTAAGTGAAAAAAACAGGCTATGAAATTCAGAACCTTGTGGAACATTTTAATGTAATGGTTGAAAAGATAAAAATATTTGCGGGAATATGAAATAAAGGCTCTTCACAGCCAGATTAATCCACATTTTCTGTATAACACGCTAGATACAATCATTTGGATGGCAGAATTTGAAGACAATGAAAAAGTAATCAGCATTACAAAATCACTTGCAAACTATTTTAGGCTTTCCCTTAGCAACGGACACGAAAAAATACCGTTAAAAGATGAAATTATGCACACTAAAGAATATTTATTCATACAAAAAGCAAAGATATGAAGATAAACTTTCCTATTTTTTTCAACATAGAAGACAAAAGCCTTCTTTCCATCGAAGTTCCAAAAATCATAATCCAGCCAATTGTAGAAAACTCCATCTATCACGGAATAAAAAAATCTTTCTGGAAACGGAATTATCACAATCGACGTTTACAGACAAAACAGCACTGTCAATATCTCAGTCAAAGACAACGGAATAGGCTTTGAAAAAGCTAAACAATTCAAAAAAAGCAAGACTGGCGGTGTAGGAATCAAAAATGTCGATAAAAGAATAAAATTCTATTACGGCAAAAATTACGGAGTATTTATAAATAAAGACAGCAAAAACCGAAGGAGCGGAAGTAGTTATAAAAAAATTCCTTTTTAAATCAAGTTTGTAATGTATTCTCAATCCCTTTTAAAAATCAAAAAAATTGAACTCTTGTTTAAAAAAATAGTTTTTTTATAATGTTATTCTAATTTCCAAAGATAATTATCATAAAAATGTGTTATAATCAAAAATATAGCGGAGATGATAATATGAAAAAGTTATTTTTGATTGTAATTCTTGCTCTGACTACAGTAAGTTGTGAACTTTTTAGTCCAAGTTATTGGAACAGAGTAACTGAAAGCAGAAGAGAAAATGGAGAAAGATGTTATAAAAAAATGGAAATGCTTATTGTGTAGATAGAGATGGTAATAGGCTTTTATTAATAAATTATTTTTTTGATTGGAGTTGATGGATTTGAAAAATTGATTTTTGATTACTGTTTTTGGGAATGGCTGTGGTTAGTTGCAGTCTGTTTAGTCCTTCAAGATGGGCAGAATATGAAAAAGATAGAGCAGGAAGCGGAAGAAGATGTTATAGAAATAGTTATGGAAATATATTTTTGTGAAGACGGAAATGGAAATCGTTATTAATAAATCATTATGTGAAGAAGTGGAATTTTTGAGATTCTGCTTCTGCTTTTTGAAGAGAAAGAAAAATTATTATACTAAACCTCAGTTAAATAGAAATTTATTACAAACTTTTCTAATAAAGAATAACAACTCAATATTTTTAAATAATTAAAATATAATTTTTACTCTTTAAAAATCCGTCGAGCATTTTTCTGTGCTGACAAAACTGTTTGAGCATAGCGAGTTTTTGTCAGTGCAGAAAAATGTCATGAGACAGCCATAGGTCGTGGGATTTGCGGCAATGAGCAATCCTACAGAAATAAAAAAGAAAAACATAGTAATATGGAAAAATATTTATTAATCAAAATATACAAAAAATACCCTAATTGTTTTAATTAGAGCATTTTCCTAAAAAATTCATTTTACTATTTTGTTCCAAATATTCTATCTCCTGCATCTCCCAATCCTGGATAGATATACGCATGTTCATTAAGTCCATCATCAATTGCCGCAATGTACAAGTCAACATCGGGATGTTTTTCAGTAAATTTCTTTATTCCTTCAGGAGCACTAATGATACAAAGCACAGTTATGTTTTTTACGCCTTTTTCTTTCAAATAGTCAAGTGTGTAAATCATTGAACCACCTGTTGCAAGCATTGGATCTACTACGAAAACTTGACTTTCGACAACGTTTGTTGGCATTTTTGCGTAATAATAGACCGGCTCTAAAGTTTCTTCGTTTCTGTAAACTCCCAGATGCCCTACTTTTGCATTTGGAAGAAGCTGCAGTATTCCATCTATCATTCCAAGTCCTGCTCTTAGGATGGGAACTAATGTTATTGGTTTATCCAGAACTTTTGTAGTAGTTTTCTGAATAGGAGTTTCTGTTTCAATCTCCTTGAGCGAGCAAAATGTTTTGTTGCTTCATAAACCATAAGTCCTGCTATTTCGTTTAGGCTTTCCCTAAAAAGTTTAGTATCTGTATGTTTATTTCTCAAATTTGAAAGTTTATGTTCAATTAGTGGATGTTTCAATTCAAAAACTGCCATTAATAATCACTCCGTTCTTTTTATATTCAAACTACTTTTTCATTTTATACCCAAATTCTATTTAAAAAAACAGAAATTATATCTTATATTATTTACTGACAAGGAAGCTGACCTCTTGCGAGAAAATTATAATTAATTTGCTATTTAAATTGGAAGATAGTATAAAAATTATATTTTACAAAATAATATCTTCAACAGGCAGAATAACCGCACCCTATCGAAAATTCCGACCTAAATCTACTTTTCATAATTTTAATAATCCATATAATCTCTTGTGCGTGCTGTCTTCCAAATAAGTAACTAAAATACTGTCTGTTCCTGACAAACATGTGTATTAAAAATGTTTAAAAGTTTTACTCAAGAACTATGAACAGTGGAACTATAAAATATTGATCTATTCCATACTCTCAATTCTTCTTTCATTTTTCCGTATAAAATCGAATCAAAATATATTTCTAATCTTTTTCCACAAAAATTCTCCTCTCTAATTTTTTTATAAATATAACTTTGTTCTGATAACTCATAAAAATTAACTTTTACAAATTATCGAACATTCTAATAAATCAAAAGAATCGAGATTATTTAGCATATCCTCTTCTTTCTTCTTCTTTTCCTGTCTTCTTTTCTTCTTTTTCTTTTTGTTTTTCTCTCTTTCTTTCTTCAACCAACGAATATAACACTGGTGTAAGAACAATGTCAAGATTGTACAGAATGAAAGTCCAAACATTACTGCAATCGCCATTCCTTGATAGTATCGAGCTTCGCTTTACTCGAGAATACCATTGGCAACCAACCTAATACTGTTGTAAGCGTTGTCATTAAAATTGGTCGAGTCTTGAACACGGCAGGCTCTACTAAGAGCATCATGAATCGACCAGCCTTTTTCCAGCAATCCGCAACGAAATCAAGCATTACAATCGCATTTGATAACCGCCATACCAAATAACATCAAGATACCAATCATAACGAACATACTAAGTTGTACTCTGGTTATCGCTAATCCTAAAATGCTCAATCATTGATAAGTGGCAATGTTGTCATAATCATAAGTGGCAAGATAAATGATTCCAACTGAACCTGAAGTACTGTATAAATCAACACAATCGCAAAGTAACAAGTCTTTCTTAATTTGTCCACCCATTTCAGATTGGTTTTAGCATGTCCTGCTACTCCCAATTTTGTATCCTTCAGCTGGATTTGCCTTCTTGAATGACTGTTGAATAAATGTCGCTGCATCGTTAAATCCTTTCGATTTATCAAGTTTGCACCAACTGTTACAATTCTTTTACCATTTTCTGTTGAAATAGTTGACGCACTTTCTTCATATTGCATTGTAGCAATATCCTAATCTAACATAAGTTCCTTTATTAGTTTTATCTCTAAATCCATAATTTTATTCAATGAATTTTTGATTTTTCCAATTCAACACTACATCCAATGTTTCTGTACTTTGAGTTACATCAATCGGATTTGCATGATCCAGATAGCTGTCATAAATAGCATTTGAGTAATATCTGTTACAGTTATTCCATAACTTTCTGCTTTTACTCTGTCAACTCCAATCTAGCACATGGATATCCACCTTCAGTCGATGACTTTAACATCCTTAAGCCAAGACTGACTCTTCATGTCATCATTATCAGCATTTGCTATTCTATTCAATTCTTGTGGGTCATCACCTTCTATTTGAAACAGAATAATCCTTTCTGCGATGAAACGACCTCCTGCTTTTTGTGGTGAAACTGCAAGTGTTACATTAGTAAATCTCTTTAATTTTTCTCTGACACGGTTCATTGCCTTCATCATCTTTCTTTACATCGACATTTTATTATCACTGCATCTTTTAAGGCTAATACATTTATATCTTTAGTCGCTGGATCTGCTTTTACAACTACCTCCATTTTATTTGCAATATCTTTTTGATACATCTAAATCTAATCCTGTCGCAAGTGTCGCAACTACCGAATATTGATTATCGTCAATCGTTGGGAAGAACGTAGTTTTTACCGTTTTTCCTATTCCGAAATACTACTACTACAAATGTTATTACAGTCCAATTACCATTTTCCATCTATTTTCCCAATACTTTTGCCACTAATTCTTTATATTTATCTCTAAATGCATTAAATTTACGGCTTTTTCAGCATTATCTGAGTATTTTTAACATCTAAAAATAAACTCGAGCCATTGGAACCCATAACATCGCAACAATAATCGAAGCTGACAACGCAAACATCATTGAAAATGCAATACTCTTTAAATACTTCCTTAGTAGTCCTTCAAAATAATATAATTGGTAAAATATACAAACTGAAGTTGCAGTTGACGCCATCATCGGAAGAATTACTTCATTTTGTACCCCGTATCGCTGCTACATCTGCTGGTTCCTTATTAATCTGAGATGTGATCAAAAATATTATCCAGCGTAACAACTCCGTTATCTACCAGTGATCCAACTGCAAGTGATAATCCCATGACGAAACCATATTCAATGTTATCCCTTGTGTTGTAGTAAGAAGAATGTAAACATTGCTGAAATCAGATCAATGTTCCCACAACTAATGACGCTCTCAAGTTTTTCAAGAATACAAAAAGTACTATGATTGTAATGATAACCGCTTGTATCCCAGAACTTGCAACATTTTTATTGATTCACTAACTTTTCTCACTGTTATCAACTATTATATTATAATTTAGAACCTTCTGGAAATAATGGTTTTTGCTTTCTTTCAAAAGTTTCCTTAGCCTTTTTAGCAACCTCCACCAAGTTACCATCTTTACTCTTTTTGAATCATAACAGCAACCATTTCTTTTTCCATTATATATTTACATATGATGTTGGATCCTCTATTTCCATACTCAACTTTTTGCCACATCAGCCAATCTAACTGTTTTGATTATTTTGATTTGAAATAACGATATCCTGAATTTGATCAAGAGCTCTTTTAATTCTCCATCAACTTTTAGGATAAATTCTTTTCGTCCCATCAGTTATCGTACCTGCTGGTGTTACCGTATTAGCTGCTTTTATTTTACTATAAATTTCTGCCGCTGACAAATTATATTCCTTTTCAACCTAGCTGGATCCAGCTAAACTTTAATTTGTCTTGTCGCATTACCCATTACAGAAATATTACCGATACCTCTATTTCTCTTTCAATCTAGGGTTGTAATGTTTCTTCAACAAATGATGTTATTAACTCTTTATTTTTCCCCAGTAATTCCCAATCATCAGTGCCATGTTGAACTCCCTGTGCATCATTTTGATACTGTGGGATCTTTAAAGTTATCATCATCTGGCAATTGTCCTTTTTATTTTATCTATTTGTGTTTGAACTTGTACTTGTTTAATATCTGTATCTACACCATAGTTAAACTCTATCGTAACTACTGATGAACCATAAGATGAAGATGTTGTAATATTTTTAATTCCATCTACATTCAATGCCGTATCTTCAATTTTTGTAGATACTTGTGTTTTTACATCTTCCGCTGTCGCTCGGTCCAAGTGGCATGTAACAACTATCGGTATATCATAATCTGGTATTCTTTCCTGTTTTTCATACCTGTCATCGCTACCAACCAGCAAAAACCATAAATATAAGTATCATCGTTGTCGACACTACTCTCTTCGTTTGCAAATTCTGCTACTGTCATTTTTATCTCATACGATTAGCAATAACCGTATGCTCCTTTCTCTATTTTTCTATTACTGCACAATATTTACTTTTTCATTCGCTTGTACAACATTTTGTCCATCAACAACTAACTGATCACCAGCTGTCAAGCCATCACCAGTCACTGCCGCATAAGTTTCATTTTGATTAGAAATATTTATCGGTATCATAACTGCTTTTCCATCTCTAATAACATAAATAACACTGAACTCCTCTTACTACAATCGCCTTTTTAGGAATAATCAACCCATCTTCAGGCTCTGTTGCAATATTTGCTTTTTCCATACATTCCACTTTTTAACTCTCTATCTGGATTAGAATTTAACTTTACAATAAATTGTCTACTAGTTTGAATCAAATGAGCTGCTATTTCATAAACTGTTCCAACAATTTCCTTACCATTCAATTCATCAGCACTTTTATAGTTGCTTGTGCTCCCCATTTGAATAACAATTTCTGCTGAACTCCAATTTCCAATTTCATTTCCTTTCATTAACCAATGTAAATAATTTTTCTCCTGCTGATACTTGATTGATGTCTTTCTAAATCCATATTTGCAATATATCCACTAACTGGTTTTAATAACAGTTTTTACTGTTAGTATCATTTGCTGTAGCCAAATTGAGCTTGTGCCGAACTCAAACTGTTTCTTCTAGAAGATAATGCATTTACCGCTGTATTATAGTTACTTCTAGCTTTGAATTTAAGTTAACTAGTGCTGAACTTAATTTTGTTTGTGCTGTCAAGAAATCAGTTTCTGTAATTAATCTTTTATCATATAACATTTTATATTTTTGATAATTAATTCTCGCTTCTTCCACTGCTGCTGCTGCTGAGGGCAATATTTCCTTTCATTTGCACTAATATCTCCATGTGCCGACTAATATTAGATTCTGCCGTTCTTGCATTTAAAACGCCTCTCTAACACCAGATCTTGCCCAGCTTGATTATCAATCGCCACAATTACTTGCCCTGCATTCATAATCACCATTTTCCGTTAATTACTACAACTTCCCCTTGAAGTCGCTGTATACGGTATTTCTTCTATCCTTTTATCGACCCACTACGTGTATCCAACGACATTTTGATTTTGACCGATTACTTGCACTTTTACTGGTCTTGCTGTAGATGAATTTCTTTTGGTTTTTTCTTTCCGCATGAAACAGTCAAGCAATGCTACCACCATCATCGCTACAATTATATTGTTTCATTTTCCTCCCTATTCTTAGTGACTTTCATTATTTATAAAGCCTCTAAAATCCAATTAAATTAATATTTTAAAGTCTCCTGTTTTTATATTTAATATTATTTCCCTATTTAAAAAGTGAAAATTTCATTTTTGATTGTTTTATAATTCTCAGATTAAATGGTTCTTTTATTTTTACCATTTTAAATTCTATCAACTTTTCCAATTCATATCATTTCTATAAAATTTTCTATCTCTAGTCCAAATATGCTCCATATTTAGAAACTAGAAATAATAATTCAATTTAGCCTGTGCATAATTTACTCTGAGCTTATCTTAAATTAGTTTCCGATTGCAACAATTTTTCCATCGTAATTAATCTGTAAGAATATCTTTCTTTTTCCAAATTATAAGATTCTTCTGCTTTTTGCACCGCTAATTGCAATGCTCGCTATACTTTTTCCAGCGATCTTAACTGATAATAAGTTTTTCTCATATTTGCTTGAACAGTTTCCAAAGTCTGATCCACTTGAACTGCTGATATTTCCTGGAGTCTTTTCGCATAATTTCACATTATTTTTCTTGCTCTCAGTCAAATATGTCCACTCAGTTTACTACCTGCTGAAGTTGTAAAAGTCGTCTTAAAATGTTTCCAAACTCTATCTTGACTTTGCAATGCATCCATAATTTATCACACCACTAACTGTCGGCATAAATCTAGCTTCTTCAATTTTATATGACTCAGATCATTTTGCTTCTATTTATCTTATATTCTGTATTTTCTGATGCAACTTTTGCCAAATCTTCATCAATTTAACATTTGTCTTTTCGTAAAGTTATCCTCCACTCCAAATGGAACTATCTCGATTTGCGAACTATTTTTACTCAATTATAAATTCCCAATGCTCTTTTGGAAACTTCAATATTCCCTTCTTGTTCTACAATTTGTGCTTCAATGGATCCACTTCTTTCTGCTTCTGTAAGTTCTGGCTGTAGTTGTCATTCTTAAATCATATAGTTCTTTTTGTGTTTTAAATTTTTCATCTCAATGTTTCCTTTGATTTTTGCAATACTCCCAACGTACTCATGTGCATTGTAAACATCAGTATATGCCTGAACTGTACTTAAAATAGTATCTTTTTCTCACTTTATCCAACTAGTTGCGACAATGTCAATTTTTCTTTACTAATTTCAGTGATTCAGATTTCAATTTTCCGCCTGTATGAAATCGGTTTGCGACAATGTCAAGTAATGCTGATAAATGCCTCTCCAGCTCTATCTAAAATCCTTATCCACGTCTCTTGAGCGCTTCCGAATAACCTACCTTACAAAAATCTACTTGCCCATGCTCTATCCACATCAATTTTTCCCTTGCTCTGTTTTCAACATCTCAATCTTAATGTCCTTATTATTTTTAATTGCCATTTCTGCTGCTTCCTGTATCGTTATTTTTTCTGCAAACCCGGAATTGCAATTAACAATAATAATGGCACTCTATCATTCGCAATTTATTTTTCATCTTGTCCTCCTATTTAATCTATTTTTAATGCGTATCGATGAATTTTTACAATTTCATTAATTAATTTCTGATTATCCTCTACTATCCCATCAAACTCTCCCTTTGAGAAAAAGTATATTCTTTTTACATACAATAATTAAATAATTATTAATTGCCGAAAATTATAAAATCTGAAATAATTTCCATATCGTATTCTCTGTTACTTTTCATATCTTAAAAAGTATATTTTTCCTTGATAAAACTCTTAAAAAATTTTGTCATTTCTTCATGAAATTTTCCCTACATTTGTATTCTGGGTCAAAAAGAATTCATTATTCCAATATCCACATTGTTCAAAAGTTCTAGAATACTTTTAAATCTTTCTTTAATAAAATTTTCCAAAGTTTTTCGGATTTTCATCAATTTCTACTTTCGAATATCTTTTTCCATTTCAGAGTTTTTCATACTTTTCCAACAACTCACAAAAAGTTCCTCTTTCGTCTTGAAATACGTATAAAAACTCCTTTTGAAATTCCCAACGCCTTTGTTATATCCTCAACTTTTGTATCCATATACCCATTTTTCCTAAATAATTCAAAGGCCTTTTTCCAATATTTTTCCTCTTTTTGTTTTTTATATTTTTCTCTTTTTACAAACATCTTCCTACCTAACAATAAAAATTGACTTACAAGTCATTTGTATTATAATATAATATAATTTGTCAATCTTTTTCCTTGTAAAAATACCTTTTTATTAGATAAAGCAGTTAAGTTAATTTTTCAATTCTAATATCATTTTCCATTAAACTAATGGATTCATCTCTGAACCTCCCACGACTAAAAGTAGCGAGTGTTCTTGCACTATTTAATAAATTTTGTTTAATAAAGAGTCTTGATCCTTTATCAGAAACAGATAAAATATATAGTAAAACTGCTTTAAAACTAAAACTCAAAAATTATGACTATTTTTACCTCAAGCCCTGAATTTATATAATCTTTATAGTTTAATTTTAAATAGGTTTAAATATATTTTCTATTTTTAAATAAAAATATTGATCTTTTACTAAAAAAATTTTGCTATTTGAAATAATAAAAATGCAAAACAGCATAATTACGATTGCACTATATATTCTAATTTTTAGTTGTTATGATGGTGCTCAGACGCGGAATCGAACCACGGACACAGGAGTTTTTCAGTCCCTTGCTCTACCGACTGAGCTATCTGGGCAAATGGCGGAAGTGACGAGACTCGAACTCGCGACATCTTGCGTGACAGCAAGCACTCTAACCAACTGAGCTACACCTCCATAAAAAATGGTGGTCACAATTGGGCTCGAACCAATGACCCCCTGCTTGTAAGGCAGGTGCTCTCCCAACTGAGCTATGCGACCACATCAACTTTATTACCCAATAAGTATAACATATATTTTTCAAATATTTCAACTCTTTTTATTTTATAAATATCCTATTTTTAATTCAGTTATCAAATCCTGAAAAATTATCTCTTTTTACGATTTTAAAATATTAAAATAAAAGCAATATTTTATTTATTTCTTCAACAAGATAATTTACTTTTTTCGACTAAATATTATTTATTATCATTTTATAAAAAGTTTATAAAATCCCATTATACAGTATTTAATTAATTTCATTCTTTTTGTATTCTTACATTATGACAAAGGGTCTTGACCCCTTGCTACCCTATAAATATTGGTTATTATTTAATTCCTTAATAATTTATTTTTAGATAAGCACTTTTAGTCTTTTTCATATTTAAGTTTTAAATACTAATTTTACCAGTAAATTTCCGTCCATACTTCCCAAAAGCTGACAAAATTCTTCCTTCATCATTTGTCTTAATTTGATAAAATTCCACTCTTTTTTTAAATGTCTTATTTACTTCCTTTACTAGTTCCCTAAAATCAAGCCTGTTATTCGCTGTAAAATAAAAATTAGCTTTCCTTCATCAAATGTATATTCTCCAATAACAAGATTCATTTCAGGAAGCTAGTCTTTTACAATCTTTTTACATTTAAAATATGCTTCATCAGCTTTTTATCCAAATCTGCTAATTTTTACTTCTTCCTCTGTCAATTTTCTTTTTACTTCCCTAATTTTCAAATCATCTTGATCAGCATTCTGCCTATTTAATGCAATTCCAAGAACTATTCCTATCTGTTCCCCACGAATTGTATCTACAAGAACGTAATCTTCCTTTTTATAATCTTCCGAATCGCTTATCATAAATGGATAAACTTTTTGTTTTCCTAAATTTTTATATTTATTATCTTCATAAAATCCCACCTTCAAAAAGCTGAAATGCCCTCTTTCACTTATTATTAAATGATCCAGCAACCGTATTTCTATATTTTTCCAAAACTTCCTTTACCTTTCTCGTCAGCAAAATATCAGATTCTGACGGCTTTAATGAGCCTGATGGATGATTATGCACCAGGATTACTCCTTTTGCATTATATTCTAAAAATTTTACCAATTCCCGAATATAGACCGTGCTTCTGTCGATCGTTCCAAAAAGTTCCTCTTCCTTTAACAGTTCATTCTGTGTATTTAAAAATAATACCTTAAATACTTCAATATCCCTGCTTAAAAGGGAAAATTTTCAGATAATTCAGCAATTTTCAGGTTGCTTGAAAGTACAATTCGTCTCATTATATACTTTTTTATACAATTCATTTTCAATTATTTCAAATAAAAGTTTAAAAAATACGGCTGCTCTTTCAGTCATATATTTATTTTTTGCAGTTCTTCCCCAGGCTGTTTCAAAATCGTATACAAATCCCGATATTTTCTAAAAGTTCCCCTGCAATTCCTCTGCAGTTTTTCCTAGTAACTGTATAAGTAAGCAATAATTCCAAAATTTCACAATCTGTAAATCCTTTTGCCCCTCGTTGACAGAAATCGCTGCCTTTAGTCTTTCTCGATGCCCCTTTTTCCTTTTTCTTCATCCAGCATTCGTTCAAAATCTATTTTCTTTTATTATTTTTATTCCCATTATCCTCTTCATTTTTCCCCCAGAAAAATATCATAATACAAGCCAAATTTCTCTAAAAATGCCTTGCTTTTACTTAAATAGTTTACCATAAAACCAAAAATAACAAACTAAATTGAGAATATTGAAAAATTAAAGGCAAATAATATTTGAAATATAAAAATTATGGTAAAAATTTATCAAGGGCTTTTCTTTTAAAAATAATGAAATTAAAAAAAGCTATTGAATGTATCTGGATAAAAAAATAGCAAAGGAGGATATTCATGATATTATTATTTTTAACAATTTTCGGTATGTTAATATCAGCGGGCATTGTTTCAGCAGAAACAACTACTGCATTAAAGACTGAAAAATAAAAATATCCCAAAGGGATAAGAAGTAGTGACATCTGTAACGGAAGTTTTTGGAACAGGACAGCAAATTACGCATATTATTGTGGAATTTAATGAAAGGGTAGTAAATTCGCAATTGACAAAGAATACTTTTACAGTATCAGACAGAACTGTTGAAAAATCTATTCAAATACCCGTCCAGAAAGAACTGATATTGTAAAAGATGGAAGATTTGTCATTATTGAATTAAATCCAAAGGACAGCAGTGCTTCTCTTGCCTTGAGGGAAATGATGACAGTTGGATTTCAAATGAAAAGGCAACTTCTAAAAATAACGCAAAAGGAAGATATTTTTTATTTACAAATGGTAAAAATTGGAAAAAGTATTGCAATACTTGAAAATAATAAAACTAGAAACCCTAATTGTGGAAAACTTTAAGCAGTTTGTGTATAAAGATCCAAAAACTGGGACAAGTATAAAGTATAATCTTTATATTCCAAAAATTATGACAAGAATAAAAATATCCACTTGTACTGTTTATGCACGATAAGGGAGTTCTGAGCGAAGATACGAAAAACTACTTTACTTCAAGGAAATGGCGCAACTTCATTTGCAGCTCCTGAAGAACAGGCAAAACATGAGGCATTTGTGCTAAGCTCCTCAATATTCAAAAACAAGTAGTAGATGACAATGGAGATATTACAAGTGATCTGGATGCGACTGTAAATTTGATAAGAGATTATTTAATTTCAAAATATAGCATTGATGATTATATGCCATAGGGCAATCAATGGGTGGAATGATGGCTGTGTCATGAACTACAAAATATCCAGAATTGTTTGCAGCTTCATATTTGGTAGCTTTGCCAATGGAATCCAAAAGAAGTGTCTACTATGGCAAAAATAATCTATGGATAACAGTTTCAACTGGCGATGAAAAGGCCTATCCAGGAATGAGATGCATTACAAGCGAACTTATAAAAAGAGGAGCCACGTAGCAAAAAGACAATTGGAGAGCCGATTACACAGATGCACAATTTCTAGAAGGCGCAAGAAAGGTTATTGCCCAAAAGTCAAACATAAAATATACAACACTTGAAAAGGGCACAAATCCATATTTGCCAAAAGATGCCAATCCAGGTTTAGAACACTCTGGAACTTGGAAAGTAGCCTATAATATACCTGGAATAAAAAGACTGGATGTTTTTACAGTCAAAAACAATGAAAAAGCATTGAGAAATTTTAAATAAAAATAGGAAACAGGAAGGGAGAAACTTTGACTTTTAGTTATTTTAGTCCAATTCACATAGAAACCTTTGTAGTATCAACTTTAATTTGCATATTTTTATTTTATATTCCAAGAATTTTTAAGAATGTAAACATAGAAAAATATTCAACAATTTTAGGGTTATTTTTATTAATATTTAAAATAATCGACTCAATTTACAGGTTAATGTACCAAAAATGAGCCTATAACCAACGTTATGCCAATACATCTTTGTAACTCTGTAGCACTTTTTGCAGGATTATATCTAATTTTTCAGGACAAAAATTTTTATATAATACAGTTTACTATTTAACTTTTGGACCAGTTTTAGCATTAATTTTTACCTGGAATAATCTATTATCACGATAATTGTACGTATATATTTTTTATGATAATGCATGCGCTTATTGTATTTACAGCTTTTTGGATCCGCTTATTTAGGGTGGAAAACCTACAAAAAGGACTTATTCAATCAATAATTACATTACTTCTCATATTTTTTATATGCATTTATCTATAACTCTATTTTTAAAAGGAATAAACGCAATGTTTTTAAGAACTCATATTATTTCACAAGTGAGTTTTATAAAACCAATCTGGCTATATGATATTGTTTTAATATTGACAATGATTTTTACAATTTTTTCTATATCTTCCAATTAAGAAAGAAAAATAAATAAAAAAACGATATTAGATTAGTTTAATTTTGAAAATAAAAATAAATTTTGAATTGTAAGATTAAGAAGTGAAAAAAATTAAGAAGAAATAAAAGTACACCACTGATATTAGTATTATTATGTATATATGATTTTAGTATTTTGGTGTACTTTTTTAATGAAATATTATTCAGCTTCAGTATGAGCCGCTTTTTCTTGTTCAAATTTTTCTAAAATAACTTTTGTTATTTCAGCACGAAGTTCAGGTTTGATAGGATGAACTATGTCCTTAAATTCTCCATTTGGCATTCTTCTTGATGGCATTGCCACAAAAAGTCCGTTTTGTCCATCAATTATTTTTAATCCATGAACGACAAAACTTTCGTCAAATGTAATGTCGGCATAAGCCTTCAATCTTTCGATGTTTTCTGTCTGTCTTCCAATTCTAATACGAATATCAGTTACTTTCATAAGTCTTCTCCTTGTTTTATAGTTTTATTTTCCAATACAATTATACCTTATTTATCGTAAAAAACAAGAGAGAAAATGATAAAGAATATAATATTTCCTTAATTTATTTAAAGTAACTTTAAGTACAGATTATTCAATTATCTCAATATAGTCTTCAATAAATTCTTTTTCAGACTTTCAGGCGGTAAATCCAGCACTTTTTACCTTTATATTTTTATTAAAATACTTTTATTTCAAAAATATCGCCTTTTTCACATCATAGGAAGATTTTTTAGGATCTCCGTTTACAACAATGTTTCCATTATCTGCAAGTTCCTTTGCCACTGTTCTTCTTTTTATAATTCTTGTTACCTTTAAAAATTTATCTAAACGCATTTTTTTATTTTACTCCTAAATTTTCATTATTTAGACATGTTCAATAGCCTATTTTTATTTTTATTAAATTCTAAATTTTCATGGTTATCAAACAGGTTTTATTTTATATTTTTCATTCCTTCATACCATGCTGTATTTGTTTCTACAAATCCTACATTATCATTTTTCCTTCAGGAACAATCCTCTCACTTTACTCTTTTTTTATTGCTGAAAATATGCGGATTATCAGTTGTTGACTTAGCCATTAGGGGCCTTTTTGATTTTTCCTGATCTTCCTTTGATAAAGTTCTTGTATTAAACACAATTGGGCCATTATAAACAGGAATTGATTTTATAACTGTAAAAACTTTTTCCTGCAAATTCTCCAAATGGTGCAACTGCTCCTTTTTAACTTTTATATGTAGCCCCTGAATTAAAGTCTTTTCCAGCAACTAATTCATATATTGTAAATGATTTTGGAATAGCAAATGTTGCAACATCAACATCCCCTTTAAATAATAAAACTTGAGTTCCAGGATGCGAGTTTCCAAACATAACTTTTGAAAATACCTTATTTCCTAACAATTCATCTGTATTTTTTAGCCCAAATTCCTTTACAATTACCTCTCCAGGCACTTTAAATCCAGATGTAGAACTATTTGTAACAAATCCTATTGATTTACCTTTAATCTTTTTCAGGTCAAATCCATTTCCCAGAACGGTATTTATCGGCATCTTTCCCCTCTTACTGCAATAAAGCTGTAATAAAGGGCATCTTTTAATGTCCCACTTTCTCCTGAATTTGTCAGCACAGCCTCAATATCCTTTGTACGCTTTCTAGCATTCAAATATGCCTCTGCTCCAATATACGCAATTTGTGATTGCCCAGAAACAATATTTTCCACCGTAATATTATAATCAGTTGTCGTAACAATCTCAACCTTTTTCCCAGTCGCCTCCTGCACAATCCGAGCAAATTCTTCCTTGACTTCTTCAATGAATCATTAGTTTCGTTTGGCAAAAATACAATTTTAATCGTATCATTCTTTTTCCCGCAACTAATCGCAAATAAAAAAACTATTACCAGCAACAAACTTCTCAAAATATTTTTTTTCATAATACCTCCGCCATAAAATAATATAAAATTTTTTTATATTATAACATTTATTATTTTTCATAGTCAATTCTAAAAAAATTTTTTAAAAATAAAAATCTTTTTGACAGATATACAACGCTAAATCCCGTTTAAAAATAGAAACTATATTGTGGACTTCGACCCTCATAACTATAGTAAAATTGCCTTAAAACTGAACTCAAAAAGCTATGACTATTTTACTCAAATCCTGGATTTATATAATTTTTAGCAGTATAATTCGCCATTTAAATAGAAAATAGCATAAAAATTTAAAAATAATTTTTTTCAAAAACCTCTCCAATTGAAAAACTCTTAATCTCACCTTTTTCCTGCTTCATCCTTTTTACCAAAACTTCAATTTCTCCATTTTCATTAATATCTTGTGCAATTCCCAGAACTTTCTCATTTCCAAATTTCAATTCTATCTTTTTTATTCTTCAAATAATTTATTTCATTTATTTCCTTTAAAAATCTCTTCCCCACGATCCATTTCCCCAAATTTTTCACACAATATTTGAAATTCAGAAACAATATTTTTACAATTTCATCAATTTTATATTTTTATTTGTCGCCTGTGTCAATGAAATTGCCTTATTTTTCAATTTTTCCGGCAATATATTATTTACATTTATCCCAATTCCAACAATATAGACATTATCTGTTTTTTTCCATCAAAATCCGCATAACTTCTTATTTTTCCAAGTAAACATCATTTGTCCATTTTAAATTTATACTCTAAATTTTTCTATTCCCCTAATCCTCTTATTGTTGCAAGCCCAGCAATTAAAGGCAATTTCAAGTAATCCTCAATTTCCCAGTTTTTCCCTTTCCTCCAAGCTGAAGATAGCCATTCCCTCCATAGAAACCCAGTCATTCTGCCTACGTGCCCTTCCATGAGTCTGATTTTTAGCTACAAATAACATCAAATTCCTCATAATTCCTATGATTTCTTTCCAAATAATCATTCGTTGAACCCAATTCATTAAATTTATACAAATTTATATTTTTCATTTTTTCTCCTTCCATCTATTTATTAATTTAAAAATACTCCCATTAAATATAATATTTCAAAATTAATGAGAGTAATGATTTATCTAAATATTATTAAAAGAACTCCTGCTGCTACAGCTGATCCAATTACACCAGCTATATTTGGCCCCATTGCATGCATTAGTAAAAAATTTTTAGGATTTTCAGATTGCCCAATTTTTTGAACAACTCTTGCCGCCATTGGCACTGCTGAAACCCCTGCTGCTCCAATCATCGGATTTACTTTTCCTTTTGTGAATTTATACATTATTTTCCCAAATAGCACTCCTCCCACTGTTCCGAAAGAAAATGCAATTAATCCAAGAATAATGATTTTTATTGTTACAAAATTTAAAAAATGCTCTCCGTCAGCAGTTGCTCCAACTGTCATTCCAAGTACAATTGTAATACAGTATAGCATAGCTCCTCTTGCATGTTCAACTAAATTTGAAACAACACCTGCTTCCTTTATTAGATTCCCAAGCATTAGCATTCCAATTAGCGGAGCTGATGATGGAACTAAAAGAATAACAATGATTGTTACTGCAATTGGAAAAATTATTTTTTCTCTTTGGCTCACAAATCTAAGCTGCTTCATTTCAACCATTCTTTCCTTTTTAGTTGTCAATAATTTTATAATTGGCGGCTGAATTACAGGCACAAGAGCCATATAAGAATAGGCTGCAATGGCAATTGATCCTAGCAAATGCGGTGCCAGTTTTGTTGTCAAATAAATAGCAGTCGGTCCGTCAGCTCCTCCAATAATTCCAATTGAAGCTGCCTCTTTTCCTGTTAATCCTAGCAAAATTGCTCCAAGAAATGCCACAAAGATTCCAAGTTGTGCAGCTGCTCCTAGTAAAAGACTTTTCGGATTTGCAATAAGTGGTCCGAAATCAGTACTTGCTCCTATCGCCAGAAATATTAATGGCGGATAAATTCCCAATTTTACTCCTTGATACAAATAATATAAAAGTCCGCTCTTTTCCATAAGTCCTTCATTTGCTACAGCAGGTAAATTTGCAAGTAACATTCCAAAGGAAATTGGGAGCAATAATAAGGTTCGTATTGTTTTTTTATTGCTAAATATAGCAAAATTAGGGAAATTATTATCATGATTAACTGCCTTCCAGTTATCATAGATATTCCTGTTGTCCCGTAAAGAATTTTTAGTAATTCCATTTGAAAACCATCCTTTCCTTAGGTTTTTAGTAACATTTGAATTTAAAGTAATTTAAGATAATACAGCTAAAACATCATCGACATTTACTTTATCTCCTTTTTATCACCTTAATCTCGTCTATAACTCCATCACAAGGTGCTACAATTGGATTTTCCATTTTCATTGCTTCTAAAATGACAATTTCATCTCCAGCTTTTACTTTTTCTCCAGCTTTTACTTTTACATCCACAATAAGTCCCTGCATTGGAGCTTTTATTACTTCACTTTTTCCAGTTCCCCTTGTAAAGGTGGATTTTCACTTTTGTCTATTTTTGTTTTACTATTTGAATAAGTTGAAGTTTCAATGGTTCCATCTTTTTCAGTAACTTCTTCCACTTCACTTCATAAACTTTTTCTCCAATTCTGATTTTTATACAGTTTAATCATATTTGTCATGCCCCTTTGTATTTTCCAGATTTTATTTTATTTCCCTAATACTTCTTATTTTTATACGGCTATTCTTATTATCTGGGCCGCTTCAATCAGAGCCGCCATCATTGCTGCCATCATAGTTTCATCTTTTATTTTTCCATACTAAATTTTTCTTTTTTTATCCAATTCCTTTTCACTGCTTAATTTTTCAGACTTTTTCCAAAATTCTATTATCATTTGTTTTTATTATCTTCATTTTTCCCTCAAAATTTGAAAAATATTTAAAAAAATGATAACATAAATGAAAATTAAAAATAATATGAAAAACAATTAACATACTTACAACTGAAATATAAATCGCATCTGCAAATGTTACAACCAATTTCCAAAACAAAATACTTTTCCTCTTTAATTATTCCTTTTCATTTTCTATAAAATATCACAAAAAAACAACTCTAATTACAAAAACCTAACATTTATCCAAAATTATTTAGAGCAAAAATTATATAAAACCGAACTGAAAAATTACAACTGCTTATTCAAAATTTAGTTTAATTAATTTTCACAAGTTCGATTTTAATGGATTCAAATATATTTTTTTATTACTTTACTTTGTAATAACTGTCAAACTTTTTCCTTATGCGAAAGTTTCATTTTTATTTCTAAGATGAACCATATCACTTACAATTTTTCTTCTGTATGAGTTAATTTTTCCCAATCTATCAGGTTTTCCTTATCACGAGTCTTATTTATTTCCGTATCAAGTTCTAATATTTTTTTCAAGTAATGTTTTTTTATTCCAAGCAGTATTTTTCATACCAATCTGTTATTTCCTTTAACTTTCTTTTGAAATAATCTATATCTAAATTCATTTTTCCACCTCTCTTGAGTTACTAAATCCCTCCAGAGACCGGGATAATAGAACTCATCAAAAATAGCCTATTTTAAGTCCCGATCTTAAAGAAGTCTTACACCACAGCTAAAAAGTCATCAATTTACCACATCCTAATTTTTTAAAAAAATCACTTCAATATTTTTGAACACTTATTTCATCTTTTGATTTTTGTTTTTCTGTTTCCTTTAAATATTTTTGCTTCATATTTTTCCTTCAAAATAATTTTTGCAATTTGAGGAAAAACACGCATAAGTCAATACATCTTCATCAGACTTTGCCAAACTTCCAATTTCATTTTTCATCGTATCATATTCATTTGGCAGCAAATCAGCAGGTCTTCCAGTAAATACCTTATCATTTCCAATAATAACCGACTTAATTTCACTAGAAATTTCCACAGGTGATTTCCCGTACATTCCCTTCACATAATCTTTAATTTCCTTCGGAATCATCTTATATCTTTTGTCCTGTCAAAACATTAAATACCGACTGCGTTCCAACCATTTTGGCTCATCGGAGTTACTAATGGCGGATAACCTAGATCTTTTTCTTACTTTTTGGAATTTCACGAAGGACATCTTCGTATTTATCTTCCGCTCCCTGTGCCTTCAATTGCGATACAAGATTTGAAAGCATTCCTCCAGGCAGCTGATATTCCACAATGTTTGGCTCTACCGCAAGAGCCTTTGGATTTAATGTTCCATTGTCAATGTATTTTTTTCTTATTGGCTTAAAATACTCTGCAATTTCCTTTAAAAGTTCAAGATCCAATCCTGTATCGTATTTTGAGCCTTGCAAAGTTCTGACAAGCGATTCTGTAGGCGGCTGTGAAGTTCCACCTCCAAAAGGCGAAATTGCCGTATCTACAATATCCACTCCAGCCTCAATTGCCTTTAACGTGCTCATTCCAGCTAATCCCGCAGTTGCATGCGTATGTAATTCAAGCGGAACTTTCAAAATGCTTTTTAACTCGCCTACAAGTTCATAAGCCATATTTGGAAGCAGAATTCCAGACATATCCTTTATAGCGATGGAATCTGCTCCCATGCTTTGCATTTCCAAAGCCAGTTTTTTATAATATTCAATCGTGTGAACTGGGCTAATTGTATAGCAAATAGCAAGCTGGCTCTGCCCTCCATATTTTTTTAGTGCTTTCAGATGCCTGTCTTATATTTCTCGTATCATTCAAAGCATCAAATGTTCTAATAATATCAATTCCATTTTTTATTGAAAGTTCAACAAACTTATCCACAATATCATCTGCATAATGCCGATAACCAAGTAAATTTTTGTCCTCTCAAAAAGCATTTGCAGCTTTGTATTTTTGCTCTTTTTCCTAATTTCCCGCAGTCTTTCCCACGGATCTTCATGTAAAAATCTAATTGCCGCATCATAAGTTGCTCCACCCCAGACTTCCATTGCATAATATCCAACTTTATCCATTGTTTCTATTATTGGAAGCATTTCAGCAGTTGTCATCCTTGTTGCCATAAGTGACTGATGCCCATCCCTTAGCGATGTTTCTGTTATTTTTACTCTTCCCATAAAAACCTCCCTGTTTTAAAGCTGTCATAAAATAAACAGTTAATCTACTCAAAATACGATGGCCCAGCATTTACAATATGTTCTGGCATATTCGGATATTTTGTTTCAAAATTTTCCCTAAACATTTTAGCAAGTTTTTTAGCAGCTGCTTCATAGGCTTCCTTATTTGCCCACGTATCTACCGGATTTAACAGTTCACTTGGAACATTTGGACAATATTGCGGAATTTCCACGTTGAAAATATCATCGTGTCTATATTCCACTTCATCCAAATCACCATTTAACGCTGCAGTTACCATCGCCCTTGTATATGTTAAGTTCATACGATTTCCAACACCGTAAGGTCCGCCAGACCATCCTGTATTTATTAAAAATACTTTTGTATTGTGAAGATCTATCTTTTTACCTAGCATTTCTGCATAAACTGATGGTTCAAGCGGCATAAATGGTTCTCCAAAGCAAGTTGAGAATGTAGGCTGCGGTTCTGTAATTCCACGTTCAGTTCCAGCCAGCTTAGAAGTAAATCCTGTTACAAAATGATAAATTGCCGCATCTCTCGAAAGTCTTGAAACAGGCGGCAAAACACCAAATGCATCTGCTGTCAAAAATATTACAACATTTGGAATTCCTCCAATTCCAGGAATTTGTGCATTTTTTATATGATTAATCGGATACCCAACTCTTGTATTTTCAGTTAAGCTCTTGTCATAAAAGTCAAATTCACGTGTACTTGGATTCATTACGACATTTTCCACAAGACTTCCAAATTTTATCGCATTATAAATATCAGGCTCGTGTTCTGGATCAAGATTTATACATTTTGCATAACATCCTCCTTCAAAGTTGAAAATGCTATGATCTGACCATCCATGTTCATCATCTCCGATTAACTTACGGTTAGGATCTGTTGAAAGCGTAGTTTTTCCAGTTCCTGAAAGCCCGAAAAATATAGCAGTCTGTCCAGTGTTTGGATCCATATTGGCAGAACAGTGCATAGGCAATACATCCATTTCAGGCATTACAAAGTTCATTATTGAAAATACGCTTTTTCTTTATTTCCCTGAATATTCTGTTCCGCAAATAATTCCCAACTTTTGCTTCATAATCAATAATTATTGCAGCCGATGAATTTATTCCATCAATTTTTGCATTGCATTTAAATCCTGGCGCCGCAATTACTGTAAAGTCAGCATGTCCATAATCCTTTAATTCTTCCTCTGTCGGACGGATTAAAAGCTGATGTATAAATAAATTTTGGCTGGCTCGTTCATTTATTATTCTAAATTTCTTTCTGCAGGCTGGATCTGCTCCCGCCATTCCATCAAATATGAATATTTCTCGGTTTTTGCAAATATGCAATCAATTTATTATAAATAGAATCAAATTTTTTTCCTTTTCAATAGGCTTATTCACATTCCCCCAAGCAATTTTTTCATGAACCCCTGGAGTGTCAACAATATATTTATCCTTAGGCGAACGTCCTGTATACTTTCCTGTCGTCACAACCAAAGCTCCACTGCTTGACAATGTACCTTCCCCTCTTTTTAATGCATGCTCAACAAGTTCCGCAGGTGTCAAATTTCTATAAATTTGGATTACATTTACTATTCCTAATTTTTTTCCAAATCTTTTTGTTACTTTTTCATAATACTCCCTCCGTATTTAAAAAAATTTGTAGTCATTTGTAAAAATAAATGTATTTAATAAACTAGTATCTTTTATTTCAACAAAGGTCAATATTCTTTAAATTTCCTAGTCTTTACTTTTACAATCATCTATCATAAAAATTAGCAATTAACACCAATAAAACAAAAAAATCCCTACTTTCTATGTAGGGAAACACAAAAATATTTTTTTAATTTTGAATTTGTTTGGGTTATGTTAAATTTATAATAATATTTTTATAAAAAAATAAATACAAAAATTCTTTTTGATATTAAATCTTAAAAAGCAATTTAAATTTACAATTTAGATACATATCAAAAAAATTACAATTTTATAGCCAGCAGTTTTTAATATGTATCAAAAAAATCCGATAACAATGATCTTTAATACAAATATTACTCTATTCTAGCCATATAATTGCCTAAAAAGCATATTTAACATTATTTTTCCCTACACTAGTATTATCCCACATTTTTTTCCTAAAAGTCAATATTTTTTTAAAAATTTTTAATTAAAAGAATATTCTATGAAAGATTAAATTTATTATAAAGATATACTGTGATATAAATTAAAAACAATATGATCTGAAAATATCTCTAGACCCTTAATCATCGAACTTATTCAAGATTATCCATAAATACTCTTTAAATATTCTCGTTTAGTTTTTTTGCAAAAATAAATTTGAATAACAACCATATATTGTGGTATAATAATAGCAAGTTGTAAACATAAATGGAGAGAAAATGATAAAATTAATTTTACTAGATGTAGATGGAACACTGACTGATGGTGGAATCTATCTTGGAAATAGTGGCGAAGAACTAAAAAAATTCAATGTAAAAGACGGCTATGCCATCGTAAATATACCAAAACTCGGCATTGAATTTGGAATTATTACAGGTGGAAAAATCTGAATTATTAAAAAGACGTGCTGAAAAACTAAAAATAAAATACCTTTTCCAGGGAATTTCTGAAAAGACTTTAATACTGGATGAAATTATAAATCAAACAGGACTAAAGGAAGAAGAAGATAGCCTACATGGGCGATGATCTAAATGACATGGCAATCATAAAAAATCGGTTTTTCTGGAACTCCGCTAGATGGAGCAAACGAAGTAAAAATCAATCGCTGATTTTTATTTCTACTAAAAAAATGGCGGTGAAGGAGCAGTACGTGAATTTATAGAAGTTATTTTTAAAAAAAGAAAATTTATTTCAAAAATTTTTATCAATCATAAAATAAATTAAAATTTTTTCATTAAATAAAACCTTAAATATTCATATTTGAGATTTTTTTATAATTTACATTTTATAGATTATTTTTTATGAATAATTGTTTTTCCTTTATTTCTTAATTAATTTTAACGTAAGGGCGTCAAACGCCACGCCCTTACAACCCGGCTTTACGCAAAACTTTCTTATAAAGAAAAAAATAAAACTCGATTTTGAATCAAAGTTATCTTGACACAAATAACTGAATACAATTTAAAATGTGTTCCAAAAATCTCAAACAGTTATTTTTTTCTTTAACGAAATTTTTGCTTGATATTTGTTTTAGTCAAATAATCTATCATAATTGAATTAGAACGTCGTGATTTTGGAATGAAATTGACTGTTTGAGCTTTTTTTCAAAATTTTTAAATTGTAATTAGTTTAAAAATTTTATAAGAACTTTTATTAAAAAGCGAGTTTCAATTTCATTTCAAAAAAATGCTTAGACAGCAGGGGATTGTAAAGGGATGGCGACTGATCCCCTTTACGTTTGGAAAAAAAGAAAAAAATATTAATAAAAATAACTTTTGTCAATTTTAAATAAAAATTCTTTAACAAAAAGACAGCAAGAAGTCTCCGACTTCTACAAGTGGGAGATGAATTGCTTTTTTTGTAAAAAAATTGGAAAAAAAGGATACGTTTATGATATAATTTTTGTATAAAAATATCGAAGAGAAGTCATTAAAAATAATATTCAAAATCAAAAAGGAGGTGTAATTTCATGAAATATAATTTAGCATTCAAATACAGAATTTATCCAAATAAAGAGCAGGAATTATTAATAAATAAGACTTTTGGATGTGTTCGTTTTGTTTACAATACGATTTTTGTATATTGCTAATAAAAATTTATGAAGAAACTGGAAAAAAATAAAAATAATTACACCTGCCAGTTTGAAGAGTGAAAATCAATTTTTAAAAGAAGTGAGACAGTCTAGCACTTTTCAAATGCTCAATTAAATGTAAGACGATCGTTTACGAATTTCTTTCAAAAGAGGACAAAATTTCCAAGGTTCAAATCTAAAAAGAATAATGTTAAAAAGTTACACGACAAATTGTGTGAATAATTCAATACGAATTGAGGAAAACAAATATTTGGTTTTGCCAAAATTGAAAAAAAGTTAAATTAAAATATCATAGAGAAATACTGAAGGATTACAAGATAAAGTCGGTAACATTGACAAACAGTAATGGAAATTACTATGTTTCTGTTTTTGACAGAATTTGAAAAAGAAATTCAAAAAAATCCAAGTAATGATAAAGTAATTGGACTTGATTTTTTTCAATGTCTGAATTATTTGTAAGTTCTGAAAACCAAAGGCTGATTATCCAAAAATATTTTTAGGATGTTGGAGAAAAATTGAAAAAAATTACAAAAATCATTGTCAAGAAAAAGTGAAATTTTTCTAAAAATTGGCATAAACAAAAAAATCGAAAATATCAAAATTGCATGAGTATATCAAGAATTGTCGGAGAGATTTCTTGCATAAATTATCGAAAAAATTGTCTGAAGCGTATAATGCTGTGGTTGTTGAGGATTTGAATATGAAAGGGATGAGCCAGGCATTAAATTTTGGGTAAAAGTGTAGGAGATAATGGATGGGGAATGTTTTTGAGGATGCTTGAGTATAAACTGATGTTTTTAGGAAAGCAATTTTTGAAGATAGATAAGTGGTTTCCATCGTCGAAAACTTGTAGTAGATGTGGAAATATTAAAGAGAAACTGAAATTATCAGAAAGAAGTTATAAATGTGAGTGCTGTGGGATTGAAATTGATAGAGATTACAATGCGGCACTGAATATAAAAGACATTGGAAAATTGATGTTGGAATATTAGGAAAATAAAAGAAGACAGGGTAGGAACTACCCGAAGAGCTTGGTAAATATATTTGGCTAGCAAAAAGCAGATACTTCCCAAAAGCTCCCGCTTCTAAAAAGCGGGAGTAGTTCACTATGAATCTTTAGGAAATAGATTTAGAATGGATTTATTAATTAAATAAAAATAATCAGAAAATATAAAAAAATTATTTTTTTAGGAGGAAATAATGGCAATAAAATATTTGGATGCCAAAAGGCTAAGATTAGTGTTTATTGGCGGTGGAAAATGGGTTACAAAACATGAGGAGCTTTAAATGAACTGAATGTTTATCCAGTTCCTGATGGAGATACTGGAAGCAATATGTCAATGACATTAAATTCGATGATAAATGATTTGGAAGAAAAGACAGATGAAAAAATAAAAATGCCTCAGCTTATAGATGTAGTTGAAGAGGCTGTATTGATGGGAGCTCGTGGAAATTCAGGGACAATTTTGTCACAAGTAATCACAGGATTTTTAAGAGGAATTGGTGAAAAAGTTAAGCTGTTACCGAAAGATGTGGCACAAGCTCTTGCGAGTGCAAAGGAAACTGCTTATAATGCTGTAAGTGAACCTGTTGAAGGGACAATGCTTACGGTTATTAGAAAAATTTCTGAAAAGGCTACAGAATGTGCTGAAAAATTTGAAGATTTGGTGGCATTTTTGAAGGAGATTGTAGAGGCTGGGAAAAAGGCTGTGGATGAAACGCCTGAACTGCTTCCTAAATTGAAAGAGGCTGGAGTGGTTGATGCTGGTGGAAAAGGGCTGTTTTTCTTTTTTGAAGGATTTTATAAAGTTACAACTGAATTGAACCTGCTAGCTGAATTGCAAAAGGCTCAAGTTAAGGAAAATGAATTTGACAAGACAATAGCTAATATTAATCATGATCCTGAAAGCATACATTTCCAATACTGTACTGAATTTATCATTTTAAATGGTAATTTTGATACGGATGAATATAAAAAACGTGTGCTGGAATTGGGGGATTCTGCTGTATTTGCACAAACTTCTAAAAAGTTTAAGACTCACATTCATACAAACCATCCTGGAAAAGCGATAGAAATTGCATTGGAATATGGACCGCTGGAAAAAATGAAGGTGGAAAATATGAGGTTGCAGCACGATAATTTGCAAATTTTTAGTGAAAAGGATGAAGCAAAGATTTTTGCAAATAAAAAAATTGATAAGACAAAATCTGCATTTGTGATTTTAGCGGATTCTGAAAATTTGAAGGATGAATTTTTAAAACTTGGTGCAGATGTGGTAATCTTGGGAGGACAAAGTAAAAATCCAAGTGTTCAGGAAATATTGAATGCCATTGGAAAAACTGAAAAGGAAAATGTTTACATTCTTCCAAACAATAAAAATGTAATTACAACAGCAAAAATGGCAGCTGAAAAATCTAAAAAAACAGTTGTTGTTCTAGATACAAAAACAATGCTTGATGGATATTATTTTCTAAAAAAAATAAAGATACTGACATTGATGAGTTAAAAGAAGCAGCTTCCAGAAACTATTCTGTGGAAATTACAAAGGCTGTAAGAGATACAAAAATCGAAGACTTGTCAATAGAAAAAGATGACTTTATCGGACTTGTAAACGGGAAAAATAAAATATGCAAAAAAATCATTAAAAGAAGCGGCAGATGCAATATTAGATGACTTGATAACTAAAAAAATACAATAACTGCAGTTGTTGTAAGCGGAAATGAAAAAGGATGAAGCTTCACAAAAAAAGTATTGAAGAAAAAAACTGGCAGGATTGAAAACTGCAAATATTAATGGAAATCAGGAAAATTACTATTATTACTTGTATATTGAAAAATAAAGATCCAAATATGCCTGAAATTGCTATTTTAACAGATTCTGTATCAGATTTGACAGATGAAGACATCGAAGGGCTTCCAATAAAGGTAGTTCCTTTAAGAATTGATATAAATGGGGAACTTTATAAGGATGGAGTAGAAATTTCAAAAATCAGAATTCTGGCATCAAATGTTGGATAATAATGCGAGAATTAAGACATCTCAGCCATCACCGCAAGACTTTTTAAATGCCTATAATAAGTTATTTGAAAAAGGATATAAAAAGATTATTTCAATACATCCATCATCAAAATTAAGCGGAACAATACAAGCGGCAAAAGTCGGAAGAAGTCTTACAAACAAAGAAAATGACATAGAATTAATCGACAGTTTAGGCGCTTCGTTACTGCAAGGATTCCTTGTGCTGGGAGCAGCAGGAAAATCAGTAAGGGGAGAAAGTTTTACAGAAATTATCAACTGGGTAAATAACTTTAGAACTAAAGGTAAACTTCTTATGATTATTCCAGACTTGAAATATCTTGAAAAAGGTGGAAGAATTGGAAAGGCAAGTTCGACAATAGCTGGAGCATTGAACATGAAACCTATTTTGACTGTAAATCAAGGAGAAGTTACGGTTGAGAAAAAAGTTCTTGGTGAACGTAATGCACAAAAATACATTGAAAAATATATTGAACGTGAAAGTAAAAAACAAAGTATCGTACTTATGAGCGGATGGGGTGGAACTCCAACTGAACTTGAAAATGTTATAAGAATTTATTCAGAAGTAGAAAAATAATCCAAAAATTAACTCATTGATATTAAATAGAGAAATTGGAGCGGTAATAGGAGCTCATGCAGGCCCAGTTTATGGAGTATTCATATTCCCAAGGTTAAGTTAATTAATTTACAAAAATTAAATTTTTAAACATAATAAGCAGAAAGAGGTACAGCTTTGAAATTTAAATTTTTTTGATGAAATAAATTCAACAAATACATACTTACGACGACAACTAAGAATAGAAGAATTTGAAGTAATCGTAGCAAAAACAAACAGATGGAAAAGGAAAAAGAGACAGTACATGGATTTCAAGCAAAGGGGGCCGCTCTTTTTCCTTCGGTGTCAATGACAACTATGAATTAGATGAAAAAAATTACAATTTTTACAGGATATATTGTCTACAAAGTACTAAAAAAATTATATAGAAAAATAAAGAAAAACTAACTTTCAAAATGGCCAAATGACATTTATTATGAAAAATAAAAAAATATGTGGAATACTTTTGTGAAAAAAAGTGAGAGACCATATAATAATCGGTATCGGAATAAACATCAACAATACCGATTTTGGAATATTCCGTGAAAAAAAGCAATCGCACTTGTGGAAATTACAGGAAAAAAACACTCGGTACAAAACATAATAGAAGAAATCGTTTCAACTTTTGAAAATGAATTCCACAGTTTAAACAGAGAATGGGAAAATATATTGCATATAGTAAATGAAAATAGCTATTTGAAGGGTAAAAAAATAGTAATTCAACAAAATGGAAAAACTTTTCAGAAAAAGAATATAGATTTTTACGTGTGGATAGAAGAGGTAGAATTTCAATTATTGCTAAAGGAGATAGTGATGAATTGAAATTTACTTCGTTGGAGTTTAAAGTTATATAATTTGGATGATAAAGATAAAAGGGACTAGTGTTATTCTAGTCCTAATATTTTTATACTAAATTTAATACTTTTTTTAATAAATTCAAAATAAATTTTTTTCCTATTATTTATATTGTACTTTACTTTTTGTTCTTCATTTCTTTTTCATTATGTCATCAAAAAAACAAAATTACTAAGTTGTTTTTAAAATTTAAATTATTTGTCCATTGACCAAATAATTCCAAATTATCAACCATGATAGTTCTAAAAACTTCTTTTAGTGCTGATTGGTATTCACGCTTAATATTCTCAATATCTGAGTTCTTAAGAGCATTTTTAAATTTCTTATTTCTCATTACCATATTAGGTAACTCTTTAATTTGTCTAGCGACATTATCTCTATCTTTCCACTCAATATTCCCAAAAAAATATTGTTAAATTTAGAAATTATATTTTCTAATGAATCCCATTCGGTTTCTTGCTTTTTTCCAACTCCAATTCTGGCTCCTTCAACAACACCATTTTCATCTTGTAAAATAATATCAATAGTATTTTTCTTTTTCAAGTCTATAACTTTCTAAATCTACTGTTTCTAAAAACTCCTCTAAAAGCATCTTCTTCTACAGGTGTTGGTAATCTATGAATTAGCTGTTCAAAAAAAATATAACTTTCTTTTTCCCATTCAATTTTTCCAATAGGCAAAATTGCAGCTAAAAATTATATGTTCTTATAAAAGATTTTACACCACTTTTTAAATTCTACTTGATCTTCTTCATTTTAAATCCTCATATTTTTAACAACTTCATCTATAATTGCATCAATGGTAGTCCTAGAACTATTTTTTTAGAAATAGTTCAACTAATTTATCAACATCTTCTTCTTCATAGACATATTTACTATCGAAAGCCCTTAATAAATTGGTAAGTTTATTAAAGTCTATTTCTCCTTCAAGTTTAGTTTCCTTATAATAAGGTTGAAATGCTTCTTGTATATGCTCTGGTTTATTAGCAAAAATCAATAACACAAGTATCTATTTTATTTTTTACACATCTATTTAATCTTGATAAAGTTTGTACAGCTTTGACATCATTCAATACTTTATCAACATACATAGTGTGAAGAAGAGGTTCATCATAACCTGTTTGATATTTATCAGCAACTATTAAGAATTTATATTTATCTTGCTTAAATCTTTCAGCAGTTTCCTTATCAGAAAAACCATTTAAACTTGCTTCTGTAACAATTTTTCATTGTATTCTTTTTCACCTGAAAAAGCAATTAAAAGCTTCATATCCTCTATTAGATTTTTTTAATATTTCACTTATATTATAATAATATTCTATTGCTCTCAAAATACTTTTGAGTGATAACCATCGCCTTAGCTTTACCATTTATTTTTATTAACTGTATTATTAAGAAAAATGTTCTACTATAACCTCAGATTTTTTTCTCTAATTGGAAAAAGCTTCTCCTTCAACATATTTTTTTATTTTTCTTTTTGTGCTTTCTTTTTTTATCAAAGTCTGGATTTCCTTCTATTTTTTTCTTAATTTTTATAGTAATTTTTCATAACAAATATAATTTTTTTAAAACATCTAAAATAAAACCTTCTTCAATAGCTTGTTTCATAGAATATAAATCAAATATTGCTCCAAATATTTGAATAGTTTTAGCTTTTTAGTGTTGCTGTAAAGGCAAAAAAACTAGCATTTTCTGGCATTTTTCTCCTTCAATGAGTTCATTTAACTTATCTTCTATCTCAAAGTTTTCATCATTACTTATACCAGATACTGCCATATTTAAAGAAGCTGCTGCGTCCACTTTGAGAAGAATGCGCTTCATCTATAATAACTGCAAAATTTTTTTATCCTTTAATTCTGCTCCAATTTTTTTCAAGTAAATAAGGAAATTTTTGAACTGTAGTGATTATTATTTTTTTCATTTATTAAAAGATTTTTTTAAATTTGTTGACGAAGTTGCATGTCCTACCACACTTTTTTTCATCAATAAATTTTTCTTATATTATCGTTTATTTGTTTATCTAAATTCAGTCTATCTGTTACAACAATTATAGAATTAAATACTTTCTGAGAATTTCTAGAACTTCAACCAACCGATAGGCTAACCAAGTAATAGAATTGCTTTTTCCACTTCCTGCACTATGTTGAATTAAATATCTTTTTCCCACACCATTTTTTTATAACATTTTCAACAAGCCTTGCTACTACTCTATACTGATGATATCTTGGAAAAATTGATGTTTCACTTCTTTTTAATTTTATCAGTAGCAACATAAGAAAAATCTTTTTATTAAACTTGTTAAAATTCTTTTTATTTAAAAATTCTTTCCAAAGATAATCTGTCATCGTCCCATCTGGATTAATAGGATTTCCAGAGCCTCCTTTTTCAGTTCCTTATTAAATGGCATAAACATTGTTTTTTTGTCTATCAAGTTTTTGTTGTAAATGTAATAAAATTTTCATCAACAGCAAAATGTGCTATACATCTTTTAAAACTAAATAAAGTTTCTTTTTGGATCTCTATCATTTTTTTATACTGCTCTTCAGCATCTCTATACGTCCATCCTGTACTAGAAGCTCTACTTTTTAATTCTATAGTAATTACAGGTAACCCATTTATAAAAATTGCTAAATCAAGCTCCAATCCTTTATTCTTTTCAGAAAAAAAGTCAATTGATTAGTTACAGAAAAAAATATTTTTTTATTAAATTCTTCATACGAACTTGGTCTTTTTTTCATCTAAAGCGTGATAAAATAAGGAAATACTATCTGAAACTGGATAACATTTAATTCCATTTTTCAAAACAGCAACTATTCCATCTTTTTTTATAATTGAATCTAATTGTCTAAAGAAAATTTTTTTCTCCCATCTTCAGCATCAAGTCTTAATTTTTTTCAAATACATCTATCTGTGAATTTTTAATAAAATCCAATAATCTTTTTCTATCAAAAGCATATTCTTTATTAAAATCTATTTTTGATTTCATCGGGTTTTATATATTCATAACCTTGTTTTTCAACCAAATATTCTATAATATTATTTTTCAAGTTCAGCTTCCATTTTTTTGTAAATCTAATTCCCATTTCCTTATTCCTCCATTCTATCATTATTATTAACTTCAGACACAATTACTGCTTTTTCATATTGTGGAATATTAATATTTCTTACATCTATTTTTCCCTGTAACGACTTCTGCTATTAAAGACTGCTTTAGGGCTTGTAAATTTGTAATTTTTTTATAAAGTATATCTTTAATTTTTTTCTATTTTTTTCAATAATATTTTTTTACTTTTTATAATATTTTTTTGTTCAAATTGATTTGTAAAAGGTATTTCAAAAATTTGCATATTTTTTTCTGCACTAATATTTTGAATAGTAGATTGAATAAATACACTTTTTTTCCAAACTTCATATTTTTTTCTGATTGTAAATAATAATATATATATTGAGGACTTATCAATGTCTTATTTATTCTTGCTCTTATTAAATAACCAGCAAAAAGCCATATTACCTGTTTCTTTTTTTATGAAGATATGTTTTTCCAACAGTAGCTCCACTTCTAGCAAATAAAACATCTCCTTCTTTTAATAAAAATTTTTTTATCACATTTATCTAAATAAAAGTATATTTTCATTTTTTAATTCACCTAAACCATCTATATCTGTTATTCTTATAAATCTAATATCGCCACTTTCTTTTTCCTACTCCATTTATTCCATACAATAATTGCTCTGAAAGAAGTGTTTTTAATCTCCTTTTTATTTATTTTAGAATATTCATACGAAATTGATAACTGTTTCTTATAATTTAATTCTTTTATTTTTCTCCTTTTTCAATCAAGATCAATTTATCAATTTCATTTATTTTTCCAATCAAGATAATTAGCAATTTGAATTTGCTCATTAATTGGAGGAATTGGTAATTTTTCATACTTTAATAATTCCATAGGTACTCTAAGCCTATGGTCTAATATCCCTTTTCCTAAAACTCTAAGACTTTTTGTAAAATTTTTGATTTTTTAAAAATATAAGTTAAATAATTAATATTATATTTATCTTTTTTCTTTCAATTTCAAAATGTAGTACACTTGACTTAAAACTCCTTTATATTCTGATTTTCCTAGTGAACCTATCATCATATTCATAGAATTTAAAACTATATCATTAGGATAAACCATTTTATAATTAGATGTATCTTCAGACGCTTTATTTCCAACATTTCCTTTTTTTCAGTATATGGAATTACACCTATATTTTTTTTACAACTGATAATATAAAATTTTTCTTTTTGATCAATATTTTTTCTTTTTCTTTCTTCAAATATATGTGAAATATTCTCAATTTCCCAATGACTAGGAATTTCTTTAAGCCAAGCAATATCAGTTTTTTTATAACTTTCATAATTATTCATCGTACAATCCCTCCAAAATGTTTTTCATCATTCCATCATATTGCTTTTTCAAGTTCTTTAATACGTGCAACTATTGTTTCAACACTTTCAAGTTCTTTTTGCCTTATAAAAGTATTTTTTGTAAAATTGATTTCATATCCTATCTGTGTTTTACTTTCATCAACAAAAAGCATCTTGATGATAAGGTAAAACTTCTTGTTTAATAAATTCTTCTATTCCACCTTGAAAAAGTCATTGGAATATTTTCTGTATCACGAAGTTCTTGATCTATAATTATATGTTCTTTAGAATCTTTTTGAATTGCAGCATTTTCATCTCTGACAATCATATTACTTAATAATCCTGTAGATACTATTTTTTTGAAACTTAATCCTTTTTAAATTAGATTTCTTTAAATTTTTATTAAATTCATTTTCAAAAAAATTTATAATCTAAAGTATTTTTCATCTTTTTGCATTTCTCTTAGAGCATCTATATACACATTAATATTTTCTACTTTTTCAAGTTCTTTAATTGAACTAGCTGTATTTTTTTAACAAAAACTTTTTTCAAGTTCTTCTTTGTCTATTTTTCCTGTTGACGACTTAATTTTTTTCTATCTCATTTTTCCACTTCTCTTATTTTTTTCATTATTGCAAATAACAGCTTGTCTTAATGGTCGTTCGACTGTTATTTTATAATAACCAAATTCATTATTAGAAAATATTTTTAGAAATTTCATTTTTCTTCAAAATTTAAATAAGTTTCTAAAAATTTTTTTCTATCTTTTTCTGAAAAATTCACAATTTTTTCTACCTAAATTTTTTTCTCAATGAAGTTTTTTTATTCCACTTGCATTAATAAGTTGTATTTTTCCCTTTTCTTTTTTCTTCTTTTCTATTGGATAAAATCCATATATATGTTGTTATTCCTGTATTGTAGAACATATTTTTCTGGTAATTGTATGATAGCTTCTATTAAATCTTCCTCTATCATATATCTTCTTGCATTACTTGCACCATTTCCAGCATCTCCTGTAAAAAGAGCAGAACCATTATGAACTTCTATTATACGAGAACCTAATTCTGTATTTTTCATTTTTGAAATATTGTTTTAATAAAAATAATAATTGTCCATCACTTACATCAGGTATCATTCTAAAAATCTTCTTGCTCTTTATAACTTCTTACAAAACGTTTATCTATTATATTCTTTTTTTAAATCCTTATTAGAACCTACACCCAAAATATTTAAATCTGTTTTCCAAGTTTTACCATAAGGTGGATTAGACAACATAAAAATCAAAATGTTCTCCCAGAAGTTTTATCTTCTGATATAGTTGAACCATAATAAACATTATTAGAAGCCGTATCTCCACCTCTTATTAATAAATCCGCCTTAGAAATAGCATAAGTTTCTGAATTAACTTCTTGACCTATTAAATGAATTGATACTTGTTTATTATTTTTGCCAATGTTTTTTTAATCTTTCTTCAGCTATTGTTGCCATCCCAAGAGTTCCACAAGCTCCATCATAGATTGAGTAAGTTCCATCTTTTATTTTATCCATAACAGGAATTACTGCTATATCAGCTATAAGTTCAACAACATCACGTGGTGTAAAAATGTTCTCCCAGCTTCTTCATTATTTTTCTTCGTTAAATTTTCTAATTATCTCTTCAAATAATGTACCCATAGCATGGTTATCTAACCCTTTTCTTATAATTTCACCAGATGAATTTACTTCATCATAAGGGACTTAAATTAAATTCAGATGATGTAAATTTTTTTCTATAACAGAACCTAAAATTCCTGCATCAGTCATTTTTACTAATTGATTATTAAATTCAAACTTTTGTAATATTTCTTTTATATTATCTGAAAAATCCATTCAAATATTCTTCAAAAATTCTTTTTTTAAATTTTTGCTTATTAGTTTTCATTTTTTTAAATCCTTCAACTTAAATTTAGAAATATTATAGAATGGCAAATCTATACTTGTATCTAATGTTTTTGAATATCCCATCCTTGCTCTTCCGCTATTTCCATTACTTCCAATACTTTCGGTTTTTCATTTTCAATTATTGAATCAAATCTTCTAATCAAAGTCATTGGTAAAATTACATCACGATATTTTTCCTCTGACATACACATCCCTTAAACAATCATCGGCAACAGACCAAATAAAACTTACTAACTTATTATATTCTAATGCACTGTATGTACTTTTCATTTATTTTTCTCCTTAATAATCCATATTTTTTTACACTTTATTTTTCTTTTTCTTCTAACCATTATACCACGATTTCTTATATTCTCACTATTTTTCACAACTTATCACATTTTTTTCCTTTTTCTAAAACAAACCTACTATCTAAACAAAAATTAATATAAAATCATAACAAATCTACTTTTATACTATTTCCCATTAAAATAATAAATTCATTATAAATCCTATTTACCAAGATCTCTTAATCCTTTACCAGAAAATAAATAAATTTTTAAACTGGATTTAATACTACACATAAACAAAAAGGAACTACCCAAAATCATAGTTCCTTTTATCTTAACAAAATTTATATTTAATCTTTCAATCGACTATTCTTACTCATAATCCCCATCTATCCTTACTTTTTCGTAAAATCAATCCTTCTTTCGCCTTTAGATCCAACTTAATTTTTCCATTTGAACCTGTTCTAAATGTTCTGCCTTCTGTTACCAGGTCGATAAATCTTTCATCCTGATAATTTGTTTTCAAATTCCACGTTTTTCCCAGCTGTTAAATGAATTGTTTATTACAACAATGATTAATTGATCTTCGATTACTCTTTCGTATGCAATTACATCTCGTTCATTGTCGGCAAATATTTCTCTAAATTTACCGTAAATAAGCGTTTTATTTTTCAAGACGAATTCTTATTAATTTTTTTATACCATTCAAATAAATCGCTGTCGACTTTTGCGAGTAAACTTCATTTTTGGTTAATGTGTGACGGATTTTTCTCATCATCGTATAAAAATTCCTTCCACAACATTGGCTTTCTGCAGTATGGATCTGTTGCTCCCCACATTCCAACTTCATCGCCGTAAAAATAGCATTGGTGCTCAATATAAGTCATTTGGAATATTGAAATTAATTTTAGTATGTCTTTCTGACTAATTGGGCTATTTCGTCAATCTATTGTTGTATTTGGATGATAGTTTGAAGCTAGGTCAGGACGAATTCCGTTGTATCCTTTTTTTCTAACTGCTTTCCTTCTTCAAATTTCTTCCAACCACATCGTTTACAATTCTTGAATAAAGTCTATCTGTATCGTGCGAACCATTTTAGATTTTGGCTTGCCTGCAATGCCTGATACGGATACCAGGTTCTTTTTCTCGAAGTTCATTGAAAAAGTCCCTGTGCCTTCAACTTGTATCTTACTCCACCTTCACGGCTTTGATTTATGAAAAATCCAATAACTGTTTTTTAACCATTCATAGTTCATTACAGTGTCAAATTTATTTCCGCCGTTAATATCTCCTGAAGCATTTCCCCAAAGTTCGGCAGTTATGTAGGAATCCTTCTTGCTGCCTTTTACAACTTCTCTCCACTCATTCCAGAAATTTTGATTTTCAAGGCAGTTTGGCACATCTAAACGCCATCCGTCGATTCCATCATCTTCCATCCAGTTTTCACTTTCTTTTCCATCAGGTCCGCACATCCATTTTTCTCGTAATATTAAAAATGTACTCTTTATATTCCTGATTAAAAAGTGTTAAATTCAGGAAGCGAATCAAATCCACCCCAGGCGTTATAAATAGTTCTCTTTCTATTTGCAATTAATGTTTCAAATGCCTGTTCATCACTCATATCATCTGTAATCTGAACATGCTGTCCAAAATCTGTAAATTTATACCAATCCTTATATTTAGAATTTTCTCCATCTGCAAGCACCATATTAAATGTCCAATGTTCACTGCTGCTATGATTGAAAACTCCGTCAAATATTACACGAATACCATTTTTATGAAATTCCTTTATCAAGTCAACCATTATCAAGTCTGACTCTGTCCAAACCCAAGTAGCTGGATCTTCTGTTTCTCCATATCCATTTTTTCCTCTGTTTTCACCCTTTAAGTTCACTTCCAGAAGTTTTAGCTCACTACTTGTTGTAGCCTTGTTTCCAAGCACATCCACGTATGACTTATTCCCATATTTATTATTTCTATTAATTTCTACACCGTGAGTTGATCCACTTGTCTTTATTGTCCCAAAATCTGGCGAAATATGTCTAAAGTCATTTGCTCCATACTTATGGTTCTGATACGAAAAAAATACTGGATTTAGCCACACAGCATTAATTCCAAGTTCCTTCATATATGGTATTTTTTCCTTAATTCCCTGTAAATCTCCACCATACATTCTGGCATATTTCAAGCTGTAGTCAATTTCACGTTCTCCCAGCTTTTCCCATATTACCTGTTCCTTAAAATCAGCCGTCCATCGGTTTCTGTCAAAATGACTAATCACATTATTACTTTTTTCCCATTTATATTCTTCTACAAAATTCTGTTCATGAAGTCTGTTAGGCTTAAATGCCTCTGGTCCAAACTCATTGAAAATCGGATCATTGTAATGATTTCCATTGTAAAATCTATCTGGAAAAATATTATACCAAACAGCTTCTTTTGCCCAATTTGGTACATTAAACAGCTGTATATCCTTAGAAGTTGTATTTACAACAAGCCTTTTGGGCTTGCTATAACTTAATGTTGTTCCATTAAAGTAAGCTCTTGAACCATTATCTTCCAAAATAAAATAATACAACAGTTTTGTAGCTTCTTTTCCAAAGTTTATAATTCTTTTCAAAATAGTCAAATCCGTTTGTCTTATCTTGGTATCTTTCAAGTTCATAAATCATTTCATAATTATCTTCTTCATGTAAAAACAATGCTTATGTAAGCACGTTCCACATCGTTCATCTGAGTTCTTATTTTAAACTCATACTCACTGTCAGACAATTTGTTAAAATATTGCAAACTGTCGTATTTATGAACAATCGCCTTTAAATTTGTATTTTTATCAATCGCTTCATAAACAAATTTTTCCAGTTCCCAAATCTCTTGTGCAAATAATGCTCCGTTTTCTCCTATTATAAGCTTTTCTATTTCTATTTTCAGGATACCATTTTCCGTCAATCAAATATTTGTATTCATAAACTCCTTCAGGTGAAGCCAATGTCACTTCGTAATTTGTCCCTTCAAAATGATAAATCGGCTCAGTATCGGGTTTCCAGTTATTAAAGTTCTCCCGCAATTTCAACTTTATTCGCCTTTTTCCAATCCAAAAATCAGAAATATTCAAATTCATTCTGTAAAATTTCATTTTAGTTAATGAAAATGTCTTTTTAGATGGAGAATATTCCACATAAATATCTATTCCCTTTTGAAAGCCTGTTATTGATTTTGGCGGCAAATTTTTCACCTACCACAGCTTCAAATTTTTTTGGCAAATGGAGCTGTAGCATGTAAGTTACACCGCTTATTGTACCATTTTTCTTCATCCTTTATTTCAAAGAAATAGCTTCCTGATTCAACATTTCCCCATTTATATATATAATTTTTCCCATTTTTGCTTTTAAAATTCTCTTCACTATAAAAATTTATTATCTTTGTAAATTATTAATTTATAACCCATTTTACTCTCCTAATTATCTGCTCTCTAATTTAGCTCAAAAAAATACTTTATATGCTCTGTATGTTTTCATACAAGTCCGCTTTTGATGAAATTTCAAATAAAGAGTGCATTGATAAAAGTGCCGGCCCTGCATCTATCGTTCTAATTCCATAGTAAGCCAGAAACTTCGCAACAGTTCCTCCTCCACCTTCATCAACTTTTCCAAATCCGCCCGATTGATATTTAATTTCATTTTTATCAAATATTTGTCTTATTTCCTGAATAAATTCAGCATCTGCATCATTTGCCATAGATTTTCCACGGCTTCCAGTATATTTAGCGAATGCCAGTCCATAAGATAGCCGAGCTACATTTTTCAATATCGTGAACAGATTTATACAGGATTCATTGCAGCAGTAACATCTGATGACAAGGCTTTAGAATTCCACAAAGTTTCCCTTAATATCTGATCATTATAGTTTTTTTCTGTAAGTGAAAGCATTTTCCCAACAATATATTCAGGCAATGTCGACTTCAAGCTTGTCGAACCTTCACTTCCGATTTCTTCCTTATCTGTCAAGTAAACCATAACAGTTTTTTCTGTTTCCTCTATTTCAAGCAAAGCTCTAAGCGAAGTAAATGCACAAATTCTGTCATCTTGCCCATATCCTCCAATCATGCTCTGATCAAGCCCCACATCTCGCAATTTCCCAGCAGGCACAACTTCCAGCTCTGCAGTAAAAAAGTCATCTTCTTCTATTCCATAATCTTTTTTCAATTTATCAAGCACAAACTGTTTTATTTTTTTATTTACATTTTTCATCATTTACAGGCATATTCCCAAATAACAACTTTAACTCTTCACCTTTTATTACATCCCTTGCCTTTCTTTCATCCTGCACATTATACGACAAATGCGGCAATATATCAGGCACGCTAAACACAGGCTCATCATCCCGCTCTCCAATTGAAAGCGAAATTTTCTCACCATCCTTCAGAAAAACTACACCGTGCAATGCCAACGGAGTCGCAGCCCATTGATACTTTTTAATTCCACCATAATAATGTGTATTCAATAGTGCAAATTCTTCAGCTTCCATTATTGGATTAGGCTTCAAATCCAGTCTTGGGGAATCAACGTGGGAAACAATCATATTAATACCGCTTTTTATATCATTTCAACAATTACCGCAATAATATTTTTATTTCTATTGTTAAAATAAATTTTATCCCCCTTTTTCAATTCACTTTTTTTATTAATATCGACAAATCCATTTTTTATAAGCTCTTTTTCTGTCAAATCTACAAATTCACGCTCAGTCTTTGCCAAATCCAAATATTTTTTTATAGTCTTCAGCAAATTCAAATATTACTTTTTGTTCATCTGTATAACTTTTTCCACAAATTTTTCCTTTGTCATTTTACTTCCTTTTCCCAAAGTTTCAATTATAACAAAAACATAATAGATATATTCAACAACCCAAGTTTTTATTTTATTAAATTCTAACTTTGCGTGGTTATCGAACAGATCTAAGTAAATCAACATTTAAATAAAAATAATAAAAAAACGGTGGCTTGAAAAATATCCCGAATCAACACCTTCTTTCCAAACTAAATTAATTTTTTTCGATTTATTTAATTTTATTTATCTAAATATCAAATTTATTTAACTTCGTTTAATTTCTTTTCCAATTCTTTTTCCAGCTTCTTCATATCCTGGTTTTTCCTAATAATGCAAAACATATTTTTCTTATATGCTTCTACTCCAGGCTGATCAAACGGATTTACACCTAAAAGGTATCCACTTACTCCACATGCTTTTTTTCAAAGAAATAGAATGTATATCCTAAGTGATAAGGAGTTACTTCAGGAATATTTATTCCTAAGTTAGGCACATTTCCATCAACGTGCGCTAAGATTACTCCATCAGTTGCTTTTTTTATTTACATAATCCAATGTTTTTTCCAGCAATAAAGTTCAATCCATCAAGATTTTTCCTTGTCACTTTCAATAACAAATTCCACTTCAGGTTTTCCAATAGAAACTACTGTTTCAAAAATAATCTTTGCCCTTGTTGAATATATTGACCCTAATGAGTGTAAATCAGCTGAGAAATCTGCTGAAGTTGGATACAGTCCTTTTCCTTCTTTTCCTTCAGATTCTCCAAATAATTGTTTCCACCATTCTGCCAAATAGTGAACTCTTGGTTCATAATTTACCATTAATTCCAAGTCTTTTTCCTTTTTCTATGCAAGATGTTTCTAACAGCCGCATATTGTAAAGCCTGATTTTCATCCATATTTTTGTTTGCAAAGTCATTCATCGCATCTTTTGCTCCAGCCATTAAGTCATCAATGTCAATTCCAGCCGCAGCGATTGGTAAAAGTCCTACTGCAGTCAACACAGAAAATCTTCCTCCAACATTGTCAGGTACAACAAAAGTTTCATATCCTTCAGCTGTAGCAAGTGTTTTTAATGCTCCCTTCGCTTTATCTGTTGTAGCATAAATTCTTTTTGCAGCTTCTTCTTTTCCGTATTTTTCTTCCAGCATTTTCTTGAATACTCTGAATGCAATTGCAGGTTCAGTTGTAGTTCCAGATTTTGAAATTACATTTACTGAAAAATCTCTATCTCCAACTACATCGATTAAGTGTTGTAAGTAAACACCGCTCATATTTGTCCCTGCAAAGTAAATTTCAGGAGTTTTTCTCTTATCTTTTGGCAAGTTATTGTAAAAACTGTGTGATAAAAATTCAATTGCAGCCTTCGCTCCTAAATATGACCCTCCAATTCCAATTACAACTAAAACTTCCGAATCATTTTTAATTTTTTCAGCCGCCTTTTTAATTCTGGCAAATTCATCTTTATCATAAGTTTCAGGCAAATCAACCCATCCTAAAAAGTCATTTCCTGCTCCAGTTTTTGAAGTCAATACTTCATTTGCCAATTCCACATAAGGCTTAATTTGTTTTTAATTCATCTTCGTTAAAAAATTTTTTGCAAATTGATAGCTAAAATTTAATTTCATTCTTCCTTATCTCCTTAATATACAATTTTATTTTAGTCCATTGTAAAAGTTTGTAAAATTCCATTAATAAAGGTTTTATCAATTTTAATCTTCCATTTCAATTTTTAGCAAGAGATTTTAAACTCATCACTTAAATTTTATACCCATTACTTTTTACAATTTCCTAATACAATTTTATTTCCTAAATTTTTTTGAAAATCAAAAACTTTTTATTTACACATAGTAACACAACCTTAAAATCGAATAAAAATAAATCTCTATAATTTCAATTTAATATCTCGATTTTTGAAGCAATTCATAAACTTGCCTGATAACCACATAGTTTTCAAATTACAAAGCCACAAGCTAGTTAGCAAAATAAAAAAATATACAAAAACTTTCTTCTGTTTTTAAAGTAATTTTTACCAAACTTTTTTCAATTAAAGTATAACAAAAACAAACTTTTTCAAATTTTTTTCCACTTATATTTTACAATTTTAAAAAATTTTTTCCTGAAATTTTTAAGTTTTATTATACAAATATCCTTAATATCTAGTCAATTTCCCTTTGCTTATTGTCCCCTTCACATTAAAGTTTTCATCAAAATATGTCAAATCTGCAAAATATCCTTCCTTTATAAATCCGTATTCTTCATCAATAGCCACCGCTTCAGCAGGATAGAAAGTTGCCATTCTAAGTGCTTCCTCAAGCGAAATATGAACTTCTTCCACTAGATTTTGCACCCCTTTTATCATAACAAGCGAAGATCCCCCCAAAGTCCCTTCTGGAGAAATACATTTTCCATCCCTATACAAGACTCTGTTGCCTTCAAACATAAATTCCGTCATATTATCTGTTCCAGCAGGGCTAACTGCATCTGTCACAAGATAAAGCCTATCCTTCATTATTTTCTTAGCAATTTCCACAGAAGCAAAATCTATATGAAGCCCATCAACTATTATCCCGCAATTCATAGTATCATTATTGAATAAAAATCCAACAACCCCAGGCTCTCTCGAATCCAGTCCCCTCATTGCATTATACAAATGAGTTCCGCAGTTATAGTATTCCTTCTTTTCCACACACTCCTTATAAGTTGCATTCGTATGCCCAATAGCCACATTAATCCCAGCATCCCTCAATTTCTTCAAATGTTCAACTTTAGCCTTTTCAGGTGCTATCGTTATTATTCTAGTAACTTCTGGTCCTGCCTTAGCTATTTTCTCAATCATCTCATCCGACAAAACTCTTATATATTCAGAACGATGAATCCCCTTTTTTTCCACACTTATATAAGGCCCTTCAATATGAAGCCCCAAGACTCCAATTTCCTCCTTATCCTCCATTCCCTTCACAAGCTCAATAGCCTTTTCTATTTTCTCATCTGGAGAAGTTATAAGCGTAGGCAAAAACGAAGTACACCCATATCTTTTATTAGTTTTCATTCATTATTTCCAACGCTTCCCTAGAAATATCATCATTAAACAGCACTCCCCGCATCCATTAATCTGCAAATCAATAAACCCTGGCGACAAAATCATCCCTTCAACATCAATAACTTCCTGATTTTCTAATTCTTTTTTATCAATCAAGGAAAAATCCACTATCTTTTTTATAAATTTCCCTTCCAAAACAACCGCATTTTCCCCAATAAATTTCTCCCCGTCAAATATCTTTTGCATTTTTTTATAATCATCTTAACAATAGTTCCTTTTCTTTATTTTTAGAATATTTTTAGTCAATAGATGTTTTTCTTATTCTACTTAATCTGTTTTTTAAATAACTAAATCAAATTAAAAATACCTAGACAAGCCAGGAGACAAAGGAAATGACAATTGATTTCCCTTGCTTTGAAAAAGAAAAAAACATAAAGACTTTAGAAAAACATTCATTAACAATAATAAAATTAATAAAACTATTTTTGCCAATTCTATCAAATATTTTTATATTTTTCCAAATCCAAATTCTTAGCCTCAATTTCCTTAAAAATACTTATAAGTCTTAACCTTTATATCCAAAAGCCGCCATCTCATCAATCACCAGCACTGCCCTTCTATGCAGCTGCAAAGCCGAAATTGTCCAAAGATGATTAACTCCGCCTTCTACTCCATGATAAACTGCACGGGCCTTTTTATACCCATTTGCAAGAATCATAACTTCCTTTGAATCCATAAGCGTCCCCACGCCAATTGTCAAGGCTGATTTTGGTACTTTTTCAATGTCATTGTCAAAAAATCTTGAATTTGCAAAAATTGTGTCATAAGTCAAATCCTTGTCACGTGTATGTGAAGAAAGCGATGAACCTGGCTCATTAAATGCAATATGCCCATCTTCTCCAACTCCACCCAAAAACAGCTGAATCCCGCCAGATTTTTTTATTTTTTCCTCATAGTTATGACATTCTTCCTCTAAATCTTCGGCACATCCATTTAGAATATTTATATTTTCTTTTTTTATATTAATATGCTTAAAAAAGTTCTCATCCATAAAATAGTGATAACTTTGCGGATCTTCAGGCTTTAATCCCACATATTCATCCATATTAAAAGTCACGACATTTTCAAACGACAATATCCCTTCATTATACAAATTTATCAGTTCCCGATAAGTCGCAAGCGGCGTAGAGCCTGTAGGAAGTCCCAACACAAATGGCTTTTTTCCCTTGTAGGCTTAAATTTTAATATTTTTAGTGATCTGATAAGCACTCCATCTTGCCACTTCATCAGCATTTTTTTAAGATAATTACACGCATTTCATTCACATCCTTAATTTAAAATTTTTAAATTTTCATTAAAATGTTTCTTACTACTATTATATACCCTTTTTTTATTATGTCAAGTCTATTTTATCAAAATTTTGTTTGGAAAAATTATTGTATAATTTAACAAAAAGATAGCAAGAAGTCTCCGACTTCTACAAGTGGGAGATGAATTGCTTTTTTGTATTGAAAAAAAGGATACATCCATGATACAATTTTTGTATGAAATATCGAAGAAAGTTATAAATAATAAAATTTCTAAAGAAATAATTAAAAATAGTATTCAAAAATCAAAAGGAGGTGTAATTTTTATGAAATATAATTTAGCATTCAAATACAGAATTTATCCAAATAAAGAGCAGGAATTATTGATAAATAAGACTTTTTGGATGTGTTCGTTTTGTTTACAATACGATTTTTGTATATTGCTAATAAAATTTATGAAGAAACTGGAAAAATAAAATAATTACACCTGCCAGTTTGAAAAGTGAAAATCAATTTTTAAAAAGAAGTGAGACAGTCTAGCACTTTTCAAATGCTCAATTGAATGTGAGACGATCATTTACGAACTTTTTCAGAAGAGAGCAAAGTTTCAAGGTTCAAATCTAAAAAGAATAATGTTAAAAGTTATACAACAAATTGTGTGAATAATTCGATACGAATTGAGGAAAACAAATATTTGGTTTTGCCAAAAATTGAAAAAAAGTTAAATTAAAATATCATGAGAAATACCGAAGGATTACAAGATAAAGTCGGTAACATTGACAAACAGTAATGGAAATTACTATGTTTCTGTTTTTGACAGAATTTGAAAAAAAGAAATTCAAAAATCCAAGTAATGATAAAGTAATTGGACTTGATTTTTTTCAATGTCTGAGTTATTTGTCAGTTCTGAAAACCAAAGAGCTGATTATCCAAAAATATTTTTAGGATGTTGGAAGAAGAATTGAAAAAAATTACAGAAATCATTATCGAGAAAAAGTGAAATTTTCTAAAAATTGGTATAAACAAAAATGAAAATATCAAAATTGCATGAGTATATCAAAAATTGCCGAAGAGATTTTTTGCATAAATTATCGAAAAAATTATCTGAAACATATAATGCTGTGGTTGTTGAGGATTTGAATATGAAAGGAATGAGCCAGACATTAAATTTTGGTAAAAGTGTAGGAGATAATGGATGGGGAATGTTTTTTGAGAATGCTTGAGTATAAGTTGATGTTTTTAGGGAAACAATTTTTGAAGATAGATAAATGGTTTCCGTCGTCGAAAACTTGTAGTAGATGTGGAAATATTAAAGAAAAACTGAAATTATCAGAAAGAAGTTATAAATGTGAGTGCTGTGGGATTGAAATTGACAGAGATTACAATGCGGCCTTGAATATAAAAAAACATTGGAAAAGAAATGTTGAAATATTAAAAATAAAAGAAGACAGGGTAGGAACTACCCGAAGAGCTAGTAAATATATTTGGCTAACAAAAAGCAGATACTTCCCAAGCTCCCGCTTCTAAAAAGCGGGAGTAGTTCACTCGGTGATGATAAATAAAAAGCTGTAAATTACAGTAATTAATTAGGAGGAAAAATATGAAAACATATTTAGTGACAGGTGCTGCCAGCTTTATTGGCTCTAATTATTTAAAATATTTTTAAATAATTATAAAAAAATGATGATATTAGAGTAATTGTAGTCGATGTGCTTACCTATGCAGGAAATTTAGGCACGATTGCCAATGAAATTAAGGATGAAAGAGTAAAATTTGAAAAGGTTGATATTCGTGATCAAAGGGAAATTGCCAGAATCTTTTCTGAAAATGAAGTTGACTTTGTTGTGAATTTTGCGGCAGAATCGCATGTTGACCGTTCTATTGAAAAATCCGCAAATTTTTGGAAACAAATATTCTTGGTACGCAAAATCTTTTGGAAAATGCAAAAAAAGCATGGACCATTGCAAAAGATGAAAATGGGTATCCAGTTTACAAGGATGGAGTAAAATATTTACAAGTTTCAACTGATGAAGTTTACGGAAGCTTGTCAAAAGATTATGACACAGCCATCGACTTAGTAATTGATAATGATGAAGTAAAAAAAGTTGTAAAAAATAGAACAAATTTAAAAACTTACGGGAAAAAATTCTTCACAGAAAAAACTGCCCTCGATCCAAGAAGCCCGTATTCAGCTTCCAAAGCAAGTGCCGACCACATTGTAATTGCCTACGGCGAAACTTATAAAATGCCAATAAACATTACAAGATGTTCAAATAACTACGGACCTTACCATTTCCCAGAAAAGTTAATTCCACTTATGATTAAGAATGTGCTGGAGGGTAAAAAATTGCCAGTTTACGGAAAAGGAGATAATGTAAGGGACTGGCTTTATGTGGAAGATCACTGTAAAGGAATCGACCTAGTTTTAAGAAATGCTGACATTTATGAAATTTACAATATTGGAGGCTTTAACGAAGAGCAAAAATATTAACATTGTAAAATTAGTTATTGATATTTTAAGAGAAGAAATTGAAAAATAACGATGAATATAAAAAGGTTTTTAAAAACTGACTTGCAAAAATATAAATTATGATTTGATTACTTATGTTCAGGATCGGCTTGGGCACGATATGAGATATGCCATTGACCCTTCAAAAATTGCAAGAGATTTAGGATGGTATCCAGAAACAGACTTTGAAACAGGTATCAGAAAAAAACTGTAAAATGGTACTTGGAGCATCAGGACTGGGTAAACGAGGTAGTTTCAGGAGATTATCAAAAAAATATTATGAAGAAATGTATGGGAACAAATAATTAAATTCATAAAAAAGGAGTAGACTAATGAATAATTTTACAATAAAAAGAAACCCCAATAAAAAGGCTTAGCAGTAATTGAGCCAAAAGTTTTTTGGAGATGAAAGAGATTCTTTATGGAAACTTATAACAAAAAAATCCTTTGAAGAATTGGGACTTACAATGGACTTCGTTCAAGATAACCATTCAAAAATCTAAAAAGGCGTTTTACGTGGACTTCACTTCCAGACAAAAGCACACTCAAGGAAATTAGTACGTGTGATAAAGGGAAGCGTTTACGATGTGGCAGTTGATTTGAGAAAAGGACAGCGAAACTTTTTGGAAAATGGCATGCAGTAAAAATTATCTGCCGAAAAATAAACTGATGTTTTTATATTCCAGAAGGCTTTGCACATGGCTTTTTAACACTTGAAGATGAAACAGAATTTACTTATAAATGCACAGATTTATATGCTCCTGAATATGATAGCGGAATTTTTATGGAATGATGAAACAATAAATATTGACTGGAAATTTGAAGAATTTGGAATAAACCCTAAAGGAATTGACAATTTCTGAAAAAAAGATAAAAATTCAACAAAAATTTAATAAAACAAAAAAATTATTTTTAATAATAAATTATCTGAAGAATATAATGATATGATTGTTGAGGTTTTGAATATGAAAAGGGATGAATCAGGCGCTAAATTTTTGGGAAAAAGTGCTTACGATAATGGGTGGATAATATTTTTTTGAGAATGTTTTAAGTACAAATTGATGTTTTTTTAGAAAAAGTAAATTTTGAAAATAGATAAGTGGCTTCCGTTATCAAACCAAGAAGTTCCCAATTCTAAAAGTAGGAGTTACCTAACAGAAGTAATGAACTTATTATAAATTCTGTTTAACAAGGGGTCTTAACCCCTTACCAGAAGATAAATAAAATATATTTTTTTATTTTTTTATATTTCCTTATACATTTTTTTATTTTTTTATTTTTCTCCTTATCAAAAACCATCCCCACTTATTAAAAATACTTAACCGCCGATCTTATATGACATATCAACAATTTTTTAGATTTATACGAAGTTTTCCCATGTTCATGAAATATTTCAACTTCTGGAAAATAGACAACTTTATATTTCTGCCCAATTCGCCGACACAAATCATAATCCTCCATATACATAAAATATCGTTCATCAAATCCACCAATTTCCTTCAATGCAGAAACTCTAGAAAAAAATGAAACATCCCGAAAGAATTGGAACCTCCATCATTTCATCAAAATTAGCCCATTTCATTTCATAATCATAATCCATTTTTCCAACAATTTTTTTAAATGGCAAAAATCTTCTAAAAATAAGATTTACAGGCGTTGGAAATAATCTGCAAGTATAATTAAATTTCCTTCAAAATCTCTAATTTTAGGTCCTATCTGCCCAATTTCATTATGATTTATCATATATTTAACAATTTTTTTCAACTACATTTTCCTCAAAATAAATATCTGCATTAATAATCAAATGAAATTCTGAAATATCAGAATTATTAATTAATTTATTAATAACCACATTATGTCCAGCTCCAAATCCTTTATTAGAATTATTAAAAATATATTCTATCCTAGTATCAACAATCTTTTTCAAAAAAATTCTTTCAATTCATCAGTTTCCGAATTATCTGAAATCCACAGTTTAAAAATTCAATTTAATCTTTTGAAAACATTTAATTATCTTCTCTAAATCACTTACCGGTGTATTGTATGTAACAATGCAAGCCGTAAAATCATACATAAAACAACCTCTATTCATATATAAGTACTTTTCATAGAATTATACCATTTTTACTAAAATAAATCTACTTAACTAATATAATCAACTTTAAATTTTTAAAATAAACTTGACATTGTAAAGATTAAGTTGTAAAATCTTTTACATTGATAAGATATAAGAAAGGATATTATTAAATATGAAAAAAATTTAAAAAAAGAGCTACCATCATGGTAATTTAAAAGAAGATTTAATCGAAAAAGGAATCGAAATAATAAATGAAATGGGAGAAGAAAAACTATCTTTAAGATACGTTGCTAAAAATGTGTGGAGTAAAGTAATGCCGCTCCTTATACATATTTTTAAGAAAAAAAGAAGATTTGCTTGAAGCTATAAGTAACTATATTTGGAAAATGTTAGCTAAGAAATTGAATGAAACAAGAGAAAAGTATAAAAATAAAGAAGAATTGCTAGTTAAACTAGGAAAAAAATATGTCACTTTTTTTGTGAAAATTCTCAGTATTATCATTTTATAATTTCAAGAAATAATATGAAAATTGATCTACTATCTGAATTTTCAAAAATCAGAAAATGATAACCAGAACGCTTTTTAACATATTGAAAACTGAAGCAACCAAAGTATTTGAAAAAAATACAGTATACCGCCTGAAAGTATACAAGATAAAAATCATAGCAATGTGGGCATTAGTTCAAGGATTAGTAACAATAGTAACTATGAATAATTTAAGCTATTCTGAATACTGGGAGAAAAATAGAAGAAATAATAAAATCAAGCTGCATGATACCTTCCCTTTAAGAATTTAAGCTAGGAATAAAAATTAACTCACGATATAAAAAAATAAATTGACTACGATAAGGTGATAAATATGAAACTAATTATACACGATTTAAGTAATGAAAAAAATTAGAAAATTTAAAATCAGAAATTGAAAAAGAAGATGAATCTATAAATATAATCAAAAAAAAGCATAGATAAAGGCTCAATAATAATTGATAAAGATGTATGTGTCATCAGCAATAATAAAAATAAAAAAAGCTGTATGGGATGCTTTGAATGTTGGATTAAAAACGCCAGGAAAAATGTAAAATTCGTGATGGATATGAAAATTTGTCAAAATTATATTTAAAAAGCAGAAAAAAAGTAATTATTATAAGCCAATGTTTTTATGGCTCTTACAGTCCCTTTGTAAAAAAATATATTAGATAGAACAATCCCGTATCTACTTCCATTTTTTTAAATTTAAAAAAATAAGGAAATGCACCACACTACGAGAAGTAAAACAAAATTCGATTTAAATGTATACTTTTATGGAAAAAAATTTAACACGAAGCGAAAAAAATAACTGCGAAAGAAACAGTAAAAAGCCAACAGTATAAACTTAAATGTTAAAAAAATTTTAAAGTTTTATTTTTTGAAAATTATGATTAATCCACTAAAAAAATTAAATTAAAAATATATCATAATAAGAGATTAGCTATATATTTGAAGTAAAAATTTCGAAAAGGAGAATTATAAAATATGAAAATTATTATAATAAATGGAAGTCCCAAAACATTAAAAAAAGTAATTCTGAAATATTAGGAAATTATCTTTTTCCATTGCTCAAAAGAAAATAATATAAAAAAAATATTATTCCATCTATTTCCAATTAAATGACAAAACAAAAAAATGAAATTTATAATAGCGATGTTTTTAATATTTATTTTTTTCCTTTATATGTCGACGGAATTCCATCTAATTTACTAAAAATTACTTGTAAAAATTTGAAAAAGGAAAAATGTTGTAAGACCTAAAACTAAAATTTATTGTATCGTTAATAATGGATTTTATGAAGGAAAACAAAATTTTTTTAGCACTTTTACATATGAAAAAAATTGGTGTAAAAAAAGTTAATGCAAAAATGGGGACAAGGAATTGGTATAGGCTCAGGAGAATTATTACCATATTTAAAAAAATTTAAACTTGGGCAAGGACCACTCAAAAATTTAGAAAAAAATATTAAAGCAGATTTTCTAGAAATATTTTTAACTTTAAACAGTGATAAAAACATTTATATAAATCCAAATTGGCCAAAAAGTCTATATTTTATACAAGGTTTCATTTCATGGATTTTAAAGGCAAGAAAAAAATAACTTAAAAATACGAGAATTATTTAAAAAAGAATAATATTAAATCTATTTAAATAATTAAATTAAAAAAAATGGCGTCCCCGGTTGGACTCGAACCAACGACCCTCTGATTAACAGTCAGATGCTCTAACCAGCTGAGCTACGGAGACACACATATTTAAAAAAGTTTGGCAACTACCTATCTTCCCAGGATAAATCCAAGTATTTTAGGCACTAACAGACTTAACTGCCGGGTTCGAAATGTTTCCGGGTGTATCCCTGTCGTTATCATCACCAAACTAGATATATATACTATCTATTAAGACAATGAGAAATAAATAGCAGCAGTAAAAGATTATCTTAAAAGCAGACGTAATATTAGTACTAGTCAGCTAAATGCATTGCTGCACTTGCACCCCTAACCTATCGACCATATGTTCTCTATGGATACTACGAATATTCATCTCAAAGTCGGCTTCCCGCTTAGATGCTTTCAGCGGTTATCCGTGCCAGACGTGACTACTCAGCCATGCCACTGGCGTGACAACTGATACATCAGAGGTCTGTCCAACCCGGTCCTCTCGTACTAAGGTCAGATCTTTTCAATATTCAAGCGCCTGCAGTGGATAGGGACCGAACTGTCTCACGACGTTCTGAACCCAGCTCGCGTGCCTCTTTAATGGGCGAACAGCCCAACCCTTGGGACCTTCTCCAGCCCCAGGATGAGACGAGCCGACATCGAGGTGCCAAACACTTCCGTCGATATGGACTCTTGGGAAGTATCAGCCTGTTATCCCCGGGGTAGCTTTTATCCGTTGAGCGACGGTCCTTCCATACGGAACCGCCGGATCACTAACTCCTACTTTCGTACCTGCTCGACCCGTCAGTCTTGCAGTCAAGCTCCCTTATGCGTTTGCACTCTTAGGCTGATTTCCATCCAGCCTGAGGGAACCTTTGAACGCCTCCGTTACTCTTTTGGGAGGCGACCGCCCCAGTCAAACTGCCCACCTAGCACTGTCTCCGCTGCCAGATTAGAATTCCGACAACATATGGTTGGTATTCCAACAGCGACTCAGCAATGACTGACGCCATTACATCATAGTCTCCCAACTATCCTATCACACATTGCCAGAACCCAATGCCAAGCTACAGTAAAGCTCCACGGGGTCTTTCCGTCCTACTGCAGGTAGCCGGTATCTTCACCGGCATTACAACTTCACCAGGTCTCCAGCCAAGACAGCTCTCAAATCATTTCACCATTCGTGCAGGTCGGAACTTACCCGACAAGGAATTTCGCTACCTTAGGACCGTTATAGTTACGGCCGCCGTTCACCGGGGCTTCAAATTGGAGCTCTCACTCCTCCTCTTAACCTTCCGGCACTGGGCAGGTGTCAGCCCATATACGTCGCCTTTCAGCTTAGCATAGACCTGTGTTTTTGGTAAACAGTTGCTTGAGACTCTTCACTGCGGCCTGTTTTTCCCTAGGGAGTGTTTCTCTCTTCAGGTATATCAGGCACCCCTTCTCCCGAAGTTACGGGGCTATTTTGCAGAGTTCCTTAGCTAGAGTTATCCTGTCGGCCTTAAGTTTCTCACTCTGTCCACCTGTGTCGGTTTAGAGTACGGGCACTATTTCTCATCGATAGAAGTTTTTCTTGGCAGTGTAGGATCTGTGACTTATGCAAAAGCACTTCCCCGTCAGGTCTCACGTTTAGGCGTGCGGATTTACCTGCACGCCCACGCTGGGCCCTTAGAAAGGCTAAACCGTCAGCCTTCTCACATACCTTCCTGCGTCACTCCGTCTCTCAAGCGATAATAGTGGTACAGGAATATTAACCTGTTTTCCATTCGCCATCACAATTTTGCTTATGCTTAGGTCCCGACTTCCCCAGGGCGGACAAGCCTTCCCCTGGAAACCTTGGACTTCCGGCCGGCGGGATTCTCACCCGCCTTCTCGCTACTCATTCCTGCATTCTCACTTCTGATACCTCCAGGATGGCCTTACGGCATCCCTTCGACGGCCTACAGAACGCTCTCCTACCAAGATACAGTGTATCTTCCACAGCTTCGGTTTATGTCTTAGCCCCGTTACATCTTCGGCGCAGGCACTCTCGACCAGTGAGCTATTACGCACTCTTTCAAGGTATGGCTGCTTCTAAGCCAACCTCCTGGTTGTCTATGAATGTCCACCTCCTTTCCCACTTAGACATAATTAGGGACCTTAGCTGGTGGTCTGGGCTGTTCCCCTCTCGTCCGAGGACCTTATCATCCACGGACTCACTCCTGAACATAATATATGGTATTCGTAGTTTGCTTGATTTCGGTAAGCAGTACGCCCCCTAGATCATACAGAGCTCTACCCCCACATATCTCAGTTCAAGGCTGCACCTAAATGCATTTCGGAGAGAACGAGCTATCTCCTAGTTCGATTGGCTTTTCACCCCTAGACCTATCTCATCTCCCAACTTTTCAACGGCGGTGAGTTCGGCCCTCCACTGAGTCTTACCTCAGCTTCAGCCTGGACAGGCCTAGATCACTAGGTTTCGCGTCTATGACTGGCGACTTGACGCCCTATTAAGACTTGGTTTCCCTTCGGCTCCGTTTATTAACCTTGCCACCAGTCATAACTCGCAGGATGATTAACCAAAATCCACGCAGTCACACATAATGTGCTCCTACCGTTTGTAAGCACACGGTTTCAAATTCTATTTCACTCCCTTGCTCAGGGTTCTTTTCACCTTTCCCTCACGGTACTCTTCACTATCGGTCAACAACAGTATTTAGCCTTACGTGATTTGGTCCACGCTGATTCACGCCAGATTCCTCGTGCCTGACGCTACTCGGGTGCTTCCAGTCTCTATATATGTTTTATGTTCTACAGGACTTTCACCTTCTTTGGTTCAGCTTCCCAACTGATTCTACTTACACATATATAGATTAAACATTATGACAATCTGTTAATGGAAGTCCCACAACCCCGTGTCAGCAATGCTGTCCGCTTGGCACTGACACGGTTTAGGCTTTTCCCTGTTCGCTCGCCGCTACTTAGGGAATCGTTTTTACTTTCTTTTTCCTCCTGCTACTTAGATGTTTCAGTTCACAGGCTTACCGTTTTTCACGCATGCCCTCCAGGCATGCAGGTTTACCCATTCGGAGATCTGGGGATTAATGATTATGTGCATCTCCTCCCAGCTTATCGCAGCTTATCACGTCCTTCATCGGCTGTTGTTGCCTAGGCATCCTCCGTGTGCCCTTATTAGCTTTTTTATCCAGAATAACTTTTTACTCTAGTTTAGTTATAATCTTTTACCTACTATTCATTTCCCATTGTCCTAACAGTTTATAAAGATATATAAAGAAGCAGTGCTTTATTACTCCTTAGAAAGGAGGTGATCCATCCGCACCTTCCGGTACGGATACCTTGTTACGACTTCACCCCAATCACTATCCACACCTTAGATGCTTTCCTCCTTGCGGTTGGACCAGCAGCTTCAGGTGCAAACAACTCTCGTGGTGTGACGGGCGGTGTGTACAAGACCCGAGAACGTATTCACCGCAGCATTGCTGATCTGCGATTACTAGCGATTCCAGCTTCATGAAGTCGAGTTGCAGACTTCAATCCGAACTTGGATCGGCTTTAAAGATTGGCTTAGCGTTGCCGCCTTTGCAGCTCTCTGTACCGACCATTGTAGCACGTGTGTAGCCCAGATCATAAGGGGCATGATGACTTGACGTCATCCCCACCTTCCTCCTGCTCTTCGCAGGCAGTCTTGCTAGAGTTCCCAACCCTAATGATGGCAACTAGCAATAGGGGTTGCGCTCGTTGCGGGACTTAACCCAACATCTCACGACACGAGCTGTCGACAGCCATGCACCACCTGTCTCTGCGTTCCCGAGGCACAGCCTGCTCTCGCAGGCCTTCGCAGGATGTCAAGATCTGGTAAGGTTCCTCGCGTTGCGTCGAATTAAACCACATGCTCCACCGCTTGTGCGGGTCCCCGTCAATTCCTTTGAGTTTCAGCCTTGCGGCCGTACTCCCCAGGCGGATTACTTATCGCATTAGCTTCGGCACGGACACTCTTCATGCCCACACCCAGTAATCATCGTTTACAGCTAGGACTACCAGGGTATCTAATCCTGTTTGCTCCCCTAGCTTTCGCACTTCAGCGTCAGTTACCGTCCAGTGAACTATCTTCATCATCGGCATTCCTGCACATATCTACGAATTTCACCTCTACTCGTGCAGTTCCGTCCACCTCTCCAGTACTCTAGCCACATAGTTTCCAGGGCAGGCTTGCGGTTGAGCCGCAAGTTTTCACCCCAGACTTATCTGGCCGCCTAGATGCCCTTTATGCCCAATAATTCCGGATAACGCTTGCGACATACGTATTACCGCGGCTGCTGGCACGTATTTAGCCGTCGCTTCTTCTGCAGGTACCGTCATTTTTTTCTTCCCTGCTGAAAGCACTTTTACAATCCGAAAACCTTCATCGTGCACACAGAATTGCTGGATCAGGGTTGCCCCCATTGTCCAATATTCCCCACTGCTGCCTCCCGTAGGAGTAAGGGCCGTATCTCAGTCCCCTTGTGGCCGTCCACCCTCTCAGGCCGGCTACCTATCATCGCCTTGGTGGGCCGTTACCCCACCAACAAGCTAATAGGACGCAAGGCTCTCCTGCAGCATCTCTTTTTCATCAGGCTGGACATGAGTCCGTCTGACTTTATCAGGTCTTTATCAGTCGTTTCCGTCTGTTATCCCTGACTGCAGGGCAAGTTCCTTACGCGTTACTCACCCGTCCGCCTTGGCTGGGACTGTGCAAGCACAGCTTTCGCCAAAGACTTGCATGTGTTAAGCATTCTGTCAGCGTTCATCCTGAGCCAGGATCAAACTCTTCATTCAATATATTTACATATATTTAAATTTCACCTAATTAGTCTTGACGTTATCTTTTTCAAGATACTTGACTTTATTGATTATACACTTAATTGCTTCTTTTACATTATTAATATCTCTATTGTCCGTTGATACATTTTCGTATCGACAAGATATATATTATCATAAAAGAAAATATTTGTCAACTACTTTTTTTGAAAATTTTTTTCAAATTTTCTCAATTTTTATTCTTGCATTATACTAGTTATACATAGTTTTTGAATCCCTATTTTTTTCATTGATTATATTACTATCAAAACACTGTCAATACTATATTGTTTTTATTTTTTTAAAAATAATTAATCAAAAATTAATTTTATGTTTTTTTAATAATATAAGAATCAATTATTTCCTTTGTTTAAAAGGGCTTTAATCCACTTTTTAAAGTTTTTTTCTTTTAATTTTATTTTAATATTATTACTTTTAAGAATCCTTTATCATTAGTGCTTTACATTGGATTTAATAAAAACTAAAATATACTCTAATAATTTTTGATATATTATGATACAATACTTTAAATTAATTTATTTATTTAATTAAGATTATTTGAGAAAAATATTTCAGTATTTATAGAAAAGAGAGGAAAAATCTGAGATATACTGAATATTGATTCAAAAATTGAAATATTTAAATTAATAAAAAAAGAATTAAAAAAATGGAGGGATTAAATTATGGAAAAAAATATTGAAGGATTTTATTTATTTTACAGATAATGAAAATATTGAAAAAAATTGAACAATGAGATGTGTAAAAAAATTTTTTTATTTGAAAAAAAGGAAGAAATTAAAGACAAGAATATTAAAAAAAGTTCAATTTGATAATCTGACATTTGGAATTTATTTTTTTCTAAAGCTGATGATAATAAAGGAAGAATACTTGTTTTAAAAAAATAAAAAAAGAAAATAAAATGCGGGCATTTTTTTCTATAAATGGAGTAAAAAGGAATTTTATACTGATTTATATTTTCTAATTTTTACATAATAATGAAAAAGAAAAAAATATTATTTTTGAAGAACTTATTGAGAAAAATTTTTGGGAGTTATTAAAATAAAAAGAGTTAAACTTATAAAAATATAATAAATTTATTTTTTTGAGAGTGTAAAAAAATATTAAAGAAATAAAATTTCTTGAAATTCTTATTTATCAAGAACTGTAGATTTACTGCTACAATTTCACAAAAAAATTTACACTCTCATTTTTTTATTTCAAAAATAATATAGTGCATTATTTTTTTATTTAAATAATCTCCAGTTTTGATAGATTTTATCTTGTAAAAAAATCAGATATAAAAAAATTTTTTTAAAAAAATAATTTGATTTTTTAAAAAAATAGGGGTATACTTTAATTGTAAAGAATAAAAATGGAGGTATTTATATGAAAGTTTTAGCTATGATTTTAGCTGGTGGAAGAGGTTCAAGACTTGACATTCTATCAGAAAAAAGAGTTAAACCAAGTGTTCCTTTTGCTGGAAAATTTAGAATAATAGATTTTGCACTTAGTAACTGTTCAAATTCAGGTATTTACGATGTTGCATTACTTACTCAATATTTGCCATTATCATTAAATGAACATATTGGTTCTGGAAAACCTTGGGATTTTGACAGAAGAGATTCTAGCATTACAATGTTACAGCCACATGAAAAACTTGGTGGCAATTCTTGGTATCAAGGAACTGCCGATGCGATTAGACAAAATATTGACTTTATTAAAAATAAAAATCCTAAATATGTATTAATTTTATCTGGAGATCATATTTACAAAATGGATTACAGATGGATGTTAAAGGAACATGAAGAAAATGATGCTGAATTGACAATAGCTGTACAACCTGTACCTATTGAAGAAGCAAGCAGATTTGGTATTTTTGAAGTTGATAAAGATAAAAAAATATTAAACTTTGAAGAAAAACCTGCAGAACCAAAAAGTAATTTAGCTTCAATGGGAATTTATATTTTCAACACTGATTCTTTATTAGAATATCTTGAAAAATTAGAAAATAGCGATTTAGATTTTGGAAAACATGTTATTCCTTCAATGATTCAAGAAGATAGAAAAGTTTATGTTCACACTTATGACAGTTATTGGAAAGATGTAGGAACTTATGATTCATACTTGGAAGCAAATTTAGACTTAATCAAAAAATCTGAAGAAGTTGGAATTAACTTGTACGACCAAGGATGGAAAATTTATACAAGAAGTGAAGACTTAGCGCCAGTAAGAATTGGAGTTACAGGAAGTGTTCAAAATTCATTAATCTGTAATGGATGTAAAATTGAAGGAAGTGTTGAAAATTCAGTATTAGGACCAGGTGTTACTGTTAGAAAAGGGGCAACTGTTAGAAATAGTATAATTTTTTCTGGAACTTATGTAGATGAAAATTCTCACTTAGATACTATTATTGCCGATAAAAAAAGACATATATTGGTAAAAATTCATTTATAGGAAATGGAAATGCAAATATTCCAAATAAAGAACGTCCAGATTTATTATCTTCAGGAATTACAGTTATTGGAAAAGGTGTAGTTATACCTGATGGATCAATTGTTGGTAAAAATGTAAGAATTTTTTTGCTGGAGTAAAAAGTACATGATGACAATAGATTAATAGAACCAGGAGAAACTATTAAATGGTAATCTAATTGTTTAATATAAGAAATTTTTTTAATAAGGAGTGATTAATTTGAAAATTGTATATTTGGCATCTGAAGTGGCTCCGTTTTATAAATCTGGTGGATTAGCCGATGTTCTTGGTGCATTGCCTAAAAAAATGCAGGAATTGGGACATGAAGTTTCTATAATAATGCCTAAATATGACATAATACCATTAAAGTATCTTGAAAAAGCTAGAATGGGTTGCAAGACTTGAGAGTCACGGAGATGTATTTAATTTGGTAAGATATCCTGATGACAAAAATAAATTATTATTTTATTGAAAAATAAAGCATTATATGAAAGAGGACATGTTTATGGAGATTTTTGACCAAGATGTTCAATATGCGATGTTTTTCAGAATTGGCACTCAGATTCTTAAAGGAAATTAATTTACAGGCTGATATTTTTACACTGTAATGACTGGCAAACTGGTCCAGTTCCATATTTTTTTAAATGTCAGATATAATTATGATCCGTTTTACTGGGACATGAGAACTGTTTATTCAATTCACAATCTAATGTATCAAGGTAGATTCTCTAAATATTCATTTGAAAGAATGGGATATTATATGGATGATAGAAATGATCTAAACTTCATGGAAATCGGAATAGGATATGGTGATGTAGTAAATACAGTAAGTCCGACTTATGCTGAAGAAATAAAATATGCATATTTTGGTGAAGGGCTTGAATGGATCACAAACAGAAAATATATTCATGGTATTTTAAATGGAATAGATACAGATGTGTTTAACCCTGAAACAACAAAAGGGATAATTCACTTTAATAAAGAATCTTTAGATAAAAAACGAGAAAATAAATACTTATTACAAGAAAAATTAGGACTTCCAAAATCAGATGTTGCTCTAATTTCAATAATTTCAAGACTTGTTGAAGGAAAGGGATTGGATCTAGTATCTGCAGCTCTTGAAAATCTACTGCAATATGATGCAGTCCAAATTGTAATTTTAGGAAGTGGAGATAAATTTTACGAAGACTATTATAACCATCTAGCTTGGAAGTATCCTGATAAATTCAAAGTTTATCTTGGTTATAATGGACAGCTTGCGAATGAAATTTATGCTGGAAGCGACATGTTTTTAATGCCTTCAAGATATGAACCTTGTGGACTTAGTCAAATGATTGCAATGAGATTTGGAACTATCCCAATCGTAAGGGAAACTGGTGGATTAAAAGATTCTGTTAAACCTTATAACATCTTTACAGATGAAGGAAATGGGTTCTCATTCACAAACTTTAATGCAGATGACATGTTATTTACAATAAAAGTTGCAGAAGGAATTTATTATGATAGACCTGACATTTGGGAAAAATTAGTTAAAAAGAAATATGGATTTAGATTTTTTTCTTGGGATAGATCTGCAAAAGAATATGAAAAAAACTTTATGAATTAGCTAAATCTTATTAATTATAAAGAATCAAATTTATACAAAAAAATGGAGAATTTAACAGCGTAAAAATCTGTTATTTTACTCCATTTTTATTATTTATTTACTTAAAAAAATTTTTATTTAAATGACTATTTTTTTCATTATTTACCAAATTGTTGTTGTTGCAATTTTTTTCTTGCATAATACGTTGTTGTTCGATGGCATTTGGAGTTTTTATAAGAGTTACTGATACTTCTATTGGTTTTCCACTTCTAAATATAGTTAATTTTACAGATTGTCCGACTTTTTTAGCGGCTATTTCTCCAACGAAGGCCCCTGCGGAATTTACTTCTTTCCATCAACTGCTGTAATAACGTCATTTTTTGTTATTCCTGCTGTTGCAGCTGGACCATTTGGAACAGTACCTGCTACAAATACTCCATTTGAAGATTTTAAGTTAAGAGCTTTTACTTTATCTGTATCTAAATTTCCTAAGTATATACCAATATACGGTTTTTCAAATTTACCGGTTGCAATAATTGAATCTTTTTACAGTCATTACCAAAGTTTGCTGGAATTGCAAAAGCCGATTCCTACACTTCCTCCGCTTTGTGAATAAATTGCAGTATTTACTCCAATAACTTTTTCCTGTAATGTCAATTAACGGACCTCCACTATTTCCTTGGTTAATAGCGGCATCAGTTTGAATAAAGTTTTTCAATTTCTTCGATTCCCAAGTGAACTACGTCCAGCTGCACTTACGATTCCGACAGTCATTGAATCATTTAATCCCTAATGGATTTCCAAAGGCGATTGACCATTGTCCAATTTGAACTTGATCTGAATTTGCAAAATTCTAACGGTTTAAATGTTTCGTTTGAATCTATCTTCAATACAGCAATGTCAACTTCAGGCGAAGTTCCCTACAAGTTTTTGTACGATATTCACGTCCATTTGAGAATTTTACATAAATTTCATCTGCACCGTCAATAACGTGATTGTTTGTAACAACATATCCATCTTTTTGAAACTACAAACCCTGAACCAAGCGAACCAGACTCACGTTTTTTTCCTGTCCTCCAGAACGTCCATATAACAATTCTTCCAAAGGATTGTAAGTATTTACTGTAACAGTTTTTTTGTTCTAATATTTACGATTGAATCTTTAACGCTGTTATGCACACCTACAAAGGCATCTTGTGTTTGCGCTGCATTTTTAGTATATTTTTTTCAGTTCTTCTGGAGAAACTGTTTTTTTGCTGTTCTGTTGTGCTGTTTGTACTTTTCTGAATTATTTCCAGTTTTATTAGAGCAGCTTAAAACTAAAAAAATAACATTGAAAGCAAAAGCAAAATTTTTTTATTTTTCTTTTTTTATGAAATTCATTTTTTTCATATATAATTACCTCGTTTCTATTCTTTATACTAAACCCTATTTTTAAAAACAGTAAATATATTTATTTTTCTTGCAAGGGATCAAAATTCCTTGTTAAAGTAAAAATTTTGTAATAAATCCATTATTCTAATGGGAAATAGTATTAGTTCCTGTCTAAAGGATTGGGTATATTTTAGTGAATAAAAGTTTTTTTATCCTTATGATTTTTTTATTTGAATTTCATTTATTAGCAATATTTTTTTGCAAGTTTGATAAACTCCATTTGTCTATCTTGTTTTTTTCTTCTATAATATGTTATCCTATATTTAGAAAAAAATTAAAAAAATATACAAATAAATAACTGTAAAAATAGAAAGTTATAAAAATTTAAAAAAATACTGAATTAATAAGATTTCAGGGACTTTTTACAAACAAATATAAAAAAATAAGGAGAAAAAAATCAGTAATGTTTAATAATTTAGGAGACAGATTTAAAGATATATTTAAAAAAAGTCAGCGGCCAGGGGAAGTTGACTGAAAATAATATGAAGGATGCTTTGAGGGAAGTTCGGTTGGCATTGCTTGAAGCGGATGTAAATTATGGTGTAGCTAAGAATTTTGTGGCAAAAATTAGGGAAAAAGCTCTTGGAGAGCAAGTTATTAGCGGAGTTAATCCAACACAGCAATTCATTAAAATTGTAAATGATGAATTGGTAGAAGTGCTGGGAGGTTCAAATGTTTCAATTGCTAAAGCTGAAAAAAATCCTACGATTGTAATGCTTTCTGGGCTTCAAGGGGCTGGGAAAACTACATTTTCTGGAAAATTGGCTAAACATCTGAAATCAAAAGGGGAAAAGCCGTTTTTAATTGGAGCGGATGTTTATAGACCTGCTGCTAAAAAGCAATTAAAGGTATTGGGAGAGCAAGTAAAAGTTCCAGTATTTACAATTGATGAGAGTACAGATGCTTTGGAAATCGTAAAGCAGGGAATTGAGGCTTCAAAGGCGGAACATGCTACTTATGTGATTATTGATACGGCAGGAAGACTGCATATTGATGAGCAGCTTATGCATGAATTGCAGGATATAAAGGATAGTTTTAACCCAAATGAGATTTTGCTTGTCGTTGATGGAATGACTGGGCAGGATGCGGTTAATGTGGCTAAAGAGTTTAATGAGCAGCTTGATATTACTGGTGTTGTGCTTACGAAACTGGATGGAGATACTCGTGGTGGTGCAGCCCTTTCAGTAAAGGAAGTTGCAGGAAAGCCAATTAAAGTTCATAAGTGAAGGGGAAAAACTGGATGACATCGCACCGTTTCATCCTGACAGGCTTGCTTCACGTATTCTTGGAATGGGAGATGTCGTTTCACTTGTGGAAAAGGCACAGGAAGCCATTGATGAAAAAGAAGCCAAGAAAATGGAAGAGAAATTTAGAAAAAATCAGTTTGACTTTGAAGATTTTCTAAAGCAGTTTAAAATGATAAGAAAAATGGGATCAATTGCTGGAATTATGAAAATGATACCAGGAGTTGACTCAAGCATGATTGACATGGGAATGGCTGAAAAGGAAATGAAAAAAGTTGAAGCGATTATTTTCTCAATGACAGTTCAGGAAAGACGTGATCCGAAACTTCTAAAAAAATGGAAGCCGTAAAATGAGAATTGCTAAAGGAAGCGGAGTTCAAGTAAACGATGTAAATAAATTAATAAAAGCAGTTTGAACAAATGAAGCAGATGATGAAAATGTTCAATAGTGGCGGTATTCCAGGACTTGGCGGAGGATTTATGAAGGGCAGAAGAAAATAAAAAATATGAAAATTAGTAAGGCATAGGAAATTTCAATGCCTTTTTTTATAAAAAAATATTAATTTGAAAGGAAGGAAAAAGAAAAATGAAAAAAAGCTATTTTTAGTAACTAGTTTTGGGACATCGCATAGGGATACACGAGAAAAAAATGTCTTGATTTCGATCCAAAGAGAAGTGGAGGAAAAAAATATGGAAAGTGAAAAACGTGGAAAGAGCTTATACTTCAGGAATCATAAGACGAATAATAGAAAAAAATGAAGGATTCATATATTTGATCAGGAGGAAGGACTAAAAAGTCTTAAAAGATAAAGGGTTTGAGGAAATAATAACAATGTCTTTGCATATTTTTAGATGGAATTGAATATTCAAAACTTGATGATAAAGTATGGGAAAAATATCAAAACCACTTTTTGGCAGATGATGAAGATTTTAAGAAAAATTGTAGAAAATAAAGAGTTTAATGATCTTGAAGGAAATGATGCCATAGTGTTTATGGGGCATGGAACTGAAAGTGAGGCAGATTATGCTTATCAGAAATTACAAGATGAGTATTTAAAAGCTGGGAAAAATAATATTTTTCATAGCTACTGTTGAAGGAAAGTGACTATTAAAGATGTTATTGAAAAAAATGAAGGAAAAAGACTTTAAAAAGGATATTTGTTAAAAGCCTCTTATGATAGTGGCTGGAGATCATGCTAAAAATGATATGTCTTCTGATGATGAAGATTCGTGGAAAACAATGCTGAAAAAAATGAAGGTTATGAAGTAACATCTGTTTTTAAAAAGGGATGGGAGAGTATGAAATTTATTCGTGAAAATGTTTATGGATAAACTGGAAGCTGTTTATTTGGCTTGACAAATATAGAAAAAAATAATATAACATTTATAGTGAATAGTAGGCGTTTTAAAAAAACTTAATAAGGAAATCGGTTAAAATCCGATACAGCCCCCACTACTGTGAAACTGACGAAAGTACAAAAATCCACTGAAATGTTTTTAAATATTTTTGGGAAGGGTACGAGTAGGATGAAGTTAGTCAGGAGACTTACCTAATATTTTTTTATAAAATTTTTCTGGGAAGGGAAGATTTAGTATACATCAATAAAATAAATCAATAGTGGTTTATTCCATAAAAATTATTATATAGTAGTAATATAGTAATTATTATGGAAGTTTTGACGTATATTAAATTCGGCTTTTTAGCTGATTTTTTTAAAATTTATTTAATGCCATACTATTTCTAGTTAAATAGCAGATTTATTATAAATTTAGAACTATATATTATTTAGTAAAAGTTAAAATTCTTTACTGATAAAAAAATAAAATATTAATTCTATTTTTTTAAGTCTGACATTATTAAATTGCGGAAGGAGAAAAAAATGAAAAAAAGAGAACATTATTGTTTTTTTAGTTTTAACTAGTATGTTATTGGTAGGTGTAAATGGTTATTCAATGCACATAATGGAAGGATTTTTTTACCGATAAATTGGGTTATCGTATGGTTTTGTTGTGTGTATTCCGTTTTGGATTTTAGGGATAAAAAAACTTCAAACTGTTTCTAAAGGGAGTGTTAAGGATAAAATGACACTTGCATTGGCAGGAGCATTTATTTTTGTGTTGTCGGCGTTGAAAATTCCGTCAGTTACAGGGAGTTCGTCACATCCGACTGGAGTAGGGCTTTCAACTATTTTATATGGACCATTTGTAACTTCAATTTTAGGGACAATTGTATTGATATTTCAAGCTGGATTATTAGCTCATGGAGGATTTACTACTCTTGGGGCAAATACTGCTTCAATGGCGATTGCTGGACCAATTGTTTCGTACTTGATTTATAAGGGACTTGCTAAGAAGAATAGAGCAGTTGCAATATTTTTAGCAGCGTCAATAGGGGATCTTGCAACTTATGTTGTTACATCTTTTCAGTTGGCACTTGCATATCCGTCGCCTGAAGGTGGAGTACTTGCTTCATTTATTAAATTTGGAATGGTATTTGCAGTAACTCAAATTCCACTTGCTATAATTGAAGGATTGCTTACAAATGTTGTAATGAATATACTTGACAAATATGAAGTAAAAGGGGTGGAAGCATAATGGATAAGAATAAAAAAATAAAAAGTATTTTTTAAAAAGAATGTTATTTTATTGGTTTTAATACTTTTTGATAGGTGTCGTACCATTACTTCTTGTAAAATCTGAATTTGGTGGTTCAGATGACAAGGGAGAAGAAATGATTAAAACGATAAAAACCTGATTACAAGCCTTGGGCTAAAAAAATTTAATAGAATTGCCTGGAGAGGAAACTGAAAGTTTACTTTTTTTGCGTTACAAGCAGCATTAGGTGCAGGAATTGTAGGATATGTTTTAGGATATTTCAAAGGTGAAAGAAAAAAATGCTAATAGATAAAATATCATATACGAATCCCATAAAAAAAATATTAATCCTGGAATAAAATTTACGTTGTCAATGATGACATTAGTATTTTTTTGCTTTTACACGGGAAGTAAAGTAGTATTTATTTTTTTAATCTTACACTATTTAATTTACTTCTTTTATTTGTAGTAAAAGTGAAAGTGAAAGATTTACTAAAGCTGAATTTTGTTCCAGCTTTATTTATTTTTAACAACTGTAATTTCATTATGGCTAATAAAGGCGGATATTTGGACATTTTTGTTACGTTCATTTTTCGTCAATATCAGTAATTTATTTTTCTTATTTGCTCAACACCAGTTGTAGATTTAGACTATATATTTGAAAAAAATGAGATTTCCAAAAAAATTTTTTTAGAGAAATGTTTTTTTGTTGATTTATAGATATTTTTTTGTTGTTTGAGAATAAGGAAAGACTCAAAAAAATGCACAGGAAGTAAGACTTGGATACAGTAGTTTTTAAGAATGGGATGAAATCATTTTCCGATGTTAGTAGTCGCGATATTAAAAAAACATATTACTATAATCTTAATTCTATAAAGGCTGTAGAATCAAGACTGGGAAAAGGAATTTATCTTTTCTCATAGAAAATACAAAAAAATTGGATTTGAAACTATTTTTTGTAATAATAATAGTTGCAATAAATTTATATTTGGTGGTAAAATAAAATGCTTAAACTTGAAAAATATAACTTTTTCGTATGATAATGAAACAGAAGCGTTAAAAAAATGTGACTTTGAATATTGAAAAAGGAAAGAAAACATTATTTCTTGGGGAAAATGGCTCAGGAAAATCAACTTTATTTTTAATAATGAATGGACTCTTGAAGGCACAAAAAGGAGACATTTATTTTGAGGGGAAGAAGGTTAAACATAAAAAAAAGGATTTGGAGGAATTGAGAAGAAAAGTTGGAATAATTTTTCAAGATCCTGAAATACAAATTTTTGCTCCGTTAGTTTTTCAAGAAGTGGCTTATGGACTTGAAAAATCTTGGATATTCTGAGGAAAAAAAGTAGAAGAAAAATGTTAATAGAGCAATGAAGGAAATCAATATTGAGGAGTTAAAGGACAGACCTTGTCATCATTTGAGTTATGGTCAGAAAAAGCGGGTTTCAATAGCGGCAATTACAGCAATGGAGCCAGAATTGTTGATTCTAGATGAACCTACAGCTTGGTTGGATTCGAAAAATACAAAAAGAGTTTCTGAAATTTTAGATAATTTTTCTAAAGCTGGGAAAAACACTTGTAGTTTCGACACACGATACAGATTTTTGCATATGAATTTCGCTGACTATATTTATGTTCTTGATAAAGGGAAAAATTGTAAGACAAGGTAGTAGAGACGAAGTTTTTGAGGATTTTGAATTTTTGAAAAAAATTAAATTTGAATGTTCCAAATGTTTTTGAAAATTAAAAGTTATCTTAAGTATAAAAATCTTGATGAAAAATGATTATTGTAAATTTTTTGGAGGGAAAAAAATTTGTTATGAAAAAAATATTAATATCAGGAACGATGAGCGGAAGCGGAAAAACTACAGTAAGTAGCATTTTGATGTCTGCATTAGAAAATGTGGCTCCTTTTAAAGTGGGACCAGATTACATTGATCCGACTCATCATGAGGTATTTACAGGACATCATTCACACAATTTGGATATTTTTATGACAGGTGAGGATGCTGTGAGACAGATATTTGAGATGTATTCGCAAGGCAGGGATATTTCTATTGTTGAAGGTGTTATGGGACTTTATGATGGAATTGGGAACGAAAAGGACAATTTTAGCACGGCTCATTTAGCAAGAGTACTTGATATTCCTGTAATTTTAGTTGTGAATGCTAAAGCGATTTCAACAAGTATTGCGGCAGAAGTTCTTGGGTTTAAGATGTTTGATGAACGAGTGAATATAAAAGGTGTGATTCTTAACAATGTTTCTTCACAAAAATTATATGAGAGCTTGAAGGAAGCAGTTGAAAAATATACAGGAATTGAGTGTTTAGGCTACATTCCTAGAAATGAGCAGCTTGCTACAGAGAGTCGGCATTTAGGCTTAAAACAGGCTTTTGAAGAGGATAATGCAAGGAAACAGCAATTGTTCAAGGAAATTGCACAAAATTGCTTAAATTTAGAGCGGATAAAAGAAATTGCACAAGAATTTGAGTCAAGTCGAAATATGAACAATTATCTGAAAATAGAACATTTAAAGGATAAATTTAAAGGGAAAAGAGTAGCAATTGCTAGAGATGAAGCATTTTCGTTTTATTATGAGGCAAACATTGATTTAATGAAATTTTTGTGGAGTAGAAATAGTTGAGTTCAGTCCAATTCGAGATAAAGAAATTCCTAAAAATACAGATTTTATCTATTTCGGTGGAGGTTATCCTGAATTATTTGCAAAAAGAGTTGAGTGAAAATATTTCGATGAAAAAAATAGTATTGTTGAAGCGTGTAAAAATGGCGTGAGAATATTTGCAGAATGTGGTGGATTTATGTATTTGGCAAAAAAATTACATTTATTAAATGAAGAAATTTTTTTGATATGTGCGGAATTTTCGATATTGAAAATTGGGATGAGAAAACGTTTAAATATTGGAAGATTTGGGTATATCAATATTGAAACTGCAAATGGGATAAAATTGCGAGGGCCATGAATTTCATTATTCGGAAATTTTTGAAAAAAATAATGAAGTAAACGGGAATGATTCGGAAGGCTATTTTTTTATAATATTTACAAGAATAATGGGAAAAGAATGGAAATGTGGATATATGAAAAAAATAATGCAATAGCTGGGATATCCGCATATTCATTTTTTTACTCGAATGTGGAGTTTCTTGAGTTTTTTTGTTGGATGTGAAAAAGAGATTAAGAAGATTTTTGAAGAGAAATTTTTAATTTTTTTGAAAAATAATGAATTTGAAAAAAATAATGAATTTTGAAGTGTGGAAAAAACGATAAAAGAAGAAAGGAGAGTGTGGTAGTTATTATCACACAATGAAATATGTCATATATTAAAGATCCGAAAATCAATAGAAGTGAGAAGTTTTGAAATAATAACTGAAGGATTGGCTGGAAAAGGCTGATCATTTTTAGTGAGGAAGAGCAACTGATTGTGAAAAGATTGATTCATACGACGGGAGATTTTGATTACGTAAACATTGTTGAATTTCAAAATAATCCGATTGAATCGGCAAAAGAAGCATTAGAAGCTGGAAATTGCAGAATTTATTGCGATACAAATATGATTGTTAATGGACTGAATAAAAATGGGTTGAAAAAATTTGGTGCTGAGGCGTATTGCTTGGTGGCGGATCCAGATGTGGCGAAAGAAGCGAAAGAAAGAGGGAATTACACGTTCAATGGTTGGATTGGAAAAGAGCATTAAAGGATCCTCAAACGAAAAATTTTTTTCTAATTGGAAATGCACCGACAGCATTGTTCACATTACTTGAAAAATGGATAAAGAAGGAGAAAATGTTCCAAAATTGATAGTTGGAGTGCCAGTTGGATTTGTGGGATGTCCTGAATCGAAAGCTGAGCTTTCAAAATACGATGTTCCATTTATTAGAACAAATGGGACAAAAGGTGGAAGCACAGTTGCAGTTGGTGTGATGCACGGAATCCTTTATCAAATGTACGAAAGAGATAAATATTTTTAATAATTAATCACAATTTTATGTGAAAAATTAATTAGTGAAATCTATTAATATCTGAAAACTTATTTCAATTTTTTATATTTTATTTTTTTCATAATGAAAGATAATATAAATTATTGATTTAAGTATTTTTCAGATATATTTTAATATAATTTTGGAGAAGTAAAAAATGGAAAATTATGTATATTTTAACGGTAGAAAATTGCGATATGGTTATACTACTGGGAGTTCAGCAACGGCAGCGACTAAAGCAGCATTGTTACTTTTGCTGGGAAAAGTCGAAAAAATCGAAGAAGTTGAAATAGACGTTCCAGCAGGTGAGAGAATAAAAATTGGGATTAAATCTTTTGAAAAGATGAAGGATTATGCGACGGCGACTGTTGTGAAAGATGGGGGAGATGACCCTGATGCGACACATGGTTTGGAGATTGTTTCAAAAGTAAGTTTTAGAAAAGATAATAAAATCAATATTTTTGGAGGAAAAGGAGTTGGAAAAGTTACAAAAGTTGGACTTCCTGTAGAAATTGGAAAATCAGCAATTAATCCAACACCAATGAAAATGTTGACAAGTATTGTTGAGGAGTTTCTTCCAGAGGGAAAAGGAGTTGATGTTGAAATCAGTGTGCCTTTGGGTGAGGAAGCTGCTAAAAAAACAATGAATGCAAAGTTAGGGATTATCGGTGGAATCTCGATTCTTGGAACAATGGGAATTGTGCGACCGATGTCTGAAGAGTCATGGAAAGCCTCTTTGGCAATAGAATTGAAGCAAAATTTAACATATTTTAATACAAAGACAGCAATTTTTTTCTTTTTTTGGAAATCGTGGAAAAAAATGTTTTGAGCAAAGAATTTCCCTAAAAAGAGCTGAAGAAGGGGTTGTAATCAGTAACTTTGTTGGATATATGTTTGACAAAGCTTGTGAATATGAGGTTAAGAAAGTTTATTTTATTGGCGAATTGGGAAAATTTGTAAAAGTGGCAGGAGGAATTTTTCATACACATAGTCGAGTTTCTGATGCAAAAATGGAAATTTTAGCTGCAAATGCTTTATTAGTTGGCGAAAAGTTGGAAAATGTTTACAAAATTTTAGATTCGAATACGACTGAAGAAGCTTCTGGATACATTGAAAAAAAGGAAGTTTTTCAATTTACTAGCTGAAAAAGGCAAAAGCAAAAAAATGTGAAGAACATTGCAGAAAAAAATGGCTGGGACTTTGGAAGTAGAAACGTTGATTTTATCAGCTGAGAAAAAAAGTTATTGGGACAAAGTAAGAACTTTTTTAAAGAGTTCTAGTTTTTTATTTTGTAAAAAAAAACATAATAAAAATTATAGTTTTTGAAAAAGAGGAAAAATGGAAAAAAATACAAATTTTTAGGGCTTTAGGACCTGGAAATTTAGATTACACATTACCAATTGTTTTGAAGAAAATTAAGGAATCGGAAGTAATTGTCGGGGGAAAGCGGCATATTGAAAGTTTGGGAGAGTATGCGGAGAATAAGGAATATTGCTATATTTCAGCTGATTTGCAAAAAGTTCTGGATTTCATAAATGAGAATCGAAATAAAAAGATTTCTGTGATTGTGTCTGGAGATACTGGATTTTTATAGTCTTTCTAACTTTTTATGAAAAAAATATTTTTGAAAGTGAAGAGCTAGAAGTTGTGCCAGGAATTTCATCGGTTCAATATATGTTTGCAAAAATTTCAGAATATTGGTATGATGCTTGTATTGCCAGTGTTCATGGGAAGGAATTCGATTTTGTGGAAAAATTGAATGAGTATGAGAAAATTGGATTATTGACTGATTTTAAAGAAAATACGCTGCAGAAAAATTGCTCAAAAATTGTTAGAAAATAATTTTTGAGAATGTGGAAAATTTTTGTTGGGAGAAAATTTGTCTTATGAAAATGAAAAAAATTTATCGTTTTTAAGGCAAAAAGAGTTGGCAAATTATGAAGAGAAATTTGGAATGAATGTTGTGATTTTGAAAAATAAAAAAAGGTTAAAAGTTTTTGTAATAAAAATAAGGTTTTTAACAAAATAAAAAAATTAAATGTAAGAAATGGAGAAAATGTATCATATAAAAGATAAGGACTTTATTCGTGGAAAAGTTCCAATGACAAAGGAAGAGATAAGAGCGGTGAGTATTGCGAAAAATGGAAATTTCTGATGAAGATGTGTGTATTGATATTGGTGGTGGAACTGGCTCTGTAAGTATTGAAATGGCTAGATTTGCTAAAAATGGGCATGTTTACACGATTGAGCAAAAAAAGAGGAAGCCGTTGATTTAATAAAACAAAAATATGGAAAAAAATTTGAGATAAAAAAATATGACTGTAATTTCTGGAAAAGCACCAGAAGATTTACCACAAGGAATAACTTTTCGACAAAGTGTTTATCGGTGGTTCAGGTGGAAACTTTATCAGAAATTATCAATTATTCTTATGAAAAATTTAAAAGAAGGCGGAATAATCGCTTTGAACTTTCATCGTTTTAGAAAACACATTTGAAGCACTTGAATGCTTGAAAAAAATCAAAGTTTTGAGGATATTGATATTTCTCAAATAATTGTGGCAAAAAAATAGAAAAAGTGAAGGATTTTAACATGATGATGTCAGAAAAATCCAATTTATGTGATTTCTGCGAGAAAATAAATATAAAAAAACCACTTGCAACATACTAAAAGGTGGTTTTTATGAAAATTTTTCATAATAATCATTTTTAGCTGATTACATTTTGTTTTTATCATAAATTTAAACTTTTTAGAAATATAAAATCGTGTCTGTTTATAAAAAAATATTTTATTATGTTCTAATATTTTTTATCTCATTATGTTATTATGAATAATCAAAAATTTAAAATATGATAATTCATAAAATAAATGAAAAATATTGGCTTTAAACTTTTCTAAATGTTATGATGAACATTTAGATTGGTTAAGTGTATTAGTTAAAATAAGATATAAATAAATGTTAAAAGATATCAGGAATATTTTCCTGATATTTCTAATTTTGAAAAAGGATATGTGGGTGTGTAAAAATTTTTGTGTAAACCTCTAAATAATATATGGTAAAAATAACTATATAATATTTGGAGGTTTTTTTGTTATGACTAAAAAGAAAAATTGACAATAAAATTTTTTTAAAACACTGATTAATGATTGCATAAAGATACTAATAATATTAAAGATATGCTTAAAGATTTGCTTTCAACTCTTCTAATTTCTTGATAAATAGTAATCTAAAGAATTTCAGCTGTTCTCTTTATTTTGTAATTTTTTTATATTTCTTTTTTTCTTTCATTTATGAAAAAAATACTTGTGCTTCATGATAAATTTTTTTCATTCATGTTTTTTTAGTTAAACATGAAATTATCATGAGTTCTATTTTATTTTTAAATTTATTGCATTTTACTATACAATTTATCTTATCAAAAAAAATGAAAAAAATAAAAATTTTTTTATGATATAATTTATTTGATAAACCTTATAAATTTTTCAGATAAGTTAAAAACAGGAGTAACATTTATGGATAAAAAAACACAGAAATATAATGATATTAGGAACAGGATCAAATGTAGGAAAAAGTATAATTAACACAGGGTTATGCAGAATTTTTTATCAAGATGGATTTAGCGTATCTCCTTTCAAATCACAAAATATGGCTCTAAATTCGTTTATTACGAAAGATGGAAAAGAAATGGGAAGAGCACAAGTGGTACAGGCTGAAGCAGCTAATATTGAGCCAGAAGCGTTTATGAATCCAATTTTGTTAAAACCTACAACAGATAGAAAATCTCAAGTTATTGTGAATGGGAAAATATTTAAAAATATGGATGCAAGAGAATATTTTGCGTATAAGCATAACTTGAAAGGCGAAATTATGAAGGCTTATGAGCATATTAGAAAAAATTTCGATATTTGTGTACTGGAAGGAGCAGGAAGTCCTGCAGAAATTAATTTGAAGGAAAATGATATTGTAAATACAGGAATGGCTGAAATGGCTGATGCACCTGTTATTTTGGTTGCAGATATTGACCGAGGAGGAGTTTTTGCAGCAATTTATGGTACAATTATGCTTCTTGAAGAAAGTGAGAAAAAACGTATAAAAGGTGTAATTATAAACAAATTTAGGGGAGATAAGAGCCTTTTGACTCCTGGAATTGAGATGATTGAAGAGTTGACAAATGTGCCTGTTCTAGGGAGTAGTGCCGTTTGTGCCATTAGGAATTGAGGAAGAGGACAGTCTAGGGATTGATAAGTATAATGTGAAAAAAGAAGGGAAAATACGAATTTCGGTTATTAAACTAAAACATATATCGAACTTTTACAGATATTGACGTACTTAGCCATTATAACGATGTTTCCTTGAAATACGTTACAAAAAGCTCTGAACTTGGAGATGAGGACATTATTATTATTCCTGGCTCTAAAAATACTGTGGAAGATATGAAGGACTTAATTGATAAAAATATAAGCAGGGAAATTATAAGACTTGCAAAAAGAGGAACGATAGTATTTGGAATTTGTGGCGGTTTTCAAATAATGGGACAAAAAATAATGGATCCTCAAAATATTGAATCTAATCTAAAAGAAATTTCAGGCTTAGATTTACTAGACATAGAAACAGTTATGGAAACGGCAAAAACAACAACACAGTATGAAAATAAATTAAAAAATGCAGATGGAATACTCGCTGGAATAGACGGCATTGAAATAAAAGGCTATGAAATACATCAAGGCTACAGTTATCCTGTAAATGAGGAAAAAACCGAGATAAAATGTATCTTTTGACGATGAAAAGCTAAAAGGTGCTGTGAAAAGGCAAATGTTGTCGGAACTTATATTCACGGAATATTTGACAATTCTGAATTTACAAATCATTTTCTGAACGAAGTAAGAAAACTTAAAGGGCTAGACAAAGTCGATGAAGACTTTAGTTTCAAAGAATATAAAAACAGGGAATATGATAAATTGGCACAAATTTTGAGAGAAAATGTGGATATTGATAAGGTTTATGAAATAATGGGGATTAAATGAAATTGACATTTGTAATAAAAATTTAGATTGTCCATGTGCTTTTATCTTTGGATATGGTGACAAATGAAATCAGAAAAATATAATTTAAATGATTAAAAAAATTTTCAAAAAAATGTTTTGCTGAAATTAAAGACATCGAAATAAAAAAACTATATAATTAATTTTTAGGAGATTTAGAAAAAAATGAAGAGTGAGTATGATAAAAAAATGATGATGAATTAGTAGAAAGATATAAAAATGAAAATTTAGAAATTTATAATTATAAAGGAATAACATTAGGGGATAGCATAGAAAAAAATTTATCCTCTTATGAAAAATTTATCATACAGAGTATCGTAAAAATGACAGAAGAGAAAGATATAACTTAATAATGGAAATAGAAAATTCATATATTCACATAGACATATATTCAAGAAAAGTAGTGAAATAGAAATCTATGATGAAAAATTATTTATTAGGCGAATTTAAAGTTGGAAGTGAGATGACAACTGAATTATGTGAAAAATACGATCTTTTAGATGTAGATGATGTAGATACAGGGGAAATATATTATTATCCTGAAAAAGGTTTTATGCACGCAGAATTTTGTGTAAACCCTGAAGATGTTATATCAAAAATAAATAAAATAACTTTTTTTCCATATATGTAGAAACTCCTTCAGAAAATAATGTGGAAAAGATACTTTAAAAAGCCAAAAAGATAGAAGATATTTACTATTCACTATATAATTTTTGGAGAAATAGAAATAGATATTGAAAATAAAGAAATTATTGGAAGATTAGAAGAAAATATATTTACATTTGATTTATTGAACGGTAATTTAAAAAAATATTGAAATTAAAAAAATAAGAGATTGAAATAAAAATGAATTTGATTTTTAAAGAAAATTTAGACAAAACAGTTAATATATTTTATCATTATAAGTTTTTGTACAAGGAGAGAAAATGGATTTTTCATGGTGGAAATATTTATAAAATATTCAGGGAAAAAAATATAAACAGAAATACTGGATTACAGTTCAAATATCAATCCTTACGGAGTGCCTGAGAGCCTAAAGCAGAAGATTGCTGAAAATATTGGGATTCTTGAAAGATATCCTGATCCTGATTATGTGGAATTGCGTGAAAAATTGGCTCAGCTGAATAAAGTTGAACTGGAAAATATTGTGCTGGGAAATGGTGCAACAGAAGCTATATTTTTTTGTTCATAAAAAGTAATAAAGCCCGAAAAAGTGCTAATTGTGTCGCCTACTTTTGGGGAATATGAAAGGGCAGTAAGAGCGTGTAAAAATTCTGAAAGTCAGAAAATTGAAATTGAATATTTTGAATTAGAAGAAAAAGACGAGTTTAGGCTTAATATTGGGAAATTAAAAAAGGAACTTGAGAAAAAATATGATTTGGTAATAATTTGCAATCCAAATAATCCGACTGGAAAATTTTTAAAAATGGCTGAAACAGAGGAAATTTTGAGAGAATGCAATAGATATGATACGAAAGTTGTTTATCGATGAGGCATTTATCGAATTTTCTAGAGGATGGACTAAAGGAAAGTATTGTAAACAGTAGGGAAAAAAATAAGAAAAAAATTTGTTTGTAACTCGTGCATTTACAAAAATTTTTTTGCTATTCCAGGACTACGATTGGGATATGGAATTTATTTTGACAAAAATTTAGAAAAGAAAATCGCTGAAAAAAAAGAGCCGTGGAGCGTAAACAATATCGCTGAAATGGCTGGAATAACGGTGCTTGATGATACAGAATATATCGAAAAGGACATTAAACTGGATAACAGAAGAAAAAATATATGTATGAAAAAGCTGGATGAAAATTTCAGGAATAAAAGCCTTATAAAACAGAAGTAAACTTTATTTGTGTAAAAAAATAAAAGATGAATTGATTTTCTAAAGGGCTGAATGTGAAAAAGTTGAGGGAAAAAAATGATGGAAGAAGGAATTTTAATAAGAGATGCATCCAATTTTAAATTTTTTTGGATGAAAGATTTTTTTAGGCTGGCAATTAAGGATAGAAGGAGTAACGACAGAGTTATTGAGGCTTTTGAAAAATTTTAGAATAGAAGATAGGCAATTGTAAAAGTAAGCTAACTAATATCATAAGGGATCAAGTCCCCTTTGTTAGAGAGCAGAAAAAAGAAAAAAATTAAAAATTTTAGAATACTGTATTTATCAGAATTTTTTTAGACTTTTACAAACAGTTAGAATAAAAAAAGAAAGGAATGTTATTTATGAAGAGGAAATTATTGTTTATTTTATCATTGTTTTTTTAATTTTTCTCAATTTTTTTCTTTTGGGGAAAAACTTTTCCAGAAAAAGGCAAAAAAATATAAATGGATTCGTTCCAAAAGGCTGGAAAAACTGTTCTTTCGGCTAAAGGAGATTTAAATAATGATAAGCTTTGAAGATGTTGCCATCATTATCGAAAAAAACTGATAAGGCAAATATTGTAAAAAAACGAGAATCTTGGCTCTGAATATTTAAACTTAAATCCAAGAATACTTTTGGTTTTTATTCAAGCAAAAAAATGGAAGCTATATTTTTGGCAGGCAAGAATGATAAAGGTTTTATTAAAAAGCGAAGGAGATAAGGAAAGTCCAGCTCTTATGGATACTTTAGACAGCATTAGCATAAAAAAATGATATTTTTAAAAAAATTAAACTTAATTATTTTTTTGAGTGCAGGGAAGCTGGTCTGTAACACAAAATACCTACACTTTTTAGATTTCAAAACCAAAAAGCTTGAACTTATTGGATTTGACAATAATTCATTTATGAGAAATTCTGGCGATCAAGAGGAAACTTAGCATTAATTTTTCAACTAATAAAGTAAAAAAATCACTACTGGCGGAAATATGTTTTGATGAAAAAGGCAAATAAACCTAAGGAAGAATGGAAAACTGTTAATATTAAGAAAAAAATATGTGTTAGATGAGATGACAAGCGATATAGTCGGTGAGATTATGAAATATATTTATTAGTATTTTTAAATAGGGGAATTCTTATGACTTATGAGATCTTCCCTATTATTTTATTTTTGTTATAATTAATATTAAATTGAATTGACAAAAAAATGGAAAAAGTTAATAGAATGTAAGTAGGCAACAATTTACGGGGCATGAGGAGTATAAAATTTAGATGAATAATTTATTTAATCAGAAAATACTGGCTAAAAAAAGCTGAAGAAGAAGTGGATCTGAGTAGACATAATTTATCTGAAAGAAGAAAAGCATTGGATAAGTGGAGAAAAAAACAAGAAATTATATATAAAAAATACTGTATTTGCTGAATTTTTTTAGACTTTTACAAATGATTATAAGTAGATAAAAGAAAGGAGCGACCACAAATGAAAATAAAAAAATATTCACATAAAAAGAATACAACGGACTTGAAAATTTAGATATAAATTTTGAGTCAGAAGGAAAAGTTTTTGGATTTGGTAGTTCTGGCTGGAATTAATGGGAGTGGGAAAACTAGAGTTTTGGAAAGTATTCGTTATTGGTTTGAAATGTTTAGAAGCAAAACTGTTGATGTGGATTTATTTTATGAAGAGAATGAAAGAGAAGTTTTGAAAAGTCTTATGAATAGCGAAGGATTGACAGAAACTGAAAAAGAAATACAAAAAGATATTGAATTTACAGATTGCTTTGAGAAATATAAAATTTTTATAAAAGACCTGTTAGATAATTATACAAACTAGAATTTAATAAAATAAATATCTTTGAAGCAGGGTCTTGACCCCTGTATAGATAAAAACTTAGGTTATCGAACATATCTAATGATGATTGTAAAAATAATAAATTTGAAAAATAAAAATTCCAAAAATAATAAGCAGAAGTTTTGAAAAAGTTAAAAATATTTCCAAAAATTAATTTATGTTCCAACTGAGATTAATTTTGAGGAAATTAAGAAAGCTCAAACAAATTTGAAAAAGAGTACAGTTTTATTAATATCGTAGATTCATACTAAATTAAGGATATTCCATCCTATATTGCGACACGGATTTCAAAAGTTGCGAATGAAGAGGAAAATTTGACAATGGGACAGGTCAGAAAAAAAGTTTTTGCGGAAATTAATGGGATTTTTGAAATTTTGGAGTTGGATGTGAAACTTTCAGAAATATCGAAAGATGAGAATAGTATGCCAATTTTTTTACTGATTCTAGCGGGAAAAAAATTTGGAATAAATGAACTTTCTTCTGGAGAAAAAGCAGTTATTTTTTTACGGACTTTGGCGATAAAAAAATGCTGGAATCTGAAAATTCCATAATTATGATTGATGAGCCTGAATTATCGTTACATCCGAAATGGCAGCAAAAAATTGTTGATGTTTATAGAAAAATTGGTAGAAATAATCAGATTATTTTGGCAACTCATTCTGCCACATATTTTTAGGGAAGTGTGGAAAAAGAGAATATAATTTTATTAGAAAAAAATGAAAAATGGAATTGTAGAAGTTAAAACGAGAGATGAGATTTGGAAATTCATATGGACAGACTACAGGAAGAATACTTGAAGATATAATGGGATTAGAAACAGATAGAAATCCTAGTGTGAATAATTTGCTTAATTTGGTAAAAGAAATGGTTAAAAATGATAATTATGAGAATTCTGAGTTATTGAACATGTGAAGCCGAAAGATATAATAGAGTATGAAATGGCAATGAAAAACAATAGAAATTTTTAAATTTGAATCAAAAATTATGTGAAAGCAGAAAAAGTTTTATTTATCAAAATTCTTCAAGAAAAGAAGGGAAAAATAGTAATTAATATTGAAAATTTAAAAATATAACAAAATTTCCTACGCTAAAAGAAATTTCTTTTAAAAATTTAAAATCTGCAACTGAAAAATAAATAAAAAAATGGAGAGAGAAAAAATGAATGAGAAATTTAGTAAAAAAATTTTTTTATATTCTAAGTTTTAGTTATAAAAAAATTTGAGTTTGGAGGAAAGGGAAAAGTTTGTAAAAGAAGGGTATAGACATATTTTGGGGGAGTATTTGGAAAAAAGGGTTATAAAAGGGTATGTGGCTGTTGAAACTTGCCTTAGGGTAGAGCTTTATCTGGATGTTAGCAGGGAATTTGAAATTGAGAGGTTAAAGAGAGATTTTAGGGATTGAGAAGATGAAGGACTATGAAGGGACTGAGGCGGTGCATTATTTACTGCGGGTTATTTGTGGGCTGGATTCGATAATAAAGGGGGAAGATCAAATTCTTGTGCAGCTTAAAAAGGCTTATTTTGAGGCTCTTGACAAGGGGACTACATCTTCATTCTTGAATATAATATTTAATCAGGCGATAGAAACTGGGAAGAGATTTAGGGCAGAAAGCAGGATAAATGAGAAAAAAATATTTCACTGGATTCGATTGCTGTGAAATTTATAAAGACAAAGTTTGAAAGTCTTGAAGATAAAAAAAGGTATTTGTAATTGGAGTGGGAGATTTGAGCCAGTCGATTCTTGCGCTTCTTCATAAAATGAATAATTGCCATTTGACGATGACAAATAGGAGCTTGAAAAAATCCATTGAACTGCAAAAGGTGTTTCCAGATGTCCAAACGGCGGAATTTAGTGAAAAATATAATATTATAAAAAAATATGGATATTGTGATAAGTGCCACTTCTGCACCGCATTTGATAATTGAAAAAGGCTAAAATTGAGGATATTTTAAATGATGGAAAGAAAAAGGTTTTTTTCTTGATTTGGCAGTTCCTAGAGATATTGAAATTAGTATTGGAGAATTTGAGAATGTTTCCCTTTATCATTTGGAGGATATTTGGGATGAATATAATAAAAATGTGGAAAAAAACGAGATGAAATTGTGGAAAAGTATTTTTACATTATTGAGGAGCAGTTGAAAAAAATAGCGGAAAAAAACTTGAAAAAAAGAAGAAAAATATACAAATCAGAAAAAAATATTGAGATAGGGTGAAAATGGATGAAATCAAATAAAATAATTATTGGAACGAGAGGGAGCATTTTGGCACTTGCACAGGCGGAAAAGGTAAAGGAAATGCTGATTGAAAAAAATATGATGAATTAAGGGAAAATGAGGATTTTTTTGAAATTGAAGGATTTGATAAAAAGGAAAACCGCTGGAAAATAGAACTGAAAGTCATAGTTACAAAGGGGGACAAGGACTTGCGTGATTTTTGCAAAAATAAAGGGAACGACACAAAAGGACTTGTTTGTGAAAGGAAATCGAAAAGGAAATGCTGGAAAATAAAATAGATTTGGCGGTACATTCGTTAAAGGATATGCCACAGAACACTCCAGAAGGGCTTTTGAATGCATGTTTTCCAATGAGAGAAGATAATCGTGATGTGCTTGTTTCAAAAAGTGGGAAAAAAAATTAAAAGGAACTTGATGAAAACTCTGTAATTGGGACAGGGAGCATAAGACGGGAAAAGGAGCTTCTAAATTTGCGAGATGATGTAAAAAAAAAGGCAATTCGTGGAAATATTCACACAAGACTTAAAAAACTTGATGATGGGGAATATGATGCGATTGTGCTGGCTGCAGCTGGACTAAAAAGAGTTGGTCTAGAAAACAGAATTACTGAATATTTTGATACAGATTCTTTTATGCCTGCACCAGGACAAGGAATTTTGTGTATTCAATGCAGGGAAAATGATAATAAAATACGAAATCTTCTGGAAATTATAAATGATGATGAGGTTACAATGATGTGTGAAGCTGAAAGGGAATTTTCAAAAATTTTTGATGGAGGCTGCCATACTCCGATAGGCTGTTCATCGGTTATTGAAGGGGATACATTAAAATTAAAGGGAATGTTTAATGATAATGGAAGCAGAATACTTAAAGAAGTTGAAGGAAATAAGGAAAATCCGAAGGAAATTGCACAAAAAAATTGGCTGAAGAAATAAAAAAAGGAGCTGAAAAAAATGAGAAAAGGTAAAGTTTATATTGCGGGAGCAGGCTGTGGAGATGAAGGGCTTATAACTTTAAAATTGAAAAAGGTGATAGAAAAAGCTGACTGCATTGTTTACGACAGGCTTGTAAATGAAAAATATCTTACAGTATGCAAAGTCTGATGCAGAACGGATTTATATGGGAAAAGAAAATACGGCTGGAGGGAAATTGCAGGCGGAAATAAATAAAAAACTTGTGGAAAAAAAGGGAAAGAGGGACTTTTTAGTATTGAGATTAAAGGGAGGAGATCCTTTTGTATTTGGGCGAGGTGAGAGGAAATAGAGGCATTAGTCGCTGAAAATATTGAATTTGAGGTAATTCCAGGGATAACTTCTTCAATTGCTGTGCCGGCTTATGCTGGAATCCCTGTAACTCACAGGGGAATTAATACTTCATTTCACGTATTTACTGGACATACGAAATTTAATGGAACAGAGCTTGATTTCCCAGTTATTGCAAAATTGGAAGGAACCTTGGTTTTTTTAATGGGATTAAGCAATCTTGAAAAAATAGCAGAAAAACTTGATAAATAATGGAAAAAGATCCGAAAAACACCTGTTGCGATAATAAAAGATGGAACTACGACAAGACAGAAAAACTTATATAGGAACATTGGAAACAATAGTAAATACAGTAAAAAGAGCATAATGTAAAATCGCCTGCCATCATTTTTGATTGGGGAAGTGGTGAATTTACGTGAAAAAAATGAAATGGTTTGAGAATAAGCCGTTATTTGGAAAAAAATATTCTTGTTACAAGAAATAGGGAAAAACAGGAAATATTTCAAATAAAGATAAATGAACTTGGCGGACAGGCTTTGAGCCTTCCATTTATTAATATAGAGTATGTCGATTTTGAAAATGCCTGATTTGAAGGAATACAGTACCCTTTCTATTTAACAGCATAAATTCTGTTATTGGATTTATGAGAAAAGTAAAGGATATTCGTGCTTTGGGAAATGTTAAAATAGGTGTAGTGGGAGAAAAAAACTGCTGAAGAAATTGAGAAAATATAAAATCAGTTCCAGATTTTTTTATCCAAAAAGAATATACGGTAGAAAGGCTGGCTAGCGAAAGTGTGAATTTTACTAAGGAAGGAGAAAAAAATATTGTTTATAGTATCTGATATTTCTCCAGTAAATGAAAAAAATATTCAGATTTATACAATCGAAATTATGAAAAAAACTTGTAGTGTATAAAACTCAGAAAGTTGAAAGTGGAAAAGGAAAAAAAGCTGAAAAAAATACATAAAAAGAAAGCGACATTTTAATGTTTTTAAGCTCATCAACCTTTAAAGCCTTTTGCTGACAGCATAAAACTTGAGTGAAAATGAGGAAATAAAAGAAATTTCTGAAAAAAATAAGGTTATTGCTTCGATTGGGCCTATTACTACAAAAACTATTGAAGAATATGGAATAAAAAGTTGGGATAGAAGGGAAAAAAATATACTGAAGAAGGGTTATTTCAAGAAATATTAGATAAATTTTTGCAAAAAAATAAAAAAATAGCTGCTATTAAAAATAGCAGTCATTTTTGGCTTTTATAAATATTTTTATCTGCAAACAATGTCTTCTAAACTCTCACCCATAGAATCTGGTAAAACACTGTAATTCATCTTTGACCTGTTTCCTGTATTTTGTATAAACTATTGAATCATTATAATAATAAATTTCATCATCTGTTCTAGTATTTCCATTACAATCGATAAACCCATTGTTCACTCTTTTCATTGAAATATCTACTATCGATAACTGTCGTGACTCTGGGTATATGATCTTAACCCAAGTCCAGTGACCCTCTCATCTCCAATTGTTTCTTTCCTGAAAGATTAGATGAATCATAATAATATTTTCCAACCATCACGATCAGAACCCAAAGATATTCCCAATTTGCTGCCCATACCTAATATAGAAGTAAACAATAATGCAATAAAAATTATTTTTTTCATATAACCTCCTAAATTGTAAAGATATATCATATAGTTTATTGTAGCACATTTTATAAGATTTTACAACATATATTCTTTAATAACACGACAAACGCATGAATATTTTAAACTATTTCTTTTGTATTTAACCAATTTTTTACATTAACATTTCTATATATCAAAAAAATAATTTTAAATATCTCCTTACATCTAGCGATATAATATATCTTTTATCCTTCTACTAAATTTCTTTCTGAACGGCAGTTCTTCCAGTATTGATATCGCTAATTTTCTTAGAATATTTTAAATTTTCTAGCCGCATTTTTTTGTTTAATGTCTTATTTGCATCTTCTCTAAATGTTACATCCAATATCCAATGATAACTTTCTATTGCCCAATGTCCCTCTTACCGCTCTTACAAATTCTTCCACTCCCCCTGTTATATTCGTTATGTAATACCTTTTCTGTTCTTGCTTTTTTCCATTTTCTTCTGTTGTTAAAATTGATGCACCTATCCCCTTTACTTCTTTCCATTCCTTGTTTCTTTTGATAAACCATTCTATTTCTTCAGTATAGTAATATTCCCTCGTTTCCAGCCGTCCTCTTTGCTTTTCTGTTTTCCTACTGTACATCCCTTCGCCCTTTAATTTTTTCCTGAATCCCTTGTCAGCAAAGTAATCTTCTATATCTTCCTTTAAAGCCTTCTGGTTCCCTTTTACCTGAAGACAGAAATATCCCTTCTTCTTTCTTATCTTTTTTATGATTTCTTTCTGGGTTCCTATCGCATCTATTGTAACTATACATTCCTTTACTGAAATTTTATCAAGCAGCCTTAATATTGCTTCTATTTCATTCCCTTTTCCTTCAGCCGCCACTTGAGAATAGCAGATCCCATCTTCTTTGGAATATGCGGATACTATGTCTAATGGCTTATTATTTTTATTCTTCATCCCATTTAAAAAAATTTTCCATCAATATTTAATATTTTTTTCTTATTTTTTTATCTTCTCCGGAAATTTTTTTAGATCCATCCATTTTTCTCAAGAGAACTTCTGTCACTTCAGGCTCTATTGTAGCCATAACTCTTTGAATCGTATCATGCGAAGGTATGCTGTTCGGTAGTTCCAGATATCTTTTTAATGCCTTGAAATACATCTTTCCAAATTCTTCAATCTCTTCCCAGTATTCAATATTTGTAAGCATGGCAAAAGAGTAATCACAACAATATCATTCAATTTATGCTTTATTTTAGAAATTTGTCGCTTATCCTCTATTTGGGTAATGTATATTAACAATTCTTTTAGATTTGGTTTATCTTCTGACATTTTTTTACCAGCTTCTTTTCCTACGATATGTCAATAATATTATACCTCTTTTTAAATCTTTTTCATGCGTTTGTCGTGCTTTAATAACACGACAAAACACATGAATATTTTAAACCATATTTTTTATCATTTTTGCATCGCTACTTTTTTTATATCTCAAAAATGATTTTAAATATTTTCTACATCATAAGTCTACCATTCAAACAATACACAGTATTAGTTTTTCAAAAAAACAATTTTTCTGAAAAATCCAAAATATCATCCACAACCATCGGATCTAATCCTGTTCCTCCAAGTTCTTCCAAACTCTTCAAACCATATCCAGTTTTTACCAAAACAGGCATAATCCCCAATCTCTCCGCAGGAATCAAATCAGTTATCTTATCCCCAATCATAAAAAGAATTTTAACATCAATATCAAACTCCTTTATCGCCAGCTCAAAATTTCCTGTATTCGGCTTCCGACAATTACATTCTATTCCATATTTCCGCTAACATTTGGGTGATGTGGACAAAAAGTAAGACTTTTTCAATTTTTATTCCTTTTTAAATAAATCATCTTCAATAAAAACTCTGTAATTTTTAAATAATCCTCTTCTGTGTAATATCCTCTCGCAATTCCTGCCTGATTCGTTATAATCGCAAAATCTATATCCCAAATCCCGCAATTTTAAAAAGTCCTTCCACCACATTTTTCATATTCAAAAGTCTTCAATTTTTATGCAAATACGATTTTTCCACATTTATAACACCATCTCTGTCCAGCAGGACAAATTTATTTTTTTCATAAAATTATATTTCCTTTTTATTTTTAGTTTAACAATATTAAACCCCATTTAAAAACAGAAAATTATATTTGTTTATTTACTGGCAAAGGGTCATGACCCCTTGTAAAAAAATCTGCTATTTAAAATGGGGAATATAAAGTATTATTCTTAAATTTTTGTTTTAGTTAAAACTAGTTCATTACAACATCTCTAATAAAGAATTCTCCACTAATTGACACAAATCCCAAATTTTTAACTTTTGGATTTACTAAATAAAGTTTTTGTTTTTGGAATAAGATTGTAACTGGTTGTTCTTCTGAAATAAGTTTTTTTCCATTTCAATCATTGCTGGAACTCTTACTTTTGGATCAGCAGAACTTTTTACAGTTTTAGTCAATTCGTCATATTTTACGTTTTTGAAATCTCCACGGTTGTTTGCATTTGTACTATCAAATAGATCTAAATATGTAATTGGATCTAAAAATCTCCAGTCCAGTTTTGTAGTGAGATTTGATAATCTCTCTTCTTAGTTCTTTCAATACGTTCCTTACCGCTTACCATATCTAATTCAACATTTGCACCCAAGTTATTTCTCAAACTTTCTTGAATATATTCTGCAATAGCTTTTCTGCTTCCTGTATCGTTAAATAAAATTTCAAATCTTGGAAGTTCTGAAAGTCCTTCTTCCTTAAGTCCTTCTGCAAGCAATTTTTTAGCTTCTGCCACGTTAAATTTAGGCTGGTCAGTTGCTACTTCTGCTGGAAAATCTTTTGAAACTCCGTTTAATCCAATTCCAGATGGAGTAAATGTCTTAGTTAATTTTTCAGATCCTTCCAGCACTTTATTTACAAGTTCTTCCTTATTTATTGCCATAGTTATTGCACGTCTTACTTTTGCATTTTTAAATACATTTTCTTTTGTATTAAACAATAAATAATAGATTCCACCATCATTTGCTTTTACAAGTTCTGGTTTTCCTGCAAATTCCTTAGCTTGCTCGAAAGTTACCGCTGTTACATCAACTTCCTTATTCTTAAAGGCATTAACAGCTGAATCAGTTGCAATTATTTTTAATTCAACATTATCAGTTTTTACATTGCCTGCATCCCAGTAATTAGGATTTTTCTTAAATTTTAACTCTGAGTCATGAGTCCATTTTTCCAAAGTGTAAGGACCATTTGAAATTGTATATTCAGCTTCTGTAAAGTATTTGTCCTTTGCTTTGTTATAGAACTTTTTGATTTAATGGCATGAATGATTTAAATGTGACTAAATCATCAAAAGTACGGAATAGGCGATTCCAAAGTTACTTGTAAAGTTTTATCATCAATAACTTTTTATTCCAACTTCATTTTCTGAAACTTTTTAGCATTATATTTTTCTCCATTTTTTTATTACAAATAACATGCTTGCATTACTTCCTGCTGTATCAGGATTCAATCCACGAATCCATCCTGCCTTAAAGTCATTTGCAGTTACAGGGTCGCCATTGCTCCATTTAACTCCATCTCTTAGATGAAATGTCACACAAGTCCATCTTTTGATTTTTTTCCCATTTTTCGGCAATTCCAGCTACAGATTTTTCCAGTTTTGTCTTTTTCTTAAAAGCCCTTCAAAAATCAATTCATCAACAGTTCCTCCAGGAATATCCGTGGTTATTTGCGGATCAATTGATGATGGCTCTGTAACTATATTTAAAAGTAAATGTACTCCTGTTTCCTCCTTTTTCCACACGAAAGTGCAAATACCAGCAATGTCAATATTAGAAAATATTTTTTTCATTAATACATTTCCTCCTCACTTTAAATTAAAGAATTTTTCCAGCCACTATTTCAATGACAAGTTTCCGAAATAATATTCTCCACCAATTGGTGTAAATTCAAGCCCTTTTACTTTTTTATCAACAAGATATTGTTTTTCTCTGTGGAAAAGCACACCTACTGGTAAATCTTGCGCAATTATTCCTTCAATTTTTACAAGTGCAGGAATTCTTACATTTTGATCGGCTGTGCTTCTAACAGTTTTAACTAGCGCATCATATTCAGGGTTTTTATACGAACCATTATTATTTCCACCAGTTGATTCAAATAAATCTAAATATGTAATTGCATCAGGATAATCTCCAGACCATCCAGCAAATACCATATCAAAGTCCTTTTGAGACATTCTTGAAAATCTTTCCTGAGCAGTCATTATTTCCAGATCCAGTTGAATATTCAAATTTTTTCTCAATTGTTCTTGAATATATTCGGCAATAACCTTATTATTTCCACTTTCATTAAGCAGCATAGACATTTTTGGAAAACTAGCCTGTCCAGCTTCCTTTAATCCTTCAGCTAATAATTTTTTAGCTTCTTGAGGATTATATCCAAGTGTTGATGTAGGAACAAATTCTGTAAAGTCTTTTCCATCTTTTCCTGTTATTCCAATTCCTTTTGGAACAAATGTTTTTGCCGCAGTTCCATATCCGTTTAATACATTATTTATCAGTCCTTCTCTGTCAATTGCCATAAGAAGCGCTTTTCTTACTTTTAAGTTTGCCAAAGTCTTGTTGTTAAAATTAAATAGCAAATACCATACTGAACCATCATTTTTTGAAACCATTTTTGGATTGTCCTTAAATCCTTTTGCCTGTTCAGATGTAATTGAAGTTACATCTACTTCCTTGTTATTAAATGCATTTAATGCAGAATTATTATCAGGAATTATTTTATAGACAATATTTTCAACTTTTACATTATCCGCATCCCAGTAATTAGGATTTTTCTTAAACACTATTTCTGAGCCATGTGTCCATTTTTCCATTGTATACGCTCCAGAAGACATAGTTTTATTAGCTTCTGTAAAGTAGCTGTCACCTGTTTTATCAAAGAACTTCTGATTTAACGGCATATATGTCTTAAATGCAACTAAACTGTCAAAATATGGAACAGGAGTTTCCAATTCCACTTCCAAAGTTTTGTCATCAATAACCTTTATTCCGACTTTTTCAGCTGAAACTGCCTTTTTATTATACTTTTCAGCATTTTTTATTGGATAAAGCATATACGAATACTGTGAAGCAGTTTGAGGATCTAATGCACGTAACCATCCATTTTTAAAGTCTTGCGCTGTAATTGGATCTCCATTGCTCCATTTTATTCCATCTCTTAGATGAAATGTCCATTTTAGCCCGTCAGCTGATTTATCCCAGCTTTTCGCAAGTCCTGCCACAAACGTACCATCTTTTCCTCTTTTAGTAAGTCCTTCAGTTATCAGGTCATCAACCGTTCCTCCTAAAACATCCGTTGAAAGCTGTGGATCAATGGATTTTGGCTCGTCCGTCAAATTCAACGTAAACGTATTTCCGCTTCCACCATTCTTTCCACAGGAAATGGCAAAAATTAACATTGCCAATAAAATTATTATCTTTTTCATAACAACTTCCCTTCCTCTATAAAAAATTTTTTTTGATTATTTTATATAAGTATTATCCAGCACAAAGTCTTTTCCTATTGGGCTAAACACAATATTATGAACTCTTGGATTTAACAGCTTAGTATTTTGTCTATAGTAAAGCAATCCCACAGGCATATCTTCAGCAATTATTTTTTCCATTTCAATCATGTCTTTTACTCTTTCTTGCTGGTTTCCAGAACTTTTAACTTTTTTAACAAGTTCATCATAACGTGGATTTGAATAATCTGAATAGTTATTTCCATCCTTTGTCAAGAATCTGTCTAAATAAGTTATAGCATCGTTATAATCTCCATTATATCCAGCTAGAGCAATTTCATAATCTCTATGTTGCATTTTATCCAATCTTGATTGGAATGTCATTCCTTCAATATTAATATTTACTCCTAAATTTGTTCTCAAACTTTCTTGAATATATTCAGATATAACCTTGTTATTTCCAGAATCATTGAAAATCATTGTCAATTCAGGTAATTTTTGTAATCCTAGTTCCTTTAACCCTTCAGCTAGCAATTGTTTTGCCTTTTGTGGATTATAAGCCGGGAAAATTTTTCCTGCTTCTTCAGAAAAGTCTTTTGAAACACCGATTATTCCAACACCTTTTGTTGTATAAGTATATGCAGCTTCTCCTGTATTGTCAAGCACATCTGTAATCAATTTTTCCCTATCTACAGCAAGCGACAATGCCTGTCTAATTTTTTTGTTCGCAAGCACTTTATTTTTCATATTATATGTCATATACCATACTGAACCATCTTTTGTAAGTATTTTACGTTTATCATTTTTAAATTCCTTTGCTTGTTCTATTGAAATATTTGTAGAATCAATTTCTTTGTTTTTAAAGGCATTTACACTGGCAGATGGATCATTTATAAATAACATTTTTACATATTTCAATTTAATATTATCCTTGTTCCAGTAATTTTCATTTTTCAAATACAATTTCAGAATCCCTTGTCCAAGATTTTATTACATAAACACCAGATGAAATCGAGTTTCAGGAGATGTCATATATTTATCTCCTACTTTTTCATAGAACTTTTTATTTAGCGGAGCATAAGTTTGAATTCTTACAATTGAATCAAAATATGTAAGAGGATTATTTAATGTTACTTGCAATGTATAATCATCAATAACTTTTATACCTAATTGATTTTCATCTTTAATTTTTCCAGCATTAAATTGTTCAGCATTTTTTATGTAAAATAATTTATCTGCATATTCTCCAGCTGTCTTAGGATCTAGTGCTCTAACCCAGCCATCTCTAAAGTCCTTTGCTGTAATCGGATCCCCGTTACTCCATTTCGCATTTTTTCTCAAATGGAATGTCCAGACTGTTGAATCTGCATTATGTTCCCATTTTTCAGCCACTCCAGGAAGAGATTTTCCATCATCCGACTGTCTTGTCAATGTTTCAGTAACAAGCGAATCCACAAATTCTCCAGTAGAATCATTTGCAAGCTGCGGATCATAAGATTTTCCCTCCTCCTTCAAATTAAGTTTCAATGTTTCAGAATCGCTGCTTTTTCCACATGAAATCACAAAAGCCAGCAATATTGTAAATATCAATAATATTTTTTTCATATTTACATCCATCCTTTCTTTTGTCAAATAAATTTGACAAAATTAAAAATTATTTTGTTATAGATGCATTATAAAAGTCGATAGAATCTCCAACTGAACGTATTACAACTCCCTTTAATTTAGGATTTATCAAATAAACTCCCACTTCATAATAAAGTGTTGAATATGTAAAGTTATCTGCTAATAATTTTTCCGCTTTTTTCATCGCATCCATTCTAGTTTTATTATCTTGATTAACTTTAGCCAAGTCAACTAATCTGTCATACTCAGGATTTGAATATTTAGCAAAGTTAATATCCTTTGCCTTTGAATGGAAAATTTCCAAATAAGTCATAGGGTCTGCATAATCAGGTCCCCAAGCATATCTTACAATTTCAAAGTCTCCAGCTTTTGCACGTGCAATTCTTTCTTTTTTAGTAAGAACTTCCACATCCACATCAATTCCCAATTTATCCTTCCATTGAGATTGGTAAAATTCAGCTTCCTTTTTACCAGTTCCATTTTCATCTACCAAAAGATGCAATTTAACTTGTGCAGGCGTCATTTTAAGTTCCTTCAGCCCTTCATCAAACAACTGCTTTGCATTAACTTTTGCAAATCCAGCAAATAAGTCTCCAGCTTCTTCCCTAAAGTCGCCTTTTTCTCCAGCTGTTCCATTTGAAACAATTCCAGAACCTACAATTCCAGCTCCATTTAAAATACTGCTTACAAGTTCTTTTCTATCAATTGCAAGAGATAATGCCTCTCTTACCTTTTGATTTTTCAACACAGGATTTGATGTATTAAATCCTAAATAGTAAACTCTTCCATTAGGGAATTTATGCAATTCAGGTTTTCCTTCATAGTTTGCCATTTTTTCCACAGAAATTTTTGTCAAATCCAATTCTCTATTTTCAAATAGGTTTGTAGCAGCTTCAAAGTCAGTTACAATTAAACCTGTAAGTGTATCAACCTTTATATTTTTAGCATTCCAGTAGTTAGGATTCTTTTTCATGACAACTTTGTTGTTGTGTACCCATTTTTCTATTATAAACGGTCCATTATAGATAGACTTTTTAGCTTCAGTTGCATATCCATCTCCGTTGGTAGCCAATGCCTTTTCATTAACTGGGAAATAAATTGGCATAATTAATGTTTTTAAAAAGAATGGTGCAGGTTGTGACAATCTAAATTCAAGTGTGTAGTCATCCTTTGCCTTTATCCCAACTTTTCCAAAATCCTTTAATTTTCCAGTATTATAATCTTCTGCATTTTCAATATAATAGGCAAGAAATGCGTATTCAGAGGCTGTTTTTGGTTCAATTCCTCTTTTTATACCGTTGTAGTAGTCTTTAGCTGTAACTGGATCTCCATTTGACCATTTCATCCCTTGTCTAATTTTTAAATGTCCATACTTTTCCATCGTCTGATTTAGTCCAGCTTTCAGCTCCGGCAGGAACAATTTCATTTTTATCATTCAATCTTACAAGACTTTCATAAGTCATACTTGTTACAAAAAGTCCACTCATATCAGTCAAAATTTGCGGATCTAACGAAGTCGGTTCAGCTTCCATGTTAAATGACACTGAATTTCCCGAGCCTTTTCCCCCTTTTCCACAAGAAACAACAAACATTGATAACATTAAGCAAAGTATTAAAAAAGTTTTTTTCATATCTCAACAATTCCTTTCCATCAATAAATTTTTATAAAAATTATTTTAAAAATATTCAAATTTTACTAAATTAGCCCCTTTTCCTTTAAAAAAGAAGTTTCTACAAAATGTCCAGGTCTATATTCTGTTAATTCAGGCGTTTCAGGAATAACCTCTATTTCAGACACATCTCCCATCGGACTTCTCAAATATGATTCATCCATATCAATTTTCTTTGTCTTTTTATAATCAGGATCTGCTATTGGCACAGCTGAAATAAGTGATTTTGTGTAGCTGTGAACAGGATCGCCGTAAACAGCTTCAGGAGTTCCCAGTTCAACCACTTTTCCACGATACATAACTGCCACCCTGTCTGAAATATATTTTACCATCGACAAGTCATGGGCAATAAATAACAATGTCAAGTTTCTTTCCCTTTGCAAATCCTTTAATAAATTTACAACTTGAGCCTGAATTGACACATCTAGAGCTGAAATCGGCTCATCACACACAAGCACTTCAGGATCAACCGCAAGCGCTCTTGCAATCCCAATTCTCTGTCTTTGCCCACCTGAAAATTCATGTGGAAAACGGCTTGCATGTTCCCTGTTTAATCCAACAATTTCCAACAATTTATAGACTTTTTCCATTCTTTCCTGCTTTGAACTTGCCAGCTTATGAAGATCAATTCCTTCGGCAATAATATCTCCAACAGTCATTCTTGGATTCAGCGAAGCCTGCGGATCTTGAAATATCATCTGAACTTTTTGTAAATTCTTTTTCTTCCATAGTCTTCCACTGGCTTTCCATTAAAACAAAAATATCTCCATTTGTCTTTGTATAAAGTCTGCTGACAGTTCTTCCAAGTGTTGTCTTTCCAGAACCTGACTCTCCCACAAGACTTAAAAATTTCACCCTTGTAAATATCCATTGTGACATTTTCCACAGCCTTTAGAACTTGTCTTTTTTTCATTGGAAAATATTTTTTCAAGTTTTTCATTTCTATTAATTTTTCTTTTTTATTTTCATTCGATGCCATTATTTCCCCTCCGTTCCTTTGTTTTCTTCTTCCGATTCAAAAGGAGATTTTATTTTTGGAGCACCCTTTACATATAGCCACGATTTTACAAAGTGCCCATTTCCCAAATCAATTAACGGAGGTTTTCTTTCATAGTCAATTTTCATCGCATATTCAGAACGTGCCGCAAATGGATCTCCCACAGGCGGATTAAGCAAATCTGGAGGTGTCCCTGGAATAGAAGCCAGCTTTTCTCCAATTTTCATATCCAATCTTGGCAGTGATTTTAAAAGTCCCCAAGTATATGGATGTTTTGGATTTTTAAACAGTTCCCTTACAGGAGCTTCCTCCAATTTTTCTCCAGCATACATAACAACTACCCTATCGGCAGTTTCAGCAACTACACCCAGATCATGCGTTATAAGTATTACTGCAATATTCAGTTCTTTCTTCAATTCATTTATCAAATCTAGAATCTGTGCCTGAATCGTAACATCCAAAGCTGTTGTCGGCTCATCACAAATTAGCAGGTCTGGCTCACACGAAAGAGCAATCGCAATAACAGCCCTTTGCCGCATTCCTCCAGAAAATTCATGCGGATACTGATGAAATCTTTCTTCAGGTTTAGGAATTCCAACTTTTCTAAGCATTTCAACTGCTTTTTGCTTTGCCTCTTCCCTTGTTACTTTTTTATGAATCAAAATCCCTTCCATAATTTGCTTTCCAACTTTAATAGTCGGATTAAGCGATGTCATAGGATCTTGAAATATCATTCCAATTTTTCTTCCACGAAGTTCACGCATTCTCTCAAGAGGAGCTTTTACCAAATCTTCCCCATCAAAAAGAATTTCTCCATTTTTAATTTCTCCTGGAGGCATCGGTATCAATCTCATAATCGTCTGCACAGTAACTGATTTCCCTGAACCAGACTCCCCAACGATTGCAAGCGTTTCTCCACGATCCACAGAAAAGCTGATTCCTCTAAGAGCCTGCACTTCCCCAGCATACGTATTAAAAGAAACACTCAAGTCCTTCACTTCTAATAATTTTTTTCCCATTCTCTAATCCTCTCTGTATTAATATGGATTGTTTTTATTTTATTTTTTTAACTTTTAATCTCTCAATTTTGGATTTAATGCATCATTTAAAGCATCTCCAACGATGTTAAATGCCAATGTGATTAATGAAATTACAACTGACGGAATAACGAATAAATATGGATATGAAGTCATATTTACGAAACCATCAAATACCAAGTTTCCTAATGAAGCCTGCGGAATTGGTACTCCAAGCCCGATGAAACTTAAAAACGCTTCTGTAAAGATAATATTTGGTATATCTGTTGTAAGTCTTATTATTATTACACTTAACGTATTTGGAATCAAGTGCTTCAAAGTTATCCACAAGAAATTTCCACCAAGCGATTTTGAAGCCAATACAAATTCATTTTCCTTGATCTTCAAAACTTCTCCACGTACAAGCAGCGAATAATTCAGCCATCTTGTAAGTGACATTGCGATAATTATTGTCTTTACACTATTTCCCATAACAACCATTAATAAAATTATATAAATCATTGATGGGATAATTAGTAAAATTTCCACAATTCTAGTCATTATCGTATCAATAATTCCGCCGAAGTATGCTGAAACAGCTCCGTAAATTGTTCCAAAAATAACGCAAATAGCAGCTGTTATTATTGATAATTCCATTGAAATTCTTATCCCTTGCGAAAGTCTTGCAAACAAGTCACGTCCTAAATTATCTGTTCCCAAGTAATGACCTTTTACAATTCCCTTTGAAGGGCTTAAAAATTTTTCTGACAAATCTTGGGCTCTGTAGGAATATTTTGTTAAATGCTGCCCAAAAATTGCTAAGAACAAAAAGATAATTGTTATACCTAAAAATGTCAGAGCCAATTTATTTTTCTTAAATCTTCTCCATCCATCCTGCCAAAATGTTAAACTTGGTTTGTAGATTTCTTCACTTTGAGTGGTATCTGGACCTACGATTTTAAAATCTTCAGGTGTTGGTATATAATTATTTTCAGTTACAGCTTTTTCTATATTTTCTGCCACTACACTTCATCTCCTTTTCCAAGTTTAATTTTAGGATCAACTAAAACATAAATAATATCCACAAGTATCATCATTATAATCAGGAATATTGCATAAAACACAGTAACTCCAAGCACCATTGTATAATCCCTGTCATTAATACTGTCTACAAAATATTTTCCTAATCCTGGAATTGAAAACATCTTTTCAATTACAAATGAACCTGTCAAAACTGCCGCAATTGTTGGTCCCATTATTGTAATAATCGGTAAAATCGCATTTCTTAAAGCGTGCTTAAATACAATGTTTTTAGGTTTTACACCTTTTGCAACAGCCAGCCTTATATAATCCTGTCCCATTACCTCAATCATCTTATCCCTTAACAAACGTGCAATTAATGCAACCGTATAAAGTCCAAGAGCCACAACTGGTAGTATCTTTTTCTCTGGACTGTCCCATCCAGATAAACGGATTCTAAAAAAATTCCGGTAAAAATCCATTGTCAATTAAAAATCCATTATGTATATCAACGAAGTACTTCTGCATAAGTCCCGCCAGTACAAAGCTCGGCACCGATATTCCAATTATCGCCACAATCATAGCCAGCCTGTCCTGATATTTCCCCCTTTTAAGGGCTGCAATAATTCCAAGCGGAATACCCAAAACTAATGCAAATATAATAGATCTGGCTCCTAAATCAGCCGATGTAAGAAAACTCTGGTTAATTACATCATTAACGGTTCTCCCCCGAACTTTCATGGATGATCCTAAATCTCCCTTTGCTATATTTTTTAAGTATTCAACATATTGTTCCCCAAGCGGACGGTCTAAATGGTATTTTGCCATCAAGTTTTCCTTTACTTTAGGCGGAATTGCTTTTTCACTTTGAAACGGGTCACCAGGTAACATATGTATCAGAAAGAATGTAATCGTAATAACTAGCCACAATGTTACAAGTCCCATCGCAATTCTCTTAACTAAAAATTTTAAAAATATTTTTTTCATACTCGCTTCCTTTCACTAAAAATTTTATATATCTATATTATATCTTATATTCAGTCATATTTGCAAGCAATTTTGTCTATAAAAAAATATTTTTTAATATTAATTTTATTTATGAACAAATAATAGTTACCTAAATATAATATATTTAATAATACTGAAATTTCATAAAAAAACAAAAAGCAGCCTAAACAAAAATTTAGACTGCCCAATTTAATTTTTACAAACTTAGTTTTATAAGCATCACAACGATTTAACCAGCCTTACTGTCATTGTTTCTCATAAAAATTTTTCTCTTTTTTTATAAATTTTTTTCTTCTTCACATGGCAAAAAGTTTTGAATAAATTTGTTCATAATTTTCCACAAATTCTATTTTTTTATTTTTATCAATTATATCTTTTACTTATAAAATTTACACAATCTTCATTTTCTTTTGGAACAAAGAATTTTCTTATTCCAGATTTATAAGCCCCTTCGATTTTTTTCGCCACTCCTCCAACAGGCAATATCTCTCCTAAAATCGTAATTTCTCCAGTAAAAGCCATATCCTGCCTTAATTCTACCCGATTTAACGCTGAAAGGATGCACGTTGTAATAGCGATTCCAGCGGAAGGCCCATCCTTTTGAACAGCATTTTCATTAAAATGTACGTGAATATCATTTTCCTTGTAAAAGTTAGGATTTTTTAGATGATATTCTTCAGTTTTTGTTCTCAAATATGTAATTGCCACATTTATTCCCTCTTTCATAACTTCTGAAAGATTTCCAGTTATTATAATTTTTCCATCTCCTGGCATAACAGCCGTTTGGATTGGCATAACTCTTCCTCCCAGCGAAGTTACCCCCATTCCCATCACTTCTCCTATTTTTGACTTTTCAGTGTTCACTTTTAATGAAATACTGGGATTTTTGTCTGCACAAATGAGAGAATCTATGTTTTCCAAAGTTACATTTACTTTTTTCTTTTTTTCCAGCCATTCTTTAGCAATTCTTCCGTAAATTTTCATCAAAATTGTCTTTAATTTTCTAACTCCAGCTTCATTTGTATAATTTTGTATCACATATTTTTAAAAATATCATCACTAAAGAATAATTTTGAACCTATTTTTTTATTTATACTTGGAACTATATAGTTTTTTTGCAATTTCAACTTTTTGTTCCAAATTATAATCTTCTAAATAAATAATTTCCATTCTACTTTTTAATGGCTCCGAAACTTCGCTTAAATTATTAGCTGTTGCTAAAAAAACATTACATTTGATAAATCATACTCCAACTCTAAAAATTCATCCCTAAATCTTTTTATTTTTGATCTGGATCCAAAATTTCGAGTAAAAACTCCCTCAATATCTCCTCCGATTTTTTTCTGATTAACCTTATCTATTTCATCTAATAAAATTAAAGGATCGTCACATCCAAATTTTTGCCAAAGTTTTTATAATTCTTCCAGGAGCAGCTGACATATATCCTTTTTGTAAGCCCTGTTAATTCAAATGTCGTAGATACACCACTCATAGAAATTTTTTTCAAATTTTTTTCCCTAATGCTTCGGCTATTGCTTCAGCTATTGAAGTCTTGCCTGTTCCAGCCGAACCTGCTAAGCACAGTATAATTGAGGGTTTTATTATCATTTTTTCATAAAGTGCCGCATTGCTAAACTTTCTAAAAATAGTTTCTTTACTTTTTCCATCCCGTAATGTCTTTCATTCAAAAATATTTCGTATTTTAGAAATATCAATCTTTTAAAGTTCTCTTCCAGTCAAGCTGATTAACAATATCAAGACATTTTTTTATTTTTTTATCACATAATTGTCTATTGAATCTTCATTTTTTATCATAATGTTCCATGTATTCCTTTATTTTTAGACTTGTTTTCTTCACTTGTATTCAGTTCTTCCACATCTTCAATTTCTAATATTTGCTTTTTTTAATATCACTTTTTCCAGCCATAACTTCGCTCCTAAAATTCAAAAATTTTTCAAACTTAGTGCATAACGTATGAATTGTGCAAAAACTTTGTTATATTATAACATTCTTTTAGTAGTTTTTCACTTCTTTTTACCTTAGAGTATCAAAGAAAAATTATGTGAATTGTTTACTTTCACGTTATTTCAATATGTGATATAATATTAATGTATATTTTTAAAAACTTGGGAGAGAAAATGGCTAAAATAATGGAAGAAGAAAATGAAAATTGTGAAGTAAAAGTTATACATAAAGATATTGTGGAAAAAGTAGAAAAGACAATGCCAGAAGAAGAAGTTGTACACGATTTGTCAGATTTTTTCAAAATATTGGGAGATACAACCAGAATGAAAATTTTAAGCGCTTTGTTTCAAGAGGAAATGTGCGTTTGTGATATTGCATACCTTTTAAAAATGACACAATCCGCTATTTCACATCAACTGCGAGTATTAAAGCAAGGAAGATTTGTAAAATATAGAAAAGAAGGAAAAGTAGTGTATTATTCGCTGGAAGATGAGCATATAAAACATATTGTCGAGCAAGGGATGACACATATTCTGGAAAAAGATAATTAATTATTATTGTGTAAAAATCAGTTTTTTAAAAATTAGTTTATTGTCAAGGAAAATGCAACAAAAAGTAAAAAAATAATTATTATTTAAAAACCAAATAATTTTTTTCTGTACAAATAATTTTAAATATGTTATAATTACAAAAAGTAGACAATTGTAAATACAAAAGAAAAAAACTAAAAATAAAGGAGCAGAAAAAAATGACAGAAATAAAAAAATAAAGTAACATTCAAGGGAAATCCTATAACTCTTACAGGAAATGAAGTAAAAGCTGGACAGGTAGCACCTGATTTTACAGTTTTATCACCAGAACTAAAGGAAGTAAAATTAAGCGACTATAAGGGAAAAGTTGTTGTAATTGCAGTATTTCCATCAGTTGACACTGGAGTATGTGCATTACAGCTGGCTAGATTTAATCAAGAAGCCGCAAGTTTTGGAGATGATGTGCAGCTGCTTACAATTTCAGCTGACTTGCCATTTGCACTTGGAAGATATTGTGCAGACAAAGGAATTGCAAATGCCCTAACAGCTTCAGATCACAAAGATTTAGACTTTGGAACAAAATATGGATTTGTAATAAAAGAACTAAGATTGCTAGCCAGAGGAGTAGTTATTGTTGATAAAAATGGAATTATTCAATACGTAGAATACGTTCCAGAAATTGGAGAACATCCAGATTATGAAAGAGCATTGAAAGTAATAAAAGAATTAACTAAATAGGGTGCGTAAAAATAGGATGATAAAACTACCATCCTGTTTTTAAATTCTTCCTTCAAAATAAATACTTAACTGAGAATATATTTCTCCCCAGCCCGGTATTCTTCCAGTCCATTTCTTTGTTGCTTCCTTTAAGCTTAGATATACTGATTTCATTTAGGGACGATTTGAAGCTCAAATTCAGCATTTCTATCTCTAGGAATATCTAAGTCAAAATTGCCGTACTCACTTCTAACAGTTTTCTTGGAATGTCCATTTCTAGCATTAGAAGTAGTCTTATCTTTCATAGAATGTTTAGCATACCCCAGTTCATGCTCAATTTCAGCTTCAAGCATAGTTTGAATAGTACCCGAAAGCAAATCCTTAAGCATATCCTTAATATCTTTAATATTGTAATCCTCAATCAGTGTTTTAAAAATTTCGTTGTCAATTTTCTTTTTAGCTATAATAAAAACCTCCAAATATTATATAGTTATTTTTACCATATATTATTTAGAGGTTTACACAAAAATTTTTACACACCCTTTGTTTTATTTGAGATAAAACTTTTAAAAATTAGTATATTGATTATTCATAGTATAGTATTCTTCTAAAAAGAAATAAATTTAACAAATCGTATTTTTCTTGTAAAGGTATTTCTTTTATTTCCAAAAACTATCAATCTTATTCTTTATTTCCATAATATCCTTAATTTCATCAACAATATAATTATCAGGTAATATATCTTCATAAGGTAAACTTATCATTATACCATCAACAATTTTTTTATTTCTATATTTTTGAAAAAAATATATCAATATTTTCATTATCAAATAAATATCTCCCTGTATATTTATCTTCAGAATATTTAAAAATCTGATTTTTGGTATTTTTTAAAAATTTTTTTATTTTTTTGGAATTACAGTTTTTATTTCATCACCTATTTTTTATGCTATCATCATTTAAGTGTACATATTTTTACATCAAAATATAATGTTTGATATTCAGGCTTTTCAATATTTTCTGAAAAATACAACATATAATTGACTTCTAATCCATCATAAATAAACTTTATATTTATTGATTTTTTTATTAGAAAACTTTATATTTATTTCATTTGGAAATGAAAAATACTTCTATTATTTTTTTAATGATATTCTCATTATTCCATTTATTCCATAAGTTTCATTTATAAAAGTTTCTGTCATCATCTTCTTTTATTTCCTCCTCCTTTACTAGGTTGTCCTTTTACTCTATTAGAATCATTAGGAGATTTTTTTCCATGTCTTTTAATGCTTTTATCCATTGCTCTTCTAGCTGATTTTTTTGTTTATTTTATCCTCTGGAGTTTTTATTTGTTTTTCTATCTAAATCATTGTATTCTTTTTGTGCTTCTTAATATCTTTCTTGTGCACTTTTAACTCTGTCTGGATTAGTTTTTCTATGATTTTTGTTTTTCTCTCTTAGGTTTTCTTCTATTATTGTTTTGTTCACCCTCTTCATTAGATTTATTAGTATTATTATTTTTCTTTTTTCCTCTTCCCTTCCTCTAGAAGTGCTACTTTTTACAGGTAATTTTGATGTTGGTTTTGTTTGAGAAGCTACAGGTGCAGAATTTGTATTTCTTTTACCAGATGTTTTTTATTATTATTTGTCAAAGGTAATGCCGCAATCTTTAATCCCAATGATGGATTTCCCGTTACCCCTATTAATATTCCTGTTCCTATTGTTATCATTTCAGGATGTTTTTGTAATAGTATTCCAAGTATTTCTTATACCTTTATCAATCCCATCAATTACAGCTTGAACTTCTTTATAATTTGGAGCTTTACTATGATATATCATCTGACGAATTAGTTCATAATCTCCAACATTAGTCCCCAGCTTGCTAGTATCAATCTTCCCATCAGACTTATACGTCATATTCTGATTGCTTCCCTTGTACTCTTCCTGAAAGTAAGCATTTGCAGCCCTTCCTGTGCTTTCCAGTCCTTTTTTTCTTCAGTTCCAGTTGCTATCTGTCTTCCTGCCGCTCCATTTACAATATGACTCGCTTCTTCCGCAAGTGTTCCGATTAATCCTGCCTTTGTTGAGTTCTCTTCTGCATTTATGTTGATTATTATTGTATGTACTCCATCTTTTGAAACATATGCTGTTCCTGCCTTGTTTTTCATTTCAGGAGTATCTTCGCCAGTTGTATATTTTACATCAAGGTTGTATCCTAAATCCTTGTACGCATCTTTCCAAGCTGAAACTACATCTTCTGAGTTATCAGCCCTTTTCAACCTTTCACCAGCAATATTATTGACTGTCTCAGAAAGTCTAGTTTCTCTCAACTGTCCAAAGAAATTTCTGTTGTCATCTCCTGGGTCATGAATTGAATTATCAAGTGCCTTTGTAACATCCTTTATTTCATCTTTAGTCTTATTCAAATCTTCTTTCAACTTACCAGGATTAGTAGCATATTCGATAGTCTGGCTCTCAACATTAATATTAGTCGAATGTTGCACATCTTTTGTAACTTCATTAGCTTTTGTAACATCCCTATTTATTGGATTTCCAGAAGCTTCGCCTATTTCCACATTGCCAACTACTGTATTTCTAGTAATTCCTTGTTTATCCCTGTCATCTTGATTAAATCCAATGTTTGTAACTCTAGGAGATTTTCCTAATGAACTCCCTACTGAAATTCCAGTTGTTGTCATTGTATCGTAGTTTTGAATATCGTGGCCAACATATTTATCAACTTTAAATGTAGTACCGTTTTCACTCTGTTTTCCAATAATAGATCCAGTATTTTCAACTGTTCCAACATGAAGATTACTTCCCTCTCCAACAATAAAGCTGCTTTGATTATCTACAAATGCTCTGCTTCCACTTGTTCTGCTTCCATCTACATTTAAAGAACTAGGAACTCCATTTGCACTTATTCCTATACTTGCTCCGCTTGATGTGCTTGTGTTCTGTCTGCTTTCTACAAATATTACCTGTAACTTTTCTGCCTTCCTGATTAAATCCTGAAAGTGTCATTGTACCAGTATTATTGTGAACTTCATTTACATTTTGAAAATTACCATTTTGATAAACAGTTTCAGTTGTATTTTGATTACTTCTACTTGCAGAAACGTTTTCCGCCTATACTACTTGGCTTAATTTGTCCATTTGAACCTATTCCTGCACTTACTCCTGCTCCAAATCCTGAATTTTTGGAACTATAGCTTTTATGAAGTTCTACTGCTTCCTTCCGAATATTTTTTACATTGTTGTAGATAAATGTTCCACCTTGTGCCTGTGTCCCTTGATAAGTTATGTTGTTTACATTGTTGTAAGTTATACTTGAATTTTCATTCATTGGTTTCATTGTTGTAACTACAGCACTTTCATTGTGGGAGTTGTTACTATTTTTAGAAGTAGAATATCCTGCATTTACTCCAATATTTGCATAAAAGTTATTGTTTGCACTCGCATTTCTTACTTCACTTTGACTTAAATTTCCTGTGTGATAAGCCTGTCTTGTCCCTTGATTCCCTGCAAGCCCATGCTTCATCACTCCATGATTTAATCATAATCAACCTCGTGAACAGTTCTACCAGTTTTTTCCATTTGTTCAATAGATTTTTTTAATCTTTCAATGTTTTCTTTGCTGTAAAAAGGATCCGAATCTAACTCAAATGGTATTCTTCTTTCACGAATCAATTTTTTTGCGAAAATATTAAATGCTGTCCCTATAGAAATTCCTATATCTTCACAAATTTCTTCCATTTCTTTCTTAGTAGTCTTGTCTATTTTGAAATTAACAACTCTTCAATATTTTTATACAAAAATTATATTATGGATATACCCTTTTTTTCAATTTTTTTACAAAAAGCAACCACTTATAGAAGTCGGAGATTTCTTGTTATCTTTTTGTTAAAATGATTGTATGGGAATTTTATCATTACATTTCCACATCTTTCTTTAAACCTCCATTTATAAGCAACTTTCACTTTTTTTCTGTTCAGATTATTAAATATTTCTATAACTATATCTTAACAGACAGATTTTTTTAGACATAACAAAAACCTCCAAATATTATATAGTTATTTTATCATATATTATTTAGAGGTTTACACAAAAATTTTTACACATCCGAATCTATTTTTTTATTTTTATAATGCATAGGTAAAAAAACACTGAATTACTCGACAATAAAATTCTATCAACATTTTTTTAATTTTTTTAATTTTAAGTCATCTTTGTCAAAAAAATAGTTATTTTTTTATATAAATTTCTTTATTCGCATTAAAAAAATTTTTTTATTTGGTCATTATTTAAATAATTGATTTTATAATTATACCTTTTTATTTTTAACGAATAACATAATAATTAAACATATTGATATTTTTTTATTTTTATAGAAAAAAATAAAAATAATAATATTAAAAAAATATTATTACTATTTTTATTTTTCGATAAAACTTTTATATTCTAAAAATTTTTTTCATTTTTACTTTCAAAGAAAAAAATAATCTTTGTTTTTAATTCTTTAAATATTTCTTCATAATTAATAACATTACTTATTATTATACTATTTTTTTATCGCTTTTTAAATAACTCTTCTTGTCTATTAAATAAACTTGTATTATTGGTTGGAAAAATTTATTATTATATCTGCTGAATTCAATAAGTTTTTTCTCAGAAAAAAATCATTTCTATTTTATTATATCTTATTTTTTTACTTTCTGTTCCAAAAAAATTTCTAAATAATTTTCTGAAAAATATTATTTTCTTTTCTTTTAATCCTATTAATAAGTTAAGAAAAAAATTTGTAATATAACTATAAATATATAAAATATCATAACAAAAAAACAGCATTAATTAATAAAATATAATAATGTTTTTATATCACTTTTTTTATAAAAAAAATAAATATAGGACTCATAAAGTATACACAAATATATGCAATTAGCAACATTCTAAATTCACTATAATGATAGTCTATTTTTTTACTTTTGATTTCAAGTTCCACATTGACCTCTCTGTTATCTTACTTTAAACCTCTATTTAAAAACAACCTTCACTTCTTTCCCATAAAACGCAACCCCAATCTTCAAAATATTCTTTATCCCTCTTGCCTTCAATTTCGTATCATATTTCTTCTCATCAATCTGTTTCAACGCCTTCTGTGCTCTCTCTTCCATCCCTTTTTCGTCTTCGATATTTTAAATTCCATAAGATATGCCTTCTCATTACTTTTTATTGGAATCATCGCAAGATCATATCTTCCATATCCACTTTCATCATTTGAAATAATCTCATATTTCCCCATCAAAAATCCAACAAGCCCTATCATAAACACCTGATAAATCTTTTCCATTTCCTTATCCAAGTCAAAATGACTCAGCATATTTATCATTATTTCTCCCAATGTCTTCTCAAATTTTTTAATATCTCCATTTTCAAGCGCTTTTATCAAAATATTTAGTTTTTACTTCTGTTCCAAAAAAATCTGTTCAAGAACATATTCCAAAAATATTTCCGTATTTCCTTATTTGGAATTCTCAAGTTATAAACATCTGTATATTCTGAAGTTACATCTATTTCTTTTTGTTTTTCATCTTTTGTTAAGTACCCACTATATAAAAGTACTTGCCATATCTCATCATCATTATTTAAAAGACTTTTTTTATCGTAGTTCCATCTGAAATATATTTTTCAATACTTTTCTCCCATCAGTAAAACCGTTTTAAATCATCATAAACACTTTTCCCCAGCATGATCAAGCATATTCTCTAAAAGCGTATTTCCTGAAACATTTGCCCAGTATGCCTTTAATTTCTCCATTATCAATATAATTTACAATAGACCATGGATTATACACTTTCACTTTCTCCAAAAAAATATCCCATTATACCATTCTTTAACCTCTTCAATTTTGTATTTCATCCCAAAAGTAATCAAGCATTTCAATCACTTCACTTTCAAGAAGTCCAAAATACTCTGAATATTTTCTTTATTCAATATTGTATCTACTTTTAAAATTATTTAAACCAGAGAATATCCCTTCCTTTTATAATCCTTGTTATTCCCTGTTAAAACACCATATTTCAAAGGAATTGTTTGTCTTTAATGCTGAACTGTAAAATGTTTGAAAAAAAGTTTATCGCTTCATTGTAGTATCCTTTATCAAAAGGCATTTATTATTGGAGCATCGTATTCATCTATTAAAATTATTACACTTTTTTTCCATAATATTCATACAAATAATTTGATAATAATTTTAAAGAAGTTCCATAATTTCCTTTCTTTCCTCTTCATAAAATATTTTTATCAAATTTTTATCTTATCACGTTCATCCATTTTTTTCTCTAATATCTTTAAATTCAGCATACAAATCAGAAAATAAGAGACTTTAAATCTATTTAAAGGTTTCTTCCCAACTATTTCCTTTTCAAATCTTTCATTGAAATAAAAAAATTACAGGATATTTTCCCTTGTTCAACCATATATTCACTATCAGATACTTTTCAAATTTTTCAAAAAAAGTTTTTTTATTTTTCTTCTTTATCTTTTACATCAAAAAAATATTTCAACATCGACATATTCAATGTTTTTTTCCAAATCTACGTGGTCTTGTAAATAATGTAACTTTTGATTTATTCATTAACATTTCGTCTATTAATAAAGTTTTTATCTATATAATAATATCATCTTGTATCAACTCTTTAAAATCCTCAATCCCCACAGGAACAGCTTTTTTTCTCATAAAAATCACGCCCTCTTTTATTTTTCTTAAAAATTATACTCAAACTCATTTAAAATTATATAAACTTTTTTTCATCTATCGACTGTTTAAAAAAATCTTTATATTCCCAAAAATCAAATTTATTTGTATTATTAATTTCATTTCTTTTATTTAAATTTTACTAATAGATTATTTTTTTATATACTGGCAAAACTGCTTTGAACAAAAAGCAAAGTTTTTTTGACAATACATAAAATCTCATTTTTTTAACTCTAATTCTTAAACAAAAAAACTTTCAATAAATTTACTGATATATAGACAGCTTATTTAGTATTATATTTATTCATTAATTTTTGAACTGTCATATCGTCCTTTATATCATCAATCAAATTAAAAATCTTTTCTCTCGAATCTTTTAAGACTTCCTTTTCTTCTGGCGAAAATTTCCCAAGTACAAATCCCAACGTCTCTTCCTTCGTCTTCGGTTTTCCAATTCCAAACTTTATTCGCACAAATTCATTTCCAACATGTGATATAATGGATTTTATCCCATTATGTCCGCCCGCACTTCCATTTTGCTTAATTTTCAATTTTCCAAACTGCATATCCATATCATCATAGATTACAAAAAGCTCAGTTTTGGGATCAATCTTAAAAAATCTGACAGCCTCTCCAATCGCTTCTCCGCTCAAATTCATAAATGTAGTCGGCTTTTGATAAAAAACTTTATCTCCGTTATAATTTGTCTGAACAAACAGAGATTTAAATTTTTCCCTCATATCGCTTATATTATTTTCCTTCAAATATTCGTCAATAAATATAAATCCAATATTATGCCTTGTTAATTTATACTGTTCTCCAGGATTTCCAAGTCCCACTATTAATTTCATTAAATTATTTCTCCTTTTTTTACTTTTTTTAGTCTTTTGTAAAACTCTAAAAAAACTCCAATAAATTCTGTATTTCTTTTATGTTTAATTTTTCTTATTTTTCTTCACTTTATGCCAAGAAGTTTTGACCTCTTACTATAAATACATTGTTGATAATTTTTTAAAGATTTTACTTTTACAGTTATCTATTCTTATCTTATTTGTCACTTGTAAAAATCTATGAATTTCAAAATATAATATTTTTAATTCTTCAAAATTGCAATTAAAAGTGAAATATCATTATAAGTAACTCCACTAATTCTGCTAGCCTGCCCAATCGTTTCAGGCTTTCCATACACAAGTCCAGAAATCGCAATATTGCTAAGTCCCCTTTACACTTTTCATAGTCAAAAATCCTCTGGGATTACCATTTTTTTCCAGCTTTTTTTAAATTTCTCAATCTGCGCCTTTTTCCCTTTCAATAAACACATTATATTTCGCATTTATTTCCACTTGCTCCTTCGCCAAATCAGATAATTCCACAGTTTCCACAAATTCACTTAAATTATCATAGTTGATTTCTTTTCTTGCAAGAAATTCAAAAGCTGAAACAGGACTGTTCATGCTATTTTTTTACTATTTTTTTCAATTTCTACATTTTCTGATTGGCTTTTGTTTTTTTCCACAATTTCTAGTAATTTCTCATTATTTTTCTTTAGTCGGATAAACAGTAATCTTTTTTAATCTTTCAATTTCATTTTCAATTTCACAACAAGTATTTTCCAATTCAACTAATTTTTCAGCATTTAGCAGCCCGATTTCCTTCGACTTTTCCAAAAGTCTTATAAAAACATTATCTTGTCGCAAAGTCAGCCTGTATTCAGCTCTCGAAGGCAATACACGATAAGGTTCTGGCGTTTTTTTATTTATTATGTCATCAATCAAGACACCAATGTATCCTTCACTTCTATCAATTACAATTTCCTTTTTCCCTAAAATTTTTCTCGCAGCATTAACTCCCGCTATAAATCCTTGGCAGGCAGCCTCTTCATATCCGCTTGTCCCATTAATTGTCCCTGCCGTGTAAAGTCCATCCAGAACCTTTGTTTCAAGCGTCAATTTCAACTGATGAGCAGGTACAAAGTTGTATTCTACCGCATATCCATAACGTACAATTTTGGCGTTTTCCAGCCCGCTTATTGTCTTTAGCATCGCTTCCTGTGCAAATGGAGGCATTGCCGTTGTAAATCCATTTATATAAATTTCATCTGATTCCACAGATTCCTGTTCCAGAAATATCTGATGATTTGTTTTTTCTGGAAAGTTCATAATCTTTCTATCAAGCGAAGGACAATGCCGAGGACCTTTTGTACTTACAACTCCTGTCACAATGGGCGAATATTTAAGCATTTCCTGCCCCACACGAATAGTTTCAGGTGTTGTAAATGTCAGCCAAGTTGGCAAAGTTGAGTTATATTCTTTTTTTGTTTCATAAGAAAAATATCGTGGTTTGTCTTCTCCTTTTAATTCCTGCATTTTAGAAAAGTCAATTGAAGATTTGGCAATTCTTGGAGGGTTGCAGTTTGATACCTGTCCAGCTCAAATCCATATTCTGCAAGCCTATCTGGCAAATCCACGCTTGCAGGCTCTCCTTGCCGTCCTGAAGAATACTTTACATCCCCCATAACATATTCTCCGCCTAAAAAAGTTCCAGTGCACAAGACAACCGCCTTTGCCCCATATCTAATCCCAAGATTATCTTCCACTCCCATAACCTTCTTATCTTCCACAATCAAATCCACAACAATCCCTTGAACTAATTCCAAGTTTTCCTGCTTTTCAATAATTTCCCTCATTTTAATTCTATACCAGTATTTATCAGCTTGTGCTCTAGTAATTCGTGAAGCCAGCCCCTTCGTATGATTCAAATTTTTTTCAGCTGCAAATTATAATTGTCAATATGTCTAGCCATTTCTCCGCCTAACATTCCCAAGTTCCGACACCAGATGGCTTTTTCCAGGCCCTCCAACCGACGGATTGCACGACATCATCGCAATATTATCAAGATATATTGTAAACAATGCTGTTTTCAGCCCGTATCTAGCAGCAGCAAGTGCAGCTTCCACTCCAGCATGTCCCGCTCCAACAACAATTACATCATAATTTTTTTCATTTTTAAATTTTCCTTTCAATTTAATCTATTTTTACTGTTCTTATTTGATAACCTTATCAAAAATTTTTATTTAAACTCTAAATATTTAACTTAATAATTGTATTTAAAATTGACAAAGATTATTTTTATTAATATTTATTTTTTTGTTTATCTCAATACTTTTTATTTTTTTCTAAACGTAAAGGGGATCAGTCGCCATCCCTTTACAATCCCAGCTCGTCTAAGCATTTTTTTGAAATAAAATTGAAACTCGCTTTTTAATAAAAATTATTATCAACTCTTTAAACTAATCAAAAATTTAAAAAGTTTGAAAAAGCTCAAACAGTCAATTTCATTCCAAAAATCACGACAATTTTAATTTAATTATATACAGATTATTTAACTAATACTAACCCCCATTTAAATAACGAATTTATTACAAATTTTTTTCTAATAAAGGATTATAAACCTAATGTTTTCAAATAATTAAAATATAATTTTCATTTTTTTAAATAGAGCATAATATAAACTAATTCGTCGGAGCATTTTTTTCTGTGCTGGCAAAACTGTTTGAGCATAGCGAGTTTTTTTGTCAGTGCAGAAAAATGTCGTAGACTAACCATAGAGTTGTAGGATTTGCGGCAATGAGCAATCCTACGAAAATAAAAAGAAAAAAAGTTGAATAATTATAAATTAACTATCGAACAACCCTATTATAAAATTTATTTTTATTTTTTTAAACAGGGTTTAGTATTAGATAAATTTTTAAAATTATTAAACAAATTTACTTCTTCTTTTTTAAAAAATATTCCTTACTGGACGAGTAATATCCTTAAAGTAC
>BNJU01005450.1_pt1:0-100000 | contig 117310 bp, 164 predicted proteins | sample 8539281 | NCBI WGS metagenome assembly BNJU01 (sample SAMD00202456, study PRJDB9452) | human saliva metagenome | isolation source: human saliva | place: Japan
CGCTGCTACAAGTCTATTTTCATCGGTAATCTTCCCATCCTTTAAAGGAACATTGAGTCACAACGACAAAGCACTCTTTTCCTTTACAGAAATATCATCTACCGACTTTTGTTTAATTCGCCATATCATTCCCCTTTCCTGTGGCAGAGCCTGTAAGCCTCGTAGCCCTGTAATAAGGAAAAACCGCCCGAGCACACTGCACGGCTTCCTCGCATAGCTTTACAATATAAATTTTCAATTTATCACTCAATTACTGTACAAACTTCTCGAAGTACTTAATGGTACGAACCATCTGAGAAGTATAGGAATTCTCGTTGTCATACCATGAAACTACCTGAACCTCATAGAGATCGTCACCAACCTTGGAAACCATGGTCTGGGTCGCATCAAAGAGAGAACCGTAGGTCATTCCAACGATATCGCTGGAAACTACTTCATCCTCCGTGTATCCGTAGGTCTCAGGATCGATGCAGCCTTCATAGCAGCGTTGATAGCTCTCCTTCGTAACTTCCTTGAGGACTTAACCACTGCGAAAAAGCAGAGTCGTGGAACCTGTTGGAACCGGAACTCTCTGTGCAGATCCGATCGAGCTTTCCGTTTAACTCAGGGAATAACTAAGGCCGATAGCCTTTAGCTGCACCGGTAGAGTTCGGAACGATATTTACAGCGCCGGCTCTGCTCTCTTAAATCGCCCTTTCTGTGCGGGACCGTCAAGAATCATCTGATCTCCGTGTAAGCATGGATGGTAGCCATGATATCCGGACTGAATCGAGCAAAATCATTTAAAGCCTTAGCCATTGGAGCTAAGCAGTTGGTTGTGCAGGATGCAGCAGAGATGATGTTGTCCTCTGCCTTTAATGGTCTCATGGTTAACATTGTAAACGATGGTCGGAAGATCATTTCCTGCCGGAGCGGAAATAACAACCTTCTTAGCACCTGCCTTAATGTGCCTCGGACTTCTCTTTGGAAGTATAGAACCGGTACACTCTAAAACTACATCTACGGAAAGCTGTCCCCAGAGTAACTTGGAAAGCATCAGCCTCCTTATAAATCTTAATCTTTCTTTCCTTAACCTCGATGTAGTCCTCGCTGGCTACAACGCTATCGCAATACTTATATCTTCCCCTGAGAAGAATCATATTTCAAAAGGTGAGCAAGCATCTTAGGATCGGTTAAATCATTGATAGCAACAATCTCTGTCCCCTCATGATCAAACATCTGACGGAATGCCAAACGTCCAATACGACCAAATCCATTAATCGCTACTTTTAACTGCCATATTCCTTTTTCCTCCTAATTATTTGTGAATTTTCCTCTTATAACGAGAAAATCGTTCTTCGAATCCTCTCTCTCATAACAGCGTCTATTCTATTGCACGAAGCTTATTTTTTCAAGGGAAATTATTGCATTTGTTAAAAATTTCACCTTTTTTTCATAAAAGAAATGCAGAATCTCCTATAGAAAGATTCTGCACATAAAAATACTTCTTTTTAAAAATATTTAATCACAAAGCGGAAACACTTCTAAATCATCACCTTTGACATAGCCGGCGATATTGTCCGCATGATCGGAGATACGTTCCAAATCGGAGATGACATCCAGGAACACAACATCCTGCCTGTGGGCGCAGGCTCCTGAATTCAGACGCTCGATATGCGTTTCCTCATATCCTCTTCCATCCGTCCACCTGATCTTCCAAGTGCGCTGTCTTCACAACCATATCCAAATCATTTTTCCTCAAAGGCCTCTATACTGGCATGGAAAAGATTCTACAACAGTCTTCGAAATCTTACGAATATCGTCCCTGTCCGATTTTCGAGAAGGAAATGGCATGCTCCTCCGCGAACTTTGCCTGCTCCACAATGTTTTCAGCATGGTCTCCCGCACGTTCTATATCCGTAATGGTATTGAACATATTGTTCACTTCAATTTTTGCATTTCATTTAAGGATAAATTTCGATATGAATCAAGTACTCGGTCAGGAGCTTTTGCATATTGTCAATTACCTTTTCCTGTTTAAAAATCTCCGGGATTTCTTCTGTTTTCTCTTCAAAAGAATATCTGTGGCATGATGAATATTTTTCTTCCGTAATCCGTGCCATATTGACAACTTCCGACTTTGCGGCCGCAATGGCAGTGCCGGAGATTCCAAAATACGTAGGTCAAGATGCTGAATAAGGCTTTTCTCCACTTCCGTATAATGATTCGGATTTTCAGCCTCTTCCTTATCCTTCTTTGTCTCCAAAACAAGCTTGCCGGAAAGAGCCACCAAAAGATCGGCAAAAGGATAGAGCACAATCGTGCAACTGATATTAAAAATGGTGTGAAAACATGGAAATCTCAACCGGACTTAAGCGCCCCTGAAAAGCTTTGCAAAAAGGCAAACTCATTAAAAAGATGAGGATTCCAAAAGAGTACTGCACCGGTCACGTTGAAAAGTAGTGAATCATAGCTGCCCTCTTCGCGGTCCTGGAAGCTCCGGCAGAAGAAATCATTGCGGTAACACAGGTACTGATATTCTGTCCCAGAGTAATGTAAAAGCCTGCAGCTCTCGGTACAGCTCTGAAAGAGCCAAGGTCTGTAAAATGGATACGGAGGCCGCGGAGGACTGAATCAGCCCCGTGACAACCTGCTCCGTAAGAATACCCAGAATCGGATTTCCTCCCATAATCTGAAATGCCCTGGAAAAATGGGGAATTGCATAAGGCGATACGGCGGAACTCATAAATTCAAGTCCGATAAAAATAAGCCCCACACCGACGCAGAAGTCCGCAAGAAGATCATCGTTTCCTTTCCGAAAAGCAGGCGAAAAAGAGCTGAACCCCAACGAGTAGCGGAGCAAAAACTCCGGCTTTGAAAATACCTAAGGCAGAACCGGACACCTGTGTCAAAGATACCATCCATGCAGTAATGGTCGTTCCGATATTGGCCCATAATAATACCAACGGATTGAGAAAGATTGAGAATACCGGCATTAACAAAGCCGACCACCATAACGGTAGTTGCAGAAGAAGACTGCACCAGAGCTGTAATGCCTGCTCCCCAAAAATAACCGCACATGACGCGATTTTCCGTTACAATATTTAAGAATTTGGACATTTTGGAACTGGCGCCTTCTGCATACCGTCGCTCATCACGGTCATGCCGTACAAAACATACCCAAGCCCTCAAAGAGGCTGAATAAACTAGAAAGATAGCTCATCAAACCTTCCTCACCCTTCTCCACAGGATAGACTCTTTTTCTCCCAAAAATGATCCCTGCTGTCTAATGACACCTTTGCAGTATGCAAACGCTTTTTGAAAATACAAGAACTAGTTCGAAAAGAAAAAAGCGAATTCTCCAAAAAGAAAAAGCTGCCTTTATGGCATAGAGCATACTATTCTATAGCACTACCCATATCCATCCTTGGATAGTCATTCGTCATATCCCTCCACAAAAGCCAGCTTTTTACAATAGGGAGAAATATCACTTTGAGCGTGGCTTTTCCATCCTTTCGAAATGCCGAAAGCGTGCTTGCTGTCGATCACTAGATAGCACACTGCACATACACGAAAAACACAAAATTTTGCATGACGCATCATTCTTTAAACACGATTAGCTTTTTCCGTTCTTTTATCTTTCGACACAGTTCTGAAAAATATAAGAAAAAGAGCCTCAAAGAAGTTTTCTTCAAGACTCTTAAGATTTCCTTTTAAAAACTTTTGGATGTAAAGCTGTATACTTATTGACTCCGTCCACCAAACGCATCTCCAAGAAGATTCAGCTGCTTTTCGCTGTGATCCGAAATCTTATCTCCAAGCTCAATGTCAACGGTAAAGCCAATCGAGAGTAGGAGGTCTGTGTTAAATCCATATCCATACTGCCGCTTTGAGAAAAACCCTACCCTTTTCCTTTAAGCCGGCAAATTAAACTTTCTTCCCAGCTTTTCATGACTTTCCCAGTGAGAGCAACTGGCTCCATCTTCTTTAGGAATCGGGAACGGACATAAAGATGCTCCCTTTATCTTTTCTCCGTGGAATCCCAGTGTGAGGCAATGTGTGCATCCGCCTTATTGTTAGCAAAAACGGTTCTGGCAACATTATCGAGCTGTACATCATCACCGTCACGAATGAGTAAAGACATCATATCCGGCATTCAACAATCGCAAAAGATATGCCCCATCTGACGGTAACCGTAGCTTCTTTGGTGTCCGTCCTTAAAGGTCATCCCCGGAAGATACCGCCAAAGCTGTCGTAGAGCCTGCGGCATTGGTTCCGCCTGTAAGCTTCCTGTTCCGTCAGGGTGACAAAGGGTTCTGACCTTCTCTCCTGCCCTTTGTTCCGTGTCCGGCATTTACGGCAATCGTAATCTTCTTCGGTTCTTACTGTCCGATGTATAGAGAATTGCCTTTCCTGTATTGATTTTCGCATTCTTTGCATATTTCAATTTAAATTCAAGCCTATCTCCGTCGCTGCAAAGCTTTGCATGGAAAGCACTGCAAGCATAAGACCGACTACTATCGCTCTTCCCTTCATTTTATCCTCTTCTTTCCCTATGGTTATATTTTCTTATTCTTCCCTTTATAAAGATACTGATTCTCGCACAGAGATACAAGCCCTTTCCATTACAGAGTGCTATTACGGTTTTCTACAGGAGAAACGGGAAACCAAAAACCACATCAGCATAATGCCGCCAAAGAGTAATCCGATAGTAGCCGAAAATTTTAAAGTCGTGACTTCGAATATAACGAAGCAGGAATCGAATGCAGTACAGCTGACAAGATATGCCAAAACCATGGAAAAGCAGAAGTGTAAACCACTCCATCTCCCGAAAAATGACCACCGTGCTTTGATGAGTTTCAAGAGACATCTCCTGCCATAACGGGAACACTTAAGAAAAAGGAAACTCCGTTGCCGCAACCCTCCACTGACAACAGCATGGCTAGATGTGGTTGCCCCTGGAACGAGAAGTGCGAATCAGGCCAGACACTGAAAAAGACCTGATTTTGAGACAAAGTGTCCAGGTAAAATCTTCAACCCTGTTGAATGCGAAATTTGAGACTGTATTTCTGTTCCAAAACAATATATATGCAAAGAATCAGCATCAGATATGACAAAAGCTGTTGTAGAGATATTGATCCAGAAAATCATCCAAGAGCAGACCGAAAAAACAGCCGCCGGAAGGCAAAGCTCAAAGAACTTTTTCCAATCAAGAATCACTCTTTTTCTTCCTTCAGGTAGATTCCTCCACCTTCTTTCTCTCTCTCAGAGGCCGAGACGGAAGAAGAATTCTGTACAACCGCCATAACAGCCTAACTGTATTAAAACTTCAAAAGGTGGACTCCTTTGTCCCTGCCAGGAATGATATTCTGCAAAAGAACTGTGCCCCGTAGAAGAAATCGAAGCCACTGGCAAAGCCCTCTACCAAAGAAAAATACAATAACTTTTAAAAATTCAACAATATTCATAAAACTCCTTAAACATCTTCCGTATCAAACTGTCAAAACACGGACTACCGTATAATCCTAAAATTTAAAATGCTTCCCTGCTATTACTCATCCGATAAACGCCAATCTATCGGACTAGCCCTCCTGTTCCAGATAGGCACTGCATTTTCTGAAAAAGGCCTGGGTAGAAAAATCCACGATGTGCACTCAATGGGCTGGATACGGTGCCGTGAGAATCAGCCTTTTCTTTCTGGTGAATCATAGCGCTCTTCTTTTGTGCAGGCTTCCCTCAAAGAATATAGACACCAGCTTTTCCTTTTCCTCTATTGCTCTTATCGTGGCATCGGTGAAAACTCCTCCCAGCCTATTCCTCTATGAGAAAAAGCCTGATGGGCACGTACCGTGAGGACGGTATTTAACAGCAGTACTCCTTGTTCAGCCCAGTGACTCAAGTCTCCGCTCTTTGGAATCGGAAAGAAAGGTCATCCTGCAGCTCTTTGAAAAATATTTTTGTAAGGAAGGGGAAGAGCAATCCCTTTCTACGGAAAAGGACAATCCCTGCGCCTGTCCTACATTGTGATAAGGATCCTGCCCAAGAATAACAACCTTCAGCTGTGAAAGGCAAAAGATCATAGGCTTTGAAAATATCTCCGCTTCTCGGAAAAACCTGATGTTCCTTATATTCCTTCACAACCGTATTGTATAGCTTTCGGTAATAAGGCTTTGCACTCTCCCTGCAGCTTTTCCGCCCAATCATTTTCTCAATCATAGCTCCACTTTTACTCCTTCTTTCCTTCATTTGCTTATATAAATCATGAGAAGAGAACCTGTCTCCTCCCTCGGATACTCGTGCTCTTCGATATCCAATACAAACTTATCATAAGCATTGATGATCCTCGTCCCGCTACTGTGCTGAAGCTCCCGCTTAAAAGCACTGCCGTCATTCCCGTGAACATGCCCGTGAATCATATATTTGGGTTTGTACTTCTGCAATAATTCTTCAAAAGCACAGAAGCCCTATGAGCAGGATCTTCATGATCTCCGTAACCTGCGTACCGGCGAATGGGTAAGCAGAATATCAAAGCCGTTTTTAACAAAATATCTTTTCTTCACTTTGTTAATCCGCTTTTCATATCATCTTCCGAATACATAAAGCTTCCCGGTTTATACCATGGAGCGCCTCCCAGCCCCAAAATGCGCAAGCCTTTAAAATCATATACTCGGTCCTCTACCGACTCGCAACCCAGGGGAGGCTTAAACGAATAGGACTCATCATGATTTCCGTGTACATAGAAGCGGGGCTCGCCCCATAGTAACCAAAAACTGCAGATAGTCCGAACTCAAATCTCCTGCAGAAAGAATCAGGTCAATTTCCCTCCAGTTTTTCTTTTCTGAAAATGATCCAAAAGGCCTCTGTTCTCTTCATCCGCTATGCAAAGAATTTTCATAATAGGAATCCTCCTGAAAGTATCGCTTCCTGTGATTCCTTCGTAAAAGCTTCCAAAGGAGGAATTTCTCCCAAAACATTGTCATTTAACCAACGCATATCCACAACTTTCTTCCATTTCCAGACTCTCTGTCCCCTCGCTATGGATTTTTTCCCGCTGACTGTGAATTTCTCCGGAAAACGGCAAGAGGCTTCCTCCCTTAATTTCCTTTTCCAAAATAGACACCAGCTTCTTCGAAGCGTAGCTCAGGTTTCGAGAAAGAATCACATCGATTACTTTCAAACCGTAGTAATAGTTGGCGCACTATAGCTTTTTGCCAGATTGTTCTATGGTATGAGCCTTCCAGGAAGGAATGTAAAGATCAATTCATAATCACCTTCCCCAGTTGTAGATAGAAACCGCAACATTGATTGCACTTCTCCGTCTAAATTTAAATACAGCCGAACTCTCTACTGCGCTCGGATGGCTTTTTGCAAACTCCACCCCTGAAAATCACATGAGATGCCCTTAGACTGAAAGAGACAGCCTTCCAATCCGCATTCTGTAAACCGCTCCAGGACAGGTGAACTGCTCAGGGATTAATAAATTGCGCTCCGATGGCAAAAGGCGCTGACATTCTGCCAGTGTACCGTAAAGGGGAACTGTTCCACACTAGCCCCAATCATTTCCATCCGAAAGAGGCGGCAGCGCCCCCATAAGGAACTTGGCCTCGTACATTCTGCCATAATAGGTCCGGATAGAATTATAGAAGTATTCACCGAACAATTTAAGATAGAAACATCCGGATACTTAGGCCAGTTTTAATACCTCCTGCGCCATAAAAGGAGCAGTTGTAAAAATGAGTCAGCTTTCAGGCGAGCAGCCTCTTCGATTGCCGCACTGACCTCATCTGTACTGCAGTTTTCCATGGCTCTACCTCGACTGCTCTTTAAATCGATCCTGGATATAGTTTCTTCCGAGTTCAGTGCATAAGCTCCAGGTAGAGCTTGCTACACTTCTTTCGTATAAAAAGGGTGCTATCTTTAACTCTCACCGGATAAACTTCCTCCGCAAAAACGGTAAAGAGCTGCTTTCCTTCTTCATTTCCTCCGGATTTCTGTATCAAAACCACTTCTCCGGCCAGATTTCTTAAATTCGTTCCAGATCTTTTTCCAGATTTTCTCGAATTTTATCCGTAGCATTTTTCCAAAGATGGAATGAATTCCATATCACCGAAATATAAAGAAAAAAGGCATCCCCGCAGTGTTTTCAAGTCTTCCCCCATCGCAAAGTACATCCGAAAAACGGAGAATGCCGCACGCACATCCTTGCAGAGTTCGGAAGACCAAATTTCCATTCTTCATTCCCAAAACTGAGAAAAACGCTCATAGGCTCCGGCTCAGAAAAGTAAATGCCGTAGAGTCCGGAAGATTTATAAAAATCCACAAACTCATACTGAGCTTATTCTCCTCTCTTCCGTTCGCTTCGGCAAGATTCGAATGACCTTTGCGGAATGGAAACCGCCTTATTGTAACGGCTTACGGAAACACGCTTATTTCCTTCCTGTACATAAAACCGACACATATACTCATAGACCAGAATAGGGTTCTCGAATCCTTCCTCCCGTAATGGAATCGAAAAGATTAGCCCACTTCGAAGCAAATTCCGTTTTAGGACTGAGTATCGGCAAAAATTTCTGGCAAACAAAGATTGCTGTCTGGCCTTGGTTTTCGTGCTGGCCATATCTGCAGGGAATGTCCACAGTCCAGACATTTTCGCCCTGTATACCTCTTTTTCCCAGTTTCTCGTCCAGAGCCTCCAGATACGGTAGCCTGTCCGAAAAAGAAGAGCATTTCTGTAGGCTCGATCTCCCAATTTTTTACTTCCATATAATCGTCCAGCATACACGATTCCCTCCCAGCTTTCTCTGTACCCTTTAGTGAAGAAATTTTATTCATAGAAAAAGAGGAAGCTGCCTCTTTTTCTCTAAAAGCTATATTATTGCGGTCAGTAGTACTTCCTGGCTGTATTGTTCCGCCGGAAGAAGCGTTGGGAACTCGTGCCGGATTTGTCCCTGCGCACTCTGGTCCATCAGAACTGCTCTGGTTTGCGTTTGGATTCGGACTCGTATTGGGGTTTGCAGTACTGCTGTTTCCTCCGGTCTCGCTGCACGCCGAAAAGTCCTGCGCTCGGGCCTTGGCTGTTGCTATTATTGCTATTATTGCCATTGTTGTTAATCTGCATTTGCCTCGTAAAGGTCAGCATTGAGGTATCGAAGTGCATACCCCATACTCATTAAAGCTGAAAGCTGCGTCCGTCCAAGGTACCGTAGTATTGGCAAGCATCTCTGCCGTCTTCAGATAGTAATAATGACCCTTCTCTTTCAGCCAAGCTTTTTACCATCTTTTCCGTTATTTAAGAAATAATACCAGCATTCTCAATCTGTTTCCAGCTGCAGACATCTTTCCGTTTCCTAAATCCATGTAGTACTAGTTTCCGTTCGTATCGGTCTTCCAACCGGTTTCCATATTGCCGTTTTGTCGCGAAAGATAATAGTACTCCTCATTCAGATTCCAACGAACCGTTCTGCATTGGTAACCGTCAGAACCGAAGTAATACCACTTATCGGAAATCTTAAGCCATTTCTGCATCACTTAAAGAACCGTCTTCCGGATTAAAGTAATACCATTTGTCGGAAATCTTTCTCCAGCCCGTTGCCATCGCTCCGGAAGCCTTCAGATAATACCAGACATCTTTTCCGTCCTTCTGTAATTTTAACCAACCGGTCTGCATGGTTCCATCAGACTTCAAATAATACCACAGCTTGTCCACTTCTCTCAGCCGGTCTACCATCAGTCCTGACGGCGAAAATAATGCCAAGAATTATTGATTTTTCTTCCAGCCGGTCACCATATAGGTATCTGCACATCGATATAATAGTATCCGGAGGAGAGTGTGGATCCACTTTCCGCTGACCTTCTCATTATTCTTAGGATCAATGAAATAATATTTTCCTTTCCTGTCCCCAACCTGCGGCTAAGCTGTCATCGAAAGATTGGCGATGCAGAGCCCTAACGCCAATGCTCAAACCGAATCTTTTTCCTAAATCTCATATTTTTCCCTCCCTTTAATGTGATTCATTACACATGACGAGCAGCTCTTTTCTCCTTAGAAAACTGCAAGCACTTTTCGTCTTTTTCTAAACTATAGCATAGCTTTGTACTTTCAAATTTCTATACTAAGCTCTTACTTTTCCTTAACAATTATACGAATTTTTCTCCCTTTTAAGGATTTTTCTTTTTCAGTTCTTTTCCTGACAGAGGAGGAAAATAGGTCTTACTTAAGCTCCAACTGTAGCTCACTGTAATCCCGCCATAGTCACATAGTTATACGGCTGATTAAAGTGCGGCATAAAGAAGAGGTCTACTGACGGGAAGCTCCGCCATGGTCAGTCCTCTGATAGCCAGAGGAGAAGAAATGAATAATGGCAGTTGCATCGTAGCTGGAACCCAACTGGCAGCCCACACTCTTCTTATCATCCTTCTTGTAAACAATTCGAATCTTGACTTTCGGATTCTCCACTTCCATGAAGGCGGGGAACTGCGTGTCCTCATAATCCTCGTGAGGATACGGACATGCCTTCTCTCTCCGCTGCTGCTAAGGAAAGTCCGGTGCAAGAGAGCTTTATATCCGTAGATTCCCCGTAGCACTGAGCCCTGAACGCCTGCTTTCTGCAGGTGTTCGCAGATGTTATGCCTGCCACAACACCGGAACGTACGTGGCATTGGCTGTCAGCGCAATATAGTTTTCTCTCCTCCTTGCATTGTCATAAAAGGCTTGCACAGTCTCCAATGGCATAAACGGAAGGATCGCTGGTCTGCTGCTTTCTGTTTCACCAGATAAGCGCCGTTTGCATACAGCTTTAAATGATCGGCGTCCTAAGCTCGCATCTCGGCTTGAAGCCCACAGCGCAGATTGCCATATCCGCGTCATATGCACCCCTTATCGGTCTTCACGCCGGATACCTTGCCTTCTCCTAAGAACTCTTTCACCTTTTTCTCCCAAAGCCAGCTTATCGCCGTGCTCTTCCATTCTGTTTTAACTCATCGGAGAAAGGAGCATCAAAATATCCTGCAAGGATACGATCCACCATATCAATCAGGGTTACTTTGCCAAGACGCTGGAAGGCTTCCGCAAGCTCCACACCGATATAGCCTCCAGACCCACATACCTTCTTGAATTCCCCCTTGTTCTTCAGCTTTTCGATAACCTCTGCAGCATTCTGATAAAGCTTAACCATCTGCACATTTTCTAAATCAAACCCTTTACGATTCTGGTTCGGGATAGATCCTGTAGCAAAACCAGATTATCGTAGTGATCTTCAATCACCTGTCCGTCCTAGCTGTACTCTTACAGTCTTCTTGTCGTAATCCACGGAAAGAAACCCAGATTCCATGATTTACCTTGCACCCTTTGCTAGGAAATTCTCGGCTTTGTATAAATACAAACTGTCTCCGAATGAATTTGCTTCCAATCCAGAGTGCCATCCACACCCTAGAAAAAGAGATGTTGCTGTCTGATCATGTAAATGGTCAGCTCTTGTCTGGGTAAGATAAATAGGTGTTGCACAGGCTGTTCAGTGTGATTTGCTCCCTACTAAAATTGTCTTTGCCATGGGAATCCTCCTCGATTTTTAATCGCCCTCGCATTTCTGCTTTTATAATCTATTTTTACTTCTTTTGTATGAAAAACAAGATAAATAATTGTTCTTAATTTTGCTTTTTAGTAAATAGAATTCTCATCGACTTTTTCAGCCTCACTATAAAGTCTCCACGAGATATCGTACGCTTGCGCACGATATTGTTATGAAACAAGATGTCTCAGGCTCGCCTTAGCCACTTGAAATGAATTTAAAACGGGATACCGTGCAGAGTTTTCACACATCCTGTTTTGCATGGAAAGTCTTTACAATCCCAAAGTCTTTTGCCTCCTTAAAGTAAAGGAAGCATTTTTATACTGTAGTCTCCGAATTCCTGCTTTCACATCTATATGCACCACAGGCCCAGAGGAGACTGAAAGCCCCATGTAAGCAATCAGAAGTTTTTCCATCTTTCTTTCGTTCTTCGTGAAGAAGGAGGCTCACTGTCTCTCCTGCTGCTAGGAGATAGTCCTCCAGCAAGTTCTTTTGCTTCTTGAAAGTCCATATAGGAACAAATCGCCCCATTGCAATATCCAGTAGGGGATCCGACATCCTGCATATTTTCCCAATCAATCATTTTTACCTCTTTGTAAAATGAAGTTGTCCTGTACGTACCATGACAAAGGCAAAGAGGCGGATTGGATTTTTCCGCAAACACAAGCATTTTTCTCTATCCTGCTTTTATCGTAATCCTGATAGGAATTTCTCCCCTCCTTCCAAATCGCTTCGCAATACGCTAATCTTTCCCTTTGAAAGAGAAGGGGATGCCCCACCGCTTTTCCTCATGGAAGTTTCAGTAACTGCTCATGCAAGCTCGTCTCTCTTCCTGCTTTGAAAAAGTCCGCATTTCTGCCTCTTCATAGTAGGAGAAATTTTATAGCCATTTTCCGGACTAAAGTAGAGGGCTCTTCGGTAATATCCAAGTCCTTTCACAATGCGGTAAATTTCTTCCTCTTCTTCCGATTAATCAGCTTTCCCGTTCCACACCCGGATGCGACAACAAAGTCCTTTTCCGGCATACCTATATTGGCACTTTCTTATGAATCCGAAACAAGAAGGATTGATTGGTCATGCCCGACTCTGTACAACGAAGCTGTCACACTTCGCCCGGAATATGGAAAACGGCAGAAATCAGTTCCATGGCTTCTGAACCGGAGCTGTTATCGTATTTCTCATCGAAGCATGTAACTCTTCCAGATTTTCAAATTGTAAATCTGTCCATCCTTCTGCTCATTCTCGATAAATTGAGGTAAATGCTTTAAGGTCCGGCGAAGGACATCTTCCCAGTAAAAAGTCTTCCGTTCGGTTTATGGTAATATTCCTCCAGGTAAGGCAGAACGCGGAAAAGAATTCTTCTTCAAAATACCCTGACCGATGCATACAATAAGCATTTTCCCTCCAACCTCTACACTTTTTTATTTGTCCGTCCTTCGCACAGTAAACCCACCCTTGGTCTCTCCTCCTAAAGCTTTGCCGCATACCAGAAAGGGTTCCACGCTAGTGTAGATATTTTCGCATCCAGTTATCGAAGAAAAGAATATAAAAGTTCTTCCTCCATGACTTTTTCTAGCATGATAAAGTGTCCCCACGTATTTTTCTGAATACTCAGATTATACAGAAGTTTAACTCCGTAGGCATCGATTAAATAATCGTTTTCCTCAGATAATCCCAACAATGGTAATGTCGTAGATTCCCACTTTCATGAAGCTGTTAATTCGCCGCTCAACCATTCTTTTCGCTGAAGATTCTAGGAAAGTCCTTCGCATTCGTAGGTTAAAGGGCACAAACAGGAGCTGAAGCCTGCCGCCAGAATAAGAGCCGCATCTCACCTTATCTCGTTTCTAGCTCTTTCCTTTTCCGCTAAGCATTCGTGACTCCCCTTTTTGGATTCGCTCTTTCAGGATGGCTCTTTTGTCGCAATGATACTGTCTTTTCAAATGGCTTTAACGCTGATTCTTCCGTCAAATAGCCTTGTTTCTCCCAATCTCAGGCAACGATTCACTTTCCCGAGAGACATCCCTGTTCTCTCTGCCAACTGTCTTTAGCTAAAATCAGGATTTTCCATAATATTTCGCAATAAAACAGCACAGGAATTCATCTCTTCTCCTTTTCTTTGTCCTAAAGTCATTCTGTTCATTTCTAAACAATAATGGCATTTCATGAACAATATGATAACAAAAAGAAGGCTTTTGTCTGTGCACTTTTCATTTTTCTGCGTTTTACGATAGCAAAACAGCATGCAAAGCAGCAAGATAGCTCATCAAAAATCTCTTTTCAGGTCTATAGCATCTAAATTTCCAGACACCTCATATAAGAGTTCCATAACTCGAAAGGCCAAAGGGTTCTTATCCATAATGGTTTCCAGAATATCAAGGTTTTCTGAGTGCTCGCATGGCAGGAACAATCGTCTCATAGCATAAAAGCGCTTTCTTTCTGAAACGCATTCTCGGGAGTTTTCCAGTTTCGTTAAAAGTTCTTCCTCGCCGTCTATCTATCTCCTAAAAAGAGAGAAGTCTCGTTCAGCAAAGTTGCTCTTCCTATAGTTGATGCAGTCTTTGAAACTTCTCGCACAAGCTTAGGGCGAGAGCCAACTTCTCACATATTGAACAGCTGCAGGAATGATCTGTTTTCCGCTGATGTTCACCATGGCTCTCGCCTCAATATGAATCACCTTCGTGTAATGTTCATACCAACCCGCCTCTACTCAGAAGTTCAGACTCGGTATAAATGGAAAACTCTGAAAAGCGCAATAGCCTCTTTCATTGAGAGCGGAAAAAGCCTTGTACCGTCAGAGGAAAGATTCGAAAGTCCTCTTCTTTTCGGCTCTTCTACCCACTCGCTATAACTGTTTCCATTGAGAAATAATTCTTTCGATGCTTAGTGAGAAGCTCCTTGATATAATCATGCACCGCAGCTGGAAGTCTTCCTGCTTTCTCCAGAAGTCCGCCGCCTTTTGGAACCGCTCTGCCGGTAATCGTGTTTAAAGATGAAATGGGCACTGAAATGGAATCGCAGCAGCATACGGAATTCAAACTTGTTTCCGGTAAACAGCGAAGGTTTCTGTTCGTCGTATCGTCCGCAAGGACATTCGGAAGCGCCCCACTCCCCATCGTTGAGACTTCTTCCCTTTTGAGACCCGTCGCATAACCCGTTCCAATGAGTTGCTCACACGCGACCTGCAACCGGCTTCCCGATAAAGGTAGTGAAATGATCGCGGGCGGTGCTCATCCGCACCCAGGTACGATGATCGTTTCCGACATTACAGCAGGACATACGAGAAGCTCACTGTGTGTATGCAGCAAGTACACGCGAGTACCAAAAAGGACCTGTATATTTTCGTGGGGACTTTCTCCGGGATTCACAGATTGATGCCGTCATCCGTGGTAAGAGACCAAATTGTTCATGTCCCGGATCCATTCACACCCGAAAACGGCTTTTCGTGCAGAAAGGCACCCAGGCCATGTCGAGAAGCTCACCTTTTCAGGCCTTCCATAACCAGCGATCATGATCGGGAGTAGAAATATTGGCCTCATCAACCACAGCCAACTCATGCTGGGAAGGTGCAACCTCATTGATGTTCCGTCTTTACCGGTACTCGAGGCTCCAAAGTTCCTCATCCAAGTCCCGCATAAGCAATCTGCTCTCTTTCGGATAATGCCGTAGTGTGATCATCGAGCCCTGTCCCTTCTGCGGCATACTGCCGAAAAGTGTTCTTCCTGTGTAAAACCAGATCCTTCCTTTTCCAAGTATTTTTCCCGATCTATGAGAAAAATACTCCTTCCGCCTACAGGGCTTTACGCGCGACTTCCGGTATTGCCGACAGGCGTATACGGAGGCCTCCCCGATTAATAGCTTCATAGAGCGAAGTAAAGGCGTGTTTTTATCCAATGCTTCTCCGGTATATGAGCAAAAGCGTGGGAATACAAAGTGTAACTGTCTCTCCTCTTCCTTAAAAAGCCGGGCCTGTACAATCCCAAACCGTATAGCCTCTTGCTTCAAAAAGTCGCCCGAAGACCTCCTTGATGGGAAAAGAGGAGCGTTGCCTCCAATCGAACCAGCTCCTTACCGGAGAATTGAGCATCACCTCTCTCCTCGCTCAGGACTTAAGAAGGCTCATGTTTTCTCCGCCGTGATTCTGTCAGGCTGAAACCAATGCGCATAATGCGTAGTTCCTGCTCAATCGCCCACTCCTTCACTCCCTGCGCTACGGCATCCGCAAGCTCAAGACTTAAGGAATTTCCCTCTTGAATGGCTTTTTCAATTTCATTATAGACATTTTTCGAAGTCTCTCCGCATCATTTCCGTCATGAAAACATTTTTGAAAAATTATCCATGCCTTTTCCTTCCTTCCTCTAGCATCTTTTATATGAGATGCTGTACGCTTCGCGCACGGCATGCAATAAAATGAATATTTTGCAATATGAAACAGATTTTTCAACACCGCATCAAAAGATAAAATAATGATTTCGTATAAAAAGACTTAAGCCCTTATTTGGACACATCCAAAAGGGCACCTTTCGCCTACACTCTTCGATAATTGCATCAAAACTCGGGCTTTTAAAAGCTTTCTGGGATCATATCCTTACCCCTTCTTGTCGAACCTGCTTCAATATATTCTCTTGTTGCCTTGCAAAGACAAGCTGCAACCTCTGTATTGACATTGATTTTGATCATACCTAAAGAAAATGGCTTTCTCAATTGGCCATCCGGAATGCTGGAACCGCCATGCAGAACCAAGGGTAATCTTCCGATAGCCGCCTTAATTGCTGCCAGAGGTTTCGAAAGGAAAGACCTGCCAGTTCTCCGGATAAATTCCGTGAATATTTCCGATTCCTGCAGCCAGGAAGTCACCCAAATCTGCAATCTTCTTACATTCCTGCGGATCGGCACGATTCCTCCCATGCCCGACAACACCGTCTTCCTCTCCGCCAATGGCACAACCTCAGCTTCAATGGACATCCCGCCTTATGCGCTGTAGCTAACGCAGTTCCTTTCGTCTTTTTCAACATTCTCTTCGATTCCGAAATGAGATCCGTCAAACATGATGGAAGTGAATCCGGCCTTATACAAGCCAAACATCCGTCACAGCTGCCGTGATCAAGATGCAAAAAGCTACCGAGACGGTAATCCCAAGCTCTTATCCATCGCCTTTTACCATGGCGGTAACCGTGTTCAAAGCCGCACTATGCTTTCTTCCGGCACCTTCCGACACGCCGAGAATTACAGGAGACTTCACTTCTTCACAAGCCAGAAGAACCGCTGAGTCACTCCAGATTATTATATTGAAATGAGGTACTGCATAATGTCCTCTAACGCCTTATCCAACATCTCTTTTGCATTTACCAGCATCCTCCTTAAACGGAAAACCATCCGTTCTCTCCATTATCTTTCGAGTACGGAGTGAGTTTAACACAATTTTGATTCTTAGGAAAGTAAGAAATGAGAAATCGTCAACTTCATATCCTTCTACCATGACAAACCGTATGTGTCTTATTTCCTTCCATAACTTCTAATACCGCATCCGGAATTTTCTCTCCCGAAAGCTCCGAAACGGCACGAATAGCGGAAAAATACATCTTCCGGAACCGGCATCCTTCAGAGCCTTCAGCATGCGTCTGTAGAAAATTTATAGGCTGCAGTGGAAAACAATAAGCGTTTTCCCTGTTTTCCTCTTTTGCTAGCTATAATTGTCCGCGACAAACTTTGCCATCTGCAGTATGCGGATCCAAAATATAAGCACTATCTTTAAAAGCACTGAAAATAGTCACACTGGCCTCTCCATCCTCGTCGACCCGCTGTAAAACTCTCATCCAGCTTCTGTTCCATGTTTCGGAAACCTGATACCTGCCTCTTTCGCAAAATCCTCCATAGAAGCAACATCCTTCTCGTCTGCATGAATGGTATATAGCAGTCTCTCCAAGTTGGAAGAAATCAAAATATCCATAGAGGGGGAACTCGTCACATGGAACGGGCGATTCTTATCATATACACCGGTATGGAGAAAGTCAGTCAAAACCCGATTCTCATTGGATGCGCAAATCAGCGTCCCGAGCGGAAGCCCCATCTTCTTTGCAAAATATGCAGCTAAAATATTTCCGAAGTTTCCTGTCGGAACGGAAACACTGAGTTCCTCTCCGGAAGAAAGCTCTCCGCGCTTTAAAAGTTGTCCGTAAGCATTGATATAATACACAATCTGCGGAATCAAACGTCCAATATTAATCGAGCTTTGCAGAAGACAGACGATAAGCCCCTGTTTTAAAAGTTCCGCCTTATACTCTTCATCTGCAAAAATCTGCTTTGACGCCGCTCTGTGCATCATCAAAATTTCCCAATATAGCAGCCACATGCGTATTTTTTCCTCTTTGCACCTTCATCTGCTGCTCCTGGAAACTGGAAACACCGTCTTTCGGGTAAAGACTAACTTTCGTATTTTCCACATCGGAAAAAGCCCCTAGCGCCGCCTTACCCGTATCTCCGAGGTTGCCGTTAAAATCACGATCCCGAATATCATTTTTGTGTGACTGACCTTCAGAAGATAAGGCGGGAGTAGCGCCATATCTTTCATGCCAGCGTTCTTCCATGGAAAAGTTCCAGATACTAGTACTCCTTTCTTTACCCGAGCAATCTCCTTCCGTATCAGATTTTGTATCATAAGCACTATTGATACAGTATCTAAGCTCCTCCTCGGTAAATCGGTAAATACAGCTTCATAATCTCAGCCAGATCCTGATAGCTCAACTCGAAAGTTCTCTGATGAGACAAGGGAAGAGAGGGGATCTCACTTGGAACAAACAGTCCTCGTCTTTCTGCAAGTCCTTTACAATAGCCAGGAGGACTCACTCCCTCTCTTCTCCGCCTCTGGTAGATTGATACCATTCTTCTCTCTCTACCTAAACGCCCTTCTATAGCAGGGTTTCAGTCTTCCCTCTTCTTTTCATTTTCGAAAAAGCAACTTCATTCCCTTTGTAGAACTATAGATTTCTTCCATTGTAACGCTTTGTCCAGCGTTTTCTCCCTATGGTGAGGCAGAGCAGGCTCATTAAGCCCAAAAGAATGAAAGAAAGGAGGGTCGCACGAATGAAATAGCCGTTCTTTTGCAGACTGAAAGCCCCGTAAAAAGCAATCCATACAGCAAAAAGCTAGATTCCACAGGCAAAAATCGTTGCGTATACACTATTTTTGCCAGCCCAGCGCAGGCAATCCCGCTCAACGAACTTAAAAACGCAAGATATCCATATCCGAGAAAAATGCAGGGAATAAGTAATTCGACACACCTCCATAAATAAATACGGTTGCCAGAAAGGTAAAGAGTGGATAAAAGCAGCGTTCCCGAAAGTAGCTTTAACTCGAAAGAGCTTTCCCAAACGATGCTCCTACTGTCCAAACTCCGTTTCCAAAAGAAGCTCCGCATGTGTTCTTCCTCTTCGTGCTCAGACTGATACGGTAATCGCGGGCTAGAGTAAAAGAAAAGGAAAAGACCTACTGCCACAAAAATAATAAATCTGTAGAAACCGGCATACTGAATCTCACCGGTTTGCAATCCGTTTTAAAGAGATGTGACAGATTTGGCAATAACATAAATTAATAGACAAGATTTGTAAAAGAAATCAGCATCGGCATAAACAGGCTGCGATCGAAAGCTATATTATCTTTCGTCCAAATCGGATTTTCATTCATGAAAAATAGACTCCTTTCTCCCCTTATCTTCCTTTTCCAAGGATAGTTTTCTCCATATTGCCAGCCTCCTGTAGATGCAATCACAAAATATCGGCATCCACTATCTTCTTCAGAGCTCCGCTCTTCCTTCGCATCCTTTTAAATTGAATATGAATCTCATTTTCCTTAAGACTGATTGACTCACCCGATTGTCTTCCTTTAAGAGAACTCAGCAGCCGTACGCTCTCCCTCCACCTGAATCACAATCGGATGAGCACGATTTTCCAAATATTCTGGATACTGCTTTTCTCTGATTACTCTTCCCTGGTGCAAAAAGCTAAGATGCGTACAGAGGTCCGAAAAGTCTCCCAGTGCCGACCCGGTCATAAATGCCGTCCTTCCATCCGATGCGTAGTCCAAGAGAATTTCCTTGATTTCCGCTACGATCCAAATCCTAAAGACATCATCGGATCGTCCAAAACCAGAATCTTCGGCTCGTGCAACATGGCGCACAATGGATAGTTTCTGCATCACGGCACGTGAAGAACCTCCATGGGACTATTTTCCCAGGAACGAATTCCGCAAGTTCCAGGAGCATATGAATCCTTCCCTTATTTTTACTTTTCCTCCAGGTGATAGCAGGATGCAAAAATGTAAAGAAATTCAAAAACGGTCATCTTGGGATAAGAGCCCATGACCTGCGAGACATAAGCCCAAACGTCTCTTTAATCGTCTGACACCGGTACCGGCTTCCATATCATCCACCGAGTCTCTCCGGAATCCAAGCCAAAAAGCCCTGTAAGAAGCTTACATACGGTAGTTTTTCCCCGAGTCGGAGAGTCCTAAAAGTCCGAAGACCTGTCCTGTTTCCACTTCCAGCGAGAAATCTTCCAAAACAAAGATGGTTCGAAAACTCTTCTTTACGTTTGTAAATCGAATCATGCACTCCCTCCTTGCGCTGATTTATCATGGGAAGCAATTGTCTGATTCAGGAGATGCCGTCGATCTTTGGCAACAAAGCTGAAGTTTTAATTCATCTGTCAAATACTTTCTTGCTGGTCTCCGCTTAAAAACGCCCCTCCTTCCTTCCTATACTGTCGTAACCTCCTGCACTGTTAAGCTATGAATCGCCATATCTCCCTGAAAATTCGTTAAAAGGTCGTTCCCTGGAAACATCCATGATTTCAAAAGGAAATCACGAACTTCCTCCTCTTCTCCCAAATTGTGCAGTTTCAAAGGAATCATGGGGTTCATAGTAGTTCGTTGCCATATCGAACTCTCCACTGTCAACAGAAGGATCTCCTCGATAGTGCGCTATACTCAATAATACCGTCTTTCTCGGCTAAGTTCAGGACGCATTTACAATGCTGAAGCCGTATTTTTCGAAATTCTTCCTGTCTCATGTCCTCCTTCTCTATTTTTCCGTAAGCTGACTCCGTCTTCTCTGGCAATAGCATAAAAACGGGCATCCGGAAAATAAGAATGAATCTGCTCTCGACAGAATAAAACGAACAAAGTGCTGTTTCCGGTAAAAAGGAGTCATTGCTCAGATAGTCAAAATCTCCACCGGCACAGGCATGGATTCCTGCCGTACTGACATCACGGACTGTCCCTTTTCCAGTTTCCTAAGCTTGATTACCCTTCCACAGAAGAATAAAGGCATCGAAAGAACATAGTTCGTATGTATGATTTCTATGGACAATTCTCCTGAAAAATAACTTACTTTTCCTTCAATGTCCATATCGTTCGAGTATCTTTTTGTTTAAAAGGAAAATAGTGCGGCTGAACGCGCTTCCTTTATGAATGACAATCGCGGACTTATCTCTTTCCTGTGGAAAACTTCCGTACGGGTCACAGAATCTTTCACCAAACTGCTTTAAGTCCCCTGTATAATCCACGCCTTTTAAGATAGGATTTACGGTATATCTCGGGCTGAATCTCCATCGAGAAGTTACGCTCTTTGGGGAGCGGAAGTTGATATAATTTTTCCTCATCTACACTGTCTTTTCGTCAGTTGCAGTAGCTTTACATAAGAAATAAAGCTGTCGTTAATCCGGGTTCCATTCCGAGCACCCAAATAAAGAGCACCATAAAAAGAGAAATCAAGGCAATACTCGGTCTAGCTAGACACGAAGTGAATTTTGCGAACGCAGAAAAATACAGTCCGGGATTCCCTACGATGAGATAGAGCAGCAAAATACAAAAATAGAGCGGAATGGAGGGAAGCTTGGACAAAATCCGAAGGTTCATCGATTCTTCCAAATCCCAGTACTGTTTCAGACTCATTTCCGATGCGGAAATAGATAAAGTATTTAAACGGTTCTGCCTTGTAGATTTACAACAAATTTCCCACGTAGTCACTATCTTCTGTGGCATACGCTCCAGCACAACAGATCGTAGCCAATACCGCTAAAAAGTCCATTTCCATAGATAAACGGATAGATAGGCTTTTCCTCGGAAAACGCCCTTCTCTTCCTCCTTTCAGATAAATCGGAGAAGCTGTAAAGACGTTCTCCGTTTCCTCTCCGCCTTCATTTTCCTGGCAAGAAAAAGAGTTCGCTCTGAAAATCCAGAGGTGTTTCCAACAAGATGAAAAATCTTCAGAAAGCGTCTGCATGCCGTTCTCCGACAAAGAAAACAAAGTACTCCGCCATGCTCAACATAATGCTTTTAAACAGTCTCGTTGCTGTTTATCCAAATTAGAGATCAAAATCACGAATCAAAGTAAGTCCAGAAGATAGCTACCTGTTTCTTCCTTTGAAAAGCTGTCTCCGGTAAAGCTGATTACTCTGGTAAAAGACCTTCATTGACTCTGGCATTCTAGAAAAAGCTGATGGTATCCCCTGTTTTTAGATAGAGAGCCAATCAGAAGTTCCGCATCCGACCCGGAAATATCCAGTCCCACGTCGTCTATAAAGCAATTTGTTCGGAAGAAAGGTTCTCTACCGTTAAGAGTGAGTTGATTTACTCCGTGGGTAACATAAAGCTTTTTCTCAATTTCTTTTACACTTTTCCCCTCAACCACGAGCGGAAAAGAAAACTCTACAATATGACTTCCCTGATTCAGCGAGAATATCTTTAAATTTCCGGAAAAAGTGCTTTCCTCCGATTTTCAACCGCAATTTGCAGCAGGTCTTCGTCCGCCTTTGCGGTATGCTTTGAATCCTGTATTGCGAGCTCAGGTTCAGATTCTCACCGTAGCCCTTTATCGAATAGAGAAAAACAAACAAAAAGATAATTTGAAAAACTACGATTTTTCACAGCATCTTCCTCTCTTCCGCCTCTCTTTCTTCCGCCTTCGCTTATCCTGCAAAACTATGAATAGCTCTTCTCATTCCGCCCTGTCCTTCAGCCGCTCTTTTTCTTCTCTTTGTCTTCCAGATCTCTCTCCCTCAAAGGAGCCTTTTCATCCTGATACTCGAGTGAGCAAGTAACAATAAATCGCGTGCCGGAAAGGTCAGACTTCGCTTCCACGTAGCGTGGTGCATTTTCCGCAATGTTTTAACAATAGCTCAGTCCCAGTCCTGTTCCACGTACTCAAGGAACGAGAGGACTCCACACGGTAAAATTTTATCGAAAAGTAAGGCAAATTCTTTTTCCCGGAATGATGTAGCCGAAATTCAAGACCGTAACCCGTACAAGTGCTTTTTCTTTTTCAAGTCGAAGCTTAATCATCTTTCCTTCAGCACCGTACTTGATGGCATTTACTGATTAAATTGTCAAACAAACGGAAGAGAAGATCTCCGTCCGTCAATATACAACGATCTTTTACATTGGGCTGAAATCACAGCTTAAATCATTTTTCAAAAATTCGGATAGTTTTCCTCTAAGAGCTGAGAAAAGAAGCTGTACCAAATCCAAGGTGATCACTTCATATTCATTTTTCCATAGGATAATTTTGTAGAGCCAAAAAGCTCTTCGATTAACTTTTTGTAAGCGAAGAGCTTTTCAATATAAACAATTTCAGGTAATGCGCCTTCATCTCGTCATTCGTCGGATTGATTGTTTTTGATTAAATCAAGATACCCCAGAATAGAAGTTAGCGGAGTTCGCAAATCATGAGCAATATTGGTAATTAAATCCGTTTTCGACTCGCTCATTACTCTTTTTCCATTTCAATATGACGGGAAAGGTTCTTTCTTCCATCATCGAATACTCTCTGCAATATGGGCTATTTCTCCTCTCGGAAATGGAAATATCCGTATTGAAATCTCCTGCGAAATCTAGCTTACCGCCTGCGCCAAAGTTTCAATATCTCTGCCGTTTTCCTTTGCAGAAAAAGAAAGCAGAGCGTAAAAAGAACGATACCCAAAAGCACAAGCATGATGCGGCCACGCTGAAAGCAAAAGCTCTGCACCATGGGATGATCATTTCCATTTGATAAAAGATAACTGGTACAGGAACTGATGTTAAAAACCAGAAAACGTTCCACTACACCTGCAAAAATAGCAGACATTCCCACATGGAGAAGAACCGCATCATATATCCTCTACCAAAATGGTGAGGCGCTCTTTTCCTGATTTCCACCTCACTCCTATTTCAATCTTATAACCTACGCCCAAACCGTAGTAATAATCTTATCTTCTCTCTGGTACTTCTTCATCTTCCCGCGAAGCTCCGGATATGCACCATAACGGTATTGTTGGCTTTCATAGACCTTCTCATTCCATACCTTTTCAAAGATTTCATCCGTAGAGAAAAACCTTACTCGGGGTGATAGTTTGAAGAGGAAAAAGAATATCAAATTCAATCAGTGTTAATTTGATTTTCTTCCTCGTCAATAATCACCTATATGGTTATCCTTATTGATATGCATATTTCGAATATTGATTTCATTATTGATATAGTTCGTGCCTGCACGTTCGGATTAAGTTGTGTAGACGCAGCGAAATCGGGACTTAACTCTCGCTGTAAGCTCCAAAGGATTGAAGGGCTTCGTGACATAGTCATCCGCGCCGCTCGGTAAGTCCGACGATCTTATCAGATCCTCGGACTTCTGCAGAGAGCATAATCACCGGAATATTGGAGCTTTCTCGAATCTTTCTGCACATCTCCAGGCGTTCTATCCCCGGCATCATCACATCCAGAAGAACCAGATGAATCTCTTCTTCGAAAGAATTTTTCAAACCTTCTTTCCGCATTATAGTTTTACCTTTATAGCCGTCGAAACCAGATAGATTTCTCACCAGCTCGGCAATCTCTTTTTCATCATCAACAACCAATATATTAATCTAGTGGCACAAGAGTCCTCCTCGTCTGTCTGACTTTCTATGGATCGCTTCAGTTTACCTAATTTTTGACTGAATAGCAGCGTCTTTCCCGCTTAAATTCACGAATTCTTTTGCTTTATAGGGCAAATAATTTCCCAGAATTCTAAACTGCACTCCCTCTTCTTGCAAAGCACTTAAGGCATTTTTCCATCTCCGGCTCGGAAAGATTTCCGCCACATCCACAAAGAAAAGGTGGGAAAAGGCTTATGTCTCACGGGTCTGCTGAATCATACTTAGAGACAGACCGTTCCAGGTGAAATCCCCAGTACATGGTAAAGGCTTCCCGCTTGATCTCGCCGCCCACAGAATCATCGTCGGTTTATCGGCATCCTTCGTGTAAATCTTCTCTTTTCCTATCAAAAAGAAGCGTGTGGTATTTTCTTTTACTGCTCACCCCCGTCTTCCAAGATTCGAAGACCATAATACTCTGCCGCCGGTCTACTGCATAGGACAGCAGCGTACTCCTCTTTCGTCTCGGAGAGCTTTTTCGCAGCTATAGCGGTGTTCAAATCCGCTATCTTTTCCATAAGAGGATATTCTTTAAAAAATTCTCTGCACTGGGCAAGAGCCTGCGGGTGAGAATAGACCTTCCTAATTTCCTCCGGTCTGTGGTCTCGGCGCTGCAAAGACAATGAGAAACGGGATAATGAATTTCCTTTAATACGGAAAGCCCTTCATGAAGCGACTTAAAAGGTCGTAGTTGTCCTGCACCATGCCGTAGGTGGAATTGTCCATGGGGAGAATTCCGTAATCCGCCTTTCCTGATTGGACAGCTTCCAATACATCCTGGAAATGCTCCACAAATTCTATGGCATCCTCTTGAAAAAACACCCTTCCGGCAAGATAGGAATAAGACCACTTCACCCCCTGTGCGACTAATTTTCCCTGAAAAAGAAAAGTTCCTTAACTTCCTGAAAGGAAAAATCCGACTTATGTCCATTTCGAAGAGTACTGAAGCTGTCTTCTTCCTGGAAAGAGTCATTAGAGCCCCGGAACAGTTCTCTGGCCGGCGTTTTTAATAGCGGATCTTCCAGCATATCCGAAATACTGTTTAACTTTTCTTCCTCTCTTTTCCGTCGAAGACTGCCTCTCCCGTCCTTGCCTTATCTTTCGCAACTTCTACAGAAAGATCCATTCTCTTCTGAAAAAGTTGAACGATTTCCCCGGTCCAATCCTGTCCAGTTCCTTTCGAATCTCTTTCCAGACCCATTGATTCCTCCGTATCTCCTTATTGTTCTTTACTCTCCAGTTCTTTATTTTTCCAGCTTCTTTACTTTCCAGCTCCTTATTGCTCTTTTACTAGCTCTTTATTTTCAGCTCTTTCACGCTCTATCTCTCTCAAATCTCGAATCATGGAAGAACCCTATCTTCCGTATATTTGATATGTTTCTATCCTCTTCAAGAAAGTTCCGAAAGTAGAGATCAGTCTCTCCGAAGCCGCACATAAACTTTTGGTGCTTTTTCAAAGAAATTGATCCTCAAAAATCTTTCTGGTGTTGATCATGGCTACCGGAATGATTTTACAGCTGATTTCAAAGCTTAAAGAACCTTCCTTAAGGGAAGCAGTTCTTGTCATCCCATAGCTCTAGTTCCTTCGTAAACCAGGAAATTCCACGTTTGTTCCTGAATCCTTCTAAATGCCCTTCAGATTTTGCTGAAATTTGTCTGTCTAGAAAGACAGTGAAGTTCCTCCATCCATAATTAAGCGGGAATCTTCGCCAGAGTATCGCAAATAAAGCCAGTCACATTGTTTAAAAGCATGTAGTGACGACGATATCAAAGTAGAACGATGATTTCACCACAAAAGCACGGCTTCATCGCTGGAATATTTTTCCAGGCCTTCGCGCATGAACCTCACCTGCATATCTTTAAAATGGCCTTCAGTTTTTCGCACGATGAAAGGCGACTCTAAAGTCTCTTTCTCTTGTCCTCTCCTTTTTCCGGATAAAAATGAGCCGAAAGACTCCCCGAGACCCAAAAATCAAAGAGTAAAATACACACGAATAAAGCGCTATCATGATTTCCTCCTAAAACATCTGAAAAGTGAGGGTCGCAGCTTTTCGAAGAAGCGCAGTCCTACAAATCAACAGAAAAGAGCGTTATCAGCCAAAAATAGAGAGTCAGTCCGGTCTTTCAAAAAATAATTTCCGTAATCATCGAATCACGATAGCCCGCCACACTAGTAAAAGGATTCGAGTTAAAAGAAATCTTTAGTGAGGGCGCCTTATTGGTAAAAAGCAGCTCATCGTACATAATCAGCACATCAGATACCGAACTGCGTTACAATTGCCACACCTGCTGCATATCCTTAGAAAAACACGATCACGGGTAATAGTAACTGAGTCAGCCGAACATCGCTGCGGCCAAAAGGTAATGAGAACCCCGCTAAGTCAGCTGCGGCATTTTTCCGCTGAAGAGATAAAATAAAAACATCACTAAAAGGAAGAAGCCGTGCACCAGGTACGGCAAAAAGCAATCACGGGTAGCTCTATCGGGAAAACCACCTTTTTACCAGATAATGGTACTCAGAATTCCTGATCATATTCATGACTTCCGAAAAGAAAACCAGGGACACAGTCAGGGAATCAACCAAAGGGTATAGCTCACATTCTGGTACGGGGAAGCGACTTAAAAGCCGTAGAGTGAAAAGATAAAGGCGTAGATTGCAATAGTCACCAGTGGCTGAATCAGCATCCACACCACGCCAAAGTAGGAGCAACAAAGCGTTTCTTAAAAGTCGGCTCTTGCCAGGTCAAATCATCTCCGTTTTCGCTTTATTTCTTTTAAGAGACTAATCAAAACTAATCCTTTCCAACGAGATATCGCACGCTCTCGCGCACGACATTCGTTATGAATTCACGGATAGAATGCCTATTTTCTTCGCCTTCTATCGTCTTTTATCGTATTCTATCGTATTCGACCGTCCTCTATTGTATTCGACCGTCCTCTATCGTCTTCGACTTCCATCACTTTCCGCAATTTACGCATTCTCTTCTCATCAAAATACTGAGTTTAACGTAAGCATTTCTTGAAAAATCCGCGGCAGTATCGGATAATTCTTTCCTGCCTTATAGCCGAGAAAACGCGCTCCCGTCCTGAAAAAGAGGGGAAGAAGAAGAATGGCTTTTCCCTCTGCAACAAGCGTTCTTGCATTTTGCCTAAACATCTTCATCCCTTCCTTCTCAGGCGGCACAAGAGAAAAAATCCGGAAAATCCCTCATGAGACACCCTAGGTCAAAGTTTCTTCTAAACTGCTGTCCTGCCGAGTAGTGATGAGAATGATCAACTTGTGCCAGGGGGTTATAGGCTAGCTGATACCCCTGCCTTTTCACGCCCTTGCCGCAAAATCATATCCTCGATTAAAGATGGTAGGCGACCAGGCCTTGAAGTTCGGAATACGGCTTTACACAGCGAGACATTAGAGGGCAAAAACAGCACTAATACCGAGTCTTGTCACATCCTCATTCCCTTTATTCGGCTTTTTCCCCATGGTTGAAAAAGCTTCTGGAAGCCTTCATCAAAAGAAACATCCTTCGTATCAAGCTGTCGGCATACCCTCTGCGATACGACTGTCCCAAGAAAAGCTGTGAGCAGTTCTGAGCTTTTTATCCTCCGGCACCGCATCATCGGTCATCGATAAAAAGTACTCCGCATCGGAAAAGAGGCTGCGAGATTTCTCATAGGCATGATCAAAAGTCTTCTCTTTTGTGATGCAGCAGATTTTCACTTTCCTTCCTTCTAAAAGTCTTTCTGCCCGGAAAAACCGCTCCTCGAGTATTCACGATAGTAATCTTTTTTCGGAGGGTACTCCTGCTCTTCCAAAGCCGAAAGCAGAGCACGAAATTTTCACTCCCGGCTTATAGGTCCGGAATCAAGACATCAAAGGGGAGGCGTTTCTTCCTCCTGCTGCCTTTCGCCCTCCTTCTCTTTTCTATTCTCTTCTTTAAGGATAGCCTCTTCCAGAAACTTCCTGCAAATTACAATCTGTCATTCTCCTACAATTCAAGTCTATATCAAAATAATGAGCCTATTTTCACCATGCCTTAGCCGGAATGAAAAGAAAAGATTCTCTTCCATTTTTCTGACAAGCTCTTCCTTCCCTCGAAATTCCGGCACTTCTCTGATTTTTCTCGATCCCTGACTCCTCCGGTTCTTCCGATATTCCATCACTTTCCTCGTCTTTTCCGGGAGGAAGAAGAGGAAGGAACAGCATCATTCCCGAAAAGTAGCAATGAACCGAAGAAAAACGCCTCGCAAGAGCATATAATCGCTGTAGAGACAGGAAGCGATAAGATAGCCTGTACAAAAAATCTCTGTCTTCTCATTGTCACAAGATAATAGTATTCAAGATTCCTGAAGTGCATAGAAACAACCTCCCAAAATGAGGAGGCAGAAAGAAAAGCGCTCCGCCGTCATTTTCCGTAAAACGTCTCCGAGAAGCCGCTCCAAAATCCAAAGTGCAGGGGAGAAGAAGCTACCAAAGATAAGAAGAACAACTGAAAGCAAGCACCTTCTTCATAAAGGCTGCCTTCTTCTTTCCTAAAATCCTCAGTCTTTCCTTCCGCCATAGTGCGGCAAAAGTGGAAGAGCCGGTCCGAATGATGAGGTTAGTCAGATAAATAAAATTACTAAACGAGCAAACGTTGTAAATTCCGGAAAACGAGGACCCATTACCGAGTCACAGCATGCCCGGAAGATGAAAAACATAGAAGTCTAAAAAGACCAAAATAAACAGACTCTCCTGAAATAAACTCTCCCCGCTTCAAAACTGAAACTCCTCTCCTCCGTCGCAGTGGTTTTTATCGGAGAAAAGACGAAGAAATAAAAGCAAAAGCTGGCAAAAGATTCATAAGAATCCGCACTTAAAACAGATTTTGTGAGGTAGCAGTAATGAAAAGAAGAACCGGCAAAAAGAGTTCTGAAGAAGAGACTGTCCCGTCTTGTATAGCTTTCTCTTCTTTGCTCCGACTCATAAACATCTACGTAGCCGTCTAAGATTTTGTACAGCAGAGAAAACAGGATAACACTCTTCTCTGCTGTATCATTTCCTCCAGAAAGCTGATAAAGAGTAGAAAGAGTAAGGCTAAAAATACGGAAAATATAGTATGATTCCGAATCCCAGATATTCCCGAAAGAAAATTCTCCCGCATATCCGTAATATGAAATGGACGGATACCGAAATAGACCAGAATAAAAACTACTGTCCCAGGGTGAATAGCCGAATCGAAGATGCCACCCTCCTTTCCCCTAAGGGACGCAGAACAGCCAAAATCATGGAGCAAAGCAGCCATCATGCTCCCGAGCGCATTCCAAAAGTACATCATTTTCCATAAAGAAATCCGCTTTTTCCATGAATTCCTGTTCCTTTCCTCACCGTAAAGATTGTTCAATTTTATAGTAAGCCGGAAAATGTAAATAGGCTGGCACTTTCCCCATTTGTGATAAGGTTTTACGCTTTATGTGCGCAATCTCTAAGATAAAAACAGCAATTTATCGGGTGTTGAAGATATAAACAGTGGTGATTATCGTAATTACAACGTCTGAGCATTTTCTGTGCGCAGGCTTTACAGGCAAAGCATCGAAAAGACTGCATGACAATGCTTTGATGGGAAGCATCCTGCAATAAAGGAATACATCGAAGGGCCAGGCGGATTACCACTCTTTGGAAACACGAAAACCACGGCTTTTGCTAAGGCGAGTAAACAGGAATCCTTTTATGCAGAAAGGGGCAAGCTATGCCCTTCTTGCACAACGATGTCAAGGCGGATTCCCGTTTCGTGGAAAATCTTATCCGTTTTATGGAGGAGAAGCTAAGGGGAAAGATTTGTGCCCTCTTCCAAGATCGGGTGAAAATGCGACGAGAGGCTCATGGATGATGCCGGTGACGAGCTTTGTCTCCCTGGCTTTCCCTTTCAGAGAGGCTTGGAAGACCGGGTGAAAACTGGAATAAGGCGGAAAGGTCTTCTCCGCCTGTGCGGGAGCTGCACTCTACTCTGTTTCCGCACTCGATAAGACCAGGCTCGATGACAAAGCACTTCGCCCTATCTGGAGGATGTCGATCACTTTTCGCGCAGAGCTTTACGGCTATAGCATTTACTACTGCCCGAGTGCAATCTGTAAGCATGTCGGCTCCGGCACCAGCGATTGGAAAATACAGTGACTTTAAAGTAGAGCTTTCCGCAAGAAATTCTATCTTCCTCTTGTATAAGAACTTTCCGTTCCTCTTAAAAATCGTAAACTTCCTCCCCTTCCTCCTTAGCTTTTTGATTAAGGTCTCTACTTCCAAAAAGAAGGATACGGAAAGGCCTATAGAAAGGGAATCCTGCGCGAGTCTGAAAGAACGAAGGGCATGAAAAAGCAGATTTCGAGGAATCCCTCACGCGCTATATCGCCTTGGGTGGAGACTCCTGAAAAACTTTGCGTATACCTTTCTGAACGAAACAGACGAAAACTCTTAATAGTAGCAGTCTGTTTATCGCACTGAATAAAGCACGGATGGAGGAACGGGTAATGTTGAGGAAATTCCCACTCCGTATGTCATCTTTCCTGTTCCTTTATCCTGTAAATGGATGTGAAACCGCCTTAGCGGAGATGCGAGCTCAAAGCATGCTCACTGTAGTCCATAACCTCAAATTCCTTTTTCAGCTCTTTCTGCAGGCGTTCGCCACCGCATCAATCAGTCGCAGGCCGCTTGCGGAGATTTCTTTCAATATCCCCTTATTTTCAAAGCTAACTGCTACGGCTGACATAGTGCTCTTTCTCATTTTCCATATCCATGGAACGAAGATTTTTAAAAAGAAGCGGTGACTTCGCCTCTACTATTCGCTCGAAAAACCTCTAAAATTCTGTCAGGGCTAACCTCTCCTTCTTTCTCCGAAAATGCTCTGGATATAGTCCGCAAAACTCTCTCTGCATTCCCTTCAGGAGCTTATAGCCATACTGGAAATCAAAATAAAAGGCCACGCCGCCTTTCCGGACTGAGAGATTTGCGTACAACCGGCTCATATTCTCTCCGATATCCGCAGGATCAATCGGATAGGGTACTCCCAAATGATGATCAGCTCTCCTTCATTGCCTGAATCCCTTTATGTCGCATCCTGATGAGAATCCGGAAAATGCGGTGAAAACCAACTTTCCGCATAAGGGTGTCTCTCCGAATTTGCATCTTCGTACAACGCTCGTAGACCTCTTGAATCTCCCGAACATTTTCCAGATGAAGCATCGGGTCAATCCCGTGAGAAAACATATTGTAGGCTAAGGTCAAATATCCCATTTCCGTGCGCTCTCCATTCCCAAAAAGGTTCCCTCAATACGATCCCGCACCGGCAAGAAGGGCAGCTCTGCTGCCTGCAATGCCTTCCCCCTGTCATTACATGTGAATGGGCACTACATTTTTCCCTTTCAGGATATTTTTGACATAAATTCAATCATGGTCAGCAAAGACGTTCGAGCTGGCATCTCCACCGTACTGGGGAGATTAATGATGATTTCTCTTCCTTTCGTGCCCCATGCGGAAATCACTGCAGTTGCAGACTCAAGGCATACTCCATCTCGTCCAGGTAAAACTTTTCGGGAATACTCGAGACAAGCTCTCCTTGAAGTTCTTCTCATGGCTTGACCATTTCCACACCTTATAAAGCAATCTCTGATTTCCTCTGCTTTTCCGAGAAACAACCTCTCTGCAACACGGAAATGGAATTATAGATATGTAGACAAATCGCTCTTTTTCGCACCTAAAAGCCGAAAAATTTCTCCAGAAGTTCCTCGCGACACTGCACAAGAACCTGAACCGTGACATCCTCGGAATCAGCTTCTCTTCAATCAGTCTTCTTAAAAATCGTATCTAAGTTTGAGAGGCTGCAGGAAATCCCACTTAATCTCCTTAAAAGCCCAAGCGACAAAGAAGGCAAAAATTCAAGCTCTCTTCAATCTGCACAGGCTCTACCAGCCTGGTTTCCATCCCAAGATCGACAGAACACCAAATGCGTTTGCATGTTTGATTTCCTGATCCTGCCCACGTTCTTTCCGGATACCAGAAAGGAAATTGACGATAGCGATTTACTTTTTCCATGCTTCCTCTTTTCTACTCTTTTATCCATAAAACTAAATTTTCTTTCTCATTGTACAGCCTCCTTTTAAGAAGTACCAGTCCTCTTTCATGACAGCTATAACCTCCGCGGTATGCCCGCACAAGTCTCTTCTTTCCCGCTTCCCATCATCCGCGGGATAGAGCGGTTCCGTTCGGACGCGCGAAGAAGAATTCTTCAGTATTCGAGCTTCCTTCCACCTTTTTACCGCTTCCTGCTAGACATTGCTCTCTGCCAAAGCCTTGTCCCACACTTATTTTCCAAACTTGCGGGAATTTCCGATAATCGGAGAGGCAGTCGCTAAACTCTTTCGAAGCACTTCCATGAGCAATGCTCGTAATAATTCCGTTCCGGTTGCAGCGCGGCGCATATGATGTGGCTGGTCATCTCCTCTCAGGTCATAATTATGCTCTGCCATATTTTCATAAACATAGCGATCTCTACTTTTGGTCTTTTTCATAAGAAATCCCTCTGCTTCAAAAATCTTGTAAAGGCGAAGTTGGACATACGGTGGTCATCAAAGTATTTCTGTAGTTGTCTCTTCAGATCCACCAAAGAATGAAATCATATCCCGTTCACGAGATTTCCTCGCTATCCACCCGCGCAACGATCCATCTCGTCATAGGCAAAACCGATTTCAATCACTGTTTTGAACATAATCCTGTAGGGCTTCGATGTGGGTGGAACCGCAGTTCTAGTGATATTGTAGCCATTCGGAGTATTGGATAAAGACGTGCGTATCCGCTCCCAAGCATCAAATACCGCCTTTTGCAACAGAAGCGAACCGTTTGCGCGATCCAGCGCCTTTTCTGCCTAAAGGAATGCGTGGCAAGAGAAATCAAACTAACCGATATAGTGTTTCTTCCGGCATCCTACGAAGTTCTCTCTCAATTTTTCTCCCTTGGCAAGAGGAATCTCTCCGGTCTTTCCGTCGAGGTGGGCTTCACTCCTTCAATGAGAGTCATCGAGGCTTTTCCCCGTTTCCGTTAATGCAGACCTTTAAACCGTTATCATAACGAAAGGATTATGCGATGCGGAAATCATGACCGCATGGAAAAACTCCTCCGCACGAGCGGATGAAGCTGACCGATGTGGTGGCTGCATGCCGCATAAGATGAGGCATCCGCACCGCTGCAGTGCAATTCCTGCGGAAAGCGCATACTCAAACATGTAGCATGGAGCGCGCTGGGTGCTCTTTCCAACATGACAATGACGGCCTCTTTTCCCGCCTCGGAAAAATAAATAAGCTAAAAACTTTCCAACTTTTACCGAGGCGTCATCCGTCGATCAAATCCACATTGCTTCCCCTCGCTGTCTGTACCGAAATACTTTCCCATCTCATTCCCTCCTGCCTCTGCTACACAGAACTTTTGTGCCCACATTATCTCCATCTGCTACGCTCTTTAAATAACGAGACAAAGCATCCTTCCAATCGGGAAGCGGTGTAAAAGTCTCTGCTCCTCAAGCTTCGTCCTATCCAGTCAGGAGTTCTCGGGCGTGCCTTGCCTTACCTTCCTTAGTCCGTGGTGGCTCTTTCGGTGTTCTCACAGAATCACTTTCGTGCCATAAGCTCGCCTGTCTCATAGATTTCCTCCGTAAAATCATACCAGGAAATATACTCCTTCTTTACATGAGCATGATAGTTCCATACTTTTTCCCGTACAAATCATCCACCAAAAGCTCCGCTAAATCCAGAGTATAGGTTGATTCCCCGTTTGGTCATTCACCACACGAACCTCTTCGTGGGTCTTCCCACACTAAGCATGGTCTTAATGAAATTCTTTCCGTTTAAGCCGAAAGCCAGGCAATCCGAACGATAAAAGTATTTTTCTAAAACTTTCGAATCCTTCTCGCCCATAGCTTCGTCTTTCCGTAGACATTGATGGGAGAAAAATCCTTCTCATCCGGCTTCCAGGTTTCGTTCTTCTCCAGAAAAACATAGTCCGTGGAAGATGAGCATCTTCCCGTCCCTCGCCTTCATAGAGCTTTGGCCAGAATCCAGGACTTCACCGTTAATTTTCTCCACAATTGCCCTGATTTTGAGATCCTGCTGCATCCATGCGGTGCAGCCGCACAGTGAATAATCACATCGAGTTCTTGCTCACAATCTTCTCGTCTTTTCCTCATCGCAGAGATTCAGATCGATATAAGGCATGGTACAGGCCGGACTGCCGTCCTCTACCCGCAGTGGCTCTCCTTGATATCCGATCCCAAAGCGAAAATGCCTCTCCGATAGAGTATTCATCACATCATGACCAGAGCTGTCCGTTTTACACCGGTAACAAAAACCTTCATTTTATCCCTCTCCATACTGCTTTATAGTACTCCTGATACTCTCCGGAAATGATGTGCTCCCACCAGTCTTTGTTGTTTAAGTACCAGTCAATGGTTACAGGATTCCGTGTCAAGGTATACTCCGGTTTCAATGAAACTCGGTCTCGAGTTTCGTCAGGTCAATGGCGTAACGCATATCATGACGGTCTGTCCGTTACATAAGTAATCAAGGACTCAGGCTTATTGAGTGCCTTCAAATGGTCTTTACCACTTCAAGATTTGTTCTCTCGTTGTGTCCACCCACATTGTAAACCTCTCCAACTCTTCCCTTTCTTACATAAGGTCAATCGCTTACAATGATCCGTCACATAGAGCCAGTCACGAACATTTCTCCTTACCGTAAACCGGATGCTTTCGTCGTTTAAAAGCTCTGGAAATCACAAGCGGGATCAGCTTCGAAAATGATATGGGGCCGTAGTTGTTCCGACAACAGAAATCGTCACAGAAGCCCGAAAGTTCCATGATACGCCAAAACAAAGAGATCCGCACTTCCCTTGGAAGAAGAATAGGAAGAGGTCTTAATGGATACTCCTCATTAAAGTAAAGAGATCCGTTCTGTCAAGCGGTAGTCTCCGTAAACCTCATCCGTAGAAACCTGGTGATAACGCTCGATACCGAACTCTCTATAAGCGTCCACAAGCCACACACACGGTGCCTAATACATTCGATGCGAAGGAAAAGCTCCGGATCCTTTAAAGAACGGTCTACATAGGATTCAGCATAAAGTTTAATCACTCTGTCCGGCTTTTCCGTGCACGAAATAAATCCAAGATAAACTCTCTATCCGCAATATCTTTACAAACTTGTAGTTCTTCTTTCCTTCCAGAGGCTTAGCGTTTCCAGATTTCCCGCATAGGTCAGCTTATCGAGCAATCCACTCTTCCTCCGGATGAGCAGTGACAACAAAATGCATGAGATGTTACCGCCGATAAAGTCCGGCTCCGCCGGTTGATTGTCATCTTTCCTCCTTAGATTTCACGCTATGGTTCTTCCATAAATCAATTTCTTTATTCTATGTACTTTCCGTCTAAAAACATCCTTAAGATATTTTCCATACTCGTTTTTCTTATATAAAGCTCGTAAGCCTCCCATACCTTTTCTCTGCTGATCCAGCCATTCTTATAGGCTATCTCTTCAAGACAGGCAATCTTTCTATGCTCATGTTTCTCCACGGTATAAACGAAATTGGTAGCATCCACAAGAGATTCTGTGTTCCGGTGTTCTAACCAGGTGAAGCCCTTCCCGAGCAGTGCCACATCGAGTTCTCCATTTTCCAGATAAATGCGGTTTAAATCAGGTAATTTTCGAGCTCACCTCTCTTAGAGGGCTTTAGTTCTTTGCATATTCGACTACACGTTTATCATAGAAATACAGTCCGGTCACGCGGTAGTTGGACTTCAGCTTCTCCGGCTTTTTCCTCAATGGAAATCGCCCTACCCATTCGTCAAACTCTACATCGAAACGCTCGGATCATCCACATAATAGCCGAAAACCATCACTTTTCCGTTTCCTTTGCCACTGCCTTCTTCAGAATTTCCTTAAAAGCCATATCCGGAAGATATTGTCTCCCCAAAATCGTAGCCACCTTTATCGTTTCCGATAAATTCCTCTCAATAATAAAAGCCTGTGCCAATCATTCGGATCTCCTGGTATGCACACTCCAAGTTCATGCCAAGGAAGAACCGTCCCCGAGAAAGTTCCTTAAAGCGTGGTGTATCCACCGGTGGGAAATAATCAAACATCCTGAATTCGGCATCCATCAGCACGGAAAAGCGGATAATAAATCATGGGTTTATCATAAATCGGTGAAGTTGCTTGAAGTCACTCTGGTTAATGGATAGTAGTCTGGTTCCCTGAACCTCCTGCAAGAATAATTCCTTTCATCATTTCCCCTAAGAGATTTTGTGCATACTGCTTTGAATTTTAACATAGCGAGAAGGGATATACAAAGTTTTTCTGTGAAAAGATTTGACTTTTCAAAAATCTTATGAGATCTTTTTATAAAAGCTAGAATAAGGAGAAACAACGGAGATAAAGAGAAAGAATTATGAAAAAGGCATTAATCAGCCATGAGCGGCGGGGTAGACAGCTCAGTTTGCCGCCCACATATGAAAAGAGAAAACTAGGGCTGTGATCATGGCGCAACCATGAATTATACGACAGTGAAACAGGGCAGGCTTGTCAGTCGAACCTGCTGCACTGGAGGATGTAGAAGATGCAAGGCAGTGCTTCCCACTCTTTCATCCCTACTGTATCTGAATTTCAAAGATGACTTTCAGAAGAAGGTCATTCACTGTGGAGACTTATGAAAATGGAGCACTCTAATCCCTGTATTCGTTGCAATCGTTTTGCATGAAACATGAAAAACTGTACAGAACTGGGCTGCTGATCTTTATTGTCACCGGACATTACGCAGAATTCGTATGACGAAAGACGCTACCTTCTTTTAAAGCAAAGGATGAGGATCAGAGCTATAGTGCTCACTTCTTAAGTCAGGAGCAACTTAAGCATCAGTATGTTCCCTGGGAGAATTTGAAAACGAAAGAAGAAGTTCGCGCTACATGGGATGGTTTCTACAATGCCGATGTTCTCAAGACATATGTTTTTGTAACAAGCGGCGATTACGGAGATTTCTCGAAAAATTCCGCGGAAAGCCTTTATCGAAAAGGACACTTTCGTAGATGAAGAGGTAACAAACTCCGAAAGCACAGAGCACGTCCGTTATACTATAGGACAGAGAAAGAGTACCGGTCTTGCCCTAAAACAGCCCATGTATGTTGCCGGAAAAGATTTGAAAAAGAATCGGTCATCTCATACTACCAAAGAAGGTCTCTATTACGAGGGCCTTGGAAGCGGGAAGATTTTAACTGGATCAGTATGGAAGCGCCAAAGGAAAGAGTATGCCGTTACCGTAAAACCCGTTATAACGCAAAGCCTGTGCCGGCTTTCGTTTCCGTGAAAAGAAAGGCGGAACCGTTCTCGTTCGTTTTTCAGCTGAACGCGCCAGCACAGGACAGGCTGTCGTACTCATGACAGAGCTCGTGGTCGGAGGCGGTACCATCACAAAAAGCAACGGATACCGCGCGCTTTGCAGTGACACTCGTTATGAATCATGAGGAGCGATTAGACGACATTCGCTCCTTCCATTTGCCTTATGAATCAACTCGGCGTCTCTTTCTTTTGACTCGACTTGATAAAGAGCGGTGTCCGCCGAGAAAAGTATAGTCCCAAACCCTGAGCCCTTTCTTGGACGGATCGAGTTTCTGAAATTCCTGGAAATCGTCACTACGCCTCCCTCTTTTTCAGAGTGTTGCAAATTCAATGCCTAACTCCATCTCCAGTTCCTTAGCATAGCGAAAATTTCTTCATCCTGCATGTTTTCAGTAGATGAGAACAAATTCATCTCCTCCATAGCAGGCTGCATAGATGCCGGGATGTTTACGACAAAGCTTCTTAATTTCTCCAGCTACAAAGCTTAAGGCACTCATCTCCTTTTTGGTGTCCGTAAAAATCATTATATTGTTTAAAGTAATCAACATCCACCATCTCGAGTGCAAAGGGTGCTCTCGCATTATAGACTCTTTCAAAGGCCGCGTCGGAAAAATCGCTTAAATGGTAGCGATTGGGCAAAGCCTGTAAGTTCATCATATTCCGCCTTCTTTGTAAGGCGAACATTTCTCTTCACTCCATAAAAGGCATTCTGCTCTTTTAAATCCTCCAGGTCTTGTCTGATTCCCAGTGCAAAAAGAAAGGCGGATATCTTCTCCATCTCCCGCTGTTTCATCAGCGAATAGAAAACGGTAAGAAGTTTCGTTTCTTTTTCCAAAATCCTGCATTTTTCAAAATAACGAATTTTAGATTCTGAGACGTTTCTCAATCTCCGGAAGATTAATTTCGGAGAGTTTTTCCTTCAAAAAGCTCCAATACCTTCTTGCTTTCTTCCACCTTGTCAATTTCCAGGATCCGCTAAATCACAGACGTCTTCTATCATATTGGTGCGAAGTGGAAAGCAACGCTTTGTCGGAGAAACGATGAATCAGCATATCCCTTTTCCGTCATTTTATTTTCCATAATGGGCGAGGCGAATGGAAAAGGTCAGGATATCCACACTGCTTAACAATTCTCGCTCATATTCGGAATTTCTGGCGATTTCAAGAGGGATTCCATACAGGCCTGGGCGGCATGCATCATCTGTTTCTACTCAGATAAATATTGCCCAAGAAAGTATAGATACTGATCATATTCGAGACTAACTGCTGTCTACAATATTTCCACTGATTTCATACAACGCTTCTTCCGCATAAAATCTTCCGTGATCATAATCGTTCAACATGCGAAATACGGTCGGGCGATATTGGAATTCATACTACCAAGCAGACCGCTTGTCTACAGTGATCAAGACTTAGAGATAGTCCAGGGCGGACATATATAGTAATCAAAGCCAGACCAAAGTTTCCCGTAAAAATTCCGTGATGCCGAGGAGGTTTGTAGGACTTGGCCAGAAGGGTAAAAATCCTGTGCTTCCTGCTGTACCTTAATTCCCAAGGCCAGGTACTTCTGCATTCCTTCCACATCAAAATGAAAACTGTAATAAGCATCTGCAAGTTGATAATAAACATAGCCTGCCAGTGCATCATCTTTCGAGCTCTTCCACAATTCCTAAAAGTATGCCCAAGTTGTGGAAAATTTCTTCATCAAATAAGGTATATTGCTTTTCCACAAGCTCGATTATTTCCTGTATTTTTTTGTCATACCCTTTAAAATCCATGGTGTTCACTTTCTGCAGTAATCTCTTTTGATTCATAACGAGTATCATGCGCTCTGCGCACGATATCTCGTTTCTTTCCGCACAATTGCAAATAGATTTGCACAGAAAAAGCGAGCACATTCCGCTTTCCCTTTTACTGCGGATCTTCTGCGTCAATTGCGCCGGCTATATTTCCCGTACTTTCCTTTGTAGACTTCTCTACCGTTTTGCTTTCCGTCGCCATGCCGGGACTCTCTACAATATTTCCGCTTTCCTTCGTGGCTTCCGTATTGCTCTTACTTTCCGTAGCCCTTACTTGCGGTCTTTGTACTCTTTGTTTCTCGTTTCGCTCGACACTGCTCTCTTTTACACTATGCGAACTGCTCTGCGCTTGTTTCCTTGACCGTTCCGATATGGTACCGGCCGTACTGCTCTCCATCGCCTCTGTTTCAATAGGCGGAAAGTTTTTGATACTGTATTCGTTTTTCGCCTTGCACATTCTGCCTCACGGGAAATGAATCAGCTCAGAAACCGTAACGAGCTGATACCCTCTGGCATGCAATTCGGGAATAACCGTCTTACAAGCCTGTGCCGTGGAAAGGTATAAGGCATGCATCAGCACGATATCCCCATCCTTAACCTGAGAAAGAATAATGTTTTGTGTCTTCTCCGCATCCCGAGAGCGCCAGTCTTCCGTCGATAGACCAGAAAATGAGAGGTTTCTTAACTACTGCCTTGACGTCCTACTGATATTTCCTCCCGGAAGGCGAATGAGAGCAGGGCGCACACCGCAGCCTTTTCCACCGCGTCATCCGTTTTATCGAGACTCATTTCGGATATAATCCTGCGCTTACTGCTCAAGATGAATATCGTGGTCATAGGGATGATTTCCGATTTCATGCCCGCGCTCTACCATGTTTTTATATCTTCGAAATTTCTCAACCCTCTGCCCCACTACAAAGAAAGTGGATCTTCCATTCCACCTTTTCCAACTCATCCATAGAGAACCCCGTCTACTTGTACGTCGGGATGGTCGTCAAGGTAAGCGCAACCATCGGCTTGCTCGGATCAATATAACGCCTCCGAGAAAAACCATTCCCTCTGCATTTGTCTCGCCTTCACTTGACTTTCCTCTTCCGTACTCTCCTCTGTAGACTCGTGAGACTTCCTTCCACACTGCTTTCTCTGACAACGGTTGCCGATTCTTCTTTCTGAGCCTTCCGACTTTTTCAATAAAACGAAAAAGCCATGGCAAAAACCTGAAAAACAACAAAAAGACAAAACACAAGGACAATAGCAAAAGATAATTCTCGCCTTCTTTTGCTCCGCCTGCCTTTTTCCTCCTGCTCTCCTCCTCATCAGAATCCGCTTTTCTTCTTCTGTCAGAACTCTTTTTCTCTTTATATTGGAATATACATTTCTACTGGATTTATAATTTTGACTTCTATCTCGAAACTTTTTCTCTCCCGCTACCCAACTTACGTTTATCCGCCATGCTTAAAGTCCTTCTATTTCTTGCAATGATACTTTCCTACTATAGCATATTTTTCCGACTTTTCAGAACGAGTTTTTAAAAATATATGCAAATTATTTTCTTGTAGCTCTCTTTCGTTTTTATTACAATACTATCATACAAGGATAGGCAGATAAGATAGGAAGAAACGGAATAGAAAGACAGCATGGATAAAAAGGATCAATGAAATCAAAAATGTTTTTAAAAAGGAAGACTGTCGAATCGATCGAATAAGAACTTGTTTTATCAATGAAGAAGGGAAGTCCTCTCCGTTTTTCCGATTCTTTTTATGCTTTGGAAGATAATGAAGTATTCAAGTATTGCGAGCTCTTTTAAGCGTTCGCTCCGGAAAAATTCGGTCGCGAGCTTTATACCCTGGAATTTCCATTAAAGGAAGAGGAGGAAGGCGGAAAGCAGGATGCACTCTTTCGTTTAAATGAATCTGAGCTCAAAGAAGAAGCGCTTTCGAGCTCAAAAATAAAGGAAATCTACCCTGTGCCGGGTAAAAACTCCTGATTCTTGCGCACGGAATCTATGATGTCCCTACCACAGACGGCTTAAGTTTGGAAGATGCTTCCGATACCATATATCGTTCCTCTTTTTCTCCTCTGCCCAGTCAGTCTCTTAAAAAGAAGGGCTGTGCTTCGATAAGGAGAAAGACAGTTTATTGCCCGCTCAGAAGATTTTGTAGTACAAAAAGCCGGAAATTTCCTTCCTTTATCCTGCTTTTCATGATGGAGGATCTGACATCCACTCTCCTATACCGAACAAAGAAAACGGGAAGAGGGCTAGCTCTATTACGGAGGAGCTCTTCGGTATCGGACTTCCTTACGGTGAAAAGAAGCAGACTCCAGTTCTCCACACTGGTACAGGAGGTTTTGAAAAAGATTGTAATTTTTTGAAAATATCCGCCTTTTACAAGAAGAATTACAGGGAGATAAAGGAGCAAAGTAAAGAAGAGGAAAAGGAACAAAAGTCTCCAAATCCCGGGTAAAAAGCAACTTTTTGGAAAAATGCCGGCGCAAGCGAAAAGAAGGACTGGCTAATTTTCCGCACTCTATGACAACTGCCTCCGGAGAAAACGATTCCGCCTTTTTACGCTGAAAATTTAGTTGATAGAATTTAGAGTTAAAATCGGAAAATTTTGCAATTTAAAATCAAAAATGAAATATCCGCTATTTTGGAAAGCCGAATGATTGACGGGAAAGAATACCTGCTTCTGCCCATCTCCGACAATATGGAAGTGAGACGGATCCCCATTCGCCGAAAGCTTACGGAGGTGAAGTATGCGACTAGACAAATATTTATCCGGATATGGGACTTGCAAGCCGCTCGGATATAAAAGAAAAGAGATTCGTAAAGGCCTTGTCCGTGTAAAACGGTGAAATCATCCGAGACTCCAGTTTCTCCGATGCCTTCATGCCTCTGTTTCCTATCACGAAGAAGCGGTTTGTTATGAAGAGTTTTCCTATTATATGATGAATAAACCAATCGGGGTTCTGTCTTCCACTGAAGACCGAAGCAAAAACAGTATTGGATCTGATTACGGAAAAACATAGAAAATATCTCTTTCCTGTGGGAAGACTGGATAAAGACAGTGAAGGACTGATTCTCATCATGAACGACGGGCAACTGGCTCACATGCTGCTTTCCCCTAAAAATCACATAGAAAAAGGTACTATATCGAAATCCCGTTCTTCTGGAAGATCAAAGATATAGCACCTCTCCGTTTCTCGGTATACAATACGTACAGGATTTGATTGCAGAGCCGGCTAAGGTAAGAATCCTTAGCAGAGCGGAAGAAAAGACCGCCATAGAAATCATCATCACCGAAGGAAAATTTCATCAGATTAAAAAAATGTTCCTTGCTCTTTCCGAAAACTATATCGTGACGAAGTTAAAGCGTCTCTCCATGGGCAAAGTAGTGCTGGATGAAAGCCTCGCTCCGGGCGATTACAGAAGGCTCAGTGCCGAGGAAATTGAAGCCTTGAAGAGAGCCTTGGAGTAAAACCGTTTTATCCTTTTTCCAGCCTATACACTAACCAGTACATCTCCGACTTGAATCAAAGGTATCTCCGCGGGGATGAGGACTCTCTCTCCTTTCTATCAGCATCACCCGTTCAGGTCATCTCTTGGAATCTCGCAATTCTCTTTTCGGCATAGATACTGCCGTAATCCACCTCAGCTCTATAATCTCCAGGTCGGAACTGGTGCCGGTTTCGCCGAAGCAATCACCACTCTATCTCCTACCAGAATTTCGGTATCTCCATTCGAATGTCCTTTTCCGCCCCTTTTCCAAAGAATCACCATTGTTTCAGGCGGCACACGGATATCCTTTATTTTTCTCTCCTGCCCAGGAATGACCTAGGAACCTGAAATTCAATAAACTGTACTTCTTTTTCCTCCGTATAATCGGTGAAAGTCTTCATGACATCCCCTTCCGCATCAATCATATCCAACTTCTCGGAAACCTTGGGAAGAAAAGGAACCCTGTAGTAAATAGATCAGTAAAAACGATGAGAATATCAAGTGATAGATATAATCTCCTCTTCCTACCGTATCAACCGCCAGTATAGCAAAAACGATGGAAGCAGCTCCTCTTAATCCCGCAAAAGAAAAGAAGAAGCTTCTTATTTCCGGAGCGGGAAAGAAATGCATCAGGGTAAATACAACTATCGGTCTTCCGACAAAGGTTAGGAAAAAGAAAAATTCCTATCGCATTGAAGGCCACGCCGGGAAGACGAGAGGGGGTTGAAAGCAAGCCCAAAAGGAAAAAGAGAAGCATTTGCATGATTCCCGTTAAAGCATCAAAAAATTGTACCATCTCTTTCTTATGCTTGATTTTCTGATTTCCCAAAATAATACCGGTAAGATAGACGGCAAGATATCCATTTCCTCCAAGCAAAGTGGAAAGCGCATAAGAAAGAAGAACTGCGCCCAGTACGAAAAATCAGTTCAAATCCATCCGTTAAAACCGCAACCTTCTTCGTCATATATATAGCGAAGAAAGCAATAACTCCTCCAATCAAAAGCCCAAGGACAATTTGCAAGAAAAGCATACTGAGCATCTCGGAGATTTTCACGGTTCCCTGTACAAGTTCCAGGGAAAGAAGCGTCATCATATAAGCCATCGGGTCATTGCTGCCCGATTCAAATTCAGTAGGGATGCCGTCCTGTCCTTTAGCTCAGCCTTCTGGAACGAAGGATGGAGAAGACGGATGCCGCATCGGTTGAGGCGATAAGCGATCCGAAGTAGTCCCGGGAGAGCTCCATATGAAGAAACAGAGTACAAAAAGCGGCTACCGATAAAGGCGGTAAATACTACACCAAGACTCGATAAAAAGAATAGCCTCTCTAGCCTACAAACTTCAGCTTCCTTCCAGTTTTGTACCAAGCCTCCCGAAAACATGATAAAAATCGGTCCAAAACTGCAGACATAGCCCGAAAGTTCAAAAATTTGCAAAATGAGATCTTAAAAATGCCATCTATCCGAACACAATTCCCAGTAAAAGAAAGGCGAGCAAAACCGGTACACCCATCTTCATGGAAAGCTTATGTAAAAATACACTGAGAATAATAACTACTCCCGAAAGCAAAAGAATCTGGTTCACTATTTCTCCTCTCCTACTCTATCACCACTTTGCAGCAAACTATTCCTTCTCTTCTTTCCTCCAATCTCTCTTCGGACTGCTCATTCTAAATTCCAGTCTATTCGGAGACTTTCCAATCCGAGTTCTTCGGAAGGTAACGAGGATTCACATTCTCGGAAGTGCCAACGACGGAAGCTGCAAGCTTAATTCCGAATTCACAGGCCTCCATCAAACTCTTCCCATAGGTCAGTCCCATGGCCACTCCGGCAAAAAAAGCATCCCCTGCACCCGCAGTATCGATTACATGAACCTTCTTGGCCTTACAGTGCCCGGCATTTCCATTTTGTTCTGCATAGATTGCTCCCTCAGATCCCAAAGTCATAATCATCTGCGGAAATTTAGCCTTCACCACCAGCAGAAGAGTGAGAAAGTTTCTCTTCGAGACCCATATTTTCAAATTCCTCTGAAAAGAGCATTCCCGCCTCCTGTTGATTGCAAACAATACAAGCCGTTGTTTTCAACAGTCTCTCTCTCCAGCGCAATAGACATATTGGATACCGCCGCATACACCTTTTTATGATACTTTTCAGCCAAATTGAAAAATCAGTTTCAGAAGTTTGAGTCCATATCAATTTCTATTATGACACTGTCACAGCGGGAAAAATAAATAATCCCCCTCTTCTCGGATCACCTCTTCAAGACTGGATAAATTGGGACGCTGTGAAATAGAGCCCATCAATTCCCCTTCTGTATCGAAAAATGGCGAGCCAAGTCTCCCAGCCCTCCACTAATCGCTTGATGAAGCGGGTATTTACCTTATGGCGCGTCAGTTTTTGCACAACCTCTTCCCCCATCCATCCTCATCTACAACGGAAATAAAGGTCGGCCTCAATTCCACATTAGCAATATCCTCTACAATATTTCGACTGACTCCGCCATGAACTTTAACAACTTTTCCCGCATTCTTCCATCCGCTCTGTATAAAGAAAAGGGATAGCCCTTAATATCCCAAAAACTGCTCCAAATACCAAGATTCGATACGTTCTTCATCCTATCCCTTCCCAATACTCCGCATTTTTCTTCTTTTTGGATACTATTTCATTCTACTGAAGAATGAAATTTCTGACAAGAAAGAAGAGAAGATAAAAAGACGTCAAATCCAAATCGTATTGAATCTGACGTCTTATCATTCATAACAGTACCGTATGCAAAGCGTGCGATATCTCATTTTCCAATCTCCTTATGGGAAGACCACAAGCTTTCCTTTTTCCTTCTATCTTTACGTTTATGCTTTCTTTTTTCTTATCGCTATAAAAGATAACCTACAAATCCGCAAACAGATACGGCAAAGAGTAAGAGATATTGTAACGCTCTGCTCTGATCGGAGGTCTTTGTATTTCTCTCCACTTCCGGTTCCTTGCTCTCGGATTTCTTCCCTCTCCTTTTACTTGACCTTTAGCATCCGGAGTTGTAGTTGCAGGATTACGAGAGTCTCCCAATACGGAGGACGGATTCTTACTGCCCTGCTTTACGGAAGGACTTGTTCCGCCATTGTTTCCGCCGCCATTTCCCACCGTTTCCACCATTTCCGGAATTTCCCTGGGTCATTCGGCTTAAGCTTTGTATTGGTGAAAACAAAACCGTATCCGGAATTGGCATCACCCGAGTACTGCTGCTGAATCCCGGAACAGCATCCTCCGTTACAGTGTATTGAATCGGCTGTCCGCCCTTGCTTCTTTCCAGATTCACAAAAAGTGTATTGCCAATTGTTGGCATCGGAAAGAAGTTGAGATGCTATTTCCTTTCCATTTGCAAGCAAACGCACCTTGACGGAAGCGGGATGGTCTCCCTTTCCGCTCCAAACTTGGTAACCGGAATGGAAATCTTCGTATTGATGGTATTCGTCACGGTAAAGCCGAGTCCCTGTGTTCCGGAAATAGCCGGGCTGTAACCCTCAACCGTTTTTCACGAATACTATAGTTAAATAACTTACTATTGTCATCGTACTTGGGTAAATCCACAAAAGCAGCCTTCCAAGCATTATCCTGACTTAAATCAGGCGTATCACCGGTAGCCTCTCCGTTGAAGTAATTCTACGGTTACTTTTATGAGGCCTTAACTGTGCTTTGTTGCCGGCGTCAACCCACTTTTTCGTAATTTCCACACTTCTCTTTTTGTCCGGATTTTACATTTGGTAACCTTAGAATTGCTGTATTGAAGCATCAAACTATCCGCTGACACAGTATATTTTTTTCATTGGAAAAGAATATAGCCCTGAGGAGCAACAATCTCCTGCACCGTATAATTATCCTTTAAAAGATCTCCAACACTGGCTTCCCCGTTCTCATTGGTCGTTACCTGTGCAACCTGAAGGTTCTCACTGTTGGCAATGGCAAACTTTGCCCCCTTCAGGGCTTCTCCGTCCTCATTTACCTTCTTGATATTGAGAACGTAATTCTCACCACTACCGGAACCGCCGGAGTTCTTTATACAAATCATACTTAGCTTTCTTCGGCCCGTGGAAAGTCCCGTCGGAATTCACTTCAATATTATTCTTATAGTCAAAACTTCGTCTTGGGAATGCCATCAAACTTCGCGTAATAGAAAATCTCATAGCCTTCTTCGGCCTTCACGTTACCAAGATGAAGCTGGAGCTCTTCTTTCCGGGAGCGGACTGCTTGAATTCCCTCTCAATTGCCGTAATATGAGGCGCTCCATCTGTCTTTGTATTGTTTCTTAAATCCCAATGTTTTTCCGTTAATGGGATCTGAATTCCAATTTGTTCCCGAAACTACCTCTCTTCCCATACACCTTTCCGAACGGATACAGGATGAGAATCATCTACATAATAAGAAAATGCACCATCTCCCAAAGTATCCGTTAAGGTCAGATTGGTTCTTGCTTCCAAGGTTATTAAAATACGGTAACGGACAAGCTTAAATCTTATTGCCCGTCTGCAGATCCGTAGCCTCATCCAAAGTCTGATTGGCATCCTTTACCAATTCAAAATCGCTATCTTTCTCAATCCCGGTATAATGGACTTTTTCCGGAAATTGCAAAAGTATGGCTTCCATTGATGGTAAGATTTCCCGTTATGTCTTTAGGATTAGGTTCCACAGCAGAGTTAACCTGTACGGAAAGATGGAAATTCACCTTGATATTGCTCTTTCTCTCTACAAAAGAACTATAGGTTAAAATCATGGTATTGCTCTGTGCATCGTAATGAGCCGTCGCAACCAACTCTCCTCCGTCCGTGATGGGAAGTCTTCTGACTGCAATCCCGCAAAGGAATCCAGGGAACTTAATGCTTGTTTTATCCCCGGCCTTGGGACGTTCTGCCCATCTGGAATCGAATAAGCTACCTTGATGCCGAGAAAACTGTGGTTATGTACTCCGGAACCGTTGTAAGGATTTCCGTCCTTATCGGTATAAGATGCATCCGTAATATTGACTGCAAATCGATTTACTGTTTTCCGTTGTGAGTTGCACTCTTGTGCGTTTAGCGCCATAGTCTGCGCTTCACCGGCTTCCTGTACCTTGGCTTCTCATTTCTTGCCTGGGCAGCCCTTATATCTTCCTCAGAAGGAACACCGCTGCTCTCAGAAGTTGAGGGAAGGGTACTCTCCGATGCGACGCCGGAACTTCCCAGCTCCTCCGCCTGTGCAAGGGATAAACCCTGCCAAGCTCATAGCTACGGCCATCAAGATGGCTAGCAATTTTCTTTTTCGCTTCATCTTTCTACTCCTTCTTGCTTTCATTAAAAAGCAATTAAAATCCAACAGTATGTTCTTTCTTCTCCAATTTAATTCTTAATCATTAAGAATTCGCTTATCCAGTCTAGCACAATTTAAGAATATTTCAATTAAATGCTACTTTATTCTCTTAATAAAATCAAAGTGCATAATAATATTCTTTTATTTTCTGTTTTTGTGCAATATATAGTATTAAGTCGATAAAACGATATTCCATTTTTAATATTTTAAGATATCTCTGTCGCAAGTACCGGACCACAAAAAGATATCCCTGTATTCTGTCACATCCGTACTCTACTAACTTTTCGTACTGCCACTCTTCCTCTACTCCCTCTACACAACAACCATTCCCAGATCATGGACAATGCTGATTAAATTTCGAACCACATCTCCCATTGGAGGAAAGAAAGTTATCCACAATAGACTTATCCATTTTTACTGTATTTAAAGGAATATAGGGAAGATAGGCAAAGCTGCTGTAGCCCTGTTCCGAAGTCATCCAGATGTAACTCTATTCCCTCATCCACCAGTCTTTTAAAGACTGCTTTTGGTCTGTTTGGACTCTTCGAAAGAGAATGCTCTCCGTAATTTCCAAAACCACATATTCATGAGGAATCCGTGTCGCTCCATTTGATAGAGAAGGAAGTCCACAAAATCATCATCATAAATCTGATAACTGCTGAAATTAATCGAAATGGGGACAAAGCGTCCTGCCTTCATCCTTCCATCTGGCCAATTGTCTTACAACCTGTTCCACCGCAATCTTTCCAAGTTTGGTAATATAACCGTGTTGCTCTGCAACCGGAATAAACTGGTCCGGAGAGCACGCCTCATTTCCGAATGCGAAGAAGTGACTCAAATCCCACAATCTTTTCTTCCCTTACACTCTACCTGCGGTTGATAAACCATATAAAAGGCATTTTTGTTGAATCGCTCTTTTCAACCATTTTTAAAATCTGATTGATCTTTTCTTTTTGTATCGTAACTCGTCCGTATAGAAGACAAAATGATTCTTACCCCTTTGTCTTGGCTGCACTAAGTGCAATCCCTGCGGACATAACGACTTCCTTCGGTTCGGCCTGCCCTCCGAACAGGCAATTCCGCCGGACGCTTTCATATAGACCGTTTCCCCGGACACGGTTATCGAACGATAAAATGCCGCTTGTATCTCTTTTATTTCCAAAGAATCTTCTTGCAGAATTGCTCTGGGAAAAATACAATCAAAAATTCATCTCCACCCGTAGCGTGAGGCCACCGCACCGTAGTCTCTTTCCATCTTCTTTAATCGATTGGCGACTGCAGAAAGATATAAGTCTCCCGTCTCATAGCCTCTTAATTCATTTAATTCTTTCAGATTATCAATATCTACTAGAACACAGCTGAATTCCTTGCTGCTTTTTCAACAACTCCTCCATATTGGAAAGAGCGGTCTGTCGGTTCAACAATTCCGTAAGATAATCATAGTGCAACTTATGAGCAAGCTGGTCTTGCTCGTAAAGCAGCCGGTCGTTTTCATCTTCCAAAATCTTAAATAAATTCCTGCTGCGCATTCTGCTTAAAATAAAATAGAGAGAAAAAAGGAAAAGAGAAAGGAACGGAAGCTATCGCAATGATGATGATATCTCTGTATTTCCTCCAGATATCTCGAATTCCCCCTTCAGTCACGCAAGCTTTCGGCAATTTTTCCGGGGCAAGCGGTAAGCGGTCAGCACCCTGTTCATTCACATACAGGGTTCCCGGACTGTCCTCCATGACAGGTTGCTCCTCTATTTTCACCCTATTGGAAAGAATCTCCGTCAATAAAAGCGTGGCATCTTCCGCCATAAGACGGTAATCCTCTATTCTCCCCCTAAAAATCCCGGGGAATCATCTCATCCATGGCATATCCGTAAGATGGTGTACTGACCCTCGATAAAAGAAGCTTCGTAATCTGACTTCTCGGATAACGGTTTCCGTCTTTCATCTTCCCCGGCATAAAGGTACAGGAGAATACTCTCCTCCCCTAAATTCTCTATAGACTGAACAAACTCTTCTCTGCTTTAATTGAGAAAAAAATCGATTCCTTCGAAGCGATAATCCGGAAATTGATCCTGAAGAGATAAAAACTCTTTTCCTTCTTCCACTCCCAAGTAACTGTTATCGTATATTGCCAGAATAGATTTAGCCCTCACCTGCAAGGCTGTAGCTAAAGACAAGGTTTCCTTCATATAAGAAAGCATATAATACCCGGTCATCTTGCTGTTTCTTTACTGACACTCTTAGTCAGCTCCTGATTTCGGATGGAGAAGAAAATCAGCGGAATGTCCGGGAAAAGACTGTCCTTGTATTGCTTTTCACCAAGCTTAAGCTTCTATCATCTCCCTAGAGAACTCCATCATATTTAATTCCCTTTTTTTGCAGATAGGTATTTATATCGGCATAAAAATCCGTAGCATCTCTCTCATCATCCGATTGAATAAGTCGCACATGAAAGCTGTTTAAATGAGCCTCCGTTTCATCCAGAACAGCTCTCACGCCCCTCAATCTGTCTCTGAAAAATCTCTTCCGATGCGGCATCGGAGCTTATGAAAAGAGGATATTTTGGGAAGAAATCCGCTCTTTGCCCTTGCTCTTCTTCCGTTTCCTTCGAATCTTTCCTGTATCTGCCCAGTCTTTAGGCATGGTATGGAAGTAAATTTTCCAAGATTTTAAAAACGAAAACAACAAAAATAAGCAGAAATACCATTCCTGCCGAAAAGTAGACTTAGCCTAATAGACGATTTCCGTCCCTACTTTTTCATAATCTGTCCTCGTGTTTACCCTTCTCTCCTTAAAGTAGTATGAATACAAGGCAAATTCTATTCGAGTCCGTCCCCTGCTGCATCTTTTTTCTGTCTTTTTCCGGAAAGCAAACTCCATGAATCCTTTTCCATTTGCTCCGTGATACTCGCTTTTTCCGTCGATGTGTTCTCCTTCTAACACGAAAAAGAGGTATACTCCCTTGTATATACCTCTTTTAGTGTACACTATTTTGCTAAATATGCAAGATTTAATTCCACCCCTTCGGGAGCTCCAAAATGGCGCCTCTATTTCCACTGGTAACCAGTGCCTGATAGCGAAGAAGATAGCCTTCCGTCACCTTCGGTTCTCTGGGTTTCCAAAGTTTTCTTCTTCTTTCCAACTCCTTCTCCGAAACTTTCATATCGAGCTTATTTTTTCGGAATATCAATGGAAATAATATCGCCCTCTTCTACTAAAGCAATCGGTCCGCCAACAGCCGCTTCCGGGGAAACATGACCAATAGAAGCTCCGCGGGATGCACCGGAGAATCGACCATCGGTAATGAGTGCAACGGTACTGCCGAGTCCCATTCCCATGATGGCGGAGGTGGGGTTTAACATCTCGCGCATTCCCTGGGCCGCCCTTCGGTCCTTCATAACGAATCACGACCACATCTCCGGAGTGAATTTTTCCCGCCTTTTAATGGCAACAATCGCATCATCCTCACAGTCAAACACTCTCGCCGGACCTCGTGAACCATCATTTCCGGCGCAACAGCGGAACGCTTTACCACACCGGTATCCGGGGCGAGGTTTCCCTTTAAAAACGGCAATGCCGCCATTTGGCATAAAAGGATTTTTCGATAGGGGCGAATAATTTCTTCATCCAGATTCTTTGCCTTTCGATATTTTCTCCTGTTGTTGCCCCCGTAACTGTAATACCGTCCAGATGAAGAAGATTTTTTCTTCGACAGCTCCTTCATGACTGCAGAGATACCGCCGGCTTCATTTAAGTCCTCCATATAGGCGGACCGGCAGGTGCTAAATGGCAGAGATTCGGTGTCGTATCGGAAATTTGGTTGGCATATTCCATATCCAGGTTAATGCCGCATTCATGGGCTATTGCCGGAAGATGCAGCATTGTATTCGTAGAGCAACCGAGAGCCATATCTACACGCAGAGCATTTTCAAAACTGTTTTTTCGTCATGATGTCTCGTGGACGGATATTTTCCTTCAACAAATGCATAATCGCATATCCGGCCTGCTTTGCGAGCCGAATACGAGCCGAATACACCGCCGGAATCGTTCCGTTTCCGGGAAGTGCCATACCGATGACTTCACTTAAGCAGTTCATGGAGTTTGCAGTGTACATCCCCGAGCAGGAACCACAGGTAGGACAGACATTTTCCTCGTAGAGCTTGAGCTCTTCCATGCCTATTTTTCCGGCCTCATATTCTCCCACCGCTTCAAACATAGCGGATAAAGAACGCTTCTTTCCATGTACCTTTCCGGCAAGCATGGGTCCTGCGGAAACAAAGACGGTCGGTACATTAACACGAGCTGCCGCCATAAGGAGTCCCGGTACATTCTTGTCACAGTTCGGAATCATGACCAATGCATCAAACTGATGCGCCTTTGCCATACACTCCGTGGAATCCGCAATCAGATCTCTTGTCACAAGAGAGTACTTCATGCCCACATGGCCCATGGCAATGCCGTCACAGACCGCAATTGCCGGAAATTCCACCGGAAGACCGCCCGCTTCGGCAATCCCCATTTTCACCGCCTCACAAATCTTGTCCAGATTGATATGTCCCGGAACGATTTCATTGTAGGAGCATACCACACCGATCATCGGCTTCTTCATTTCTTCCTTGGTATAGCCCAAGGCGTTAAATAAACTTCTATGTGGCGCCTGTTGCACGCCCTCTCTTACATGATCACTATTCATTCAAATCCTCCTGAAATACGCTAAAGAAATAACACAACTTATCCATAATACTACAACAAAACTCAATGTAGAAAAGTAAAATATATTTAAACAAGATATCTCAGCTCGCCTCCGCCACTGTTATGAACGAGATATCACACTGTGAGTACATGGGCATTCTTCTGCTCAAATCTTTCCGCCGTGCTTTGGAGCTATAGTTAAAAATATTGGCAAGAATTGCTCCCGAAATGTTATGCCATACGGAGAAGACCGCTCCCGGAACCGTCGCGAGAGGGTACTGAGCAAAGTGAGTTGCCGCAAGGCTCGTCGTAAGCCCCGGAGTTCTGCATACCCACTTCAATGGAAATGGCACGGCACTTCGTGGTATCCAGCTTTCAAGCCCTTGCCGCAAGGTAACCGGTGAGGTAACCCAGTACATTGTGGCAGATAACCACACAAACAATCAAAAAGACCGTTCTGCATGATTCGGGCAGAATTCACGGAAACTACCGCTGCAATAATGAGAACAATCGCGGTTGTGGAAATTAAGGGAAGCGCTTTTACCGCTTTCTCCGTTACTTTGCTAAAGAAACGGTTTACCACAATTCCGAGAATAATCGGCACAAGAACCACCTTAATAACGGAAATAAAACATCCCGACTACCTGTACATCTACCGTCTTTCCGGCATAGAGCAGCGTAAGAAGCGGTGTCATAAAAGGTGCCAGAATGGTGGACACGGAAGTCATGCAAACCGAAAGGGCAACATCTCCCTTGGAAAGATAGGTCATAACATTTGATGACGTTCCCCCCGGACAGGTTCCCACGAGAATAACGCCAATCGCAAGTTCCGGTGAAAGACGAAATACCTTGGTAAGAAGAAAAGCCAATAATGGCATCAGGGTAAACTGTGCCACTGCCCCGATAATGACATCTCTCGGTCTCTTAAAGACATCCGTAAAATCCGACGGTTTCAGAGTAAGCCCCATTCCAAACATGACGATTCCGAGTAAGGTATTAATCCATGCTGTCTTAATAAAAGATACACTAGACGGAAAAAGAGAGAAATGGCAGCCACGAGAATCACAATCAGTGCCATCCACTTACTCACAAAATCACTCAACTTTTCTAATACTCTCATACAATCCTCCTCTCGGACAAGCCCCCTCTTTTGCATTGTCCTATTCCAAATAGCTCTTTCCCCTTATTCCCGACATGGACGGGATATAAAGAAAATAAAAAGACTTCTCTTTATACATGCGTAAAAGCATAAAGAAAAAATCTCTTTTTATAATGTTTCGCTATTTTATCGCGGCTTTCTCACTTTCACAAGAAAATGCCGCAATTTTACTATACAGATTCGGAATAGGAGCTATATAGCAGATTCCTTCTCCCTTGCTAAAAACAATCTTTTAGGAAAAATCGTCTGTAAGCTCCAAAGTATGTTCTTTCTGCATCTTCGCGCAGACCTTTAAGAATACATCCAAGGGAACATTGTTAACCTGCTTATTGGAGCCTCTCATATTGATGGAAACGGTATTTTCCGCCATTTCCTTATCTCCCAGAACAAGAATATACGGATCCTTATAGTTCTTGTAGGTCTTGATTTTCTCCTTCATATTCTTGTCGGTGTAGTCCACCTCGCAACGAATTCCCATCTCGGACAGCGCATCGTAAACTTTCTTTGCATACGCGTTGTGCTCCTCCCGGATCGGTACGATTCCCACCTGCTCCGGAGAAAGCCAGAAGGGGAAACTTCCCTTAAAGTTCTCTATTATAATCCTGATGAATCTTTCCAGGAGCCATAAATTGCACGGTGCAGTACAACCGGCATCTCCTGCTCGCCCTCCGCATTCTGGAAGGAACAACCGAAGTTGTGCGGAAGCTGGAAGTCAAGCTGTACTGTTCCGCACTGCCACTCTCTTCCAAGAGCATCCTTTAATCTGGAGGTCAATCTTTCGGACCATAGAAGGCACCGTCATCCCTCATTAATCTCAAAAGCCGCCTTCCCTGTATTTATCGGTCAGAATCTTCTTTAAAGCAGCCTCTGCCCTGTCCCAAACCTCGATATCTCCCATAAAGTCTTCCGGTCTTGTGGAAAGCTCTGCACGGTAGCTTACGCCGAAGGTATTGTATATTTCATCCGCAATGGAGATAATATCGGCAATTTCCGCCTCAATCTGGGACTCCATAACGAAAAGTATGGTCGTCATCCTGCCGAAACTCCTGCACGCGGAAAAAGCCCGTTCATCTGACCGGATTTCTCCTTTTCTGTGCAGAACATCGTACTCGGAATAACGAATCGGTAACTCCTTATAAGAACGATTTCTTCTCTTGTAGGTCAGCATGGCATTCGGACAGTTCATCGGCTTTGCTGCCATGGTATCGAGATTTTTCACGATTGTAAATCACGGAACCGGCCTGAATCTTCACCGTCTTCTCCGGAAGACTCGTGTCATTCGGATTCTCCATCACACCGGAAAGGTCTGCATCGGCCTTCAACCAACCGGAAACTCCTGGGCACCATAAACATGTTGTTGATGTAATGAGCCCAGTGACCCGGAAATCAACCAAAGCTTCTTATTGTTAATAAGCGGTGCGGAAATCTCCGTATAACCGTGTCTTCTTGTACCTCTCTGGAATACTGAAGCAGTGCCTGATACATCTTCCATCCTCTCGGAAGCCAGTAAGGCATACCCGGTGCAGTCTCGTCGAACATAAAGAGGTCCAGTTCTTTTCCGAGCTTCTTATGATCTCTTTCCTGCGCTTCCTGTAACCACTTCAAGTGTTCCTTCAAAGCATTCTTATCCGGATAAACAAAGAGGTAAACTCTCTGCAACTGATCTCTATGCTCATCCCTCTCCAGTATGCTCCGGAAACGGACTTTTACCTGAAAAGCCACATTCATCAGTTCCTGAGAATTCTCTACATGGGGTCCCCGGCAAAGATCCACAAAGTCATCTCCGGTATGATACACGGAAATCACCTCTCCATCCGGAAGGTCCTCGATTAATTCCTTCTTGAACTTCTGCTTTGCAAAAAGCTTCAAAGCATCTTCTCTGGAGAGTTCTTCCCTTGTCCAAGGCTCTCTTCTCTTAATGATTTCCCGCATCTTATTTTCAATTGTCGGAAAAATCTTCCTCTGTTAAACTCTTTCGGAATCCAGAAAATCATAGTATGCACCGTCCTCAATCTGCGGTCCGATGGCATACTGCACGTCCTCACCGTAGCTCAATCATTGCCTTTTGCTAAAACATGGGCAATGGAATGTCTGTATCTCTAAAAATTCTTCTCTTTCCATAATTTAACCTCATTTTGCTTACTTTTGCATCGCCTAGTTCTACACTTACGCAACCCTTTTGCTTTCTTTTCCATGTCTTTCTCAATCTGGCTACGGCCTCTTTTCATTCTGCTTCAAGACTTCTTCCTTTCCGAGCACGGAGAGAATCTCGGTCGCTCCTGCCGGCGTCATCTGTTTTTCCGGAAAGGGCAATGCGAATCGGCCACATGGTGAATCCTGTCTTATAGCCTTTTTCCGCACTGAATCCTGCAAAAGAGCATAAAGCCGGTCATTACTGTAGTCCGTTTCCTGCTCCAAAAAGCGGAAGTACTTCTTTCAAAGCGTAAAGAATTCTCCTCAGTTGTCTTGGCTTTCTTTGTTTCTGATAAAGTTAGAAAGAGTAGTCAGGCACTGCCTTAAAGAAGTCTACATGCTCACGGAATGTCCGGAAAAATCTCGATACGGCTCTTTCACCATCTCGGCCACTGTCTTCGCATCCACCTTTTTCCCCGGCAGCCTCCTTAATAAAGGTAGCGCTCTCTCATAGAACTTATCGAAAGTCCATGCTTCAATATACTCTCCGTTCATCCAACGAAGCTTTCCCATATCAAAGACAGGCGGACTCTTCGAAATTCTGTGATAATCAAACTCCCGAACGAGATCCTGTAAAGAAAGAATCCTTCATTTCCTTCCGGACTCCAGCCAGAAGCGCAACAAAGTTCACTACCGCCTCCGCTACAAAGCCCTGATCAATCAAAGTCTTCAAAGGAGGAATGCCCGAACGCTTGAGAGCTTTCTTATGATTCTCATCCGTGATTAACGGACAATGCACGAGTTTCGGTGATTCCCAGCCGAAGGCATCATAAAGTCTCTGGTACTTCGGGCTGGAAGAAAGATACTCATTTCCTCGCACCACATGGGTAATCCCCATTAAATGGTCGTCCACAACATTCGCAAAGTTATAGGTCGGAAAGCCGTCGGACTTAATGAGCACCATATCGTCAAGCTCCGTGTTTTCCACGGTAACATCGCCATAAAGCTCATCATGGAAAGTCGTTGTGCCCTCTGTCGGGTTATTCTGCCGGATAACATAGGGAAGACCGGAAGCCAGTCTTTCCTCTACCTCTTCTTTAGAAAGAGCAAGAGCAATGCTTGTCATAGTGCATGAGGATTTCCCCGTTTACCTCCGTCTTTAAAGACTCAAGTCTCTCCTTATCACAGAAGCAGTATAAGCTCTCCCTTTTCCACAAGCTCCTTGGCGTACTGCATATAAATGCCGGTCTTCACCCGCTCGGACTGCACATAGGGGCCGCAGGAGCCTGGGTTATCCGGACCTTCATCCCAAAAAAGCCCCGTCTGCTCGAGGGTTCTCCGGATAATGTCCACAGCCCCCTCCACTTCTCTTTCCTGGTCTGTATCTTCTATGCGAAGAAGAATCTCCTCCCTCATGCTTCGCAATCAGACAGGCGTACATCCTGTACGAAGATTCTCACTGCATCCTTCCTGGGAAGGCGCATATCTGGTCCTGATTTTCATAAAGCCCCTAACTTATATTACTCTGCTAAATCCTGCGGTCTCATGGAAAGGTTGATTCTTCCCATCTTATCCACCTCAATCACCTTGACGCGTACCTTATCTCCGATATGCACAACATCCTCCACCTCATTCACTCTCTTATCGGAGAGCTTGGAAATGTGTACCATACCGTCCTTAGTCGGACTGAGCTGAACGAAAGCACCGAAAGTTCATCATGCGTACTACGGTTCCCCTCTAAAATCTGACCCGGTTCAATATCATTTACGATGGAAAGGATAATTTCCTTTGCTCTCTAATGCAGCAGGTCAATTCCGGAAATGGATACCATGCCGTTGTCATCAATATCAATCTTTGCACCGGTCTCCTCGATAATGGCGGTAATCGTCTTACCCTGCTTACCGATAACATCTCGATCTTGTCGGTCTCAATCTGTGAGGTAATAATCTTCGTGCATAGAGAAAGCTCTTTTCTCGGCTCGGCAATCGCATCCTTCATAACACCCGTCCATGATAAAGAGTCTTGCCTCTCTGGCTCTCTTAATCGCCTCTTCCACGATAGGACGGGTTAAACCGTGAATCTTGATATCCATCTGAATTGCGGTAATCCCGTCTCTTGTTCCCGTTACCTTAAAGTCCATATCACCAAAGAAGTCTTCGAGACCCTGAATATCGGTGAGTACCAGATAGTCGTCGTCCGTCTCTCCGGTAACCAGACCGCAGGAGATGCCCGCAACCGGCTTTCTAATCGGAACACCGGCAGCCATTAAGGACATACAGGATGCACAGGTGGACGCCATGGAGGTGGAACTGTTGGACTCCATCGTCTCGGAAACGGAACGAATGGCGTAGGGGAACTCCTCTACAGAAGGAAGCACCGGAATCAAGGCTCTCTCTGCGAGAGCACCATGTCCGATTTCTCTTCTTCCCGGCCCTCTGGAAGCCTTTGCCTCATCTACGGAATATCCCGGGAAGTTGTACTGGTGAAGATAGCGCTTCTCCGTCTCAAATTCATCCATCCCCTCTACCTTCTGTACCTCGGAAAGCGGAGCAAGGGTGGTCACATTTAAAATCTGCGTTTGTCCTCTCTTAAACATGGCGGAACCATGAACTCTGGGAAGCAAATCCACCTCCGCCTCCAAAGGACGAATCTCGTCAATTGCTCTTCCGTCCGGTCTCTTATGATCCTTCAAGATCATTTTCCGAACCGTCTTCTTCTCGTACTGGTAAATGGCATCCGGAAGAATCGTAAGCGCTTCCTCGTCATCCTGGAAAGCCTCTACCAAGCGCTCACCGAGAGCGGAGATGTTGGCATCTCTTTCCTGCTTCTCATCGGTAAATACCGCCTTTTCCATCTCTTCCGGACTGACCACGGTTTTCATTTTCTCGAAAACAGCCTCAGGAATGGCGGAAGACTCGTAGTTGTGCTTCTCTTTTTCCGCACTCTGCGATGATGCTCTCGAAAAGCCGATAATCTGCTGATTCGTCTCATGAGCAAGATAAATGGCCTCAATCATCTTTTCTTCCGGAAGCTCATTGGCTACCGGCTTCAATCATGATGACCTTTTCTCTTTGTCGAAGCAACCGTGAGGAGCAGGTCGGAAACCGCCTTTCTCCATTTCCCCGGGTTGAGATAAACTCACCGGCAATCATGCCCACCTGAGTTGTTGCACAGGGGCCGTCGAGGCACATCGAAATGGCCGTTGCAAGAGCAGATCCAAGCATCGCAAGAAGTTCCGGAGAAGCTATCCTGGTCCACTGGATAAAAACAGTGTTGTTTAAAAGAACATCATTTCTATAGTCCTTCGGGAACAGCGGACGCATCGGGACGGTCTATGACTCTTGCCGTAAGAATGGCGTTGTCGCTTGCTCTTCCCTCTCTTCTTAAAGCTGCCTGAGAACTTTCCGACAGCATACATCTTCTCTTCATACTCTACGGAAAGAGGGAAGAAAATCGATGCCGTCTCTGGGTTTCTCCGATGCGGTACAGGTGAAAGCACGGTGGCATCTCCATAGTGATCATAACTCGCTCCATTACTTTGTGCACAGACCCTGTCCACATCTACCGTGAGCATTCTGCCTGCCAGTTCCATTGAATAACTTTTTGTACATAAAGCCTCCTTTTTCTTTCTTTTCCTTGGAAGCCCCTAAAAGCACTGGAAAAAGCTACGAAACTCGTCTATTTTTCAGTGATCTCAGTTGCCTTCCAAAGGAAAAATTTTGATGAAAATAACTGATAAATCATTATACTAAAAGGGAAGAAGTCACGCAAGGGTAGGATTTAAATATAGCAAAGTATTCCAAACTGTATTCCGCGTCCTTTCCGATGCGTTTTTCCTCCTTCCTTAGGGAAAAGCAAAACAGGGCAGAAGGATAACCCTCTGCCCCTGAAAGTTTTACTTTCTGATACCCAGCTTCTCGATCAAAGCTCTGTATCCGTTTAAGTCTGTCTTCTTTAAGTAGTCAAGAAGTCCTCTTCTGTGACCAACCATCATCAAAAGTCCGCGTCTGCTGTGATGATCCTTCGGATTACTCTTTAAATGCTCGGTAAGCTCTACAATTCTCTCTGTAGAAGCGCAACCTGAACTTCCGGTGAACCGGTATCTCCGGGCTTTCTTACGTTTCAGCAACCAACTCTGCTTTCTTCTCTTTTGTAATCATTTTTTCTCCTTCTTTGCGCTCTACGCAACTCTCACGAAAAACGGAACAAGCGTCGGAGTGCGCTTTGCTACGTCTTCGCGTCATAAAAGTTTCCATGATTTCCATTTAGTAGGAAAATCTCCTAGTGAAATAGCTAAAAGATTCGCCTTCTCACGAGAGTATGATACTGTATATCCCTTCCGCTGTCAAGGTTTTCCGGGAGTCAAGTCAAGTCCTGAGTCACAGTTCAAGTCCCATCTTTTTCGGAATTTCTCTACGGTAAGCAAATCCTCCTTTAGCTGTGCTTTCAAAGCATCCAGATTTCGAAAATGCTTTTGCTCCGAATTTCTGCGAACAAGCTGATTCGAATCTTTTCACCGTAAATCTCTTATCAAAGTCCAGAGAAGGTGGCTTTGATCGTCGAGTGGATTCTTCCGCGAAATACTGGGGATTTCTTCCGATGTTCGTCATCGCATCATATTCTTCTCCCCGACCATGACTCTCGTATAATACACGCCTTCCTTTCGGGATGAGCTTCCTTCTTTCGAGAAAATGTTCGCCGTCGGAAAAGGACAGGCTTCTTCCGATAGCCTCCCGTGGACTACAGTCCCATTTGATGCTGTAGGGGTCGTCCGAGAAGAGCTGCCGCTTCTTCCACCCTTCCCTCTTCCAGGGCCTTTTCGGATATAAGAGCTCGAAATTTCCACTTCCTCTCCGGCAGAGTTCTTTGGTCAACACTTTATCCACCACCGTCAGCCTAAAAGTCGTATTTTTCCTGCAGATTTTTTCAGAAAACTCTACATTCCTGCTCCCTGATAGCCGAAGCTGCAGTCCGTTCCCACCACAAGATGCTTCACCTTAAGGCTTCGATAAGAATGATTCTCACAAAGTCCTCCGGACTCATGCCGCTGCTTCCATCGTTAAGGGATAGAGATAAACTTCCTGAAAAGCGGCATTTTTCAAGCGGGTAAAATGCTCATCCTCTGTGGAAAGCATCTCTTTTCTTCCCCGTAAAAGAAGCCTTTTTTTCCATCGTAAAGGAGAGAACTGCAGCTTTTAAGCCTTCTTCCTCTCCAATGCAGAAAACGGAAGAAAAGATTTTTGATGTCCCAGATGCACACCGTCAAATTCTCCAAAGGTCGAGACTGTCGGATCCTTGCTGTAAAAAGCCGGCTTTAAAAAGGAAGAAAGCTGCTCTTCCTTCTGTATATATCTCTCCATTTCTCAGAGAGTGTCTACTGTCTTTTACATGAAATTCTCTGACCTTCCTGCTAAGCGCCGACATACAAGCCTTCGTGCCCGAGCTTTTCTCCTATTTCCGTACAAAAGTGTACGAATATAAGTGCCTTTCGAGCATTTTACACGAAAGAGATTCTTTGATGCTTTCCCCTGGCAGGAAAAGTCCTTCGAAAGGTTCCGGTTCTGTATGGGAAAGGAGCTCTATGGAGAAAATTTCAATCGGAGAAGGCGTTTCTCTATCACGATTCCTTCTCTGCCATACTGTAGAGCCGCTTTCCCTCCACCTTCTGGCGCTGTACATGGGAGGAATCTGCCCTCTTTTCCCAAGAAGAGAATGGAAAGGCGGATAGAACTTCTTCTTTGTAACACAGTTTTCCTCTTCCGATAAGCGCTTTCCCGTACTGTCCTCCGTATCCGTCTCTACACTGAGGAGGAGCTCAGCCCTGATAAACCTTCACTTACTCATAAGGCTGTCTACCAGCTTGGTCGCCTTTCCCACACAAACAAGAAGCACCCCTTCAGCCATAGGGATCCAGGTGCTGGCATGTCCCATTTTCTTTTCACGGAGAATTTTTTTAAAGCTCGAGCACATCAAAGCTCGTCATCCCCGCTTCTTTTATTGACATTGATGATTCCATCCATAATCTGTACTTACTATACCCTTATCTTCTCCTGTGAAAAAAATAGCCCATTGATTCTTACTTATAAATCAGATTCCTTATCTATTACTGCTTATTGCTCGGAAAGTCCGACGCATCCATCTGCTTTCTGAGTTCCGCTATAATCTTTTCCAAAAATCGAGGCTACATCACCTTTCAAGCTGCAACCTGCCGCCATCTTATGCCCGCCTCCGGAAAAATGGGCTGCCACAGCGGGAAACATCCAGCGCCGTATTGTTCGAGCGAAGGCTCACCTTATAGGTATTATTCCCCACCTCATAGAGGAAAATCACGCCGTCCACCTCTTTGTCTCCCGAAGGACGCTGACAATGCCGTCCACATCTTTCTGATCCACGGAAAAACTTTCCATGTCTTTCATGCTGAGAGAAGAGGCGAAAAATCCGATCCTCCATATAGAGTCTTCCGTCCAAAAGCACTTTTCCCGTAACACGCTGCTGGTTGACCGTCTTCATAAAGAAACCGTCATCAATAATCGAGGAAAAAGGCGATCCCCTTATCCATGCATTTTCCTGCAATCTCCATCGTATGGGAACTTGTAGATGTATACTTAAAGACACCGGTGTCATGAATAATTCCGGTATAGATACAGGTCGCCACTTCTTTTGTAAAATACCGTTCATCCATCAAATCAAAGCTGATTTCACAAGTGCTGGAGGCGTCAGGCAGGATGGTATGATGCGGAAACTCTTCCCCACTACTCGTAATATGATGATCCACAACATAACGTTCTTTCGCATTTTTCGCGAGTCGCCCGTATTCTCCCAATCTGTCATATCCTCCGCAATCACAGATTAAAGCCAGATCAAATTCATCCTTCGGGATGTCGTGCCGAATCTCCGAAAATCCCGGAAGATAAGAAAACTTGGAGTTGGCCTCCATCAAAAACCGTCACTGCTTTTTTTCCGGAAAACGAGTCTTAAGATAATTCTTCCACCCCAAGGTAGACCCCAGGCAATCTCCATCCGGGCGAGTATGCCCTAAAATACAGATTGTTTTTGCCTTTTCAAAAAGGCTATCTAAAGCTTCTCTCATTTTTCCCTCTCTATTCATCCTCTTCTTTATAACGATTCTCTTGATTAACAGCCTCCCCGACAGGACGTGCTCATCTTCCAGTTTCACCTTATTTATCAAGGCATCCATACGGGAACCGTACTCTACAGAATGATCCGGAACAAATTGTAATTCGGGAGTATGGCGAAGATTTAAGCTTTGTGCCAACTCTCTTCTTAAAAACCGGCAGCAGCCTTCAAGCCTTCAATGGTCTTTTCCCAGACTCTTCACTTCCAAGACAGGAAACATAGACCTTGCAATACTGTAAATCAGGTGTTAAATCCACCCCTGTCACATCACAAAAAGGAGATACACGACTGTCCTTTACTTCGTTCCGAATCAGAACGGACAGATTTCTCCGCACATCTTCATTTCTTCTTTGATTCTTAAAACTTTGCCTTTTCAAGCTTCACCTCTTCCTTATTCACATCAGAACGAACGAGATAACGCGCTTGCAAGTGATTTCGTTCTTGACAAGATGCCTCCGTATTCTCCTCAGCCGCTTGTTGAGAACGAAAAAGCTGTGAAAGAGTAAAGATATCCTTCTTTCACAGCCTTCTTTTATCTCTTTACTTCTTCCATGATATAAACTTCTAACTGATCTCCTCTTGGATGTCGGTATAGCTTCCAGAACAATACCGCATTCCTGCTTGGTTCCAACTTCCTTTACATCATCCTTAAAGTGTCTTACGGAAGCAATATTTCCGTCAAAGAGCTGCTCGCCGTCTCTTGTAAGACGCGCCTTTGCTCCTCTTTGTACCTTTCACCGTCCGTAACAAAGGATCCGGCAATCACTCCCTACTCCGGAGGACTTAAAGATCATCCGTACTTCAGCGTGACCGATGACCTTCTCCTCAAAGACAGGAGCAAGCATGCCCTTCATCGCCAGTTCAATATCTTCAATTGCCTTATAAATAATGTTGTAGAGACGCACGTCTACATTTTTCTTTCGGCAATATCCTTCGCTGTAGCATCGGGCTTCACATCAAATCCGATAACAATCGCATTGGATGCAATGGCAAGATTAATATCGGACTCATTGATGGCACCTACGCCGGAATGAATCACCTTTAACCTGTACTTCCTCATTCTGAATCTTCTGCAAGGAATCGCGAACCGCCTCAACGGAACCTTGTACATCAGCCTTAGCACTATCGGAAGATCCTTCAGCTCACCTGCCTTAATCTGGTCAAAGAGTGCATCCAAGCTGACTTTCTTTCTGGACTCTTCCACCATTCTCTGCTTTCCCTTCGGAAACAAAGGTATCCGCATAGGCTTTCGCCTCTTTTTCATTATCCTTCACTGGAAGATTTCTCCGGCATCTGGCACGGAATTCAGTCCCAAAATCTCAACCGGCATGGATGGCGTTGCCTTCTTGATTCGTCTTCCCTTGTCGTCAATCATGGCACGAACCTTACCGAAGGCGGATCCTACAGCCACAACATCCCCGACATGAAGTGTACCCTTCTGTACCAAAAGACGAGCAACGGAACCTCTACCCTTGTCGAGCTCCGCCTCAATCACTACGCCATAGGCTTTACGGTTCGGATTGGCCTTGAGTTCCAAAAACATCCGCCTGCAAGGCGATATTTTTCCAAAAGATTTTTCCAAAACCTTCTCCGGTTTTCGCGGATACGGGGCAACAGATGGTACTTCCGCCATAATCTTCCGCAACCAAATCATAAGCCATGAGCTCCTGCTTTACCTTCTCTACATTTGCCGTAGGTTTATCAATCTTATTGATGGCCACAATAATCTCGGTGTTGGCAGCCTTGGCATGGTTAATTGCCTCTATCGTCTGCGGCTTAATTCCGTCATCGGCAGCCACAACCAGTACGGCAATATCCGTCGACTGTGCTCCACGCATACGCATAGCGGTAAATGCCTCATGTCCGGGGTATCCAAGAACGTAACGACTCTCGACTCACCGTTCACCTTAACGGAAACCTGATAAGCACCGATAGACTGTGTAATGCCGCCATGCTCCCTGCTGGTCACATTGGTGTTTCGAATCGCATCCAGAATGGACGTCTTACGTGATCGACGTGTCCCATAACAACAACGACAGGGGACGGGGCTCCAAATCCTCTCCTCATCGACCTCGGAATCCTGCACCAGCTCCGCAATCACATCAACCTCTTCTTCCATTTCGCAAAAGGATGTCGTATTCTACTGCAATATTCTCCGCTTCTTCATAGGAAAGTTCGGTGTTCAATGTGACAATCTGTCCTTTAAGAAGAGCTTCTTGATGATATCGGCAGACTTCTGCTTCATCTTTTCCGCCAACTCTTTAATGGTAATCACTTCAGGAAGAGTGATAGACTTGATGGTTTCTTCTACCGTTTTTACTACTTCCGGCTTAATAAACGCACCTTTTCCGGTCTTCTTTACCTTTAACCTGATCATCTCTTTCATAAGACTGCGTTGCTTCGTACTTATTCTGCTTTCTTTGTGCTCTGTTCTTCTGAGAAATCGTTGCTCTTCTCATTTCAAAGCTCTTGTTCCCGTAGGTCTTCTTTGCAGGCTTTACCGCATCGTGCTTCACACGGCTCTGCTTCTCCACAATTTCCGGTGCAAAGGACTGTGCTGCGGGCTTCTTTGCCGCCTGAGCCTTGCCTCTTCCTCCGTCAAAAGACCTTCTGTCTCCGTCCTTGAAAAATCCTTGTCCTTCGAGAAATCTTTTGCAAAAGCCGGTTCTGTCTGTCTTTGGAAAAGCGGAGCTTCTGCGCTCTGCTCTTTCCTTGTCAAAACTCTTTTCTCCGCCATCCTTGGAAACGGCATGGGCAACAATACCGGAGAGTTTATTGACCTTGGGTTTCATCGGCTTTTTCTACAGTCTCCGCCTTTTCTTCTCTACGGCCTTCTTTGCCTTCTTCCGCTTCTCTTTGCTGCTTCTTCTTTTCCTTTTGCTCCGAAGGAGTCTCCTCTTCGAGCTCTCTCCTCTTCCGCCTTCTTTTTCTGGATTGCATTTAAGGTCTTGAGCGGAGTAACTCTTGCCGTTCCCTGGAGGAAGCGGTCTCTCCGTTGGGAGACTTCTTCTCATCCCTCTTCTTTTCCTGTTCCTTGGCTTTCTTTGCCTTATCAGAAAATTTCCCGCTCAGAGGGTGATTTTTATGATTGACAGAATTTTTGAGAATGAAAAACTGTCAATTTTTTCTTCTTGACTGTTCCTTCCTCTTTTATTCTCGTACTTCCTTTGCTTTTATTCTCCTCAACATCCGTATTCCTCCATTCATAAAACCGATTATTCTCTCTCCGAAGCCTTCATCCTCTATTGATAGAGAAGAACGCATTTCACTGATGATTTTTCCAGCCCTTCCTTGGTTCCAACCCGAAAAATGGAATCTGTAATGAAAAACAACTGTTTTTCAAACTTTTTATCGTATTCTCCGAGCATCCCTGCAACCAGTACAACGGGCTTTCCTTGCTTAGATGGGATTTTTCACAGAAAACTCTCCGCCTTAATCTTTCCTGCCTTCATGGCCAGACCGATTAATCCGTACATTCTATTTTGCAATTTCTTTAATTTCTCTCAGCTTCTTTGCTGTCTTCCGAATATTCTCCTTAGCTCTGAAAAAGCTTTGTTTTCCGCTTTTTCCAAGCAGGGAAAGCATGGGACAAAGATAAGCTCCCCGGCCGTTCTTTCTACCGCTGATCATCACGGAATATGTTCCGCCTTCTTCCCTGCACTGATACGGAGAAGTTCTTTTTGACTCACTGCAGTCGATGCAAGAACGTAAAAGGTTCTACTTTCATTTTTCCTCCCGGTCATCGTCTTACGAATTTACTCTAACTCTTCATCCTCATAGGATCCTTGCTCATAGTCTCTGTATCGAATCACTTTCTCCGTGATAATCGATTCATTTCATCAAAGATTCCTGCTCCTGAGCCTGAGACTCGGACTTGATATCAATCTTATAGTTAGTAGCTTTTGTGGCAGAGACAGGCATTTTGTCCTTCCCACCGATAGCCAAAGACAATTGATTATCGAACAATCACCAAAAGCACCTTATTACCTGATCCGCAATAACGGCGATCACCTTGCAGGAGACAATGCATTCTCAATGAGGTGAGCAGGGTTCTCATCAGCAATTGATGATATCTATCTTCTCTCCTCTTAACTCCTCTACAATGGTGTTCACTCTGGTTCCGTTTTAATCCTACACATGCACCCTACCGCATCCACATCATCATCATGCGATGAGATCTGCCATCTTCGTCGATCCCGCTTCTGGAAATGGCTTTAATTTCCACGATTCCTTCTTCTAGGTCTCGGAAACCTCGTCAAAGAAAAAGCTTTCTAACAGCTCGGATGTGTTCTGGATAACATCACCTTGGTCCTTCTGGATTATCCTTAACCTCTACCACATAAACCTTTGATTCTCTGATTCGGAAGAGATCTTCTCTCCTTAATCTGTTTCTCCTTCTCCAAGGTAGCCGTCACCTTCCTGAGATTTGCAATCAAGGCTCTTTCCCGTATCCTTCTCCACAACACCCGATACCACTGTTTTTGCCATGGAATAGTACTCTTCTATACAGAATCTTTCTTCTCTTCCTCACGAATCTTCTGTACTATAACTCCCTTTTTTGCATTCTGTGCGCAATACGGCTGAAGGATTTGGAGTCAATCGGAACCTGTACCGTGCTCTCCCGGCTCATACCCCGCATCAATCGCTCTGGCATCCTCTAAACTGATCTGGTGTTGGGATCCCCCAACTTCGACAACCGTCTTATCCGCAAGCAGAGAAAAATTGTGCAGTTTCTGGGATTCATGCTGACTCTGACATTGTCAGCAGAGCCGAGTGATACACGCAGTCTGTAAAGACAGCTCAATTGCTTCCATAATCGCCTGCTTTGAAATTCCCTTTTCCTTTGCAACATATCCAGTGCCAAGCGCAGTTCATCGTATTCATTGCTTTCTACTCCCTTCTTTTTTCCGTCCCGAAAAGAATTCTATCTACTATGCTGTGTTTAAATGTTCTATTCCTCTTCACCGATTTCTTCATCCGCTTCATCGTCGATTTCTTCATCCGTTTCTTCGCCGATTTTCTTCTGCTGTACGGTTCATCGCCCTCAGACAGAGGTTATCCTTAAATCCCAAAGAGCAAACTTCCAGAATATACTCCTCAGCAATAAAGTCCTCTTTATCCAGCCACTTGGACAGCCTCTCTGAAACCATTGCACAGTCGTTCACCGTCATATCTTCCTCATCCTGTCTGTAAATAAAGGCACGAAGATAATGGGTTCCGGCCTCCTCAGTGAAGGTTACGCTATCCAAGAATAGCCCATTCTCGGAAAGAAATCTCTTCTAAATACGATTTTGTTCTCTCTACTTCATGCAATACCCCGTTTCATCCATGCTGATGAGAACCGTCCTTACTATCATGAAAAGGAGCAAGCCTAAAGCTGCCCCCTCCAAATCTGACGAAATACTTTAAGCATTTTAGCATAAGCAAAACAAAATGCAAGTATGCACTCCCTGTATTCTATAGCCTAAAAACGAAAGTAACGCACGCTTTCATGAAACAATACTCGTTATGAACAGATGTCTCGAGGCTTCGCCTTAGCCACTTGAATGAAAAGACTCTTCGATAAGGAAGAGTCTTTATGCGTGCGACAGGATTCGAGACCCCGACCTTCTGGTCCGTAGCCAGACGCTCTATCCAGCTGAGCTCACGCTTGCTTACAGAACAAAGGAAATTGTATCAAAACGACAGGTCGGTGTCAAAGTATTAAATTCTTTCCATACATCAATTAATATTCATGCTTTCCATTTCGGAATTCTTATTCTTCAAACTGATTGTTCCTGCTCCAAAATTCCCGGAATCTCAGCAAGAGATACAATTCTGTAACAGATTCTGCTCTGGAACCAGCAAGTTCCTTTACTCTTCTGGAAATTCTCTGGTAAATAATCGCTGCATCCCTCTCTTGTTCCGATCAGCAAAATCAAGTAGCTGAGAAGAAGAATACTTCGATAAACATCTCTCTTTCTAAGCCTCGGAAAGAGATTGCTCAGAATCTCCGCTCGCATTCAGCTTTTTCCTGGTTCTGAATCGACTTTGCCCTCACCAGATCCACCAGTGTGCAAAGCATCATGAAGATGGAAGAGCCTCTTCTCTCCAGATTTCGTCTTAAAACGTGATAGATGTCAATAAAACTGGTGAACGGACAAAGTGGCCCCATTTTTCTGGCTCCATCTCACTCTTCAGTTTCTCATCCTTACAGACAATATTGGCCTGAATCTGTGAATATCGTCCCGGTTTACCACACGGACATTGTCGGAAAGTCTTTCCTTAGCAGGAGCGAAGCGCTTTCGGAATAGGGTACTTCAATTCATCCTGATAGTAATGCGCACACTTCGTGTAAAAAGCTCGTATGCCGTCTTATAATCCTTCTTTTAAAATCAAGGCATCAATCTCTCAATCTGCCATCCGTTATCCGGATAAATTTTGTTGGCCTTGTCACTAGATTTCAAAAAGGGATTCATAGTCTTCCTGCTCTTTTAGAAAATACTCTCCCGAAAGTCCACCACATCATCGTCACAATCTCTTTAAGCGAACGCTCTCCAAGATAACCCAGTAATCCGTAGCAAACTCAGGAAGGAGCTCGCCCTTATAAAGCGCAAAAGCCTGCTGATAATAGGAAAACTTCTTCTCCGGCTTTTTCTCATTTTTCGCTTTTAAGCAAATATCCTCGAACTCATGCACATCAAAACATAATCATAGTTCGGATCATGTTCGGTGCCACCCCTCTTTTCCCGTCGATGATCTTTTTCCGGGCGCCTACCGCTTTCTTGAGCTGTGTTCTGGCCTGATGAAAGATTGTTCAAGCTGTTATTTTTCATCCAGAAGACCTTGTGCCCCAAAAACACCGTCAATTAAATCTCTCTTGGAAACACCGCCCAAACCTCTTAAAAACAATTTCAGACAACTTCAAAAGTTAGCCTTATTGTTTGTCCTCAAATCCAGCTTTTTCTCTCCGACGCTTAAGGAAAATCCACCCAACATTTGTACATAAATCTTCGTTTCATCTTCTCGTCCTTATTGTACTTTATAAAATTTACGATAATTATATGCTTATTTTAAGAGTGTTTTTTAAGATTGTAAAGTCGAAAAATTAAAAAGTCTTATTTTATAGAATCAATTATGCAAAAGCTCTATATCTTCTTTACTGTGATTTTTGATTCTTCTCTTCGCTTGGAACAAGTTTTACCTTCTCCTCAGAAAAAGCTCGATAACCATGGTCATCAGTGATTTTCTTTTGTAGAGATCCCGCTCAGCCAGAAATTTCTGATAGGCGGAAGAAGTAACGGAAAAAGTAAAAGCCTGAGGCGTTTGAATGGAATAGAGTGAAATTTCGTTCGAGGCTTTCCCCGAACAACCCCATCCTCTACCAGTTTGATGTGTGTCCTTCACGGGCAGACCGGAATGACAGCTTTGCAATCCGGCTTTCCGATACAATCTTTCCAATAAATCCACTGTGAAAAACGGGCGGGCCGCATCATGAATAAAAACCGTATCTTCCGCCCGAGCAGGAACTGCATTCTCCTTTGCTTCTCCCTTTCCATGTATAGAGATTGCCTGATAACCGAATCAAAACGCTCTTCTCCACCTTTATCCTTGAACATTCTACGCCAGCCCTCTGTTTCAATCATTTTTCTACCCTCCTGATCTTCCGCGCCGACAATCAGAAAAGCTCTTTGCACCTTTCCCGCGAGAAACCGCTCTACCGAAGCATAAAAGAGGTTTCCCGTGAAAGAACGAGAACTGCTCCTCCGTGTGCATCCGCTTTCCGGAGCCCGCCATAAGATTACGGCCGTTACGTCTTTCTTTCTTCCATTCTTTCTTCTCCCCGGCCTATTCACAAATACTTGCTTTCCATTCACGCCTGCACCCTCTGCCGACTTAGCCTCCGTGAGGGACAGGAGGGATAGGCATTATCGAATAGTCGGCAAAGTTTTCCGTTCTTCCACTCGTAATGCCTGCTGCCGCAATCATGGCCCGCATTGTCAGTGCAGAGAATAATTTTCGGAGGTAAAAATTCCTTCCTTCTCCGCCTTTTCCTGCATTTTTCTCCCAGGATCCGTTTGCGGAAACACCGCCGGCAATAGCCAGCCGGAAACGCCGAGATCCCTGCAAAAGACGGACGGCCTTTTCCGAGCACCTCTGTCACATTTTTCCTGAAAAGAAGCACAGAGGTCCGCACATGCACTTCCTCGAAGCATCTTCTTCCTGTTCATCTCGTTTAAAACCGCGGATTTGACACCGGAAAAGCTGAAGTCATAGGGAGCGTCTTCCATTTTCGCCGTCGGAAAATGAAAGGCCTCAGGATTCCTTCCTTTTGCATCTTTTCCAGCTTCGGTCCGCCGTATCCGAGCCCCACCGCACGAGCCCACCTTGTCAAAAGGCCTCTCCCGCGGCGTCATCTCTCGTTCTTCCAGATTTTTGATTTTTCCCGTAATCCTCCACGAAGCAAATGACTGTGCCCGCCGCTTGCCACAAGGCATACAAAGGCGGCTTACAATCTGCATGAGAAATATAGTTTGCCGCAATGTGCCTTCTATGTGATGCACGGGAATGAGCGGTTTTTAAGAGCGTAGGATGAGGGCTTTTTGCCTCGGAGCACCGACAAGCAGGGCTCCGACAAAGCGGTCCCACCGTAACGGAAAATTCCCGACAAGTCGGAAAACCCGGATTCCGCCTCTTTCACGGCAAGCCGAATGACCTCGTCTATTTTCTCAGGTGATTTTCTTGACGCATCTCCGGCACCACTCGCCGAATTCACGTGAAGCGCTACCTGAGAAGAGATTACATTTGAAAGTGCTTCTCTTCCGTTTTTCACCACGCTGCCGCAGTCTCGTCACGACTCGTTTCTATTCCAAAGCAGTATGTCCTGCATTTTTCCTCAAAATTAATCTTCAAAAAGGATTTCCCGGCTCAACCGTCCTTTGCAAACTTGACCGGAAAAATATCCTTGAACTTGTCCTTATATTGCTCAGGATAAAAGCTCGGACGGAGAATAGTGGGTAAGCCACATCTCTTTGGCTCCGCCTCTCCCGAGCCTTTGCCGCCTCTTCCATGGTCATGTGCTTATGTTTTTGGCATAGCAGCCTTATCCTCTCTCGCCGTACATCCCTTCGCAGATAAAGTAAGTCCGCCCTCTTAGCCATCTCGGAAATTCTCAGAACAGTCTTGTGTCCGTACTAGTATACTACGAATGCCCCTTCCGTGCCTCTCCCATCACCATATCGGGGGTGAAAATCCTGCCTTCCCATTCCACCGTTTCTCCATGCTGCAGTCTGTTCGCAGCAAAGCGGAATCCCCTGCTCCGCTCTCACGGATTTCCCTTTCTCGAATCGAGAGACAGTAGCCGTAGCAGAATACTGTGCTGTAGCCTTAAAAGCTTCTATGACAAAAACTCTCCGATTGAAGCTTTCACCTCTCCCGCAATTTCCACATACTCTGAGGAAGGAAGCTCCGGCGCAATCATTCTGAGACCGTCCACCTCTCTTTAACCCGCTTAGGACCAATCAGACGAACAGGCTTCGTTCTCTCCGCATTTCCCATGCTGAGAAGCATTCCCGGAAGTCCCGAGATATGAGTCCGCTGATAATGCGTGAAGCAAATCGTATCAATCGGATGAGAGCTCACTCTTTTCGCGCATGGCTATCTGCGTTCCCTCACCGCAATCTATCAAAAAGACTGGGGCCGTTTGATCGCGCCACTAAAGGCTCGTGAGCCACCTCTTCGGAAGCAGCATCATTCCTCCAGTTCCCAGTAAACTTAATTCAACATTTACTCTATAATCCTTTTCCATAAGAAGGCATCCCTACAGGATCGGTGAGTAGTCCTTTCTTCTTCCGAAGTTCTGAAAGCCCATCGCCTCATATAGGCCTCTTCCCGCAAGATTCCCTCTCTCACCTCTAAAAATACCTTTCCTACGCTTCCTTTTTCCAATACGCAGAAATTCTTTCAGAAGCAGGCGCCCATAGCCTTTTCCTCGATGCGCTTCTCTCACTGCTATGCTCTCAGCTCCGCTTCCGTGCGAGCAGACGAAAAATGCCGTAGCTATGATCTCCTCTCTCTCAATAAGAACAATCGCCTTTATCAAATTTTCCGGAAATCGCATAGAGAAAATCTTTCTCGCTGTATGCCATGGGCGAAAATCTCCCGATCCGAAGCAAGATTTCTTCCAAATCCGCCTCTTGCATTTCGAAACAGCATTTTCCCTCCTCTATAAAACCGCTAGACCGGATAGTTTTCGCGCTCAGTCTATCTTCCGTCTTTCCAACCTTCACCCGCACCTCTTCCTCAATAATCGAAAATCTTCAGCTCTCCCGCCTCTTTCTGGCGCTCTGCCTGCGACTTTCGTCATCTCCAGATGGAATTCTTCTCTCGCCCGCATTCCACTTCCTTTCCGCTAAAAGCGTGGGAAGAGGCCCTTTGATAAAGGAAGAACCCTCCGGAAAATCAGTCTTTCCTCCCCAAAACAGCGCAAATCTCTTCTTTATAGCGGAGCACGCCGTCACCAGAAAAATCTGTTTTCCCTCCAAGACTTTTGCAACTCCAGCACCTCGGAAACGGACAAACCTGCTCCTCGAAGAAGCGTTTCTCGAGATAGCTTCCCGTATAGACCTGTCCTCTTCTGGCATCCAGTATCACATGGATTGGAAGCGGAATATAGCTTAAGTTTTCCTTCCAGCATCTCCAGGTGCTGATACCGAGAATCGAAATTCTTCTTATAAAGGCAGTCCCTTTGCCGTGGCTGCGGCAATGCGTAATCCCGTAAAGGATCCGGGGCCCTTCGTGCAGGCAATCAAATCCATTTCCTCGATGAAACCTTCGCCTGCTCTAGAGAAAATACAGGCAGGAGGGTTTCCGGTGCGTGAGTCCGAGCAAACGTAATCTCTCCGGGGCTCCCATCCCGAACAAGTGCTGCGCCGGCCACTTTTCGGAAGCATCTATTCCTAAACTGATCATTTTCTTTCTCCTATACAAATCCTTCTGTAGTCGAAGTCTTTTTCGAGTCCTTTTCTATGCTAATCCACTTGGCATTTTCCGGAATCTCTTCCTCAGTCGGCTACGCCCCTCGATAGAGCAAACGACATCCCCGCTAATCATTTCCGAAAAGCCGATTTCCTGCGGTTCCTCAACATCCTCAATTCGATAAAACATCAAAAGTGGTAAATAGCTTTCTACTTTCCTGATGCTCTTTACAATGGTAAGGTCGGAGAATCCCGACAAATTTCCTCTATCCCAAGTCCCTTCGCAAACCCTTGCCAAAAACCGTCTTACCTGTTCTGGCTCACCTCGAGACAATAGATCTCTCCCTTTTGCTTTTTCTCCAAGCTTCTTTGCAATCTGAAAAGCTCTCTTCTTCCTTCCGCTTTCCCAAATATCCATTATTTCTTCCTCTTTGCTTGTCCAGCAGATTCCTTTTGAGAACTATACTCAAAAACCAAAACTTCAATCCTCTTATTTCTTTCTTTCTATATTCTTTATGTACAAAATGGGGCTGTAAAAATCAAAATAATAAATAGATTTTCTGGCAATATAGGTCTGAATGAGGGTAGTCTGAGCGCCAGTTCAGACCTATGTCTCGAAAACTATTTTTGATTTTTGCAACCCCTATCTCTTATTCCTCCGCCATTTCCTTCCTTTACGAATGAAATGGAAGAGCTCTTCTTCCGTCTCTTCCTCAAAGCCTCTCAGCCTTGCTAAAGAAATCTTCTTCAAATACAATGTCGGATACGATAGCAAACTCATCCTGTCTGCCCTTCAGCACGATTGGCTTAAGCGCTTCTCCCCATCCAGGAAGTAAGACTTAGTTCCTTCTGAATCCCTCGGCTGTTCCCTCAATACAGAAGAAAATACCGGAGGCATTGGGCCATTGGCTCCAATTTCAATCATCTTCTCGACCAGCCGATTCCTGAAAAATGATTCTGATACTTGCCGCCGCAATAATATCGGAAACCACTGCACTGGCTGTTGGGCTTTCCTGCACCTTTGCCGTAAAACGCATGTGCCGACAATTTCCCACAATACGAATGACGATTATGCTCGCATTTACAAAAGTAAAGCGGATCATCCTTTCCCACCATAATGGGCGCAACATGAGCAAAAGTATTTATCCTCCACTGTCTCTACGGAGCCAAAAGACGAATATGGTAATCCATTTGCTTTGCATAGGCCATATCCATATCCGAAATTTCCCCGGATGCCTTCGCGCATGAATATCTTCGTGACGGCACGCATGCCCGGAAGACATGGGAAGAAGAATCGCGGTTTTTCTGGAGGTATCAAAGCCATCCACATCGGCGGACGGGTCTTTCTCCGCATACCCGAGGCGCTGTGCTTCTCTCAGGTATCAGCAAAGGTGGAGCCCTCATCCTTCATTTTGCCAAGATGAGAATTACTGGTTCCGTTTAAAATACCGGTAATCTCGTCACATTTTCCCCTGCGTAATTATGATAAAGGGTACGAATAACTCGGATCCCACGCTACAGAGGCTAAAGTAGAAAGTACAGTTATGCTCCTTTGCCGTGCATAAACTTCGAACCACAGGCGTCCACCACCGCCTTATTGGAACTTACCACATGCTTCCCCTTTTTCCAGACAACTCAGTGATGATATTCGCAAGCAGGATGGATACCGCCTGTGCCTCCACCACAAGCTCTGCTTCGGGATCCTTTTCAATCACGGAAAAGTCCGTCGTGATAAAGCTCATCAGGAACACCAGGAGATATGCTCTCTTCGTGCCAAAATAACTTGCAGTTCAATCTTGTCTCCGCCCTTTTTCTCTACTTGTTCGCGGTTTAATTCCAATACTTCTTTTACTCCGGATCCGACTGTCCCAGATCCATGTGGCTAATCTTCCAGCCTCACCCTTTTCTCTAATCATTTCCGAAACTTTTCTGTCCGGACATCAGGCTGCATCCATTTTAAATAGGCCGTAATAAATCGGTCGATGTCTCCGTCAATACCGCATCGGTATTCCCGTCTCTTCTCCGGTACGGAGATCGCTTCACCATTCTGGGGCTGCAGAAGCAGAACGGATCACAAGGCCCCAGCCGTTATCCTTCACTTCTCCCCGAATCCAGCAAGCTCGCTTCTGTTCTTCCTTCTCCTTTAAATAAAAGCTTTGTTTTCAGCATCTGCATCGCCTTATTTTTGTTTTGAATCTGAGAACGTTCTTCTGACAGAGCTACCACAAAACCGGTTTGGAATATGTATCAAACGCACTGCTGAAGAGGTCTTGTTAATATGCTGTCACACTGCACGGAGGCACGAAAAACCTCCATCTTGATGTCTTCTTCTCTCACTTCAATATCAATATCCGTCTCAATATCCGGCATCACGTCACAGGAAACAAGGAGGTTTGCCTCTTTCCTGCGCATTGAGAGATGCGTACCAGTCGATGAATCCCCGACTCCGATCGAAGATAACCGTAGAGCACCTGTCCACCACTTCCATGGTGACAGACTTGATTCAGCCTCATCTCGACTCCAAATAGTCCAGAATCTTTACGGAAAATCCGTGGCGCTCCGCCCAGCGGTATCATCCTGTAAAGAATGCCCCGCCCAGTCGTTCGCCTCTGTCCCGCCTGCTCAACGGCATTTTAAGCGGAGAATGACATTCATACTATCATACTCTCCCGAAAGAAGAAGCGTCGTGTTCATGTGTTTCCAGTTCTTCCGAGAAATGGGCAAGCATCTCTTTGATTTCCGGAATCGCAGGCATCCTCTTCTTTTCCCATCTGAATCAAAGGCATCGATATCCTCGTAGTCTTCCTTCAGCTTTTAAAAAGCCTTCCACCTCATCCTTTAAATGGCTTGCACTCCGTGGATAGCTTTGTTCCCTTTTCCGCATCCGCGAAATCCGGCTCTTCCATCATTCTGTCCAGCTCTGCGATTCTCTTTTTCTTGTTGTCGGGTCAAAGCCTGCTCTGGTGTTTAGGCAGCTCTTCCTTCGTATTAATTCCGATTTGGATTGCTCAAATTCAATCACAGAGCTCCTTTCCTTCTTTCCCGATTATTCTCTGCTCCTAAACCGTTATTACTTCTCTTTTCTGATAAATACTCTGCCGCATGCAGTTCTTATACGCTTCTTTCCGGATCCGCAGGACAGGGATCATTCAGATAAATTTTCTGCCTTCTCTCATCTTCGGTGCTCTCACGGACTCCATCCTATTGGTGCCAGAGGCTTTGCAGCCTGCTCTCTTTCACTTTCTGTTTCCAGCTTAATCTGATAGAGTACACGCCTGTCTCTTCCTGTACTTCTCATCATCTCCTGGAACATCTCATAGCCAGCAATCTTGTACTCTCAAAGCGGATCCTTCTGACCCGTAAAGCCTGCAGACCGATTCCGTCCGGGAGAATGTCCATATCGTCGATGTCGGCTCATCACTTCTGGTCCAGCAACCTTTTGAAGGATAACGCGTTCCGCCTCTCGCATCTGCTCAGTTCGGGAACTCCGCTTCTTTTTCCTCGTAGAGACGAGATCGCCCTTTCCTTCAGCTTCTGGGCAAGCTCATCTCTGGTCATATGTCAAATTCTTCCTCGGAAAAATTCAACTTCCTAACGGAATAATCGACATCAAAGTATCATTTAAGCCCTGGAAATCCCACTCCTTCGGACTGTCGCTGTCCACAATATTTTCATTGACATAGAAATCCACGATATCGGTAATAAAGCGGGTAATGAGAGGACGCATATTGTCTCCCTCGAGTACCTTCTCTCTTTCCGCATCACCAGTCTCTCTGGTCATTGTTGCTTCATCATACGAGAAGATTCTCACGAGGTCCATAGTTGTTTAACTCAATCTTCTGCTGAGCCTTCTCAATCGCATTGGAAAGCATCTTGTGATGATCTGCTCTCCATCAGGAACGCCCATGAGCTGAACATCCCATCAGGCGCTCGGAACCGAAAAGACGCATCAGATCATCTTCCAGGAAAGGAAGAACTGCGACTGTCCGGGGTCTCCCTGTCTTCCCGCGACCGATGAGCTGATTGTCAATACGTCTGGACTCATGTCTTTCCGTACCCACGATATGAAGACCGCCTGCAGCTCTCGATTCCTCATCAACAATATCCGTACCGACCGGCATGTTGGTCGCAATGGTTCCTACACCGTGTGCACCTGCCTCCGCATGATTGCCGCTTCCTGCTCATGGAACTTCGCATTTTAAGACATTGTGGCGATACCGCGTCTCTTCGGCATACCGGAAAGAAGTTCGAGTCTCAGTAGCAATCATGCCGACCAGTGCAGGTGCGCCGGTCTCATGATCGCCTCAACTCATCCACAACCGCCTGGAACTTCTCCTTCTCGGACTTATTACCGCATCGTCGAGATCCACTCTCGCTACCGGTCTGTTTGTCAGAATCTGAATAGCGTCCATGGAGTAAAATATTTCTAAACTCCTTTCTCCTCGGTCTGCCGTACCGGTCATTCCGGCCTTCTTCTTGAACTTGTTAAAGAAGTTCTGGAAAGGTGATGGTTGCCCGGCGTTCTGGACTCTCTCTTTACCTTCACATGTTCCTGTCCTTTGATTAGCCGGTGCAGTCCGTCGAATACCGTCTTCCGTTCATAGCCACGACCAGTAAATTCATCAGACAATCAAAACCTCGTCATCGCTTTACCACATAATCCTTGTCTTTAAACATCAAGTAGTTGGCGCGAAGTGCGAGGATAATATTATGCTGAATCTCGGGTTCCCGCATCGCAGAGGTTATTGATGAAATATTTCTCACCTTTTCCACCCTGCGAGTCAGATTTACGGTCTTTTCCTTTTCTGTGTCGAGTCTCCGCTTTCCTCGATTTCCTCTCCTAAAATAGCATTAATCTTGGAAAACTCGGCGGATTCCTCCTCCTCTTTCAAGTTGTCTGGCCAAAATGTCACAAAGTTCATAGAGCTTTGTGGACTTTCAGACTGTCTGAGTAATGAGGCAGTGTTCTCGCCTCATCGATTAAAACAGAGTCCACCTCGTCGATAATACAATATTTAAGCCTCGTAAAACCTGTTGATTCTTGTAAATCGCCATGTTGTCACGAGATAGTCAAATCCGAGGTTCATATTTGTTACATCACAAGTAATGTCGCAAGCATAGGCCGCCTGACGATCCTCTGAGACATTTCATTTAAAACCGTTCCTACAATGAGTCCGAGAAACGATGCACTGTCCCATCCATTTCAGGTCACGCTTGGCAGGTAATCGTTTACCGTTACGAGTGTACGCCTTCGCCTTTTAAAAGCATTAAGATGAGCCGGACGGGTGAAACCGAGGTCTTTTCCTTCACCGGTTCTCATCTCCGCGATACATCCCTGATGGTACCCGCCACCAATGAGCTGCACCGGAAAGTGCTCATACCAGTACTCTCTTGGCTGCTTCCCTTACCATTGCAAAAGCTTCGGGCAGGAGATCGTCAAGCTTTCTCCAGGACAATCTCGCCGAAATTTTTCCCGTCTGTGCCCTTTCGTCCTCGTCAGACGACTGCCGCCATAGTTTCCTGTAAAGAAAGAGTTTTATCTACCTTCGGTTGTATCAGCTTCAACTCTCTACTAGAATGCGTTCAAATACTCTTTCAAAAGATTCGTTCTTTACTCGCTTCTCCATACAGCATAGTATGGCGTTGTATAAATCTATAACTCATAGAGTTTACGTAGTCCCGTTCTTTAGCAAGGAAGAGCGGTGAAAATGCTGAAAATCAAAAGCTTTTCAATCAGTGAATTCTTTGTGAAATTCCTCTTCAAACTTTGGATTTTGTTTCCATTTTTATAAAATGCTATACTGTCTATAAGAAGAATCTTCTTCTTAAAAGAGAAAAGGAAAGGAGATTCGTTTATGAAATTTAGCATTACAGGAAGAACCATTAGTCTCACAGAAGGGTTAAAGAATATGGTGGAGAAGCTCAGAAAACTCGACAAGTTTTTCCGAGCGGATGCCTTACAACGTAACCCTTTTCACGCAGAAGGATTTGCAGAAAATTGAGTTACCATTCCTGTGAAGACGGGCAGCTAATCCGTGCCGAAGAATCTACCGAGGATATGTGCCAGTCCATCGACCTTGTCGTAGATGTTCTGGAAAGACAGATTCGAAAGTACAAGGATAAGCTGGTAGCCGAGACATCAGTCCTCCTCTTTCGCTCCGAATTCCTGGAAGAACAGGAAAGCTATGATGAGGAAGAAATCAAAAATCGTTCGTACAAAAGCAGATTGATTTAAAACCCATGCACCGGAAGAAACATGTTTTACAGATGGAGCTCTTAGAGACGACTTCTTTGTTTTCTCAAACGGAGATACCGGAAAAGTCAATGTTGTTTATAAAGCGTAAGGCAAAGGGGTTACGGTCTGATTGAGGCCAGGAAGAATAAAAAGGCAAACGGTCTTCGTTAGCATCATCTTCCATTCAACTTAGAAATCGCAAGAGATAGAAAGAAGCGGGACTGTTCGATAAACCATGGAACCAGTCCCGCTTCTTCTGCAAAAGAGCTGCTTCCTCTTTCTGCATAAAGAATCAAAAGAATCAAAAAATCACTCTATTCCTGAGGAGGCAGTATCATCCAGAGTACTCTGCCCGACACTTTGTGCCGAGGCCTGAAAAAAACAGGATAAAAATAATGCGGGTAAAACAATAGGTACCGCAATGATTGATGACCGCCTGCCCCAGATAGCAGAAGACCTATTCCTGTCGCAAAAGGAAAGACGGTTTCAAACTCCATATCCCTTCCAGATCCTACTCCCCGAGCATCTTTAGGGAGAAGAATATAAAAGAAAATAGGCAATCAATCCAGCTATTCCTATAGTCATCAGAGTATTTAGATATTCATTATGGATATTATCAATCGCATCAACAGCACTTTGACGATCTCAACATGGTGACTGTCGGTCCAGCATATAAAGCTGTCGGTCCGTATCGAAGATTCTCTGCCATAAAAGGCATTTTGTTCATCAAAAGTCCATCCCCATCTTCCAGGGTACAAACCTCTTCGACCCCGCAGTCATCATCAAAAAGAAATAATTTCTGCTAATTAGCAGGAAAAGCAATCTTATGCGAAACATTGGCATCATAAAACACAAAATAACTCCGCACTGGATGAAACAAAAATACAGCGTAATACAGCGGCCATAAAAAGCTTCTGCACCGCTTCCTCCCGAAGCTTCATCACAAGAAGCCGAAAGCAGTCCCAGAACAGGATTACAAAAATGGAAGTGCAGAATAGCCGAGCAATGAAAAATCCTGTCTCCACATTATGAGCTACACTTCCGCGGAATCAGATATACCGCAGGCTTCATTGTCAGGAAAAATGCAAGATGGAAGTCTATGCGTGAAGCAGAACCTCCTTTTTGAAAACGAGAAAAAGGAAGGGCAAGAAAAAGTACAAACCAGAGGCGAATACGCATTATCACTCATCCCATACATGGCGGCAAGCAGGTAAACATATACATCAGAAGAAAAAGCAGACTCCGCACTTTTCGCCTCCTTAAGATAAAGACAGCGAAAAGGTCGGTATAACTAATCATCAGGGAAGTATAGCCATTTAATGTTTCCTCCGCGCCCAAAGGTGACCACAGACGCTGTATCACACCATCAAAAATGGAAAAAGATTCATCAAAAATCACTGATTCCAGCAGGCCTGTAAGAAAACGGAAAGGAAAGAATCACAAGATGTCCCTTCTTAAAAGTGATAAAAGCGCGTTAGAAAAATAATCCAAAAACAATAAGAGCCAGGTAAAGGTTCCATGCATGCCCGTGCTTCCCACCAGGTCTCATAAATATGGCCGAAAAGAAACATGCGATACAATAAGTGCAATTAAGATCGACATCCGTAGACAGGAAGGGACTTCTTTCTGCCATCCTCCCTCTAAAAACAATTTCGTGTAGATACGGCTTCTTTCTTCTTTCTTCAGCGTAAAGCGTACAAAAGAAGAGCGTCATAATCGTCAGAGTAGAGCTAGGAAGAAATCCAGAGCTGAACTTTGCCTGTAAACATATCAAAAATATCCGTTTCTAAAAATCAAAAGGGATAAATCAAAGGATAATTCAAGATAAAGGAGACTGAGTTCCTTCCGCTATCCTGTAAAAATCTCTTTCTTCCTTTGTCTGCACTTTCCTGCTACGCGTCCATGATTCTTCTCCGCTTTTCCTGTTTTCTCTATTTTTCTTCATTTTGCAGAAGCAAAGTGTCCAGCTATTTTCCCCTGCGACACTTGCCTCTTCTTTATTCCTGCAAAGTGCATGCAAAAAGCATCTTCTCTTGCTAGTCTACTATTTCCGGGACCGTTGTCGTCTGCCGGTGGCCTCATCAGCCCTTTTCGATACGGGCTCCTGAAAGCTGTTTTCGGATTTTTGCTTTCTTCGCTATTCTTCTTCGTTTCCTCACTAGTCGTCTTCGTTTCTGAAGTCGGGCCTTACGATTACTTTCCTCCATACTCTTTTCCGGACTTGCTTTCCTCTGTTTCCTCTACCTGCCGGAAGATTTTGTCGTCTCTGCAGATTTCCGTCCACATCGGTTTTCCGCCTTCTGCACTCTCAGACTCGGACTCAGTTCGGATTCTCCCTTCTTTTTCTTTGTTTCGCTCTTCTTTGTCTCCTCATCCTCATCATCACTGTGCTTGGACTTCTTCTTCAGAACTTTCTTCACCGCCTCCGTTCTTATAACTTTGTGCATCGGACGCAATCTTATCGCTAAAAGGGTCCAAACTGCCGAGCTCAGCTTGAATTCTCATCATCGAAGAGATCTCATGGAGCTTTGTCACGTTGGAAGCTAAAAAGCAGAATCTTTGGAATCTCCCTTCTTTCCCATCATCTGCGTCTACGCAAGTCGTAGGAATCTTCCAGACCGACAATAGTGCCTTGTTGACACCTTTGCAGTTCAAAATATCCCCAACATCCACATTAAAGGCAATTTGCGGAAGAACGGTGTCAATGACATTGATCGAGTGTTGCCAGATCCGCCTTCTTCGCCTTATCCAGCACCTGAAATCACTTCTCTCTGCCTCTTTGTTCTTGTAAAGTCATCATCCATATAACGGAGTCTTGCATGAGCCACAGCCTGACACCGTCAGATGCTGCATCCCGGTTTTTAATCTATTCCGCGGCTGGGTTCTTGACATTGACCTTTGATTCAATACTGGTCTCATGAATATAAGCATTCATATATTTGAATTCTTTTTCCGTGATATCGATATCCACGCCGCCAAAGCATCGTATCGTCGTCACAGCCACACGCCAGTTAAAGGTTGCATAATCTCAATATCAAATCAAATTTTTATTTAATGCGGCAACCGCCTGCTCAGGGGCCGCCGTCTGCATAGACTTCGTTAATCTTTGCAAAGCGGGATCCTGCTGCAAAGGTTTAAAGTAAAGTATCTCTAAAGACGGATGCCAGTTTCACCGCACCGGTCGCTCTGTCAATACATACAATAGGCTGCACATCGGCATTTGCTCCTCTTCCGACACCGCCGTCACGACTGTCTACACCAAAAACGGCAATGGTCAGTCAGCCTGCATTTGCTCCTGCTTGGTCACGTCAATGTTTTCGATTCTTGACATGTTTTGATGTTGAATTGCACTTCAGGCTTGATATTCATGTAACGAACCACTTAACCCGCTGCAAACAATCATCACCAAGGTCAAATTTCAATCACAGAGAAGAAGATCTTCTTCAAAGACTTCTTTCTTTTCTCTTTCTTACTATAGACCTCATCAGCTCGCCTTCTATATCTCTTGCCGTATTCATCTGCAGAACATCCAGGTTGTCAATCTTCCTTTTAGTTTCTTCTTTTCTTCCTTTTTCTTCCGGAAGAGTCACAATATAAGATCACGCTTCCCTGACTTCTATCTCTCTTTGCTTTTTCCGTCTTTTTCCTTAAGTAGCTCGCCATGGGGACTTTCTACTCCTATTCTGCTCTAATGACCAAGTCTACCTCCCAGAGTTCTCTTTTTCAGATATCCGAAAAGCTATCTGCCTCATCATCCTTTTAAAAGCTTTCTAATCCTTATTCCTGCTCCCGCAAAATGAACGATAAGGTATCATCACCACAAAATACGACAGAATTAATAGGCATTTTTGTTAACAAATCCTTTCCATAGCGTTAAAAAGGATTTGTGTCAGACTTTAGTTCCAGTTCTCGATGTACCATAAGTCACATTGAATTCTTCCGGTAATGGATGTGTCTCCTCGAAAACCGTTCACCTGTGCCCACCCCGTCATACCGGGACGAGACCTGATGCTAATCATGGACGGGGAATCTACTCTTTTAAACATTTCCACAAACTGCGTTCTTTTCCGGTCTCAGACCGATCAGAGACATATCTCCTTTTAAAACATTAAGAACTGCGGCAATTCATCAATGGAAGTTTTTCGGATAAATTTTTCCCAATCCAAGTAACTCTGGGATCTCCCTTCACCGTCCATGCCTTCTTCTCCTCTTCCGCCTTCTGCACTCCCATAAGCGGAACTTATACATCATAAAAGGTCTGTTGTGAGCCCTACCCTCCTGTTTAAAAATAATGGGTCCGAGAGCTCAACAATGAGAACAGCTGCAACAAGCATCAATGGGCCGAAAAGAACAATTCCTAGGGGAGACCGAAAATATCGATCCAACGCTGAGATGGCATTCATCGGATCGGTCGGGGTACATTTCGAATATTAATAATCGGTAAGCGTCATATCCTCTGCAATCGGCTTGGAATGAATAAATTGCTGATAATCGTGTATAAACTTCATCGTGGACTCCGGACTTTTCACAGAGTCGAAACAATGCCGGGGAAGCTTCTCGTAAGCCGCCAGCGGCAGGTGATGGCAATTTCATCAATCGTATTCGTTGAAAGCAAATCTCGAGCATCTTAATTCCGCCTATTACGGAAATTCCTATGAAAGGCGCCCCAGTTCTCGGGTCATCCACACACCGTAAATATGATGGCCCCATCCGGATTCTTCTTGCAAAGATCAATGAAGCGATCGAGCCGGAAAATCCACCAAAATAATATGTTTCTGATTAGAAACCGTTCTTCCGCAGTGACGGAGAGAACTTTCGTAAAAAGTATCTTTCCGCCGTAGTAAGAAAATCGAAAACATATCGCATCCTTGTGGAATAATGTTCAAAATAGTCGCTTTTACGAGCAAAAATGGATGCGGAAAGAAGAAGCCCAGCGGAGATTACTTTGCAGGATTCGGAAAAAGCGGTCTTCATCCGTCTCGTCCGCATCGGTTTATACGAGTCCCAAAATCCAATACAGGAATAAATAGGCCGGAATAAGCGGAGATCAGACAGAAAAAATAAAACCTGGGTGAAAAGCACTCCGTGCCCCTCAGGAAAAATCGGATATGGCAAAAGTACCACGCAAAAGCGTAAGAAAATGCCAAAACCGCAGCATCTAACAGCACCTGTAAATGATTTAATTGTTTTTGAATGTCTTTAATCATAGGGAAGATTATCTAGCCAAGATGCGGCTGAAAAGCATTCCCGTTCAGGAGAAGCAGAAAACGCGCAAAATGAATTTGTTTCTCCAAAGATTTTTCAGCTTCTTGGAACCCGCCCGGAGTTCATAATCATGCGGAATTTCTCCGTCCGGAAAATAAGTATATACCGGAATTCAAGCACGGCATTTTCGCGAAATCTTCCGCCTGACTCGAAACGAACCTATATTCCGTCCGATCAGAAAGTAGGCGGAAAAGACTTTTGATCGAGATAATCCTCCGGTTTGGTTTCTTCGGCTTTTTCCACTGTAAAATTTTTATCGAAAATAAGCCTGTCCCCAGGAAAGAAAAGCGACGTCGTTTTCCCTGAAGTCCCGTCTTATGATAGCGCATACCGTCCAGTAAACCGGACAAAGAGTAAATGCACAAATCTTAGCGCCTTTTTAGCCATAAACGGGAAAATCGAGCATCTTCCCAGCATGCTATTCACTTGCGTTAAAATAAACTGACCAGCAACTTGCTCCGGCACTGTCTCCCATAAAAATGAGTTTTCTCGTCTATTCCCAAACTGTCTCCTTCAGCCTTAAGAGTTCTTCCCACAATAAAGTTTGATGTAGCGCCGTCGGATAGGGATAATCCGGTGCCAATGCATAATCTATGGAAATCACCTGAAAGCCTGCCCTGAGCCAGGCAAGAAAATAAGGATTTTTCTCCGGCAATGTCTTTTGTTCCGGAAACGAAACCTCCCCATGGATATAGATAATCGTTCTAGAACCTCCCCTCGCTATTGGAAGGATAAACATGAGGCATCATAGAAATGATTCGGATCAAACGGAGGATAGAAACGATTCCTGTAAGAAATTCATGACTCTCTTTTCTTTCCGTGCCACTTTCCCGGAAGCGGAAGAAACCGCCGTCTTATCCCGTTTTTGGCTTTGCGGCCAGAGAATCTCCCATCCGATAAAAACCTACTGGATAAAATGAGCAAGAAAAAGCCCAGCGAAAGGAACCGTCGTATCTTTCTGTTTCCTTTCAATGAGCTTCTTCCATCTTTCTAAAACCTTCTTTTGCTTTGCATACATGACCGTTTTTCCTAGCGATAATTTGTAATACTAGCAAATTATGAAGACTCTGCAATCAATTACAGCTTTTTCACGCACATTTTTCACACACATTTTTCACACTGTTAAATTCCACTATTCGAAATCGAGAGTATTGCTTAACCCTATCGAGTTTTGACTATTTCTTCCCGAGGTTACCGTAACGGTCTTCTCCTGATACTCTCCCTTTCCGGAAGGTCTCTGTGCCGTTACCTCTACCTTTTCTCCGCCTTATAGCGGGAAAGAAGGCGGAAGTTCTTCAGACTGTCCACCGAGCTGTCCGTCAAACTTTGTAATGATGTCCTTCTCCTGCAGAGCGGAGTTATCCGTTCCTCCTGTTAAGAGTTTATGATGTAAATTCCTTTCCGGCATATTGTAGGCTTCCGCAATACTGCTGTCCACCGTTTTTCCTTGGATACCCGATATAGCCCTTTTTTCATCTAGACTAACCTTTGATCTGGTCGTTTTTGGGAAAGACCTTCCACGATTTCCTTTACCTTCTTCGACGGAATGAGTATCCCATTCCTCTACCGTAGTATCGGAATACTTTGCCACATTGATGCCGATTAATTCCCTCGTTCATATTGAGCAGGGCTCCGCCGGAAGTACCGGGATTGATAGCCGCATCCGTCTGTAAAAGTCCCGCCTCTTTTCCTCTTCTGTACTGACATGCCCTGTTCTTTGCGGAAATGATACCGGTCGTGACGGATTGCCCGTAGCCGAGGGCATTTCCGATGGCAACAACCTGATCGCCGACATTGATACTGTCCGAATCTCCAACTTTTCGCTGTAACTGATGCTTCTTCAAAGTCTCTTCGGATAAAGAAGAAAGCGGAATGGATACAACGGCAAGATCCGCATCGCTGTCTGTCCCCTTTATTTCCGCGTCATAAGACTTTTCCGTCCACAAACTGTACGGACAAGGCACTGAATCGGCAACTACATGATTGTTTGTCACAATCAAGCTCCGTATCATTTCTTTTTCCGATAATCACACCGGAACCGCTTGCAGCGGCTTCCTGTTGCCCCGCTTTCTCCGAAAATATTGTAGCCATACTGCTGATAACGAATCGTATTCGTGATGGAGACGACTTCCGGCATGGCTTTTTTGACAATCTCCGAGACCGTTTCCGAAGTCTCCGTACTCTCTTTTGCCGTTTGCCGTCTTCTGTACCTCCGCTGCTCTTCTCTTCAGCCTTCGAACTATTCTGCCGGTCTAAAGCTTCCCGCATCGGACGACGTCTTTCCGGAATCCGCTGTTTCGGAAAGGACTTCATTTCGATATTGATTGGATAAAACATTGACCCTCACCATGGTTCCTCCGGATACCGCGTCAAAAACCATTGCGGATAAAAACAAGCCCTGCAAAATTTTTCTCCCTCTATTCATTTTTCTTTCCTCCTCTATATCCACTTTTTGATTGAAGCCTCGCTAAGACGCTCCTTCTTTTCTTTCTCAACTTAACGAGTGCTATGGTAGGGAAAAATATGTTTTAAAAATGGAAAAGCGTGAAGATACTGTGTCTTCACGCTTTTTGGGGAAATATTTTTAGATTATACAATAGTAAATGGTCTTTAATGCTGTGCAGGTCCGTTCAGGGCACGCTGCTAACCTCGTCCAGTAGGGATACTAGCGAAAAAGCACGCAGTTCCTTTGTTTTCGCAAGTACCCTACGAGCTCAGATTACCCCGGAACGAACCTGCACAGTCATAAACAGCAGCTTTTCCTTATTGTAATCGATAACAATCTATACTTTCCAAAAATAGTCGCTTCGTAACCGGAAAGGGTAATCTTTCGTCCCGTAATCCGCGGCTCCGCATTGAAAGGACAAGCTTTTTACCGGAGCAGAAGCCTCGAGCTCCCGTTCTTCTTTTCGGTAGTTTCCAAGAATGAGGAGGGTTTTCTCCCTTTTCTATAGAACGCCATCAGGCGATCTTCATCCGCCATAAAGGAACAAAGTCTCCATAAACCATTGTCTCTTTGTATTCCGGGTTCTTCCTTAATGCGGTCAGTTTCTTATAGTAGCTTAAAACGGATTCGGGGTCTTTCTCCTGCTATGCGACATTGATCTTTTTGTAATTCGGGTTTAGCGGAAGCCAGGGCGTTCCTGTCGTAAAAGCCTGCATTCTTTACTGCTGTCCCATTGTACCGGTGTACGTGCATTGTCTCTGGAATAGCGGTTCACAATCCGGAGCGCTTCCTCTTCCGAGAAGCCTTCCGAAGACAGACTTCGTATTCATCCAGAGTGCTGATGTCATCCACCTCCCGAATGGACGTGAGAACCACATTTTCCATGCCGATTTCCTGCCCCTGATAGATAAAGGGAAGTCCTCTTTGCAGCATCTGCATCGTAGCAAGGAACTTCTTTTGCCTTCTCGGATAGATCTTCCTTCGGAATATAGGCTCACGCCTCTGGGTTCATCATGATTCTCAATAATCGTAGAGATAAATCCTACGGGATTTACGAGTTTCTGCGTCAGAGCAGGCATCCGATACATATTCGGGGTCACGATACCGGCATCATACCAGCCAAGTTCCGAACGGGCACTGGAATGCTACTGAAAAATCAAACATCGAGGAAAATAGCCGTTTTCTCCGATAAACTCCGGAATCTGCGCTTCCGTTTCATTAAAACTTCTCCAACGGAAAAGGCATGGTGCGGCTTTAAAACAACGATCTCGCATTTCTCCCAGGAAATCACCGATTCCCTCCGCTTCCGTAATCATTCTTGTACAATTGCTCATTCCGTCATCCCGATCCACCGGAAAATCATGTCGCGAAGCGAAAACTTTCTTAATGTTCAGAATCGCATCGATACGGAAGCCTGCTATGCCCTTGTCCAGCCACCAGTTAATCATCTTATAGATTTCTTCTGAGTTCCGGATTCTCCCAATTTAAGTCCGGCTGCTTCTTGTGAAAAGATGCAGATAGTAGGTGTTCTCCGTTCCTTCCACCTTTTTCCCAAACCGATCCGCCGAAATAGGAACGCCAGTTGTCTCGGCTCGTGCCTGTCTACTCCCTCTTCAAAGTAAAAATACTTAGCGAAAGGTCCCTTCGGATCCGCTACCGCCTTCCGAAACCACTCATGCTCATCACTGCAATGGTTTACCACAAGGTCCAGGAGAATATACATATCCTCTTCTTCGCCTCGAAATCAGCTCCTCCATGTCTTCTATTGGAGCTGAATCGCGGATCAATCTTGTAGTAATCCGCAATATCATAGCCCTGGTCGGCAAGAGGGGACAGAAAGCAGGGAGAAATCCAGATGATATCGATTCCGAGTTCCTTCAAATAATCGAGTTTTTTTCAATAATCCCTTGATGTCTCCAATTCCATTCCCTTCGTATCCTTAAAACTCTTCGGATAAATCTGATAAGCGACCTCTCCTGCCACCACTCTTTTTCATTCCTTCTCCCTTTCTACTGTACAGAAACCGTTAATTCCCTTCTCACACTAACGGTTCATCCTATACAAAGTTCCTTATTCTACTGCTAAAACATAGGCCTCGTACGGTGCAAGTTTCCCGGCGTGCACATCCCTATCCGGAATATTCTGAATCAGCACTTGTCCGTTCTGAAACTCTGCGGAGGCGTATACTCTCTTTCTTTTTCTGAAACATTACATACAGAGGAGCGTTTTCCGTCCAGATGTCTTTCATAGATAAAAGAGCTCCGGATCTCTCCTCCAAAAAGGCGGAAGTCGCCATAAACAATCAAATCAGAGTGATGACGAAGAGAAATCAATTTCTGATAATAATGGAAAACGGAATCCGCTCTCGCAAGTTCTTCCTTCGCATTCACTTTCTTATAGTTAGATTCGACTTTGATCCAAGGGTCGCGCTTGTAAATCCGGCATTCTCGGAATCATCCCACTGCATCGGTGTACGTGCATTGTCCCTGCTCTTAAAAGCTATCATCGGGAAAAGTTCTGCAGGATCCAAATGGGCTTTCTCGGTCAGTTCGTGGAAAGCATTGATACTCTCGAGATCCCGGAACTCCGACAAGTCCTGAAACGGATAATTGCTCATGCCGAGTTCTTCTCCCTGATATACGTAAGGCGTTCCCTGCATCATGTGAAGGAAGGTGGCAATACACTTTGCCGAACGCTCCCTGTATAGATCACTGTCATTTCCGAGACGGGAAACAATACGCGGCTGATCATGGTTACAGAAGAAAATACTGTTCCAGCCTACTTCATATAGACCGTTCTGCCACTTCGTAAGATTCTTCTTCAAAGAAACCAGAGACATCTTCTCCGTATTCCACTTTAAAACCATATTTCGGATTGTCATCCAGACTGACGTGTTCAAACTGGAAAACCATGTTGAGCTCCGTTCCATCGGAATTGGCATATTTCTTTGCTTCTTCCAGGGTGACGCCTGCGGTTTCTCCTACCGTAATTAAATCATAGCGGGAAAGCACTTTCCGGTTCATCTCTTTCAGATACGCATGGACCTGCGGTCCGTTTGCGCAAACCTGTCCGGCATCTCCATAGATGGCACCGGTCGGAATCGGCTGATTTGGGAGTCCTTCCGGCTTTGAAATCAGGGAAATCACATCCATACGGAAACCGTCGATTCCCTTCTCACACCAACGATTCATCATATCGAAAACTTCTTTCCGCACTCTCTCATTTTCCCAGTTGAGATCCGGCTGCTTCTTCGAAAAAAGATGCAAATAAAACTCCCCTGTCTCTTCCGAGAATCCCCAGGCAGGGCCGGAAAAGAAGGACCCCCAGTTGTTCGGAGGAAGGAACTTCTCTCCCTTATACTCCACTACATCGGAAGCAAAGTGCTCCTGCTCTTCGGGAGAAACTTCACTAAGCTTTCTTCCCTTCTTCCAGATATAGTAATCTCGCTTCTCATTTTCCGCATTTTTCCGGGACTCGAGGAACCACGCGTGCTCATCACTCGTGTGATTCACCACAAGATCCATCACAATCTTCAGTCCCTTCTCATGCGCGCTCTTCAGTAAACGGTCAAAGTCCGCCATACTTCCGAAGTCTTCCATGATATCCTCATAATCGGAGATATCACTAGCCGTTGTCATCGTTGGGAGAGCGATAGACGGAGACAACCAAATGACATCGATTCCGAGTTCCTTCAGATAATCGAGCTTAGAGTAATTCCGTTCAAATCCCCTGATGCCGTCCCCGTTGCTATCACAGAAACTTCTCGGATAAATCTGGTATACGACCGCTTCTTTCCACCATGTTTTTCATCATCCCACTCCTCTCACATTGATAAAATGCGCGCCTAAAAGCACGCCCTCTAGATTTTTAGCCACCGTCTCTCCGAAAAAGCTTTGCCGAAGGAGAATATTCTTGCATTTCCTTCCACTTCACTAACTTTATTTCTACTGTTTTCTTTCTCCTGTTTACAGGATACTACCCTTTGCTTCTCCCCTGCGTCTGCCAAAAGACACGCTCCGGCAGAAAGCAGGGACAGTAACTCTTTACCGCTTTTCCGTCCTTTTTCCGCACTATCCTGCTCCATCGTGGTGAGCATCGGATGCATACAGCGCCCCGCTTTTATCCCGTCAAATCCCGCAATAGAAAGCTGTTCCGGAATGGAGATACCTCTGTCCATACAAAAACGCATCATCTCGAGTGCCATGATATCCGCCGTAACAAACAAGGCTGTTGCATGAAAGAACTTTTCCTCATAAAAAGAGAGATATTGTTTTTTTCTCCATTCTTCCGTAAACGACAGATTGTGCCAGACTCCGGCAGAAAGTCCTCCTCTTCCATCGCGTCTTTATATCCTCGATAGCGTTCACTATCAATATAGTGCTTTTCCAGAAGTTCTCCGCCCTCAGTCAAAGAGAAAAAGGCAATCTTCCGGTGCCCCATGGAAAGAAGATACTTCGTCATCTCTTTTGCCGCTTCATAGTCTTTCAGACCGACATTCACATAGTCTTTATCTTCAGCAGAAAAAGGCGTATCGATCGAAACAACCGGTACGGAGAGGCTTTGCCTTTATCCTATAGTATCCTTCTCTCTTTGCTCCGAGAAGGATGATGCCATCCACGTTCCACTCCCTGGGAAATCTTTACGCATTCCTCCATGTCCGGATTGCTGTAGAGCAGGAGAAAATAGCCCTTTCTCCTGCAAAAGCAAGCTGCACTGCACCGATTACGGAAGAAACAAACGGATCTTCCGTAATGCTCTCTTTCTCTATTCGCTTATACGCAAGGATAAAGGGCAATCAGTCTGGATCCCCCTGGCAGAAAGCATCCTGGCTCCCCTATGTGGGTAACATACTGTTCTTCTTCCAGAATTTTTCTCGACCCGTCTGTAGATTTCAGGGCTGACTTTTCTCTTTTCTTTTTATGAATGACATTGGATACGGTAGAGGGACTTACATTCGCGAGTCTCGCAATATCTTTTTATTCTTGCCATAAGGCCCCTCGTCTTCTTTAGCCCTTTACCGCTCCTTCAACCATTCCGCTCATAATCTGCTTCTGTCCAATCAGGAAAACGATAATCATGGGTAAAATGGCAAGCAGTGCAGCGGAAAGAATGAGATCCCACTGCTTAACGTAAGAGCCGACAAAGGCCTGTACCGCAACGGGAAGCGTTTTCACCTTTCCGTTTTGTCCAAGCATCAGAGACGGAAGAAGATAGTCGTTCCAAATCCACATTCCGTTTAAAAATCGTCACCGTCGTAATCACCGGTCTCAAAAAGCGGGAAAATAATCTTAAAGAAAGTTCCTTCCGGAGAGCATCCGTCAATCGCAGCCGCCTCTTCCAGCTCATAAGGAATTCCCTTGATAAATCCGGTCAGAATAAATACGGTCATCGCGCCGCCAAAGCCGAGATAGGCAAAGACAATTCCCTGCACAGACTGTAACATACTGATTCCAATGAACTTTCCCACGTCACGAAAGGTTGATACAAGCGGAAGCATAACCACCTGGAAAGGAATAATCATGGAAGCAATGAATACCATATAAATTGCGGTTGCCCAAGCCTTCTTATGATTTCTGCTGATTACCCATGCCGCCATACTGCCGAAGAGGATGAGAAGAATCAGAGATACAATCGTAATCACGGTAGAAGTCCCGAAGGCATACCAGAAATTAAAGTTAGAATTATGGATAACGGAGTTCAGATTCTTCGTCAACTGAGCGAAACTCACTCCATGAAAACGAACAGGATCCGCCACGATATCCGCTCTGCTTCTTAAAAAGCATTCATCATAACCAGGTAAAAGGGGAATAATACATAGACTGCAATGCAAGTTCCCACGATTCCTAAAAGTAAACTTTTCCCTTTTCTTGCATTATTCATTACATTTCCACCTCTCTACTGTTACTGATTCGTACCTGAATCAAAGAAATCACAGCCAGAATAATAAAGAACAGAACCGCCTTCGCCTGTGCTACTGCAAAATTATTTTTCGCAATCGCCGTATTATAGATATTCAAAGCCAGCATCTGCGTACCGTTGGATAGATAAGATCCCATAAAATCCGGTACGGAACCGGCACCGTTAGTCAAGGCTATATTGACATCAAACTGTTTTAAAAAGCGGAAGTCAATGTCAAGAAAGTGCATATCGTGACCGTTGAGGCAATCATGGGCAGTTTTACCTAAAGAGGGTCTGCACGGCGCTCGCCCCGTCGATGGAAGCCGCCTCCAAAACATCCCCCGGAATCTGGGTAAGACCGGTCACATAAATCAGCATAATATATCCGCCATACTGCCAGATATAGACGATAATAATCGCAAGCATCGCGGTATTGGTACTCGACAGCATGGAAAACTTGGTGTAATTCATCAGTACATTGTTGAATACAAACTGCCAGATATAGCCCAGCACAATTCCGCCAATCAGATTCGGCAGGAAATATGCTGCACGAAAGAAAGATACCCCTCTTAATTTTGTTGTACAAAGAAGCGCCAGACAAAATCCTACGATATTAATCAGAACAACGTTCATGATAACGAAGAAAAATGTAATCATAACCGACCAGATAAACGCCGGGTCATGAAACATCTTTACATAATTCTGTAAACCTACTACTTTTGTAAAACGAATTCCCGTCCAATCCGTAAAGGAATACCCGATTCCTAAAACCAGGGGAATAATCACCGTAACAAAAAACGTAAAGAGCAAGGGGAAAAGAAAGAGAAAATAGACAATCTTTCTATGATGTGCAGTACTCGGCACCCGATACAGACCGTAAAAAAATAAAATTGCGCCACATACCAACAGCGTACCCCTTAGATTTGCTATGCTCTTCATTACCCCACTATAATTCGCCTTCATAGTGAAAGCAAAGAAAAAGAGCGGCAAACATGAGTACTGCTCCCAGTAACAGTAGAAAAATGGACTCTACTCTAGTATCTCGTCCTTTCATGGTTCCCCCTTCTTCAAAAAATGGGGCAGCATAACGCCGCCCCGCTTCTTCACCCTATAGCACTACTGAAAAAGTAGTATTGTGTGATGGAACTACAGCAACTTCTGTAGCCACATTTTACTGGAAAGACCTCTACCATTGCAAGAGGAATCTCTAGTGAAATTATCCGGCATAGTACTGTGCAACAACCTTCTCCACGGTATCTACGAACTTTGCCTTATCCAGATTACCGGAAGCAAAATCCTGGTAAACAACACCCAATGCATTCTGTGCAAGGCCTTCCTTGTTGCCAAGCCAGTGCCAAGCAGAAGTCTTTCCTGCCTTTGTATAATCGGTAATCGTCTGTGCAAACGGATCTTCCGCTACATAGCTGATGGACTTGAACGGGCTGACAAAACCGGCCTTCTGTACCAGAATCTTCTGTCCTTCATCCTCGGAAACCCACTGTAAGAACTTCAAAGCTTTCTTCCTTGTTGTCGTTGTCAAATACAGCCCACCAAGACGGAGAGTTCGTCTGAATGGTATCGATTCCCTCTTCGAAATGCATACGGAATCATACCGACTTTGAACTTACCGGCAGCCTCATACTGCTCCTTGTCATCGTTTGTCATGGTAGCGCCAATCCAGGAACCCTGTGTTACGAAAGCATACTTTCCGGCAGAGAAATTCTGAATCTGCTGGTCATAGGTTCCGGAAACAAGAAGTGCTGGATCTGCATACTTATTGAAAAGCTCAACCATATCCGCATACTTGGAGAAACGATCCTTATCAATCTTACCCTGTTCAAGAAGGTCAAAATACTTTCGTATCGTCTCTCTTTAATCCGCCATCCTCATAAACACCGAAGAGGTGGTTACCGGTTGACCAATAAAGGTTGGTGGCTTCTGCAACATAACCAACTACTGCGGTAAGTCCGAGCTCATCCTTCTTGCTGTCCAGTGTTTCGAAAGCCTTCTTCATGGATTCCGGACCGGTAATGGACTTCGGATCGATGCCTGCCTTCTCCAGTACATCCGCATTATAGGCAAGACCGATAGCCTCTGTCGTATACGGGAAGCCAAGAACCTTTCCGTCCTTATCCTTGTAAGCCGCATCCGTGTCGAAACCCACTTTTCTTTTGACATATCTACAAGGTGACCTTCCCAGTTCTTGAAGTCCGTGTCTCCGCCGTTAACGAAGATATCCGGCATATTATCAGCCTGGAAATAGCCTTTCAGGGTACCCTGAATATCGATACCGCCTCCCATAGACTCGATGTTCACCTTCACACCGGTCTCTTTCTCATAAGCGGCTGCAAGTTCCTTTAACTGTGCATCAACCTCGATCTTACCGTTTACAAGACGAAGCTCTTTTCCGGAAGACTTTCTTGTCATCGGACTTAGCCGCATCCGCTTTTGGAACTTTCTTCCTTGCCTGCATCTCCGGATGCCTTTGTCTCCGATCCGGACTTAGCGCCGCCGCAGGCAGAAAGTGCCAGAACCAGGGCAGCAGTCATCATTGCTAAATTTCTTTTTTTCATCTACATTCCTCCTTATTTTATCCCTTAATGGGGAGTCCTTCTATGAACTACAAGAATGTGAACTATTACCTGATGAATCATATCAGCTTTATCGTTTTAAATACAAGAACAATTCTATAAATTGCACATAAAATTATACTGAAAGACTTAATTATTTGCCAGTATTTCATTACAATAAGAATACATTGATTGTTTATAATTATAATATATATATAATTATATTTTTATTTTTAAAAGTTTTCCTTATTAAGCCGCAGTTATTATAGTTTACTATCTCCTTTTTGAGAAGGATATTCAACAAAAAAGAAGCCGTTTCAATAAGAACTGAAACAACTTCCTGAAAAAAACGACCCGGAACGGATTCGAACCGTCGACCTCCGCCGTGACAGGGCGGCGCTCTAACCAACTGAGCCACCGGGCCATAAAACAACATATCCAAGAAATAACTCTAGCAGTAATCCATCATTTCAATCAGACGCATTGGATAAGCCCTCGACCTATTAGTAGCTGTCAGCTGAATGCTTTGCAGCACTTACACCTCAGCCCTATCTACCTCGTTCTCTTCAAGGGGTCTTACTCTTGCGATGGGATATCTCATCTTGAGGTTGGCTTCACGCTTAGATGCCTTCAGCGTTTATCCATTCCCAACTTGCCTACCCTGCGATGGGATTGATTCCCAACAGGTTCAGCAGAGGTCAGTCCATCCCGGTCCTCTCGTACTAAGGACAGATCCTCTCAAATATCCTACGCCCGCGCCGGATAGGGACCGAACTGTCTCACGACGTTCTGAACCCAGCTCGCGTACCGCTTTAATGGGCGAACAGCCCAACCCTTGGGACCGACTTCAGCCCCAGGATGCGATGAGCCGACATCGAGGTGCCAAACCTCCCCGTCGATGTGAACTCTTGGGGAGATCAGCCTGTTATCCCCAGGGTAGCTTTTATCCGTTGAGCGATGGCAATCCCACTTTCATACCACCGGATCACTAAGTCCGTATTTCTACTCTGCTTGGCCCGTCAGCCTCGCAGTCAGGCTCCCTTATGCCTTTACACTCTTTGGATGGTTTCCAACCATCCTGAGGGAACCTTTGAGCGCCTCCGATACACTTTCGGAGGCGACCGCCCCAGTCAAACTCCCCACCTGACATTGTCCCTTGACCGGCTTACGGCCTAAGGTTAGAAATCCAATAACATAAGGGTGGTATCCCAACAGCGACCTGATAATACCGAAGTACTATCCTCTCAGTCTCCCACCTATCCTGTGCATACATTACCGAATCCCAGTATCAAGCTGGAGTAAAGCTCCATGGGGTCTTTCCGTCCTGGCGCGGGTAACCAGCATCTTCACTGGCACTTCAATTTCACCGGGTGCATTGTTGAGACAGCGCTCAAATCATTACGCCTTTTCGTGCGGGTCGGAACTTACCCTGACAAGGAATTTCTGCTACCTTAGGACCGTTATAGTTACGGCCGCCGTTTACTGGGGCTTCAATTCAAAGCTTCGATTGCTCTAACCTCTCCTCTTAACCTTCCAGCACTGGGCAGGCGTCAGCCCATATACTTTACCTTACGGTTTCGCATAGACCTGTGTTTTTGCTAAACAGTTGCTTGAGCCTTTTTCTCTGCGGCCCAGTTGCCTGGGCACCCCTTTCTCCCGAAGTTACGGGGTCATTTTGCCGAGTTCCTTAACAATGCTTCTCCCGCCGGCCTTAGGATTCTCTCCTCATCTACCTGTGTCGGTTTGCGGTACGGGCTTACTAAACACTATAGCGGCTTTTTTCTCGACACAGAGTTAAAGAGCTTCTACTAAACTTCAATCCGCATCAGGTCTTCAGACTGTGCAGCGGCTTTTTCCTACTACACTCCTACCTCCTTTGCACCGGTCTTCTCATTCCCGGCTCTCTCTTTCTCCATGTGTCCCCACATTTCTGATTTAGTAAGGTACTGGAATCTACACCAGTTGTCCATCGACTACGCGTCTCCGCCTCGCCTTAGGCCCCGACTTACCCAGGGCAGATCAGCTTTACCCTGGAAACCTTAGATATTCGGCCTGGAGGATTCTCACCTCCATCTCGCTACTCATTCCGGCATTCTCTCTTCAAAACAATCCACGGCTCCTTTCGGTACCGCTTCATCTCGTTTTTCAATGCTCCTCTACCGATGGCATTCAGCCATCCCTAAGCTTCGGTGTCATGTTTTAGCCCCGTTAATTTTCGGCGCAGGACCTCTCGACTAGTGAGCTATTACGCACTCTTTGAATGTGTGGCTGCTTCTAAGCCAACATCCTAGTTGTCTATGAAATCCCACATCCTTTACCACTTAACATGTACTTTGGGACCTTAGCTGTAGATCTGGGCTGTTTCCCTTTGACTACGGAATTTATATCCCGCAGTCTGACTCCCGCTTATATCTTACCGCCATTCGAGTTTGATATCTCTTGGTAGACTTTGACGCCCCTCAAGAATTCAGTGCTCTACCTATGAAAGACTTATTGCGAGGCTAGCCCTAAAGCTATTTCGAGGAGAACCAGCTATCTCCGGGTTCGATTGAATTTCTCCGCTATCCACACCTCATCGCCACCCTTTTTCAACGGATGTGCGTTCGGACCTCCACCAAATTTTTACTTTAGCTTCATCCTGGACATGGATAGGTCACCCGGTTTCGGGTCTATATCTGCTGACTGTACGCCCTCTTCAGACTCGCTCTCGCTTCGGCTCCGGACCCTAAAGTCCTTAACCTTGCCAGCAACTATAACTCGCCGGACCGTTCTACAAAAAGTACGCGGTTCAGCTTGCGCTGTTCCACAGTTTGTAAACACAGGGTTTCAGGTTCTCTTTCACTCCTCCCGGGGTCCTTTTTCACCTTTCCTTCACAGTACTAATCGCTATCGGTCACTGAGTAGTATTTAGCCTTGGGGTGGTCCCCCGTCTTCCTACGAGGTTCCACGTGTCTCGTAGTACTCCGGATCCTGCTCGATTCTTTACGCTTC
>BNJU01005450.1_pt1:102500-117310 | contig 117310 bp, 164 predicted proteins | sample 8539281 | NCBI WGS metagenome assembly BNJU01 (sample SAMD00202456, study PRJDB9452) | human saliva metagenome | isolation source: human saliva | place: Japan
AGTTCAGTCCGTCAAAACAGGGCTCTAGCTTGTCTCAAAGCATGAGGAGGTCCAATCTATGAACATCTTCGATCACTGACAGTTTGCAAAAGTTCAGTTTCTCAGGTCAAAACGCTAGCTTAGCTTTTGTGATTATCCTTCTTTACTGTAATTTGGGTTTTTCGCTGTCTTGAATTTTCCAAGACTTTCTGAATTTTTCTCTGCTGAATTCCGGCTTTTCGTTCTTCTTGAAGAACTTCTTTTCAAGAATCTTCAGGGTCTGTGTATTATTCGATCTTTGATTGTCAAGGTTCTGTAGGACTTTTCTGAGGAAAAGTCTTTCCCTGCTCAGCTCGTTTAGAGCGACAGCTGTGTATATTAGCATTCTGAAATCGGCTTGTCAACAAAAAATGAAAAGTTTATGCAAAACAAATTTATCGAACATTTTCCATTAAAATATAAGTTTTTTCATTTTTTTGCACGAAAAGAACCCTCTGTCCCGCTTCGGAATCTTTCCGTAATGGGAATCCGGCTCTTCGCTTCCCCTACGCGGAAGCCCTATATATACCTGATATATCCTTCCATTCTTATCCATCATCACGCTCTTCAAACTACTGTATTTTCCTTCCGCTTATTCATCCCAAATACTCTCCGCCCGAAACACCAGCGCTACATCCGCATCGGAGCAGCAAAATTCCGCAACGCCTTCTTTCTGCCCGGGGAGAGTTCCTCCATAACGCAAGATATCAATATAAGGGAAGGCACAATGCATCGCCATAGGACAGATCAGCCCTCTTTCCGTATCATAGTCGAAGCTGTCTCCGACTTTATGTCCGCGATGACAGCCCATCTTCCCTAAACGCCCCGTTACCGTAATCCGTATTTTTCGGTCTCTTCCCTCTATTCATCTTCCCTCTGTTCTCTCGAAAAACAAGCGTACTTCCTCATTTTCTCCGTATTGACGAAGCACTGCTTCCCTCGAAATTGCCGTAAAGCAATCTGCGGTAAAGGACGGCACTACCGTACAACTGTACAAAGCATACTCTCCGCCCAGATTCAGACATCCTCCCTGTATTACATTAGCAGGCACTGTAAACTGTAGGCGCTGTCCCGCTGCAAGGTCAGCCCCGAGACACACCGTCTCCACGCTTCCATTTTCATACAGTAAATACAGTGTGAAAGGATCTCCTTCCAGGAAAGTCCAGATTTCTTCTTTAGTAAGACGATGAAAAGCGGAAAAGCTCCGCGGAGTAGCCGAGTAGAGACCGAGCATCGTGGACACTGCACATTCCCCCTCTTCCGTGCGGCGTGGAGAATGGTACTGCTCAGCATAAAAAGTATGCTCCCCCGGGAGAAGTTCCATTTTGTAATGCTGTAGCAGAAAATTCTTTCTATCTTCTTTTCCAGGCGCCTGATCCACGGACGCATCATAGATTGCCTTGCAAAGCCGCACATTTTCCAGCGCCGCGGTAAGAGAGGTCATCTCCCCTTTTCTCTCCTCCCGGAGGGTTGTATAAAAATCAGAGAACATGGCCTGAAAACAATCCCGATATCCTGTCTGCATTCCGAAAGAAAGTTCCTCCGTGCCGCCTTTTACCCGGGAAAGCTGAAGGACATCCGCCCTGTCATTATCAAAGCTGACTCTCCCTTTCTCACATAAAAATATGAATTTCCAGATGGTTCTGCTTTCCATAGCTTACTTCAGAAAGGAAAAAGGACACTTCCGCAGAAGATTCCATGCCGAGTTCCAGTACCGCGATATCTTCATTCTCAAGCGGAAGCACTTTTCCTCCCTCCTCCGCCTTTCCCTCTGAAACAATCATCTGCCTGTCCCGAAGCAGTCCGTCCCGCCCTTCGTAATACTGCTCCGCCCGTTTGATTCGCTTTGCATAAACGGAAGAAACCTTCTCTTGTAAGAGATACGATAAAAGGTCGAAGACATGGGAACCGATTTCCGTAACGGCACGCAAGGCATTTCCGGAACGCGTATCAAAGCGCCAGGAATATGGCACGGGCGGAATATGAAATTCCTGCTCATAGCTACCGTGAACCGCCAGAACCCTTCCCATCTCTCCGGTCGAAAGAAGAGAATGCAGCTTCTGTACCGCGGGATAGAAGCGATTTTTGGTAGCAGACAGAAAGAGGCGTTCGGACTTTTCCTGCACCTTTTTTTCAGTTCCTCCGCCTCGCTTTCCTTAAGGCAGAGCGGTTTTTCACAAACCACCGGAATCTTGTTTTCCAGAAAAAAGCGGGCAGGGAGAAAATGAAGCATTGGAGGGGTGCAGATATGCACCGCTTCCACACCCACTTTCAGGAAGTCCCGATAGTCCGTACATACATGTGGAATTCCCCATTTTCCGGCAAATTCTTCCGTCTTTTCCCTGTCTCTGCCCACAATAGCGAAGACTTCCTGTCCCACCGCACGCAACGCCTGAAGATGCACTTCTGCAATAAATCCGCAGCCGATAATACCGACTTTCATTCCTTTATCCCCTGTCATTTCCCATTCTATAAATCTACGACGATTGCTTCAATTCTGCGAGTCTCCGGTTCACTTTCCGATAGAGTTCCTCCGGATCCTCTCCGATAAAGAATTCCCCTTTCTCATAGAGAATTCTTCCGTTCACCATGGTGAGTGCGACATTTTCCTTGCTGCCGCTATAGACAATATTCTTTACGATGCCGTTCAAAGGTTGCATATTCGGCCGATGGAGGTCAAGGACCACAAGGTCTGCCTGCTTTCCGACCGAGAGACTGTCACAGTTCGAAAGTCCCATGCAACGTGCCCCGTTCACACAGGCCATCCTGAGAACCTCCTCCGCAGGAACCGCCGCGGCATCCTTCTCCCTCAGCTTCGAAAGTCCCGTCACGAGAAACATCTCCCGGAACATATCGAGACAGTTATTGCTTGCCGGACCATCCGTTCCGATGGCCATCGGAATCCCTCGCGCCAGGATATCCGCGGTTCGCGGTACACCGCTCGCCAGTTTCATATTCGAAGCCGGATTCGTGATGACCGTCATCCCTCTTTTTTGGAAAATGTCTAAATCGCCGTCCGTCATTTCCACGCAATGATATCCGCCGCCGCCATATTGCAGCATCCCGAGCGAATCCATAAGTGCTGTCGGCGTCATCCCGTAGCGGGAAAGGCATCCCTCCACCTCTCCTTTCGTTTCCGAATTGTGTGTGAAGACCGGCGCCTGAAACTCTCTTGCAAGCTTCGCAATCCCTTCCAGTAAGGGTTTCGAAGTCGTATATTCCGCATGAAAGCCCAGCTGATACGAGACCAGCGGATGAAAATGATTGTATTTCCAGTAGCACTCCTCCAACTCCTGAAGAGAAGAGTTGAAATTACTTAAACCGGACAGGAGTACCACACGAAATCCTGTATCGACAGCAAGTTTCGCCATTTCTTCCGGATGAAAATACATATCAAAACAAGCCGTAATGCCCGAACTCAGATATTCCAGAACGGCAAGCTTTGAGAAGAGGTAGATATCCTCCGCCGTAAGCTTTCCTTCCATCGGAAAAACCTGCTTTTCCAGCCATTCCAGAAGAGGAAGATCATCCGCATAGGAACGGAGAAAGGTCATTGCGGAATGCGTATGCGCATCTTTAAAGCCGGGAAGAAGCAGATTTCCTTTTAAATCGATTTCCCTTGTAAAGTCCCCCTGCGCCTCCTGTACCGCCTCTCCGATATAAGAGATCCGATCCTTTTCCGTCCAGAGTTCTCCTTCTATGATCTTCCCATTCTCCTCGAACGAAAGAATTCTCGCATTGTAAAAACGGATTCCCATCTCCACCTCTTTCTTTTATCCGCTCCGCCTCGTTCCTTTGCTTCCGACTCATTCGAATCGCATACAGAGCGTACCTACAGCTTTGCGTTACATCGATGGTCGCAGCGACTCATTCAAATCGCATACAGAGCGCAGGCTTTATTTCTCTTATCCGCCCTATCGTTTTCCCTTATCGTAAGTTTCTCCCAGTGCACGCGGTGCCCTGTTGTATTTGGAGAAGAAAATGAGAAGCAGAAGGGTCAGAATATACGGCAGCGTCATCGCAAGATCCGCATAGCTGCTCGGCATCTGCATCTTCTGCACAAGAAAATATCCGCCCGAACGGGCAAAGCCGAAAAGCAGGCAGGAAGCGAGCGTCGGCAGGATATTCCAGTTTCCGAAAATCATCGCCGCAATGGACAGATAGCCGTAGCCGACAAAGATGGCTGAGGAAAAATTCCCCGAAATAGAATACGCAAAGCAGATTCCGGCGAGTCCGGATAAAGCACCGGAAAACAAAACCGCAATCGTTCGTATCTTTCCCACATCCTCCCCGGCAGCATCCACGGCATGGGGATTGTCCCCACAGGCGCGAAGGTTCATGCCGTACCTGGTCTGGTACAAAATATACCAAGCAGAGAAAGCAATGAGGACAATCAGGATTTCAAAAGGATAGAGCTCCTTGAAAAAAGCGCCTAAAAGGGGAATCGAGGAAAGCCCCGGAATCGAAAAACGATTGGACACGCCGAGCACAAACTTATCCGAAGCCGCATGGAAGAGTCCTTTGTTCAAGGCTTTTGTAAGATATGCCGTGAGAGACATCGCCAGGATATTTAACACGACGCCGCTGATGACCTGGTTCGCCCGCATCCGGATACAGAGCAGCGCATGAAGAAGGGAAAATAGAGCGCCGCCCAGAATGGCAAAAAAGATTGCCGTATAGAACTGTGTCGTTCCATCTCCGACCCCTTTATTCATCATGAGCACGGCAACAAAGGCACCGATAAAAGCCCCCATGCCTTGAAAGCCTTCCAAAGCGAGGTTCGTGATGCCGCTCTTCTCACTGTAGATTCCGCCGACCGCCATGATGAAGAGAGGTAAAGAAAAGGACAGACCGTCGATGATAATTCTTTCCATTATGCTTTCCCCCCTTCCTCTTGTTGTACTTCTTCTTTTCGCTTATCCTCTTTTTGCTTTTCTTCTTTTCGCTTATCTTCTTGCTTTTCTTCTTGCACTGCCTCTTCTTGCACTGCCTCTTCTTGCACTGCCTCTGCCCGTTCTTTATTGACCTTATAACGAATATAGGCATTGCAGGCAGAGAAAAGAAGGATGATTCCCGTGATTACGGAGGCAATCTCCGACTCCAGGCCCGATGCGGAATTCATATAGGTGCTTCCCTTACTGAGAATCGTAATAAAGAAGGAGAAAAAGAGGATTCCGATCGGATTACTGTTTCCGAGCAGTGCCACCGCGATCGAGTCAAATCCCATACTAGGGAAGTACACGAGGCTGAATAGAGCCAAAATAGCCAAGATAGTAACTCACGCCAGACATTCCTGCAAGGGCACCGGAAAGCGCCATCGTAAGCACCAGATTCTTTCCTACTGGAATTCCCGCATAGCGAGAAGCTTTCTTGCTGAAACCGACACTCTTGATTTCAAAACCGAAACAGGTCTTATCCAGCACGAACTGAATCAGAAGCGCAACGACAACCGCAAGAACAATCGCAAGCGGAATATCGATTTTCAGTGCACCGAACGGGGTATCCATCAGAGTAAGACGAGACGCCGGGGATACCGGTCTGGACTGCCGTGAAGTCGGATTCACAAAGTAGGTATTGATAAAAAAGGCAATCACATACTGCGCAATATAATTCACCATAATGGTGGAAACGACCTCATTGATATTGAAACGATGCTTCAAAACGCCGATAAATGCGCCGAGAGCCATGCCCACAAGAATTCCGACCAGGACTACGAGCGGCTTTGCGAGGAAAGCAGGAAGCGGACTATAGCCGATAAAAACACTCGCGATAAAGCCAGCTGTCAGCATCTGCCCTGCCACACCGATATTGAAGAGGCCCGCCCGAAGGGCAACGGCAACCGAAAGCGACGCGAAAATCATCGGCGTCCAGGCATTTAGAAAACTGCAAAAATCCGTCAGTATGTTCTTATACCCGGGATAGGTTTCTTTCGGAAGAATCCCTGAACCCTGAAGAAGATTCATATAGGCGAAAAGCGGATTTTTCCCCTGCAAAAGAATAATCACCGCCCCGAAGAGGAGACTCAATACAATCGCAAAAAGGGGAATCGTCACACTCTGCATCTTTTCCTGTCCAAGAAGCAGGGCAAGCAAATGCTGCTTTTTTCCTTCGTTCTTATGCATGTTTTACCCCCATCATAAACTCCCCTACCTGATTCGTGGTGAGACTCTTCGCCTCCGCGATGTTCTGCATCTCTCCGTTGTAAATGACGCCAATGGTATCCGCGCAATTCATAATCTCATCGAGTTCCAGAGAAATCAGAAGAACCGCTTTTCCATTATCCCGTTCCCTGATGATTTGCTTGTGAATCTTCTCAATGGCGCCGATATCCAGTCCTCTCGTCGGTTGTACGAAAATCATCAGAGAAGAATTCAGCTCGATTTCCCGTCCGATGATGGCTTTCTGCTGATTACCTCCGCTCATGGAACGCACAATGGTCTTCGCTCCCTGTCCCGAACGAATGTCATATTTCTGAATCAACTGCTCTCCATTTTTCCGTATGGCTTTCGGATTCAGGATTCCCTTACGGGAGAAACGGCTGTCCCGATACGTCTTTAAAACCAGGTTGTTCTCCAGGGTGAAATCCAGAACCAACCCCACATCCTGCCTGTCCTCCGGGATATAGGAAATCCCCTCTTCTATCCGCTTTCGAATCGTTTCCGTAGTGATTTCCTTTCCGTTCAGGAAAATGCTTCCCTCCGAGACCTTCTTCAATCCGGCTATTGCGTCCGCAATCTCCACCCTGCCCGTTTCCGGCAACTCCCGCTATCGCAAAGATTTCGCCGCCATGCACGGTAAAGCTTACATTTTTTTCACCACAGAAAAACCGTCACGATTCTTCACCGTGAGATTCTTTACTTCGAGAACCGTCTTCCCGAAACTTGCTTCCGCTTTTTCTACGGTAAAATTCACTTCCCGTCCAACCATGAGGTTTGCCATCGTTTTCGCGGAAGTCTCTTTCACATCCAGAATATCGATGAGCTTTCCCCGATTCAAAATAGCACAGCGGTCGGCAACCTGCTTGATCTCCGCAAGTTTATGCGTAATCAGGATAATGGTCTTTCCTTTGTCCCGAAGTCCGCGGATGATGTCCAGAAGAAAGTTGATTTCCTGCGGCGTGAGAACGGCAGTCGGTTCATCAAAAATAAGAATCTCCGCCTCCCGATACAGCATTTTCAAAATCTCCACACGCTGCTGAACGGAAATGCCGACGTGCTCGATGATATCCTCCGGATTGACCTCCAAACCGTAGTGCTCCGAAAGCGCCTGTACTTTCTTTCCCGCCTTCTTCAGGTCCACATACGGAAGAATCCCGAAGCGCTTATCCGAAACCGGAAGCCCCAGGATGATATTTTCCGTAATACTGTAATTCTGTACCAGTTTAAAATGCTGATGTACCATGCCGATGCTCAGCTTCGTCGCATAACTCGGAGAATGAATTTCTTCCTTCTTGCCGCGTATCCAAATCTCGCCCTCATCCGGCTCATACATTCCGAAAAGCATACTCATCAGTGTTGACTTTCCGGCACCATTTTCCCCTAAAAGAGCGAAAATCTCTCCTTTTTTGATTCCGATTGAAACATCATCGTTTGCCACAATTCCCGGAAAACGCTTCGTGATATGCTTCATTTCCACGATATATTCGGACATGCTCTTTCCTCTCTATGAACAGGACAGCTGCCCGAAAGGAATCCTCCTTCCGGACAGCCATGGTTTACTACTCTTTATTTACTTTAAACCGGTAAAATTATCCGGTGTCATGTTGTTAAAGTTTGCAGCCGGAACGATTTCTCCGCTCTTTACCTTCTCATACACATCGCTGAGTTTCTCCAGAGTCTCCTTGGAAAGCTGCTGTCTTCCCTCTTCCTTAACATAGCCTGTAGAATCCGTATCAGCACCAAGAAGCGCATTCTCTCCCTTGAAGCTGCCGTCCAGCACCTTCTCAAGCTGCTTCTCCACGTTCGAGTGCATCACTTTTAAAACCGAAGTCAGGATAATGTTCTTGTCGCCGTTCTTTCCGTCGTCATACTGGTCAACATCACATCCGATGACTTCCGCATTGCCCGCTTCCTTCACTGCGGTGAATACACCGTTTCCGGATCCGCCTGCCGCAACAAGCATGATGTCTACTCCCTTATCAAGGAGTGCCTTCCCCACTACCTTTCCGGTTGCTTCATCGGAGAAGTTTCCAACATAGTTTCCGCCCACGTTCTTATTCGTTACATCGGTTCCCGCATAAGACGGAATCTCTACATACTCCGCCTTCGCATTGTACTTTGCCTTCGCATAGTTTACCCCGGACATAAAGCCGTACTGGTAGTTTACATTGGAGGGATACGCAATTCCGTTTACTACAGCAACCTTCCCGCTCTTCGTTTCTAAAGCCGCTGCAATTCCGGCAAAGAAGCCGCTCTCCTGCTCCTTAAACTGCATGGCATAGACATTGTCCAGTGTCACTTCATTGCCATCCGCATCTGTCGGATAGGAATCCACTAAGATAAACTTCGTGTTAGGATTGTCCTTTGCGATACTACCGATTCCGGCAAACTGGAAGCCGCAGCAAACCAGCACATCATAGTCCGCAACGATATCATTTACCGCCTGCATCACTGCCGCAGTGTCCCCTGTCTCCTCACGAACCGGCGTCACCGTTGCATCCGGGTGCTTCTTAATAAAGCTCAAGATCCCGTTGTAGTTATCCTGGTTGAAGCTTCCGTCGTCTACTCCGGACGGACTGGAAACGATGGCAATCTTCAATCCCTTCTTCGCCGCATCACTCTTTCCCGCGTCCGCTTTGCTCTCGGCACTTTCCACCGCGCTGCTCTCCTTCGCCCCTGCAGTAGTCGCCTTCGCGTTTCCCGAAGCACCGCAAGCGCTAAGCAGAGATGCTACAAGTACAAGGCCGGTCAGTACATTCCACGTTTTTTTCATAATGCTTTTCTCTCCTTTTTCAAAATGAGAACTCGCACGACTTCGTGCATGGTTTTATATGAGTATCGTCGGGGAATACCCTACGCGATCTCCTTCTTTTCGACTATTCCGCGTCGCTTGCGCGTTCCGGATACGCTTCTTTCAGAGACTGGGAAAATGGGGCTCGCAAAATCCCCCGTTCCGTGATAATGGCGGTAATCAAGCTGTGATCCGTCACGTCGAAAGCCGGATTAAAGCACTTTACGGAAGAAAGCGCCATCGGCTTTTCATAGAACTTACTCTTGATCTCCTCCGGATTCCGCTCTTCAATCACGATGTCGTCCCCTGTCTTACACTGAAAGTCAATCGTTGAACCGGGCCCGAGAACATAGAAAGGAATCCCGTAATACTTCGCAAGGATTGCCACGCCGCTGGTACCGATCTTATTCGCCGCGTCCCCATTTGCCGCAATACGGTCACAGCCCACAAGGCACGCCTGCACCAGACCCTTCTTCATCACTAACGATGCCATATTGTCACAGATCAGCGTGACATCGATACCGCCTTCCTGCAGCTCATACGATGTGAGTCTCGCTCCCTGTAAGAGCGGTCTCGTCTCATCCGAGAAAACATGGAACGGAATGCCCCGCTCCTTCCCGAGGAAAAGCGGTCCGAGTGCCGTTCCGTACTTCGAAGTCGCAAGCGGCCCGGCATTGCAGTGCGTCAGAATCCCGTCTCCCGCCTTTAAAAGGGAAAGACCGTATTCCGAGATAGCCTTGCACATCGATACGTCTTCCGCCTGAATGAGCCTGCACTCTTCCCGTAAAGCCGCAAGAATCTCTCCCACGCTTTCCGCAAGGTGCGCCTTCACCAACTCTTCCATACGGGTAAGCGCCCAACTTAGGTTTACTGCCGTCGGACGGGAAGAATTCAGATACTTCGCGTCTTCCTGAAACTGCTGATAAAATGCCCGACTGTCCTTCGCCTTTATCTTCTTCGCAAGGATGTAGATTCCGTAAGCCGCACATATCCCAATTGCGGGAGCGCCCCGCACCTTTAATTCGAAAATAGCATCGTAAAGCGCCTTCGCGTCCCCCAGTTCCAGGAAGACTTTCTTTCCCGGAAGTGCGGTCTGATCCAGAATCACCACCGCCGTCTCTTCCTCATTCAGCCGGACATTCTCGATGCCGGAAAGGAGTTCCCTTATCTCTTCTTCTGTAAAACTCTGCTTCATTCTTTCTCTTCTTTCCTATAATTTCGACGTATCCACTATCCGAACAATAAAATCGATTCGCTAACCAGCTTCCGGAAAAGCGGAGCAACCTTTCCCGCTACAATCTTCACGTCCTCATCGCTGAGCGGCTCTTCGGAAAGCCCCTGCTCCCAGGTTCGAGATACAGGATATTCCGCAGACCTTCATGCCCGCGTGTCTTCCCGCTATCGCTTCGCAAGCCGTGCTCATCCCGACTGCATCCGCTCCGAGAATATGTGCCATCTTCACCTCAGCGGGTGTCTCGAAACTCGGTCCGCTAAACTGCATATAGACGCCTTCCCGAAGAGAGAGCTGCATCGACGATGCCGCTTTCCGAATCTTCTCCCGAAGTCCGCTGTCATACACTTCCGACATATCCGGAAAACGCACGCCGAGCTCGGAAAGATTCTCTCCAATCAGCGGATTCGGAACAGAGTAAAGGATGTGGTCTGTAAGGAGCATGAAATCTCCCGCCTGAAATGCCGGATTCACCGAACCGCAGGCATTGGTGAGAAAGAGTATCTCCGCTCCCATCCTCTGCATGAGTCGTGTCGGAAGAACCACGTCCTCGATAGGATAGCCCTCGTAGAAGTGCACACGCCCCTGCATCAGCACGACCGGCACTTCCCCGATGTGTGCAAAAACATAGCGTCCCTTGTGTCCGCTCACGGTTGACACCGGAAAGTCCTGAATCTCATGGTAATCAATGCTGCCTTCCACTTCGAGGTGCTCCGCATAATCGCCGAGTCCTGAACCGAGAATCAGCGCAATCTTTGGGGCAAAGGGAATCTTCCCCTCTATGCTCTTGTAACAACGCTCCACTCTCTCATATCGCTTTGACATATTTCCTCCCTTCGCTCTACGCAGTCTCAAAAATTTATTGATAATCCTGTCCGGTCAGGTAATGATAAAACGCAGTATTCACATAGCGCTTTTCCGGCGTGACGGTGAGTCCGTCCGCCAGTGCGGTGAGGCTCTTCACGACCTCATCCTTCTTTTCTTCCGTCGTGAAAGGATGAATTGCGTACTCTCCATCCGTTACCACACAATCATAAATCGCATGGTAATCCTCTTTCGGCATATCCTCCCGCACGGTACTGTACAGCGGCTGCCACCATGAGCCGTATAGCAGACCCTTTCGCTCTTCATTTTCCGAATTTTTCTTTGCGAAAGCCTTAATCACCTGATCAAACGCCATCAAGTCTTCTTTATTTGCAAACTCTAACTTCAAATCATATTCTACCGCGTGAACCAGATATAAGTCATCACTAAACTTCTGCACTTCATAGGTCGGCGTCGCCTCGGGAACCGCTCCCCACTCCAAGAGATACTGATAGATGCTGATCTTCGGTTCCAACTGCACACGTGCATTCAAGCCCTCTCTATCCAGTAAACCAATCAGCTGTCTCGCATGAAGAATGTCCGAATGGCCGTACTGCAAAGTATATTCCGGAAGAAAACGAGCATCATAGGCGGAAGACTTCAAGCCATATCCCGTGGTAATCTTCTGTTCCACCGCCTTCCTTCCGAGCTCCGAGAGCTTCGGATCATCAAAGAGACGAAACTCCTGCCACGTTTTATCGAGCTTTTCCAAAAATATCCGGATCCGACGCAAGCCCCAGGAAGTTTCTTCCTTTTCCAACCGCATCCGCGACCTTCATCAGAAGCGCCTCTTCAAAGTCCTTGTCCGGCTTATCTTTATTCATCGCTTTCTCCGCTTCTTCCGGCGTAATCAAGTCCACGTCCAGCGCACAAACAAGAGGAGAAAGTTCATCCCCTTCCCCTTTCAAACCGTATCTATGCAGTCTTTCCTGTAACTTTTCCGCAGAGTAGCTCTGTGCAAGTTCTCTATATCCGGAAGCATCCACTGCGGCAGAGATTGCTTTCAAGCGGTCGAACTCCCCCGTAATGGGGATCTCTTTCTCCGTAATCTTCTGTAACGCTTCGGAAAATGCCTTCCCTTCCGCAGTTTCCGGAACTTGAATAGCAAAGTAAGTCTTCAGATACGCCGCCGCCTTCTCCGGGGAATCCTTAAACTCTTTCTCCCCTTCCCGCTTCGCCTGATCCTCGGATAAGACTTCTCCGCTCTCTTCTCCCTCCGTCTTTTCCCCCGATTCCTGCTGTTTTTCAGAAGCAGCCACGGTCGCCTCTTTCGAAGACACCTGCGTCGCCTGCTTCACGTTCCCTTTCCCGCAGGCAGTTACCGTTACGATTAGTGCAAAAGTTAATACCGTAGAACCAAAAAGATATTTTCTCATTTCTACCTCCGCTTTGCTCCTGTACACAACGAATCGGCATTTCTCTTTCCTTATAAAGTATCTTAATAGTACTCGAAAAGGATATTTTTAAGCAATACCTTTGCCCGGCAATTTTCTTGTATTTTTCCAGAAAACAAATGCACACTCTCCGTCTTGCAAATCTATGCATTTTTGTTCTATACTTTTTTCTATGCTTCCGTAGCTTAAGGGATAGAGCCCCGGCCTCCGACGCCGGTAGTGGCGGTTCGAGTCCGTTCGGAAGCATTTTTTATTGCAATAATTCCGCAAAGCATAAAGCCCATTGTATTCTTTTTCGAAAGCACGCTCGCTCGGCTCCGACCTAACGGTACTCAGCATCAAACTTCGCTTCGCTCATTTTCTGCAAGTACCGAGGCCTCCGAACGGCTTTCTCAAAGAATACAATGGGTCTTTTTAAACTCCGTTATATTTATTATTTCAGTATATCAGACAGAGGTTTCTTCCAATCGAACTCTCACCGAATGGACTCCTCTTATCAAATTATGATCTACCTTTTTAGTAGTTAATGACATCCGGCTTATTAGCCTCTCTTCCGGGGAAGTGGAAGCCGGGGATCAGCTGGTCCCAGGAATCAATGCCGATGACCGCTCTTGCAAAATCCGCCGTGCCTTCCGTCGCACTGGCATTGTCGATGTACTTAAACACCTCATGTGCACGTTTCGGAACGAGCTTATTGTTCACAATCTTGGAAAGGCCGAAGGCGAGTCCATTCTTCGTCTCGTCTACAGAGTCCTCCTGCCGGCTCATCAGATAAGCCGTAATATACGGATTGTTGTCTGCGACAAAGTAGGAGTATGCTACCGCAGCCGCCTGATCAATAGATTTGTCCTTTCCTCCCTGCGTGCTGGTGAAGCCTTCCTCGGTCAGGAATATCTTTCGAACCTGTCCTTTTTGGTTCCGCATACTATCCATCTGCATAAAGTCCGTGATGACATGAAGGTTCTTAAAATTCACCACCGGAGAATCCATCGTATCATTTACCTTACCGGTCTTATCATCGTCCCAGAAGTTCGGGGAAGTCATCGGATACGGATAGGGATGGAGCGCGAGACCGTAATCCATATATCCCTCTATCGCCTCATAGTTATGGAAAGCAAGCAGAATATCCTTTCCTTTATACTTTCCAACCGGCGCCGCCTCCGGAAGCATATTCCAGTAGTGGTCGATAGAGAACATAACATTATCATTTGCAGAAACCGACTTCATCGCCGTATAGAACACACGGAAAGCTCTCTGGAACTTTACCGTATACGCAGACACATCCAGGTCTCCCATGTAGTTCCAGTACTGGTTGTTGATCTCATTTCCCACAACCCAGTTCGTAATCTTTCCATGCCCCTGTCTTCCGTTGTAACGCTTGGCAAGGAAGGATGCCATCGCCTTCACCGCACGGAAACCGCCTTCCGACTCCACATTAAAGCCATAGTACATTGCCTGATCCTTCGGCAGTTCCTTCACGCCCATCGGATTCAACTCGGAAACCGTATTGTTCCAGGCATTTAAGAGAATCGCGGTAACCGCCACACCGGAATCACTGAGTCTCTTTACCTCTGCATCCAGCTGGTCAATCAGTTCCTTGTTGATCTTATAGGTCTTATTTTCATAAGTATAGTAAATCCCGTTTCCAAAGAAACGCTGCGTCGGAATGTCCACTCCGGCATGCTTGATGTTCAAGCTTAAAGCATCGTCCAGAAGGTTCGGATCCACACGAAGCCCCTTCTTTCCCGGATTCAACGCCGGACTCTGGTCTTCCGCAACAATTTCCGGATTCTCCAGATACCTTCTATCCGAAATCATCACATAACGGCTCCCCACCTTAACAGCCGGCACGAAGGCACTGTAGAGACGAAGCTCTCCGGGTCCTGCGTGAAGCGGAAAGGTAAGCTTCTGGTTCTTTCCAATGCTTCCCTTCGCAAGTGGATCCCATCTTCCGGATAAGTCATTCTGATACGGCTTAATTTCGAAAATGTAGATGGAGCCGTCCGTCCCTGTGCTGTCTCCACTACTGTCCACCGTTACGGAAATGTTCTCTTTATCCGCCGTAATGTTCACGTCATGAATCTTTCCCGTCACGGAGTGGGCAAATGCCGCAAATGAAAACAGAGCGGACATCACCACCATGCAAAAAAATCCGACACTCTTCTTCCCCAAAAATCCCATACTTCCTTATCAATCCTTTCCCATCGTAAATCTTTCATAAATCGTCTAAGCCTCAAGAAGCCTATTCCTCGTCTCTATCCCGTAAGTGGAACATCCACCACCGGCACTCTAGAAAACGAAGCTCTCTCATACTACGATTTTATAAGGGAAAAATTGAAAGCGGAATAATCTTA
>BNJU01002336.1_pt1 | contig 117272 bp, 197 predicted proteins | sample 8539281 | NCBI WGS metagenome assembly BNJU01 (sample SAMD00202456, study PRJDB9452) | human saliva metagenome | isolation source: human saliva | place: Japan
CTGCTTGGTGTCTTTCCGGCTTCGCCTTCCCTCTATCCTTCTGTCCATGCTCGTCGGTTCCCGTCATAAAGAATACATCATACCCCTCATAGCGTTTTAAAGCGTGCCATCGCATCCGCCAGAATGATTTCACAAGTATTACCGATATGCGGTTTTCCGGAAGCATGAGGCAATTGCAGTGGTGATATAATAAGCTCTTTTCCATGGACTCTCTCCTTCTTTCACTTGAACAATCGAAAGTATTCGCTTTTCCCGTGTCGGAATTTCGGAATGCTCTGCGTCCGCCGACACAAAAGAGATTACGCCCTCCACGCACGATACTCTTTACGAACTAAGAACATTCCTAGTCTAGCATAGATTTTCTTCTAGTCAACGATAGATCAAAGAAAAGAGCAGCTCCGACTACGTCGACTCCGCGCCCTTTCGTCCTTCTCTTTACAGTACTTTACTCTGCAAAATGTTTATTCAGTAAATCATCCACTACCGGAACGGAAATGGTCGACTCATTCAATGCCTTCACGGCAAGAGCAAGAAGCTAGCAGGTTCTGAAAAATCTCGATTGCCTGCGTAATAATCGACATAAAAGAGCTAAAGGCACGGAACCTAAAATCCACGTCCAAAAGGGAGAAAAACGAATCAAAACATCCGGTCACTTCCGGAAGAATACCGACAAGGGTAAGAAGAAAGCCGAAAAAGAGCAGGGTTGCCAATGCTTTCAATGCCGTCTTCTTCAACCAATTGCTGTCTTCCGCCAAAAGATATATCCCGCGGCAAAGCAGTACTGCGTGTAATTCCCAACCGCCGCAAGCGCACTAAATGCTAGCACCGAAACAATGCCACAGAAATTCCCAACTTTGTTTTCATTCTCATTCTCCTCTATGTAAGTCGTCTTTCTTGTCGATTAGCTGCTTTTTTCTTAATGCATTACTGCTCATTCTGCTTCTCCAGAACATCGTTCTTGACGTTCTCTGCGCCTTCCACCACATCGTTCTTCACACTCTCCGCTTTTCTTCACTGCCTCGTCTTTCACTTCTTCCGCCCTTGGCAGCTACTTCTTCAGCCCTCTGCCTTTACTTTGTCTACTTGCGCCTCCACACCGGCCTTCAGCGCATTCAACTTTTCCTGATACTCCGCAAATCTTCGCCTGTGAAGCATGAATCTCATCTACCAAGTCCTGATAACCTGCGCCTGCCGCCTGATTGGAACTCCTCAAAGTACTTTCTTTCCAATCTTCGTATAAACAGCGCTGATCTTTCTTTTCTTCGTCATGAATCTGCGAATTTAATTTCGTGGTATCTGCAAAATCCTTTTCCCTTCTGCATCATGTCCTGACTTTGCATCGGAAATCTTCTTTCCCAATTCATCAAAAATCCCATAATCTGCCTCCTTTTACAATATTTTTCTATTCTATCATATTGCTGTCACAATTCTATTCCTAAAAACCGCTACCATATCCTTTTGTTTCTTGTATCAACTCTTTTCAGATAAAGCGCTGCATTTTCACCGACCATAGATGCAGCTTTTCTTCGTGTCCGGCACCGGAAACAGATAAGCGTTTGTGTATTGAGAAATGTAAAGCTGATTTCCCTTGAGATATAAACATAATCCCTGCTCTGCAATATGCTTTATCAAACCACGTGAGGACTCGTTGGACTCTAGAAACTTTCTGGCGGAAATTTCCTCTGTGCAATAAATGTTGTAATTCTCATTATGCACAATATCCTCTACATCAATCTTCCGTTCCCCTTCCAATGTACCGAAATATCCTCCTTGTGTTTCTTTGTTCGTATACGCTGACTGTTTTGTAGGAACCACCGTAAATGGCCCTCGAACCGCTTCGGACAAGGTCAAGGAATACAAAAATTCCTGAAATCCGTCACTTCTTTCGTCCGTCTTTTATTTTTCCGTCCCTGTATTTTTTTCCTCATGCCACGCATACATATTACAAACACTAAGATTTTCGTTCATCCTTAGCTTCAGCATATTGAATTGATTATACTTTTTCGGATTTGGGAACAACGTATTGTACGTCCTCTATCGGAGCAACTCCTGACGGAACAATTTTAGCCTCCGGAAATACCCGGTCCAGGATCAGGTTCAGAAGTTGCTCCTTATAGATTGCATTCAGCTTACTGCCTTTTATCTTGCTCAAATAAAAAGGGATGAGGATGGTAGCGAATCCCATAATTAAGGAAAGATAAATCCTGCACGAGGCAGAAGAACAAAACCAGAAGGCAAAGAATCCCTTCATGGCGATATTTCGCCTCTGCTTTTCTTTCTTCATGACCTCGTCCTGCATCAACTTGTATGTTTTTCTGATACTCAGCTGCTGTTCTTCAGTTCCTCTAATTTCTCTACTTCTTCCCTCTGTTAATGTGATTTCTTCCATTCTCTCCTTCCTACTTTTTCATATCTGCAACACGCCGTTCTCTACCCATCTGCCTTCCTTATCCACCTGGTAGCCGTCCGGTGTTTTTTCATTTCGATAGAGATGCCCTCGTTGTTTCCACTGTCCGTTCCGAAGTAATAGCAATAACCGTCAATCCACTGCCATCCGGTCAGCATTCTTCCCATCCAACCGTCGGAGCCCGGGAAGAGATAGTACTTACTGCCATTCAAGTCTACCCAACCTGTTGCCATATAGCCACTGTCTAAGAAATAGTACCAGTAGGACTTTCCATTGTAGGCTTCATACCCCCAGCTACTCTTCGGATAGCTTCCGTCCTGTCTCTTATACCACCAGCCTTGTTCCTCTTTCACCCATTCCCCATTGGAAAGAGAACGGTCCGCACCCAAAACCTGTCCGGCAGGATTTCCGCTTAAAGATCGCAGAAGAGCCTCCGCCTGAGCCGCCGCTGCTCCACCGAGCCGCCACTGAATGCCCTCCACCTGAGGAACTGCCGCCGCCACTATATGATCCGCCGCCCGAGGACTACCGCCTCCGCTGTACGATCCGCCGCTATGAGAGGAGCCGCCCGGTACTTCCACCTGCGCCCGTTAAAGTGATGTAGTCCGGGTCATACAAGTTGACTTTCAGGCTTCCCGTTACCGGATCAATCGAATCCAAAGAAGCCGTTCTCGGATCGATCTTCCATTCTTTATCATTGATGTAAAACTTGGTTACAAGACTGCCATCTACTCCGCCGAAGGTCAGTCGATAATGACTGATTGAATTCATCTTCAGTGTAAAAGTTGCGAAGCACACGGCGATAGGTTCCCGGCTCTTGTGATTTTTCGATCCGCTTTCGTAGTATCCGCCCCTCGAAACATCCTCTAACGCATACTCACAGTTTACTTTATTTTCACCCTTATGCGGAATGGACACCTCCAGCCATGCTTCCTCTCCATTTCTATCAAGCAGTCCATCCCCCATTTTACTCCATGTGGTATGGGGTACCTCGTCTCCCAATTTTCCATACTGTAAATCTTTCTCCGGAAGAAACATCCTGATTTCTTTAAACGGATAGTCTTCTTCTACATGATAACTATTTTTCTCAGAAAAGATGCAAAACAAAGTTATTTCCTTCTTCATTTTCTCCCGCAATGAGAAAAATGATAAGTCGATGATAGTTCGGCTCTTTGGGGTTTTCCTATTACTCATTTCCAAGGTAAAAGAATTCACTAAAGAAGCCTCAAAATAGTAATTTGGTTTGTCGTGGTCAGCTCTAATCCGTAATGATAATCTCCGGGAGTGAATTCTCTCTCCATGTACTTCGGAGACTCTCCCTGTCCCATCAGGTTTCCTATAATAAATAGGAGAAGAAATATGAGATATCGTCTACATTGATGAACTTGTCCGGAGCATCCCTCTCCGATGTATCTTCAGTTTTGGATTCTTCCTCTAAGGTCAACTTCCTGCACCCTCATCCTATCTCTTGGAACATTAGAATTACATCTTTTAAAAGGCTCACGAAGCGCAATCTGATCAATGATAATCTGCTCCGTCTGCCGATTCGCTACCATATCCATAGGCTCGCTCCGGCAGAAAAATTGAGTTCCGTGCGTTGACACCATATTGGAAGAACTGGTTTGAAGTTCCGTACCTTCTTCTCCTGCATAAGCGCTCATCCTCCCTACCAAGAAAGAGAGCGCAAGTCCCATACATGCCGCGAATACCATTCTGCTTCTTTTTCATCTGCACCTCCTGCAAGCCTGTAAACTGTACTGTTATGCGTTATTTTAATCTCATCTTTACCTTTTTCCGCTATATTTTTATTAAGGCATGAAAAATATTAAACATTTAATAACAAGATGTCTCCAGGCTTCTACCTACTCCCTTTGTTTAAGAATCAAGTATCGTGTGCTAGCGCACGATACTCGTTATGAATCATAAAAAGCCTGCACAGAGTTTAGCTTCAACTCTGTACAGGCTTTTCCTTTTTCTTATCTTTTTAAATTCATTTTTCCGCCTAGCGCATCGAAGGGAAAATGTCCGAAGACAATCCCTTCCAATGCACGCTACCGTAAATTACTTTCTGTTGAATGCGGCAAATCCCGGGTAGTAAGCACCCTCGCCAAGTTCTTCCTCAATACGAAGAAGCTGGTTGTACTTTGCCACTCTCTCGGAACGGGAAGGAGCACCGGTCTTAATCTGGCAGGTATTTAAAGCGACAGCCAGGTCAGCAATCGTGGTATCCTCCGTCTCACCGGAACGATGGGATGCACTGCGGTATAACCTGCCTTTGTGCCATCTTGATGGCCTCTAAGGTCTCGGAAACGGAACCGATCTGGTTTCAACTTAATGAGAATGGAGTTTCCGCATCCCAGCTTGATTCCCTTGGAAAGACGCTCGGTATTGGTTACGAAAAGGTCATCTCCAACGAGCTGTACCTTATCGCCAAGCTCCTTGGTCATCTTTCTCCCAACCTTCCCAGTCTTCCTCATCGAGTCCATCCTCGATAGAGTAAATCGGATACTTTCTCAATCAAAGACTTCCAGTGTGCAATAAGCTCGTCGGAGGTGAAATCTTTACCGGACTTCGGCTGATGATAGAAGCCCTTTCCTTTTCGCTCTTCCACTCGGAGGAAGCGGCATCCATAGCAAGAACAAAGTCCTTACCCGGCTCATACCCTGCTGCCTTGATCGCCCTTTAAGATGTGCTCAATGGTATCCTCATCGGAAGCCAAGTTCGGTGCGAAAACCGCCCTCATCTCCTACTGCAGTAGTATTGCCTTCATCCTTCAAAAATCTTCTGGAGTGCATGGAATACCCTCAGTACACCAGCGAAGACCCTCACGGAAGGAAGGGCGCCGGCAGGCATAATCATGAATTCCTGTGTATCAACGGAGTTCGTAGCGTGTGCACCGCCGTTTAAAATGTTCATCATCGGAACCGGAAGACGATTTCCGTTTACACCGCCGAGGAAAACGATAAAGAGGGATTTCCAGTAGCAGCGGCTGCCTGCGTTGCAATAGAAACGGCAAGAATGGCATTTGCACCGAGCTTTGGACTTATCCTTCGTTCCGTCAGCCTCCAGCATTGCCTTATCTACTGCGTAAATATCGGTCGGATCCATACCAATCAACACATCATTGATCACCGTGTTGACATTCTCTACTGCCTTCGATACGCCCTTTCCGCCAAAACGGGACTTATCGCCATCACTGAAGCTCCAGTGCCTCAAACTCACTGTAGATGCACCGGAAGGTGCGGTACCTCTTCCCTACAGTACCATCCGACAAAGTAACCTCCGCCTCTACGGTCGGATTTCCTCTGAGTCAATAATCTCTCTCCAATGACCTTCTCAATCTCTAAGTAGCTCATCTTACCTCTCTTTCTTATGCGAAATGCCCTGCATAAACTTTGTTTTTATTTCCTCAAATAACAGTCCTTATACTAATGGATTGTCTTTTTCTGTGTCAAGGCGGAAAAAGTCCCCTGCACGCCCTCTATCTCTTCCCCTCATAATCCTGAAAAACTTCCACATTCGTAAAACCTTCCTTTTTGGAAAAATGTTTTTCACACTTTCTCCCTGGTCATAGCCGATTTCCAGATAGATCCTTCCTCCCCGAAGAAGAAAGCCTTCTCCCTCCTTCGCGATTCTCCTGTAGAAATCAAGTCCGTCCACTCCGCCGTCCAGAGCTGTCCTCGGCTCTGTGAAGAGCCACCTCATCGTCCAATGTAGGAATCACATCCCGCCTGATATAAGGCGGGTTTGAAACCAGAATGTCGAAGCCGGAAATATCCTTTTCTTCCATGAAAGAGGGGAGCGCGGCGAAAAGATCCGATTCCAGGAAATAGACCCTCTGTTGTTCTGAGGGGAAGGGCTGCTTCCGCTTTGTCCGGGAAGAGCCGCCTGTAATTCTCCTTTGCGATTTCCAGCGCTTCTCTCGACTTATCGAGAAGAAGCAGTTTGTGACAGGGCAGATGCTTTGCCAAAGCGAGCCCGATACAGCCTGATCCGGTACAGAGATCCAAAACGGAGAGTTGCTTTTCATTTATCTTTTCTTCTTCGAGAAGAATCCGCTCCACGATGCATTCCGTATCCTGCCTGGGGCTTAATACATTTTTCATTCACCAAAAAGAAAGACCGAAAAATTCCTGTCTTCCGAGAATTTGAGAAAGAGGAATGCGCTGAAGACGCAGTGCCAAAAAGGAGAAAAATGAGTAAGCGCAGAATCCAATGCTTCCGAAAAGCAAAGTAGAGAATCCATAGACTCCCCGGAGCGATTTTTCTGACTGAAAACAGAATATGCTTCTATCTTCTGATAGAAAGCGGAAAGTGATCTCTCTTCCTTAAAAGATAGTCTTTCGTATCCAAAGAAAAGGCCTCTTGTATAAGAGGCGTAAATCCAGCTCCGCCTCCGCTACACCGGCTCTCTTCCAACTGCGGCAGAGAATTTTTCCCAAGTCCAAAAGAGAAAAAAGACGGATTCTTCTTATCCAAGCAGCTCCTTAAAAACGCCTCTTTCAGATGCTTTGCCTTCTCTTTCCTGTCTTCTCTCAATTTCTTCCCTTTCTCTATACGTCCCTTTGAAAAATGTTCTTCTGAAAGGCTCTCCAGTCAAATACCTTCTCGACTGCACAAATGGCGACTTCCACTTCCTCGGCATCCGGCTCTTTTGTCGTTAAGCCCTGCATCCACATCCCCGGAATAAAAAGAAGCTTTTGTAAGCGGATTGTCAAAGAGTCCCCACGAGACGCAGAACTTCATAACTGATGCCCGCAATGACCGGAATCAGAAGAAGGCGGAAAGCACTTTTCAACCACAGACTGTCAAATTGCAGAAACATAAAGAGGAAAATGAAATCACCATGACATAGACAATAAAAACTGGTTCCGCAACGTTTATGCTCCTTTGAGGAAAGAAGAACATTTTTCCACGGTTAAATCCAGACCGTGCTCTACACAGTTTATGCACTTATGCTCCGCTCCATGATACTCGAAAGTCCGTCGGATATCCTTCTGTCCGGGAAATCAACTTGATGTACAGAACAAAAAAATCAGGATACGAAGAAGCCCTCTAAAAACGCCAGCAGAGAAGGGAAATCGATAACTTCGTTTTCAAAAATTCAGGAGAATGGTAGGAGCGCCACAAAAATAAAAAGAGCCAGGGCGAAAGAAAAGACCATCACCAGAGCCGATAAGACCTGCTCCACCTTGTCTCCCAAAAATTTTATTCATCGCTTTCTCATTGCACCGGGTTCCGACTCTCATCATCCTCATAAAAGCTTGCACTGTGCGTTAAGCACTTCATGCCGAGCACCATGGAATCATAAAAGGAAATAATCCCTCTTAAGAAAAGGAAGCTTCAAAAAGGATACTTTATCCGTCAAGGAAAGATATGCACTTTCCATCACATCGATTTCTCCGTTCGGCTTCCGTACCGCAACGGAGTATTTCTCCCCATTCTTCATCATGATTCCTTCGATGACGGCCTGTCCCGCCAATCCCGCTATATACCTGTTTACGCAATCTTTCTCTCTCCTCTTCCGCTCGGACTGAGCCTTCTCTTTATGCCTTATATCCTGCCTGTCCTTCTTCTGTTCCACAGCAGTGTAAGGGAATCCTACCGCTCTTTTATGAAAAAGAAGTGAACAAAAAAAGCAGAGCCGCGGCTCTGCCTTTCCTTCTTCTTACTGCATTCCAAACTTCTTATTGAACTTATCAATTCTACCCTTGCGGCAGCAGCCTTCTGGTTTCGGTGTAGAACGGATGGCACTTTGGAACAGATTTCACGTGAATCTCCGGCTTTGTTGAACCGGTTACAAAGGTGTTCCCGCAGTTGCAGGTTACCGTTGCCTGATAATAGCTTGGATGAATTCCTTCTCTCATAATTCCCTCTTTCTGCATGATTTTCCAACCATGCGCATTCGTCTATCCGCAAGCGGATTCCTTGGTTTGCATCTTTGAGAAATGCTATACTCCACTTCTCTACTTGTCGCTTCCTTTCTCCGTAGAAGCGTCCGAAGCACTTCCGAAAAAGGACTAGCCTTAGTACACTAGCATAAATTCAGAAAACGCGCAAGCCTTAAATCGAATCCGAAGAATAGTTCGGCGCCTCTTTCGTGATATGAATGTCATGCGGATGAGACTCTTTTCAAAGAAGCTGCGGAAATCTTCACGAATTCGAAGTATCCTGCAAGGTCCGAATATCCTTCGCCCCTGCAGTATCCCATACCGGCACGGAGTCCTCCGATAAACTGGAAAATGGTATCCTCCACCTTGCCCCTTATAGGCCACTCTTCCTCTACTCCTTCCGGAACAAGCTTCTTCGCACCTGCCTCGAAGTATCTGTCGGAAGAGCCGTTCTTCGCTTTCATTGCACCGATAGATCCCATACCGCGGTATACCTTATATTTTCTTCCCTGATACAGTTCAAACTCTCCCGGCGCCTCGTCGCATCCTGCAAAGACGGAACCCATCATGACCGTAGAGCCGCCTGCTGCAAGTGCCTTCACCCATCACCGGAATACTGAATTCCGCCATCTGCAATAATCGGAATATTGTACTCTTTTCGCCACCGAGTAAGCGTCCATCACCGCGGAAATCTGCGGCACGCCGATACCGGCAACGACTCTTGTGGTACAAATCGATCCGGGACCGATACCAATCTTCACGCAGTCGGCTCCCGCTTCGATTAGAGCCCTTGTTGCTTCCTTCGTCGCCACATTTCCGGCAATCACCGGAAGATCCGGGAACTTTTCTTTCAGGAGGCGCACAGGAAATCACATTCTTCGAGTGTCCGTGTGCGGAATCCAGTACGACCACATCCACGTGCGCTTTCAGGAGGGCCTCCGCTCTCTCCACAACATCCGTGGTGATGCCCAGTGCCGCACCGCAGAGGAGACGCCCCTGCTTGTCTTTCGCCGCATTCGGATACTTCATCTGCTTCTCAATGTCCTTGATGGTGATCAAGCCTTTTGAGATTGCCTTCCTCATCCACAATCGGAAGTTTCTCTCACCTTTGCCCTTGCAAGAATCGCCTTCGCCTCTTCCAGGGTCGTTCCTTCTTTCGCTGTAACGAGATTCTCCGAAGTCATGCACTCCGAAATCGGACGGCTGTAATCCTCTTCAAAAACCAGATCCCGGTTCGTAATGATACCGATCAGTTTCTTTCCTCCGTAATCGGCACACCGGAGATGCGAAACTTTGCCATGAGGTCATTGGCATCTTTCAGACTGTGTTCTTTCGATAAGGAAAAGGGGTCGGTAATGACACCATTTTCCGAACGTTTTACCATATCCACCTCTTCCGCCTGTTCCTCGATGGTCATATTCTTATGGATAATGCCGATGCCGCCACAGCGTGCCATCGCAATCGCCATATTGTGCTCCGTTACGGTATCCATTCCCTGCGGAAATAAACGGAATATTCAAACGAATGGTATTCGTCAGATTCGTACTCAAGTCCACTGCATTCGGAACGACTTCAGAATAATGCGGCACCAACAAAACGTCATCAAATGTAATCCCTTCCCCAATAATTCTTGCCATTTCTTCTCTCTCCTTTTCCTATGCGATGCACAACGATAAACTGCTCTCCTCTTTCCTCGATGGAAAAAGGTGCATAGTACCGGAAAAAAATATTTCCAGTACTATAGCATAGCGAAAAATTGAATGACAAGGGTCTTTACAAAGCCCTATGGGATTCCTCAGTCACCTGTTCTATCGTGTGCAAAAAGCTCGTCTGACAGGAAAGCGGCTTCGGCAGATTTCTCTCTCCGCTTTCGATGGATTTCTCTTCTCCTTCATAACGAAGATAGGCAAGATACTCGATATTACCCTCCGGTCCTTTAATAGGCGAAAAACTCAGGCCCTCCACGGAAAAACCGAGTTGAAGCGCAAATTCCAGAACAGAGCGAATCACTTCCTCATGTACCTTCGGGTCACGAACAACCCCTTCTTTTCCGACCTGCTCTCTTCCCGCTTCGAACTGCGGTTTTAATGAGACAGACCAGTTCTGCCGGAAGAGAAGCCAATCTCTTCACGACAGGAAGGACCAGTTTTCAAGCTGATAAAAGAGACATCAATAGAAAAAAAGCGCGGTTTTTCTCCCAGATCCTTCTCTTCCACGTAGCGGATATTACACTTCTCCATGACGTGAACCCGTGCATCATTTCGCAACTTCCAGTCTAACTGTCCGTGCCCCACATCCACGCTGTACACCTCTTTTGCCCCGTTTTGCAGCATACAATCTGTGAAACCACCGGTAGACGCGCCGATATCCATACAGATGCGCTCCTTTAAGTCGATGGGAAAAAGCTTTCAAGGCTTTTTCCAGCTTCAGACCTCCCCGCGAGACATACGGAAGAGGGATTCCCTTTCACGACGATGTCCGCAGTAAGCGGAAGCTGCTTCCCGCCTTGTCTTCTTTCTCTCCATTCACAAAAACAAGGCCTGCCATGATGGCACGCTTCGCTTTCTCCCTGCTGTCAAAGAAACCGTTATCTACTAAAAAGGACATCCAGCCGTTCTTTCTTTTCCTTCATCTCTTTTCCCTTTATTTCTTTCTTTTTATTTCCCTTTATTTCTTTCTCTTTATTTCTTCCCCAGTATTTCTTCGTCAGAGGATTTCTTCTTATTTTCCTAATCGAAGAACCCTTCCTCTTCCAGCCGCTTGATGATACTGTCGGAATCCATTTTTAAGCATCTTCCGAAGAGCCGACACATCCCCATGCTCCACATAGCAGTCGGGAAGGGTGACATTTTTCCACAAAAACGCCCTGATGATGGAGCGCCATATAGCGAAGCACAGCCTCTCCGAAGCCGCCGGACAAGACCCCTTCTTCCAGGGTAAGAATCTTCCTGTAGCCTTCCTCTGAAAGACGGTCGAGGAGCTTCTCATCAATCGGCTTTTGCAAAAGCGCGCATTCACAAGGCTTAAAGACACGCCTTTTCTTCTCCATCTTTTCTACGATATGCGCTGCGGTGGAGACCATGGAGCCGAGCGCAAGAAGGGCGATTTTCGTCTGCCCTTTTCCTTCTATTAAAGTCTCCGCGCATCCGAGCTCTACCTGCGCTTCCTTGTCCGAGAAGCCCTGATAGGCAGTCCCTCTCGGGTAACGGATGGCAACAGGCCCCGAAATTGAAAAGCAAAGTGCAGCATATCCGTGAGTTCCCTGCCATTTTTCGGCGCCATCACGGTCATGTTCGGAATACTCCGTAGGTAAGAAATATCGAAAATGCCCTGGTGCGTCTCTCCGTCGGCACCGACCAGACCGGCTCTGTCGATAGCGAATACAACCGGAAGCTTCTGGAGGCAGACGTCATGCACAAGCTGATCATACCCTCTTTGCAGGAAACTGGAATACACGGCAAAAACCGGACGAAGTCCGACACTGGCGAGCCCTGCCGCGGAAGTCACGGCGTGCGCCTCCGCAATCCCTACATCAAAGAAACGCTTGGGATAGGCCTTCTCGAAAGCGGAAAGCCCCGTTCCGTCCGGCATGGCTGCCGTGATGGCAACAATCTTTTCATTTTCCTTCGCTTCTTTCAGTAGAGCGTCGGAAAATACCGCGGTATAGCTCTTTCCCGAAGCTTCCGCTTTGCTCTTCCCGCTTGCCATATCAAAAGGCCCGACGCCATGAAAAAGACTCGGATTCTTCTCTGCCGGAACGTATCCTTTCCCTTTTTTCGTCACCACATGGACGAGTACGGCGTGGTCTATCCGCTTTGCCTCATGAATGACCTGCTCTAAAGCGGCAAGATTGTGCCCATCTACGGGGCCGAGATAGGTAATCCCCATATTTTTCAAAAAAACATTCCCCGGAACAAAGAGCTGCTTAATGGAATTCTTCGTATTCTTCAAGCGTTCCACGATACGGTCTCCCAGTACCGGAATTCGCTCCAGTCCTGACGCGAGGTTCTCCTTGAACCGCGTATAGCCTTTATGGGAACGAATGCCGTTCAAATAGGTGGAAATGCCTCCGACGTTCCGCGCAATGGACATTTCGTTATCGTTTAAGATGATAATGAAATTCTTCTTCATCTTGGAAGCGTTATTCAGGCCTTCATACGCCATCCCGCCGGTCAACGCGCCATCCCCGATTACCGCAAGGACCGTATAGTCCTCCTGCAATAAGTCTCTCCCTTCCGCTATCCCGAGTGCCGCAGATATAGAAGTGGAGCTATGACCGGTATTGAAGCAATCGTAGGGACTTTCTTCTCTCTTTGGAAAACCGCTGATTCCCTTGAACTTCCGGAGAAATTCAAAGTCATCTCTTCTTCCGGAAAAGAATCTTATGGGTATAGCACTGGTGCCCAACATCCCAGACAATCTTGTCTTTGGGAAGATTGAGCGCATGAAAAAGCGCAATGGTCAACTCCACCACACCAAGATTAGAGGCGAGATGCCCCCCGTTTTCCGCCATTTTTTCAATGATAAAGCGACGCAGTTCCTTCGCAAGAATCTTCTGTTCTTCGAGGGAGAGTTTTTCGGACATCCTCCGCCCCGTCAATATTTTTCCAGTATCATAGTTTCATTTCACCCATTGTTTCTACGAATGCGCATTTCTCTTACTTTCTTCTTCCGGCAAGGTACGCCGTGAGTTCCCGCAGGAAAAGATATTCTCTCCGCCCTCTCCGGATGCTCTAAACCTCTTCCGGATGCTCTAAGCTCTCCGTGCCCCCTGCCTTCTCCGTAGGGACATTCGGAGAGGAGCCAGCACTACTCAGTACTCCCCCGTCATGTAGTCCGTCCAAAGCTTGAACCGCCTTCTCCGTATACTCCCCGCACCTTCTTCTCCGCGCCTTCTCTTCCATAGAGAGTGTATGCCGTCGTTTTCCCTTCCTCCTTGTCGGAATGCACCGGCTTACCCAGTTCCTCCGTAGTGGAAATCTCATCCAGAATATCGTCCTGAATCTGGAAAGCAAGTCCAAGAGCCTCTCCATACGCGGAAAGCGCCTCCTGCTCTTTCTCTCCCGCGCCGGCAAGAACCGCTCCCATAAGAAGGGAAGCTTTCAGGAGCGCCGCTGTCTTCTTCTCCATGATAAAGAAGAGTTCCTCTTCCGAAAGCGCCTGTCCCTCTTTCAGAATATCCACTACCTGTCCTCCGACCATACCGTCGATTCCGGCCTCTTTCGAAAGAAGAAAGAGAGCGGAAAGAACACGTTCCTCTATCTTCTTCTCTAAGCGTGTATTCTGCTCCAACGCCCCACTGCACTTTACCGTACGATACGCTTCTAAAGCACTTTGAAAAGCATAGAGAGAAAGTGCATCTCCTGCAAGAATGCCCTGCGCTTCGTCAAAATGCGCCCAGGTAGAATCCTGTCCTCTCCGCAAACGGTCGTTGTCCATGGCAGGAAGGTCGTCATGGCAAAGAGAAAAACTATGCATCATTTCTATGGATGCCATGAAAGCATGGAGAATCGGGAGAACGACACGCTCTTCTTCCTCTTTAGCAAAAAGATAAAATGCCGATTCCAGAAGAATCGGGCGAATCCGCTTTCCGGGAGCCATGAAACTGTAGTTCATGGCTGCCCTTCCTATCCGATCCTGTCCCTTCTCTTCCAGAAGAAAATGCTCGAGGATCCGGTCCGCCTCTTCTTTTTTTCTTTTTGTAAAGCCTGTTTGATATCCATTTTTCCGCCTTATCTATGCTTCTTCCTTCTCACTGTCGAGAATTCTAACCTGCTTTTTCAATCCGGTCGATGCTGCTGTTCGCTTCTTTCAGAAGAGAGACTGCCTTCTCATAGATGGCAAAACTCTTCTCCAGGCTTTCCTCTCCCTCCATTTTCACAAGAAGCGTATCCAGGTCGGTGAAAATCTCGCTTAAGTCCTTCTTCTTTTCCTTTGTCGTATCCGCATTCGCTTCCTTATCCTCTTGCTGTTTTGCTACTTTTTCCTGCTTTTTGTTCCCTCTTTCTTTATCGCTTCTCTTGTTTCTTCTATCCCTTCTCTTTTCTCTTCCTCTATCATAATGGAAACTTCTCCTTTTATTCTTATTTTATCCGATAGCATTTCTTAGCTTTTTATTTCTTCGATTCTGGCAGCTGCCGCACCGTCCGAGAACTGCAAGGCTATCCGTTCTCCTCTGTAAGCTGCTTGATGCTGCTTACCCCTATGCCCTTCCTCGTTTCGCACATAAGAATAGCCCTTAGAGAGGAGCCGAAGCGGAGACAGGGCATCAAACTGTTCCGAAAGAAGTTCCAGGCGATGCCTAGTATTCTGTACTTTTTCTTTGATTCGCTCGGAAAATGCCTGATACTCCAGCACGCTATGCTTCGTTTTCAAAAAGCCTCTCCTCCATCAGCGGGGAAAACTTCCGGTACTCGCTCAGTTTCGTCTTTCCCGCAGCGAGACTCCGCTCCATATTTCCTCGAAAAAGCGGTATAGGACTGCAAACGGTCTTTCTGCTCCTGTATGGCTTCCCGTATTGCGTTCTGAAAACGATTCTCCAGATCCAGGAGTCGATGCTGCTTTCCCTGCAAAATGGACTTCGGATGCAATGCCGAGAACTGCAATTCCCTTTCCTTTACCTTCTGCCTGTACGATAATATCTTTTTTTCTATCCGCTCATGGAAACTATAAGTAAAAGACGCAAGATCATCGACAAACTGCATATAGTCAAAGACAGCCAGTTCCGCCGCGGCGGAAGGCGTCGGCGCACGAAGATCCGCCACAAAATCCGCAATAGTCGTGTCGGTCTCATGCCCGACCGCGGAGATAATCGGCGTTTCCGCATCAAAGATCGCTTTCGCGACCGCTTCCTCATTGAACGCCCATAAATCCTCGATAGAACCTCCGCCCCGACCGACAATCAGCGCATCGAGTCCCATCCGGTCCAGCGTTCGAATCCCCTTCACGATGGAAGGAACAGCGCCCTCTCCCTGCACAAGAGCCGGGAAAAGCGTAATCTCCACAAAGGGGTTTCGTCTTCTCGCAATTTGAACGATGTCCCGCACCGCTGCGCGGAACTCGCCGTTACAACCCCAATCCTCCGTGCATACTTCGGAATCGGCTTCTTGTACATCGGGTCAAAAAGCCCCATTTCCATGAGTTCCTTCTTCAGCGCCTCAAAGCGAAGGTAGAGTTCTCCCTGCCCCGCAAGCTGAAAAAGAATCCGCATAAATCTGATAGCTTCCTCCCGCTTCATACAAACCGATTCGCCCCTGTAACCAGCACCTTCATGCCATTTTCCAAACGAAACGAAAGCCCCGCCCTCTTTCCGGCAAACATGATGCCCGAAAGCTGCGAAGCTTGATCCTTCAGCGTAAAATAAATATGTCGGAAGGATGCATTTTCAGGTTGGAAATCTCTCCTGCCACCGTCAAGCGGGATAGAAGAAAAATCCTCCTGTATCATCCTCGAGAGATAGCGGTTTACCTGAGAAACGGTATATTCTTTTCTGGAAGTTCGCTCCATCCTTTAATCTTTCTTATTCAACACGATATGGAAAGAAGGATTCTTCCGCCCGTTCTTCTTCCGCTTTCCCGCGTCCTCCGTCGAATGCGCTGCATCCTTCTCTTTTCTTTCTCTCTTCCGAAGAATCCGACGCAGAGAGCTTCGGTAAAAATGCAGGGCAAGCACGCCGTTTACAAAAAGAACCGGAATCGGCTCCCCATACTTCTTCGCAATCTCCACTGCCTCGTTCAACACGACTTTCTCCGGAATCTCTTTCTGATGGAGGAGTTCATAAAGGAAAGCCGAAGAACGGTGAGGTCTGTCTTACTCATTCTCTTCGTCGTCCAGCCTTCCGTCTCTTTGTTAATCATCCTGTCCAGCTCATCCACCTGCTCCAACACCTTTAAAACCTCCCCCTCGAGGTACGCTTTCTCTTCTTCGGGAAGGGTCTCAAAACAAATCGTGCTGTCCTCCTCTTCTTCTTTCTCGAAAGAATAGTGACTGATTCTCTCTCTCTTCCTCTCCTTCATAAAAGAGGGTGGAAAAAGAAGTTTAAACTTATGGGCTCTTTTCTTCTCTCTTATTCATTCTCTTTATTTACCACTCCCGGAAATGCGGATATTCACCTCCAGAAACGACAAGTCCCGTCATGTTGTTGATACTTGCGGAAACCTTGTCCTGCACAGCCTTCGATACTTCGGGAATGGCATAGCCGTACTCCATATTGAGGCTCAGGTCTACCTTCACTTCTCCGTCCTTAATCTGTACTTTCACGCCTCTCGCGAGATCTTTGATGCCCAGTTTCGAGACAAACTGCCCGGACCAGCCGCCATCCATCGAGTGTACACCTCCACTTCCGTTGCGGCAATGCCGGCAATAATGGCAATCACTTCATCTGCAATTATCACATCGCCATAACTGGGATTGCCCTCTACCTTAATCTTATTCTCTTCTTCCATCCTAACCCTCCTATCGTCTTCTGTAAGCCCGACACTTCCTCCGTCGCTTTGCCATCTCTCTCCGAAAGAGTTGCAAAGAATTTTACCATAAAAATAGAAAATCCGAAAGCAAGTACGGGAACTCTCCAAACTTTTTATCCCTGCAAAATTTTTCTCTTCCTAAGAGTACCCTTTTTCAAGAGCATTTTTTTCTATGCTATTTTAATGCGCAAATAGAAAGGGGGCACTGAAATGGAGATTCTCAATACGGCAAGTGCCGGAACTGTCGACAAGTGTGACTGTCTGGTCACCGTGTCTAAGGGAGAGGGCGGTCTGTCCCTTCATCTGGAATCAAGGTCTTTTTATGAATACGGAGAGCACATTCATTCGTTATTGACGGATTGTCTTCGGAAAATGGATGTGCAAAATGCCCGTATCGAAGTACAGGACATGGGTGCTTTCGACCATATCCTGCTTGCCCGTCTGCAAGCTGCGCTCTACCGAGCCTCGGACAGACAGAAGCGATTCCATGGGGGACACTCTACTATGAATAAGAAAAATCGTTTACGGCGAAGCATGATGTTTCTGAACGCCCAGAAACCGAATCTTTTAAAAGACCCCTATATCTTCGGGGCGGACTCTCTGATTTTTGATCTGGAAGACGCTGTCGCCCTTCCTGAGAAGGACGCCGCCCGTTTCACCCTCTTTCACACTCTAAAAAGGGAAACTTCCGCGGAGCGGAGAAGGTCGTCCGTATCAACGGCATCGATACGCCCTTCTGGAAAGAAGACATCCGTGTTGCCGTTTTTGCGGGCTGTGACAGTATCCGTATTCCAAAGACCGAATCCGGAGAAGACGTTCTGCTCATCGATGAAGAAGTCCGAAAAGCGGAGGAAGAAGCCTCTGTAGAAACAGGCAGTACACTTCTCATGGCGGCAATAGAATCCGCTAAAGGGGTCCTCCATCTTCCGGAAATCTGCACCGCCTCCCCGCGACTCTTCGGCGTGGCGCTGTCCGCAGGCGACTATACCAAGGACCTGCACACGAAAATCAGCGGTACCGGCGTGGAGCTCGAAGGCGCAAGACAACTCCCTACTGATCAATGCCCGGGCTGCCGGCATCCAGTGCTTTGATACAGTCTATACCGATTTGGAAAAATGAAGCCGGCTTTCACGGCGGAAACCGAACTCATTCACAGCATGGGCTTCGACGGAAAATCCGTCATTAATCCGAGACAGATTCCCATCGTCCATAAAATATTTACGCCCAGTCTTTCCGAAATCCGCTTTTCCGAAAAAGTTGTAAAAGAAATCGACGAGAAACGAAAGCTGGGAATCGGCGTTTTCACGGTCGACGGAAAGATGATAGACATCGCTTTCTATGAAGGAGCGAAAAGGACACTGGCGCTCGCAGAAGCTGCCGGCTTATATCAGGAGGGGGAAAATGCTTAACGCGGTAGGCCGGGATATCCCGGAAGAAGTACTGAAAGAAACCGGAAAAACGGTATTTCAGGGCAGTAAACGTTTGAACGGTGCAGAATACAAGAAAGCCTCTGTCCCGTCCCATGCACGTATCGGCGGCTCCGGCAGTAAAGTAGAAGAAAACCTCACCGAAGTCCTCCAAAAATGCAATGCACACGACGGGATGACCATCAGTTTTCATCATCATTTTCGGGAAGGAGACCTGGTGGCTATGCAGGTTATGCACGCAATCCATGACCTGGGTCTTAAAAATATCCGTATTTCCGCCAGTTCCCTCAGTAAAGCGCAGGATGACCTCGTTCCCATGATAGAAGACGGCACCGTAAGCGGGATAGAAACTTCCGGTGTACGCGGAAAAATCGGGGATGCCATCAGCCGCGGCGCACTACAGGGAATCGCGATTCTCCGCTCCCACGGAGGAAGAGTACGTGCCATTGAAAGCGGGGAGACAAAAATCGACATTGCCTTCATCGGCGCACCGAGCTGTGATGCATACGGAACTGCCGCGGTGTCGGCGGAAAGAGTAACTGCGGTGTACTTTCCTATGCGGCAATCGACGCGGAATACGCGGAATATGTGGTTGTCCTCACGGATACGCTGGTTCCCTTTCCCAACTTCCCGGCAGATATCAGTATGACAAATGTAGACTTTGTCGTGAAAGTAGAACAAATCGGTAACCCTGATCTCATTGCAACCGGCGCGGCTCGACCGGTAACAGACCGTCGGAAGCTCATGATGGCGGAATCCGCCGCAGAGCTGATTGCTTCCCTACCCTATTTTTCAAGAAGGCTTCACCTTCCAGACCGGTATCGGCGGCGCTGCCATCGCGACCGCGGCCTGTCTCGCAGACAAAAATGCGGGAGAAAAAAATATTCGTATGGGATTCGGCGCAGGCGGGATGTCGAAACAGATGTGCGACCTTTTTGGACGAAGGCCTCGTCTCCTGTCTCCTGGATACCCAGGATTTTGATATTCCGGCAATCGAAAATCTGATTTCCAATCCGAAGCATTTTTCGATTACAACAAAAGAATATGCCGACCCCTTCTGCAAAGGCGCTGTCGTCAATAAACTGGATTTCGTGATTCTCGGCACTCTGGAAGCGGACCTGCACTTTAACTGTAATGTTGTCGTGAGCTCCGAAGGAGAGCTCATGGGGAGCACAGGGCGGGCACCCTTGATACGGCGTGCGGGGCAAAATGCACGATTGTCATTACCCCCCTTCTCCAAGGAAGAATCCCAACTATTCGAGACGAAGTAACGACCGTCACCACCCCCGGAGAAGATGTGGATGCGATTGTCACCGATTACGGAATTGCAATCAACCCGAAGCGAACAGACCTGCTCTCTGCCGTACAGGACACAAAACTGCCCATCAAGACGATTGAAGAGCTTCGCGATATCGCCTACGCCACGGCAGGCGCTCCTGCAAAGCTCCCCTATGAAGAGCGCGTAGTTGCGCTCATCGAAGCCCGGGACGGAAGCGTGATGGATGTCGTAAGAAAACGTAAGGCGCTCTAGACGACGTACGGTACGAAACTCTTCCTATCGTTCTGTGTTTTTAATATAGAATCTTTCCGCTTATACGACTTCATAATACAGAATCTTTCCGTTTATACGGCTTTACCATACGGAGGCTTTCTTCTATTTATATGATTTTCCGAATAGTGCATTCTCCTATGCTTTATCTCAATTAGACAGTTCAAAAAAAGAGTAATACACTACCATTTTTGAAGTATTTAATGGCAGTTATTACTCTTTTTTAAGTAAAGGAAAAGGACAGAAGGAGGCTATTGTGGGAGAGAAAATGGATTTCAAGAAACTCGGATTCGGCACAAAGATGATTCATGCAGGGCAGGAGAAAGATCCGGCATACGGCGCGCTGGCTACGCCGATTTACCAGACCTCTACCTTCTGCTTTGACACGGTGGAAGAAGGCGGTGCAATATTCTCCGGAGAAAAGGCGGGCTTCGCCTACACGAGAGGCGGTAATCCCACGATTAGCGCACTGGAGAAGAAATATGCCGCTTTAGAGGGCGGAGAGATGGCCATTGCAACTGCTTCCGGTATGGGGGCTATCGGCGGCGTTCTTCTCGGACTGCTTTCCAGCGGCGACCATATCATTCGGGGAAAATGTGTCTACGGCTGTACGGATATGGTACTCCGTGAAACCCTGCACAAATTCGGTGTGGAAGTGAGCTCCGTAGATACAACGGACCTCTCTGCCGTAAAGAAGGCTATCCGCCCGAACACCAAAGTCATTTATTTCGAGAGCATGACAAACCCGACGATGGAACTCACGGACATTGCGGAGATTGCCAAAATCGGACACGAAAGCGGTGTGAAAGTCGTGGTGGATAACACCTTTACTCCGCCACCCGAAATCAAGCCGCTTTCTCTTGGCGCAGATATCGTGGTGCATAGCGCGACAAAGTATATCAACGGGCACGGCGATGTCATCTGCGGATGCATCATCGGAAAAGAAGCCGACCTTCTGCCTATTAAGAGAGGCATCACTTCCAAGGTACAGGGAACAACCCCCAGTCCCTTTGATTCTTTCCTGGTTCTCCGCGGTATGCAAACCATGGAGCTTCGTATGGCGAGACACTGTGCAAACGGCCTTGCTGTAGCGGAATTTCTGGAGAGCTCTCCCTATGTGGAAACCGTAAACTACCCGGGACTAAAGAGCAGCCCGCAGCATGCTTTGGCAGAGAAGCTCATGCACGGGAACTACGGCGGAATCCTCTCCTTCACTTTAAAAGACGGTATCAAAGGAATGGATGCCTTCACCGCCTGCAAAAAAGTGGTCAATGCCTTCCGTATCGCCTCTATCGCGGTAAGTCTCGGTGATCCGGAGACTCTCGTAGAACACGCCGCCAGCATGACACACAACAATGTACCGGAAGAAGAACGGAAGAAGGCGGGAATCAGCAACGAACTGATTCGTGTATCCTGCGGTCTGGAAAAATACCGAAGATCTCTTAGAAGACTTCCGGCAGGCTTTTGCAATCCTTGAGGGATAGTCTATGAAAAACATCAGCATCCAAAAATCTAAGTTTTGCCCTATAAAGATGAGCCGAGAAGAAGATTCTGGAGAATCTCTCTGGAGAGTTGAATCCGGGGAGTTTGTGTGCATTCTGGGTCAATCCGGCTGCGGAAAAAGCACGCTTCTCCGGCTTCTTGCCGGACTGGAAAAGCAGAGTGAAGGGGAGATGACCCTCGACGGTACCCCCATCTCCGGCGCCAGTCTCGACCGTTCTGTCGTATTCCAGGACTATGGTCTCTTTCCCTGGATGACTGCCGGAGAAAATATCACCCTCGCTTTAGAACAGAAATATCCGAAAAAGACAAAAGAGGAACGCATCAGTATTGCGAAAGAAACGCTGAAAAAAGTCGGCCTTCCGGAAGAAGTTTTCCGGAAACTGCCGAGAGATCTCTCGGGCGGAATGAAACAGCGCTGCGCTATTGCCCGTTCCCTCAGCGTGAATCCGCCGATTCTCCTGATGGATGAGCCTTTCGGCGCACTGGACGCAGTCACCCGCGCAAGGCTCCAGGATCTTGTATTGCAACTCTGGCAGGAAGAAGAAATCAAGAAAACCGTCTTCTTCGTGACGCACGATGTCGACGAAGCGCTTCTTCTTTCTACACGAATCATTGTCCTCGGACAGCGCCCCAGTAAAATCATTTACGACGAAAGAATTCCGGACGAAAAGAGAGGAAATCGGGATACCATGTTTGAAGATCCGGAGATTTTGAAACGTCGTGCAGAACTGGTTCGCACCATCAATAAGGATGTGGCAAGCCGGGTAGAATAACCTTCCCTTTAAAGAATAGAATGGAAAACGGAGAAGAAAGCATCTCCCGCCTCTACTCTATCCCAAGCATCCGAAGAAAGGCAGTCATGAAAAAAATAATACAACACTTGAAAGATTACTGGATTACCTATCTGATCCTCCTTGCCATGGTTCTCGGCTACATCGTGATCTCGGATCACGGTTGGATCAGCGCCCTGATGTTCCCGAAAGTGGGACTCATTGCGAAGGCATTCTACGACAATCGCGGGATGCAGCTTCAAAATGTGGCGTCTTCTTTCCTGCTCCTCGTGCCTTCCGTGCTGATTACCCTGATTCTCGCGCTCGGTATCGGCCTCCTAATGGGTCTTCACGAGAAAGCGAGAAAGGTTCTTTATCCGATTGTCTACGGTTTCAGTTGCGTGCCTTCCATCCTCCTCTCCCCCTTCGTCGTTCTCCTATCTCCGACAATGTGGTGGGCGAGTGTCATCATCATCGTTTACGGCTGCGTCTGGGCAACGCTCTTTGCGACAATCACCGGGATTCAGACCATTGACAAACGCTATTTAGACAATGCGGACACGCCTCGAACTGAAAAGGGCTCAAACGTTTCTTCAAAGTCGTGCTTCCGGCAGCAAGTCCTTCCATCATTTCCGGCTTTATCAATTCGCTCCGCAGCTCTTTCGTCATGCTCGTCTACGCCGAAATGTACGGTGCACAGTATGGACTCGGCTTCTATGTGAAGCGGTACTCCACCCTGGGCATTTATGAAAATGTGTGGGGCGGCTTCCTCTTCATGGTTTTCATCCTGATTGCCGTGATGAGTGTATTCGATCATTTGAAGAACCGGATTCTGCGCTGGACGATGTAAAAAGAACAGAAAAAGACCGGAAGGCTTCGCCTCTCGGTCTTTTTCTTTAAAGTCATAGGATGAAATACTTCCTGCGCCCTCTCCTTGTAAGGACTCTTCGCTTACTGATTCGTATTATGCTCTGTGTAGAACTTCTGCGCTTCTTCGTAGAAGGTCGGATTCTCGGAACCCCACTTCTTCTGTGCTTCATCCAGTGCCTGCTTATACAGGTCGTTATAGATACGATCCTCAAGCTTGACATCGGCTTTCTCATTTTCTATACCGCCCACAGCCTTCATGTACCGATAGTTATCGAAAACCGTATTCTTCAGGGTATCCGGATTGATTCTGTAATGCTCATTCAAGAGGTAAGCCTCAACATATTCCTTGTTCGCATTTAACTGCTTCACCATGAGATCCACGGTTTCCTGCTTATGATCCCGGAAATACGCCTGTGCACGGATCAGCGCTTCATTTAAGAGCTTTACCGTAGTCGGATTCTTCTTTACCCAGCTGTCTCTCGCAATCATTCTACAGCAGGAATAGTTCGGGGTAACATCGGAACAATACGTTACAATCTTGATTCCCTTCGTGTTCAGTGCCTGATACATTCTTCCCGTTCCGAGGGTGGCAAAATCGAGCTCTCCCTTCAAAACCGCCTGAATCTTATCGGCATCATTGTCAATGTCTACGAACGTGATTTCCTTCTTGATATCATGTCCTTCATCGACCAGCGGGTGAAGAATAGCATAACGGGAAATGGAATCTCCGAATTTCTTTTCCCAGAAGAGACTCCGGACCCTTCCACTCCGTGTCCTCTTTCGCAATAACCGGCATACAACCTGTCAGCATGTGTCCGCCGATGATCGCGATGTCATCTCCCGCCATGATGCTCTTTAACGGCTGCCAGGTTCCGGTATTCGATGCGATATCAACCTGTCCCGTAGATACCGCCTGCACCTGATTATCATCCAGAGGAATCTCATTTACGGTAAGACCGACTTCCTGAAAAATATCCCTGTGCCTTCGCAATGCTGACCAAAACATTTCCGCTGGCTCCCTGTGCCCAGGTCACGGTCGGGCTTTCCGGCTTGTCCCCTGTCTCCAGCTTGTTGTTTCCTTCCGGATAGGCACCGGTCTCTACGACAATTTTTCCGTCCGCCTTCTCTTCCGCTTTCTCGGAAGAAGCCGCTGTTCCTTCCGAAGCCTTTGTTTCTACCGCCTCACTTCCCGCCTTTGTACTTCCCTTCGCTGCGTCACCCTTACTTCCGCAAGCTGCAAGGCTTGCTGCCATAGCCAGGGTAGCCTAGCAATTAAAACTCGTTTTCTCATTCTGCCTCCCTACCGGATGTCGATTTGCCCTTTGCAAATCACTCTACTGTATAGCGAAACGCTCGCCAACGACGATGAATATACAACTCATTTTCTTAAAAATCTAATTGAAAAACATGATTATAATTGAAATTAATAGATTTTTATCGATAAGTTCCGGAAGCTTCGTATTCCCATACTCGAGAGCAAGGCGCCGGAACACGGGAAGCGCGCCCTCTATCGTCTCCTTCTTCCCACAGAAGGAAATCTGTACAAAGCCCGGCATACCGAAGGCACTCCCGCCCACAAGGATAAGGCGATGCGCCTTTGCACGCTCCAAAAACCGTTCTTCCTCCCCGTCCGGAACGCGCAGGAAGAGATAGAACGCGCCTTCGGGTTTTCTGCATGAGAAGCCGGATTCCCGTAGCGCCTGGTAGAGAAGATCCAGATTCTCCCGGTAATACGCGAGCGGCGCCTTCGCCTGTAAAGAGGCGCCGCAACCTTCTGGAAAAAAGCATTGGCATTGACAAAGCCGAGTGCACCGGTGGAATTACGCGCTCAAGGAGCAGTTCTCCGGACTCTTCCGCTTCCGCCGGAATCAAGAGATAGCCGATTCGTTCTCCCGGAATCGATAGCGACTTACTGAAAGAATAGGCAATCACCGTATTTTTCATAAAAAGAGGGAATAAAGCGAAGCCGCTCTCTCGTGTAACATAACTCCCTGATACGGCTCATCCGAAAGCAGATAGATGCTGTGCCCGATTTCCCGCTCTTTCTTTCGAAGAATCTCTGCCAAAGTCCGGAGCGTTTCCGCCGTGTAGACGGTACCGGAAGGATTGTTCGGCGAGTTCAGAATCAGCAGCTTGGTTCTTACCGTGATTTTTCCGCTCCAGATCCGAAAAATCAATCTGAAAATCTTCCCCTGACAATCCACTTTCGACCTTCTTCGCATAGCAGTTTCCTATAAAACTCGTGTATCCCGGATAGTAGGGTTTCAGCACTAGAACCTCATCATCCGGATCCAGTACGGTGCGGAAGAAAATATTCATTGCGCCTGCAGCACCGTGGCTCATGATGACATTTTCCGCCGTAAAGGGCTTCCGCCTTTCCTCTTTCTCCGCGTAATCATTCCTTTCTTCCAGAAGAAACTCTCCCTTTCGAGTCTCCTGTTCAGATTCTCGGAAATTGCCTCCCGCACTTCCCGAAATCCGGCATCCTCCATATAACTATGAAGAGAAAGGGCATCTTCCTCCGCAATCTCCCGCATAGCGCGCCGAATCTCCTCCGGCGCGGGCGCCGCAGGATTTCCGATACTCAAGTCATAGACCTTATCCGCCCCGTATAAAGCGGCAAGGCGCTGTCCCTCCTCGAAAGCACGCCGAATGGCTGAACCCTTGATGAGACTTTTCCGAACCCGTTCCGATAGCATTTCTCCGCACTCCCCTCTACTTCTTCCCTCTACTTCTTCTCTCTTCTTCCCTCTCCGGCTAAGACAAAGCGGAAAAAGCATCCCGAAGCTTTTCCTTTTCTTCCTCTCCTCCGGAAATCGACTTCTTTTCCACACAGTAACGGTAAAAAGCTTCGAAGACCTCTTCTTCTCTCTCCAGTCCTAAGTCATAAAGGCTCTTCGCCATATCCATTTCCATTAAAAACTGTTTCAAACGCTCTTCCAGCCTTCTATCCCGGTTCCATCTCGCCTCCAGGAGGAGTCCCACGCCGACCATCTCGCCATGATAGAAGTCTTTCGTCTCCGGGTAATACCCTCTAAGAAAATTATAGAAAACATGGGCGAGCGCCGCCTGTCCCCTTCCCCGCATGAGACCGCTGATGAGCCCGGTATACGCAATATTGGAAAAGAAGACGTCGGAAAGCGTCTTGCTGTATTCTCCTCTTTCCAGTGCGCGGACCGCATCCTTCCCCTTTTCCTCTAAAAAAAGAAACAGATCTTCCGCCATCTTCTTTGCAAAGTACTTCTCAATCCTGCTGTTCTCCGCCGTAATTTCCTCTCCTCCATGCAGAATCTCCACGTATTTTGCCATCGCATCAAGGATTCCCTGCCTTGAGTAGCCTTGCCGATTCCGTAGTTAGAACACGCCCGTCTACGATAACCGAGTCGATTTCCTTCTCAAAGTGCAGTACCTTCTCCACTTTTTCCTTCCTTAGAATACAGCACGGAGAGTGGACTATAGGCTGCACAGGTCGCTGCGGAAGTCGGAATCAGAATGAGGGGCACCGCGCTCTCCGCGGCTACCGCTTTCGCAAGATCCATGATTCTTCCTCCGCCGATACCGATGAGGACAGTCGGAGCTTGCGCCCCGCCTGCTCTCTTCTTCAATGCCTTAAGCTTGTCCTTACATTCCGTAAGTTCTTCTTCTGTCGGAAAGCCTTCGTAAATCTCCTTTTCCAAAACAAGCCCTGTCTCCTGTTCAAAAAGGCCAAATTGCTCCATAAGAGAAAATGCCTTTTCTCCCATCAGAAAAAAGGCATTTGTCCCATAGCGTCTTATTTCCTCCTGCAAAGAAGAAAGCGCATTTTTCCGCAAATATAAAAACGACCTGCACCAAAGCGATACGGTATGATTTCCATTTTTTCCCCCTTCCCGAATACCGGATAACTATAGGACATGGAAGAACGGAATTCCAATTGCATTTTTTTATAGATATCCAGCTTTATATCCTACGCGAATGAACAGAATGTGCTCTCATCTGCCTTTACAAGTCTTTTTAAACCGTGCTATGTTTATTCGGAAATAACTGACTCGGAGGAAACCGAATAAAAATGAAATTTATTGGAAGAGATGAAGAAATAAAGAAAAATAAAAAGAGATGTATAAAAGTGCAACTTTTGAAGCTCTGCTTCTCTATGGAAGAAGAAGAATAGGAAAAAGTGAACTTATAAAGCATTCTCTGCAATATTTCAAAGGGAAAAATCTACTACGAATGTAAGCAAACCTCTGAAAAATAATGTGGAAAAGCCTTTCTGCTCTCCCTATCCGATGCGTTCGACTTTCCCTCCCATCTCCTTTCAGAGCTTCGAGGAAATCCTTCGATTTTTATTTCGGAAAGCGGAAAAAGGAAGACATTTTGCTTGTCATAGACGAATACTCCTATCTTAGTGATGTGCTTAAAGGAATGGACAGCATTTTACAAAGCATAATTGATGAGTTCAAAGAAAAAAGCCGGATGAAACTAATTCTCTGCGGCTCCTACGTAGATACAATGCAAAAACTCATCGAAAAAAGAGAACCCATTATTTGGGCGCTTCAGTTATATTATGAAACTCCAAGCGATGAACTACTACGATTCCCGGCAATTCTATCCGACATTTTCAAACGAAGACAAGGTTCGTCTTTACAGTGTTTTCGGCGGTATTCCTTATTACAATCGTCTGATCGATGAACACAAGACGGTACGGGAAAATATCCTTTCCCTTATCGCCTCTCCCGGTGCCAGGTTGGAAAATGAAGTTCTGATGTATTTAAAGTCGGAGATTTCGAAAATCATCAATGCAAATGAAGTTTTTGAAACGATGGCAAGGGTATTTCTCGCTTCAATGATATTCTCTCCCAATCCCATGTATCCAGCGGTCCCAGCCTGGTGGATACTTTAGATAAGCTGATTCGCATGGAACTCATTGAAAAAGAAGCACCGATTAACGAAGAAGACAATCGAAAAAAAGCAGGCTACTTTATCTCGGATAATATGTCCTTATTTTATTACCGATATATCTTCCGTTACAGTTCCCAGATGAACATCCTTCCTCCCGAAGTCTTTTTACGCGTTTTTATCCAGAATGATTTTTGAAAAATGCCTATGTCCCTAAGCGCTTTGAAAGAATTGCAAAAACAATATCTTCTGCTACAAAACCGTAGAGGAAAAAGAAGAAGCATCTCGAACGAATTGGAAAATATTACTATAACCTCCCAAAAGAAAAGCGGAATGGGGAATTCGATATCGTAACGCTTGATCCCAAGGGGTATATTTTTTTATGAAGTAAAAATTCCAGAGCAAAGCGCTCGGTTTAAAGCAGATAGAAAAGAAATCGAGCAAGTAGAAGCCACAGGGACTCCACTGTTACCGCTACGGTTTTATCAGTAGAAGCGGCTTTGAAGAAGCTGTCCATACAAAATCTAAAAAGGAAAGAGCTCATCCTTCTTCCTCTGGAAGAGCTCTTTCGCTGATGTGTAACGGGTAGTTTTGTTCAAAGTACGGGAGACTGAAAAGCGCTCCCGTATTTCAGATCCTTTTACACTTACTGATTCGTATTATGCTCTGTATAGAACTTCTGCGCTGCTTCATAGAAGTCCGGATCCTCGGAACCCCACTTCTTCTCAGCCTCATCCAGCGCTTCCTTATACAGCTCATTATAGATTCTGTCTTCCAGCTTCACACTTTTATCGACATTATCTACTCCATGGACTGCCATCATATAACGATAGTTATCGAAAACAGTATTCTTTAGCGTATCCGGATTAATCCGATAGTGCTCATTCAGAAGGTAAGCCTCAACATATTCCTTGTTCGCATTCAACTGCTTCGCCATCAAGTCTACCGTCTCCTGCTTGTGCTTCTGAAAATACGCCTGTGCCCGAATAAGCGCCTCATTTAAAAGCTTCACGGTCGTCGGATTCTTCTGTACCCAGCTGTTTCTTGCAATCATTCTACAGCAAGAATAGTTCGGCGTAATATCCGAACAGTAGCTCACGATCTGGATTCCCTTCGTGTTCAGGACCTGGTACATTCTGCCTGTTCCTACCGTCGCATAATCCAGTTCTCCCTTTAAAATCGCCTGAATCTTATCCGCATCTGCCATCCCGTCAACGAAGGTAATTTCCTTCGTTACATCATGTCCTTCTTTGACCAAACCGTTTAAAGTAGCATAAGAGGCTACGGACTCGCCGAATTTCTTCCCGAGAAGAGACTCGGCACCCTTCCATTCCGCCCCTTCCTTCGCAATAATCGGCATACAACCGGTCAGCATATTTCCGCCGATAATCGCAATATCGTCCCCCGCCACGATATTCTTCAAGGGCGCCCAGGTTCCGGTATTCGATGCAATATCCACCTGTCCGGTAGAGACCGCCTGAATCTGGTTCTCATCCAGCGGAATCTCATTTACCGTAAGACCCACTTCGTCAAAATACCCCTGTGCCTTTGCAATGCTGACAAGCACATTTCCACTTGCCCCCTGTGCCCAAGTCACGGTCGGACTCTCCGGCTTCTCTCCGGTCTTTAAATGCTGTGTACTCTCCGGATAAGCTCCTGTCTCCAGTACAAGCTTTCCTTCAGATTCTTTTCCGCTTTCCGTGCTCTTCGCTTCCGCTTTCTCGCCGGCTTTCTCCGTAGCCGCTTCAGTACTTTTTACTGCCGCACTGCTCTCCTCTGTCTTCCCGTTCTTTCCTCCACAAGCGGATAAAGCCGCCGCTATGGACAATGCCGCTACTGCTACCCAAAGCTTCTTCCTCATTTTTCCCTCCTAAGCTATCCTTTCCTGCTGCCTCTCTCCTAAGAAAAATCACATACGAAATGCTAAAAAATGGGATTTCCTTTTCCTGTTTTTCAGGCGTTTCCGAATGCAATTCTGTTAAAAAAATGCCTGTATCACTATAATATTAAGGAGTAAAAAAATCTAATTGTACTATTAAATAGAATTCAGCTGTTATAGAAGAATGCAGTAAGAAAGAGATAGGGGGATGAACACCCGCACTATCTCTTCATTGGACTTCCTTATTCCGGAGTAAAATGCTCTACTCCATAAGCGAGTAGAATGTTACACCCATTTTTCGCAGCTCTTTTTCTTCTTTCTCGCTCAACGCTTTATCCGTCACGAGCACATCAAACTCTTCCACGCTACAGATTCTCATCATTGCCTGCTTATCGAATTTACTTTCATCCGCAAGAAGCACTGCCTTCTTTGCCTTTTGCAGTACCGTTCTTTTTAGAGAAACTTTCTCCACCGTCGGTGTACTTAGCTCAAGACGCGAATTGATGGCAGAAGTCCCGAGGAAAGCAATGTCAAAGGAGAAGTCCCTGAGCTGCTCCACCGTAAGACTGCCAAGCGAAGAACCGGTACTTTTCTGTATCTCTCCCCCACAGAAGAACAGTCCGGCTTTTCCATTTTGCAAGATTCCGGCAATCATCAAATCTGTCGTAACGATATACAGTTCTTCCCTCTCTTTCAGAAGAAGAGCCAGTTCTCTGGTCGTGGTTCCTGCATCCAGAAAAATCACTTTTTCATCAAGAAGAAGCGCAAGAGCCTTCTCTGCTATGCGCTTCTTTCCAATAATGTTCTGTACTTCCTTCTCGCGGTACTGCACCTCATCCCGTAAAACAGCGCCGCCATGAAAGCGTTCGATTCGGTTTTTCGCTTCCAAAATATGCAGGTCTCTTCGAATGGTCATTCCACTGACGGAAAACATCTTCGCCAGCTCCTCAACGGAGACGGAACCGTCCTTTTCCAGAATTTTTAAAATATTCTGCTGCTGCTCTCCCAGTAACACTTTTACTGTGACTCATTTTTCCCTCCATAAAACCATCCGTAGTCACAAATCCTCTTCTCTCGTTCATGCTATCAAACGCTTTCCATCCTGTCAAACCGCGCCTAACAGGAAACCGACCCTTTCTTATTACTAAAAAGTTCTTCAAGACCGTTTTTCAGATACAGTCTTAATGCATCACAAGACTCAAGAGCAAAACTTCCAGACAACCGACTGCCCAGATAATGGTCGTAGTAATCGACCATACGCGAATCTGATCTTTCGCCTCACTGACACCTAACGTACGGTTTACTACCCAGAAGTAGCTATCGTTAAAGTAGCTGAAGAAGCAGGATCCTACGCAACAAGCCAGAGCGGAGAGAACCGGATTTGCTCCTGAAGCAAGGATAATCGGCGCGGAAATGCTGGCTGCCGTAGTCATCGCTACAGTACCGGAACCCTGGATAAAACGCATTACTGTAGAAATCAGGATAGGAAGCAGGATAATGGGAACATGCATTGCCGTAATTCCTCTGCCATATAGGTACCCAGACCGGAATCTTTGATAATCTGTCCCAGTGCTCCGCCACCGCCGGTTACCAACATGATAATCCGGCGGACATCATGCCCTGCTCCATAAAGGAGAGAATCTCTTTCCGGCTCATTTTCCGCCCCCAGAACAAAAATCGCTGTCAGAAGTCCGATTCCTACCGCTACAATCGGCTGTCCAAGGAAAATCAGGATTGTAAAAGATTCCTCCGGTCATTTTCGTTGCCGTAGAAACCGTGTTAATTAAAATGAGTACAACCGGGAGTAAAATCGGGAGGAAGGAAGAAAAGGTAGACGGTAAATCCTTTTTCATCCAGATTAATCGCATCATCAGAAGCGACTGTCCCCACCGGTGCCGGAACAATCTCGTCCTTCTCATTGACAATCCAGTTTAACTTCTTCGCAATATACTTTCTGGCATAGATAATGGCTACAATGGTCATCGGGATGGACAGCACCAAAGCCAAGAGGATAAACTCTCCAACATCAATGCCGAAGATTCCACAGACACCCAGGGGACCCGGTGTAGGCGGCACCATGGTATGGGTAATCACGAGACCAGCTGCCAGTGCTACGCCAAGGGAAATCAGGGATTTCTTTGTCACCTTTTGAAATCGCTTTCGCAATCGGAGAAAGGATGATAAAACCGGAATCACAGAAAATAGGAATCGACACCAAAAATCCGGTAAAAGCCATCGCCTCTTCTTCTTTATTCTTTCCGAAAACCTTCAAAAAGCAAAGCGCCATACGTTTCGCCGCACCGGTCTCCTCAAAGATTGCTCCAAGCATAACGCCGAAGCCGATGATGATACCGATACTGGACAGAGTGTTACCGAATCCGCTCGTAATGGACTGTAAAATACCGAACTTTGTTCCATTGTCCAGCGTGATTGTGTTGAGCGGCATCCCGCCAATGACTCCGATTACCACCGTCGTGATAATCAGCGCCAAAAAAGCCTGAATCTTTGTCTTTAAAACCATGAAAATCAGTAAAACAATACCGATTAACAAACCGATGAGCATCTGCTGCCCATTCAAACCATTTTACCATGGCATCCTCCTTCATACGATAAAAAATTGGTTTCCGCGAACGTTTAATCTCCCCATTACTTTGTTTTTCTCTTATTTCTGAAATGCATCAGCATACTTCGCCGCAAGACGAATCGCTTCTTCCATGCTGATACTTCCTGCAACTCCGGTACCTGCGATGTCAAAAGCCGTTCCATGATCCACCGAAGTCCGAAGAATCGGCATTCCGTTTGTGATGGCAATCGTCCGGTCAAAGTCCAGTGTCTTCGTTGCAATATGCCCCTGGTCATGGTAGAGGGAAAGTACCGAATTGAAGCGTCCCTGTGCTGCTTGATGGAAGACCGAATCGGCACCGATTGGTCCCACTACCGGATAACCTTCCTTCTGCAATTCTTCCACCGCAGGAATGATTTCCCGTACCTCTTCGTCTCCAAAAAGTCCATGCTCGCCGCAGTGCGGATTCATGCCGGCTATTGCCATGGTTCCTTCACTCACTCCCAGCTTTTTCAAAGCCTCGAGGCAACGCTTTACATAATCCTTGATTCTCTCCTTCGTGATCATATCCAACATCTTCCGTAAAGAAACATGCCTTGTTAAGAAAAATACCCGCATACCGTTACACTCGAACATCGTGAGCGGATCATCCGTCCCCGTCAGTGCTCCGAAGATTTCCGTGTGACCGATATACGGTACTCCTGCCGCCTTCAACGACTCCCTTATTAATCGGTGTCGTTGCCACTGCATCCACTTCCCTTATGATTCGCCAGCTCAATAGCCTTCTTAATGTAGGAAAATGCTGCCGCTCCGCACATCGCACTGACCTTTCCATAAGAAAACTCTTCCATAGGAATCTTTCCTTCCTGTAGGTAATAGAGCGTATCTTTTTTCTTCTCCGCAATCCTCCGCCTTTTCTATCCTTTTTCAGCTTCAGCGGAAGCTTACAAATCTCCTTCGCTTTCTCTAGAATCTGTCCGTCTCCAACCACCAAAACCCTCGCAATATCCTGTATTTCCTTTTTGGAAACAGCCTTTACGACAATTTCGGACCGATTCCTGCCGGATCCCCATCAGCACTGCAATCAACACTTTCCTCATTCCTTACCTCCTTCAGTAATCTCTTGCTCTATTTTCTAAAGCTTAGCGTTCCATTTATACGAATAACTTTTCTTTCAGGAAGGAAATGCAACGGATAATCGCATCTCTTCCTCCCTGACTTCCTCCCTTAGTCACCATGTGCATCCCCGGAAAGTCTCCCATCAACATTTCTCCATGCGAGCAAGCGGAAGGACCTCCTCCTTCAAGTTTAATCCTGCGGTCTGAAAGCGCTTACAAATAGCAACCGTCACATCTCCGCCACTACTGTAGAGCCCTTTGAAACTCTTCTCTCTACTGCAAATCCGATGGGCAATCTCCGCAAAAGCCAGGTTGATTCTGTCCGTAATTTCTTCTACTGCACAATGTTCCTTTTGCGCGATTTTCTCCAAATCCACCCGCTTCTCCGGATAAATGCCGTCTCCGTCACGGAAAAAAACCCGATCCTTATCCACATCCTTCAGAATTTCCTCACTGACTCTCTCTACTTCCGCCTCCCAATCCGCCTTACTCCGGAGTAACGCCTCCGTCTCTACAAATACATTTTTATTACGCTGGGAGAGCCAGAGTTCCTCCAGCTGAATCCTCGTATGCGGATTTACACTGCCGACCACAGCCAGAATGCGATTCTTCTCCTTCTTTTCCTTAGGCTGAAATCTTTTCCGTACAAGAGCTGCGGTAAATACGCCCGGATCCACGGAAACCACTTTCAATTTAGAAGTTTCTACCGCATCTGCGATGAGGTCTATATCTTCCTGTGTCACACAATCCACTACAAGAATCCGATTGCCCTCCGATGCAAGCTTCTTCATGCAATCCGCAAGATAATGCTTCCCATGCAAGAGATCCTTCATCAAAACGCTGGCTACCGGATATTTGCTTTCTTTACGAAAAAGCTCTGCAACCTCCGGATTATTGACCGGTGTCTTCGGGTCAATCGCAATATCCGTCTTGTGAAGCGGAAGTCCCTCTACCAACATATAGCCCCCGAGAACAATTCGGGAAGAACTCGGAAAACAGGCTGCAACAATGGCGATATACTCGTTTCCGAGAGCATCCAGCATCGCATCCGTTTCTGCGCCGAGATTCCCTCGAAGTGTGCTGTCAATGCGCTTTCCATAGACCTCCGTCTCCGGATTCTTCAATAAGTTGCATACATTAAACACTCTTCTGTACGCCAGCTCCTTATCAATTCCCCGACTATCTGTCGGATACAAAACCGAGTCACAGTCCGAGAGAAGGGAGAGTTCCAGTCGTTCCGTATTCAGTACGGTATACGCACTGTAATTCATTTTTGCAGTAATACTCCGGTAGCATTTGCTCCCGTCAAATCATCTGCTATAACAACACATTTTTGGCATCATCTTCCTCCGTTACATAAAAGCGATTCGGTTATCTTACACTGGACGCTTCTTTTTCTTCCCATGCTGCATCCGTATCATCCGGCTTGTCATTCCTTTGTTCCATTCAAATTGTTATTTATTTGTTTATTTCAGTTTATTTTTAACATATTATGTTGCTTTTATGTTCTTTTTACCAGTTATAAGCACAGTAATAAACATTGTCAACGAATAATGCACTGCCATGCACATTTTCAACAATCTGCCTAAATTTTTATAAATAAAATTGTAAAGTTGAAGATGAAAAAGACCTCCTAAGATGCATTGCATCATAGGAGGTCTTTTTTTCCCTACACGTTACACTTCCTTAATCCCTGTAGGACTCCTGTAACGCATCCATCCTTTTTATATTGCAGAACTTTATATCATCCAGACCGGAACAATGTAGTTTTCCTTATTAAATGCAGACAACTCTGTCTTTAAGCAGATGACTGCTCCATTTCCCTTTTTAAAGAGGACTTGTCTAAGACTGGAAAGACACGAAGAATTTCCGATGCCGGATTGGCAGACTTTTTAATTTCTATAGGATGGAGCTCTCCGTCCTGCTCCAGAACAAGGTCGATTTCTTTGGCATCTTTATCCCGATAGTAATACATAAAAAGCTTCTTTCCCATTATTCAAATAGGTTTTTCGTATTTCGAAACCACATAATTCTCCAAAATAGCCCCACCATTGCTCCGCTTGTAAGTGTTTCTGGACTGCTCCACTTGGTCAGATAGGCACAAGTCCCGTATCATAAAAAAATATACTTTCGGTGTTTTAACAAGACGCCTTAATAAATTATTGGAATACGGATATAAGTAAAACAGAATCCCCTAAGGTTTCCAATATCCTGAGCCAGTCTTTCACCTGTTTTTTTGATTCAGCTCCGCATCTCTTGCAAGTTCACTGATATTCAGCATCTGACTGCATCTTGCAGCAAGTGCCGTAATAAAGCGTAAAAATTTTAGGGAATCTATCGCATCCGACAGGCTACTTGCATCTCGCTCAATATACGTACTTAAATAGCTGTTATAGAAAAATACCGGGACTGCTTATATCCCCACTCACAATAGCCGGCATGGAGCCTTTAAAAATACGTTTAAAAATCTCCTCTGCATCGGCAGGTTTTCTACCCTTTTTTCGGGAAAGCAGGCTTTCCGGAGTAAGAGTGAACGTTTGCTCTTGTCCGCCATAAGCCTCTGTCTGCGAGAGCGACGACAGAGAAAGTAAGGCAACTCTCCCTGCTAAGGATTCTTGTACACCTCGCATAAGCGAAAAAACCTGTGAACCCGTTAACCAAAAGTCTCCCTTTGTTTGTTCTTTATCCACAATCAGCTTAATATAGGGGAAAAGTTCGGGAGCATATTGTACTTCATCAATGAGAATAGGCGGTTTATGGAGCTGTAAAAACAGTTCCGGATCCGTCCTCGCAAGCTCTCTTTCCTGCAAATCATCCAAAGAGACATAATTTCGTTCCGTCCCTTCCATTAGTTTCTTAAGCATGGTGGTTTTTCCTACTTGACGTGGTCCCGAAAGAAGCAGCACCGGATATTCTTTTGTTACCTGCAAAACAATCTTTTCTAAACTTCTTCTGATGTAGGACATATCTTCCTCCTATTTCGAATCGCAAAACGATAGATTCACCGCATTGTTACGGCTATCTGCTTCATTCTTCTTTATCTTATTCAGCTAATTTGTAATTCCATTCCATATTAGCCGAAAATTTTTCAGTATTTAGACAATACACAGCTTCGGCTAAAATTGAGCCCCTTTCCATTCTAGCCGAAGCTCCTCTGCGTAAAATCAATTTCACTTTGAAAAACATAGCGCTCTATTTCTTTGACTTAGCCTCTAAACTCTGAATTCCTGTGTTGTTCAACTTTTCAATTGACATCAGCTGAGTTCTTGCAAGCTTTCTTAGCTCTATCATTCTTTCTTTTTGATCCATGCCTTTTCCAATAAGAATTGCATTATAGCTTTCCATATTGGCAAGTACCAATAACTCATTTAAACTCGCATAGTCTCTCATATTCCCTTTTTAGGTCCGGATTTTTCTTCACGCCACTGTTTTTGCTCTTTTTGTTAAATAAGGCAACATTGAGCATATCCGCTTCACTTGCGTATTGATATGATAACTGCTCATTGGTAAGATCCTTTAAGAGATATTCTTTTTATTGCATCTGTATGAATTTTATAGTTAATTTTAGAAATTTCTCGATTAAGATTCCAACCTAATGATAATTTTGAATTTTCTATCTGACTTAAGTCTCTTATAGTCTTGGATAATGAAAAGCTTAAATTCTGCTGAAATCCATGAAGCGAATTCCATCGCTAAAGATCAGGATGAGCGAACGTTCCCCACCTCTCCCGGATTTAGAAACAATACCGATTGCATTTGTGTTTTCAATCCATCTCTGAGGCGACAATGTAAATGCATTTGTTCCTGCTTCCTTTCTAAAGGAGTCGAATTCGACCCCCTTTGAAATTAGGATTATGAATAGTCTCCCAAAGTCCTAGGAAATTCAATTGTATCTCTTACTCTTAACCAGTTTTTTTAACAACATCTTTTAGGTTCATGCACGTTTTTATATCTTGCAATATCCGTTAGACTGATATAGTCATTTTTAAAGTCTTCCGTATAAATTTGAATAACAAAACCCTTTGCTTTCAATCGAGTCTTTTTTAACCTTAGACATGTGAATTCCTCCTTTATTGTCGGACTAAAATCCTCCCTTTCCCTACAATGCTGGTTTTTCTCTTTTCGCCGAAAAGATTTTTGTTTTTCTGCTACTATGAAGTTCCCTTCCATTCTTGTCGAAAGCTACTCTGCACAAAAATAGATACCACTTTGAAAAACCATATAGACTATATCTTTTCTGGGGAAATGTAAGAAAAATCACAAGCTAAATTTAAATGTCTACATCATATACCTTAATCTATTCTTCCCTCAAAAAACGGCGTACTTCTTGTTCTAATTGCTCCTTGTTCGGTAAATAGAGCTGATACCGAGCTGACGAACAGCTGATTGGAAATGTTCTGCGTCGCATACTTAACCATCAGTTTGTCCTCATGGGCTCCCAGCACAATGCCAATAGCTCGGTATCGCCCTCCGTATTCAACTCTTCACGAAAGTAGTTTAGATAGAGGTTCATCTGTCCAATATCCTCATGCTGTACCTCACCTCGTTTCAAATCAATGAGGACAAAGCACTTCAGGATACGGTGGTAGAAAACCAAATCGACCTTATAGATTCTTCCGCCAATATTAATTTTCCGTTGTCTTCCCATTAGGTGAATCCTTTGCTAGCTCCAACAGAAACTGGCTCAAGTTGTCAACCAGCGCATTTTCGAGATCTCCTTCTTTGTATACCGGAAGCTCCGGCAAACCAACAAACTCAAAAACATAAGGATCTTTCAGAATATCCTCCGCCTTCTCAACCACCTGTCCTTCTGTTGAAAGCCGGATCACTTCGTTTTTCTTTGCTCAATACCAAACGCTGAAACAACATACTCTTCATCTGTCTTCGAAGTTCCCGGACACCCCAGTTCTCCTGTTCACATTCTTTTAGATAGAAGGACCGTTCCATATAATCTTCAATCTTCAAGAGCTCTACGTAATGGCTCAGCTCAATTTTTGCAGACACTGTCTGCAAAAATTGGGTATAGCGAATAAAACTTTCGCATCTTGTTGATATTGCTCATTCCGAAGCCATTACCGTATCGTTCCGTCAAATCTCTGGAAAGCCTTTTTTAGCGTCTCAGAGCCATATTCCGCTTTCTCATTACCTGCCTGTTCATACTCCACAATATGCTTACCGATTTCCCCAGTAGGTTCTAACCATGGCTTGATTCACAGCGGACACTGCCTGCTTCTTACCGGTTTTCCAGTAGAGCCAATATTCCGAATCAGCTGTCCGTAAGAATTATCATCAGCGTGCCAGAGCCTATCCTTTTTCTTAATTTCATTCATCGGCAATCCCCCCGACCTTCTTTCCAAATTTCACGCGGTCAGTAGCATTCTCCATCCGATAACATTGCTAAGGAAATCCAGCCAGTATGGCCTTCATCCTCGTCCTCATTCCCTTTTTCCCCGCCATTTTATTTACAAACTGCCTTGCAGCTTCTCTCTGTTCTGCATCTGTAATTTTCTTCTAATCTACCTCTTTTACAATCTAATCCTGTTTTCTCCTTAGAGTCTGATAGTTCAGCAGCATATCTTTTTCCCAATAAATTAAGAAGGTCTATAAGCTAAATTTTAATACTCTCATCATGTAATAGAGATTTTTTCACTTCCTGTAAACACCTTAGCCACATCAGGAATTTTTAGCATTTTTTGCTGGGGTTTTCGAGTATTTAATCCTTTGTTTTCATTTTCAAAAGATACTATAGTATAGTTTCCAACAGCTGCTGCAGCTATAAGCCACGGATCAGCCACTTCCTCACGCGACCACTCGGTTAATGCCGCAGGCTTATGACGCAGGATTACCTTGTATATGTCGAAGAACCTCTCCATATTTCACTATTATTGCCGGTTCTCGATGGTCAATTAATTGTCCTACTTCTATATTTTCCACCCATTCTTTTTAGACTGTCTTTTTCCTTTGAGGACTTCGGATTTCACTGAGATCCAAGATATCAATGTCTCCATTTTTATATGCACTTCCATTTGATTCCAAAAGTTTTTACCAAATCAAAGGGATAATATGTGAGATAAGGAGTGATCAGGGAGTTCGCATCAATTAAAAATAATCCCTTCTCCATCATCCAACACCCCTCATCTTCTCAGCCAAATTCGAAAAAGTGCTTCGATTTGTATTGGTCAATCGAAAAGCGTCAGAATATAATGTTCTCCCCTCAGATACGCTTCCAAGGAGTAAATCAAAAAATCTTCTATCTACCCTGCTGGCAGCAGTATTGTAATAATCCCCTCCGCCGGTGCCGCTTTGTTTTTTTTCTAAGTACTGCTGAACGGCTTTTCTCGCAAAACTTTGATAGCTCTGAAAATCAATGAATTTACGATCATAGGCTCTTCTCGCAATAACCGTATAACCACATTTAAAATACTTTGCTAATTCTCTAATTGTTGCTTCTTCATCTTTTTCTCGGATTTGTTTTTTCCACTTTTCCAAAAAAATATGTTCAGGAACCAGAATTTCTGCCGCCAATGCATTACATATTTTCTCCGTAGCAGATACTTTCTCTATACTTCCGTAACGGTCGTTAAACAGGCTATTCTCACCCAAGCAAATGTGAGCGAATTCATGTAACAAAGAAAATAGCTTCCCGCTAAAAGAATCGTTAGCATTAATAAAAATCAGCGGTGCTTTCTTATCCACTAAAGCAAAGGCACGGAATTCATTCGTGTCTAATGCTCGATGAGTATTGTTCCCTACAATTCCGTTCATCATTACTACAACACCCAGGTCACTGATATAATTCCGAAGCAATTTAAAGCTCTCTTCAACGGTTTTTACAGCTTTCATACCAGTTTATTTCAATTTTGAAGCATTTTCCTTACAAAAAGTAGCGAAATCCTTGGTCTGAACAGTTTTTAACGACTCCAACAAAACTTAAATCATCACATCCGGTTGCTTGTAATTCATTTCTTATCCATTCCTGCACGAATTCCATATCATGCAAGGTATCAACAAGATTCCTGCTGGGATGTTCAAGCTCTTTGCTATCCACCGTCCTGTATTCCACAAAAGAAGAATCCTCAATAGGCGGTTTATCCAAAAAAAAGTACCCTAATGGAATGCCTGTTACCTTACTCATTTTTCTATTTGATTGTAAGTCGGTACCTTTTCCCTACCTTCTTTCCAGGCATACAGCAGTTCTCCCTGCTTTGAAGAAAGCACAGACGGATTAACTCTTTTCATTACCCAATCAAGAATATTTTCAGATACATTGATATTAACTCGCATGCTGTGCCTCCTCCGTTAAAGATGGCTCCATGGTACCATATTGCAAATGTTTTTCCATTATTCCATGATTGTATTCCGTGCTTACCTTTGAGTTGCGGTCAACCCTTTTCCTTATTCCCGGTCAAGCTTTTCCCTCTTGACCCGTTTCTTAATCTTCCCCATAATAGGACTGTTTCTACGATATCTTCTTTGATACGAAAAGCGTGAAAACTTCTGATTCGTGCAGAGAAGATTCATTTATGCTAATTCCATGGGAGAAAGATGATGAAAAAAACAACTATCTTTATTACTCGGCGGCCTTCTTCTGGCTTCTTCTCTGGTATCCTGCGGTGCAAAGGGAAGCACGGCTTCCACCACTGCGGCGGTAAGTGACAAAGGAAACTGCGGCAGAAAGCACTACTGCAAAAGAGGGAGAAAGCAAGGCAGAAGCCTCTTCCGACAGTTCCGATTTTTAAGGCACAGATTTTATTTTGCGGTTCCACCTCTTTGTACCCCATTATGTCCTCTTTAGCTTCTTCCTTTACCGAGAAGTATGAGACTTGGGACAAGGTAGATGCTTCTTTCCCGAGGAGAACATCTCCATCTATGTTGCTCCGGGCGGATCCGGCGTAGGGGTAAAGGCTGCTGTCGACGGCACCGCAGACTTCGGTATGCTGGCGAGAGACATTAAAGATAAGGAAGTAGAGTCTAGGCAAGAACTATAAGAGCTTTGAAGTGGCAAAGGATGCTTTAACCGTGTCGGTCAGCAGCAAGAACCCCAATGCGGATAAGCTGGAAAATCTGGATACGGCAACCTTACAGAAGATTTTCGACGGAGAATATACCAAATGGAATCAGGTGGATTCCTCTCTCTCCGATGACGAGATTCATGTGTACATCCGCGACCTTTCCGGCGGCGCTTACGAAGTTTTCCAGAAGGCAGTGATGGGCGACAGGAAATCACCCCTTCCGCTACCCAGTCCGCTTCCATGACAGAGCTGGCAACAAATGTAGCAAACGATCCGAACGGTATCGGCTATGTAGGATTCGGTGCATTTAACAAAGCAAACAAAGAAAGCACTGTTTTGAAAGAAATCAAGGTTGACGGCGTAGAAGCTTCCGAAGAGAAGATCTTAAGCGGTGACTACAAGATTCAAAGACCGGTTATGTTCGTTACCGGAAAGAAAATCACAAAGAATGAACAGGCCTTTATTGATTATGTTTTCTCCGAGACAGGGTATGACGCGGTTGTGGCAAATGGTTATATTCCTGCATTTTCCAAGTAAGAATTCGTAAAAGATGAGGCTGTAAAACATTTCAGTCTTTATGCAGCATAGCTTTGAAAAATAGGGTTCATTTAGATTGCGCCTCTTTTCAAAGCTATGCTGCATTAAAGTTCTCCTATGACTTTGATTTGGCGCCTCGTCTTTATTCTTAACGAATAACCTATGAAAGCGTGATTTCTCTTTATAAAGAAACGACGAATTGAATCAAAGCTTTGCATAATGCCACAGTCTTAAAGAATTTTACGGAAACTATAGTTCAGAAAGGAAAGAAAAAATGCGGAATCTTAAAAGCAGAAAGCTGGAAAACTCTCTCTTTCTTTTTCGTTTACGTTTTTGTGTTTCTCTCCATCGGTATTCTGAGTTTTTCTTTCTTTTTCTGGCTAAGGAATCCCTTCCCCTCTTTGAAAAATGTTTCCCTGCCTTCTTTTTGTTCAGTTCCAAATGGAACCCCATGGCATTACCGGAACGGCCTCCTTCGGCATTTTTCCACTTTCTGATGGGCTCTATTTTCGTTTCCTTCCTTGCCCTGTTGTTCTCCACCCTTTTGTCTCTGGGTTGCAGTATTTTCTTCGCCTTTTTACTTTTTGGGAGAAGGGAAGGCGCATCCTCTATCCTCTTTTTGGACTTGCTTTCCGGCATTCCTTCCGTGGTTTACGGCTTTATCGGTTTAACGGTAGGAAAGCCTCTCTTTTTGAAAATGGGTGTGAGTACAGGCTCCTGCGTCTTACTGGCTGCTGTCCTGCTTTCCATTTTGATTTTTCCCCTTTATGGTGGATTCCATCACAGACAGTATGGTGAAAATAAAGGCAAAATACTTTTTAGAGGCAAGAGCTCTGGGACTTTCTCCCGCCTACATTATCCTAAGGCTGATCCTTCCTTCTTCCCTTCGAAGCATTTTTTATGGCCTTCCTGCTGGGTAGCGGAAGAGCTTTAGGAGAGACTATGGCGGTAATGATGGTGGTAGGCAATGCCAATCTTTTCCCGAAGCTCCTTTCCAAGGGCGAAACCATTGCTTAACTCATTGCGCTGGAAATGGGCAGTGCGGAGTATCATTCTCTCCACTACCACGCCCTCTATGCCTCGGGGCTGGTGCTTTTACTGCTGGTCGCGCTGATTCATTTGCTGGTGAAAATGGGAGAAAGACCACGCACTTCGAAATTGACATCTCGAGCAGGTAGTCCTGATCCGATTACTTCGAAGTCTCCTTCTATGCATTCCGCGGAAAATAGGGAAGAAGCAGCCACATCTCCTTGCTACCGGGAAGCGAGCAAAGGCGTCCCAATCTTTTTCCGCTGCCCTCCTCTTCCTATACAGTTTCCTTTCCTTCCTGCTGATTTTTTCCGCCCTGCTGTTTTTCTTTCTTTATATCTTTTACAAGGGATACAAAGTCATCTCTCCAAGCTTTCTTCTGGAAGCACCAAAGGGAATGGTCTTGGGAGAAGAGGAGGAATCTTTCCCGCTATAACCGGCTCTCTGGCTTTTTCCCTTACGGCTTTGGTACTTTCAGGACTGCCAAGCCTTTTTACCGCTCTTTTTCATGGTCTTTTTATGCGAAGGAAGGCAGAAAAAGAGTGCCTGCACTTCTTTATTCACCTGCTCTCCGGCGTTCCCTCCATAGTATTGGGACTCTTTTCCTACAGCTTATTTGTATACCAACTGAGTTGGGGCGCTCGGTACTCTCCGGCGCCATCGCTTTGGCAATTATGATTTTTCCCTTCATGAAATCCGTATGGAAAAAGATATTTGAAGAAGTGCAAAGCTACCTCCAGTCTTCCGAAAGTCTGGGCTGCTCCAAAGGCTATACTTTGAGAAAGCTTGTGCTTCCTTATACTTTACCGGAGCTTCTTTCCACCATGCTTCTGGCCTTTTGCTTTGCTCTGGGAGCCACTCCGCCGATTTTATTTACCGGAGGAGTCGCCTTTGCGAAAAGCCCTACCTCCTTACTGTCCCCGGCTATGGCGCTTCCCCTGCATCTTTATCTGCTGCTGGTACAAGGCGGTACCTCCTTATCCAGAGCATACGGAACCGCTTTGGTGATGCTCTTCCTTCTGCTCATTGGAAACGGAATAGCCAGCCTTCTGACCGCTTACTGCCACAGGAAATGGCAAAAATAAAAGTAACTGCCATAAAAACGAAAAATTTAACGAGAACTCTTCGGACGTTACCAACCGTAAAAATCGAATGGAATAGAAAATATTCGAAAGATAAATAAACTATTTTAGGAGAATAAAATGTCTACCGAATCTACGAATCCCATTTTATTTACAAATCCCATTTTGGAAGTGAAAAATCTGAGCCTTTCCTATGGTAAAGACAAATCCTCCGGAATCTGCATTTTTCAAATTCCGGAGAAGAGCATCACGGTTTTCCTGGGAAGCTCAGGCTGCAGGAAAGTCTACTCTCTTAAAGAGCCTGAACGGTCTTCTTTTGGAAAAATAAAGAGGCCTCTATGGAAGGGGAAATCTTTCTTTCCGGAGAAAAATCTGAGCAAAGCAAAAAGAAAAGTGACTGGAGCAGATTGCCATGGTCTTTCAAAACCCCAGTCCTTTTCCTTTTTCCATTTATAAAAATATGACTTATGCCTTAGAGTATTACGGTATCAAAAATAAAGCCGAGCAGAAGGAATTAATCCAGCAAAAGCTTAAAGACGTAGGACTTTGGGAGGAAATTTCCGGAGAGCTCCATCGCTCCGCTCTAAGCCTTTCCGGAGGCAGGCCCCAAAGGCTTTTGTATTGCCCGCGCCCTTTGCATAGAGCCGAAAATTCTCCTTCTGGATGAGCCCTGTTCTTCCTTAGACCGACTTTCCACCCTGAAAATAGAAGAGCTCTACAGGAGCTGAAAAGCAGATACAGCATGATTATCGTGACCCACAACCTCTCGGAAGCGAAGCGTATCAGCGACCAGATTCTCTTCTTCCACGAGGGAGAGCTGTGGGAATGGGGCGAAAAAGAAGCGTTTTTTTGCTCATCCAAAACGACCCGAAACCAAAAAGAAATTTTTAGAGGGAGAATGGTAGGGAAGGATTGGATTTTCCTTACAACTTTGCTGCCAGAACCGCATTTTCAATCAAAGAATGTAGCTGTAAGCGGGATGATTTTCCTTTTGAAAGTTGGTCTATCATTGCATTTGCAGCCGGATGAAAATACGCCCCTTTCTCCTGTGCTTGGAGCCCAGCTTCCAAAGCTTTTTCCAAAATATCTCCCTTAGGAATACGTTCTTCTTCCGGGATACCCTGTAAAATCAAGGTTCCGGAATGAATCGCACTTCCAATTGGAAATTGCCCGGTCAGTGGAATCTTCTCTCCGGAAAACATAAAACCTGAGCAATAGGATTCTCGTGCACCAAAAACTTTTACACCATGATTGAGTATCCACTGAATCGTTGCCGGAATATCCACGACATCCTTTGGAGAAGTCGCAATCAGGGCTGTCTTCGATTCAACAAGTGCCGGAAGATCCGGACAGAGTTCTTCTCCTTTGATATAATTACTGATTCCTCCCATACCGGCAGTAACAGCCAGCGGAATGCCTAATCTCTCAGCAACGACCATCGTACCTGATGCTGTAAGACAGCCGTCCTCTTTATTCTCCAAACTCCTTTGCAGAATGTCGCGATCAACACGTATGATTTTTTCCGCCCTTCTTCGAATTGGAAGATAGTCATTCAGTGTTCCGATTCGAATCTTCCCTTCTTCCACCCAAACTAAATTTTCTTCCTGAAATGGCCATTGCGATATAAGTTCCGCCTCATCGATAGACACAAGTCCATGCGTAAGCAATGCTGTCTCGATTAGAAACTTCGCCATAATTCTCCTCCTATAATTCAATTTCTTCCTGTAAACGCGGAATCCCGTCAAATTCCTTCCACTTGGAAAGCAGCATAACCAGAATTACTACCGCATAGGGAAGCATTTTCAAAATCTGTACCGGAAATCCACTTTCTGTAAGCTTTAAATTGAGTGCATCGGTATAAGCGAAAAGAAGACAAACCGGCGCAACTTTAATCGGATTTGCTTCCCCCACTAAAATTGCGGCAAAGGCAAGAAATCCTCTTCCCGCGGTCATATTTTCCGAGAAAATATTCATCCCGGAGAGCGTGATGTATGCGCCCCCATCCCGGATAAGACCCCATAATCGCAAGACTCATCCATTTATAATGCAGTACGTCCACCCCACTGTACGCGCCGCGTTTGCAGCTGTTCCTACCCCTCGCACGCGAAGTCCGAAAGGCGTTTTATACAGGAGAATAAAACATAATGGAATGAAGAGATAAGCCAGATAAACAAGCAAGGACTGTCGATTAAAAATATCCCGAAGATAGGGAATAAGAGACAATAAAGGGACAGAAATCGAAGAAAATCCTTTGATTTTCGGACTGAAAAAATATCCCCGGACACCGAAGAGTTTTGTAAGAAGTAAGGTTGTCCCCGCCCATGCCCCAAAATTAAAAGCGATACTGACAATGACGGCATTTGCATGAAAAGTATAGACAAAAAGTCCATAAAATCCTGCCAACAAGACCCCTGTGGCAATAGCGAACAGAGTGCCGACATACGGGCTTCCCGTGAGATACGATCCATACGCTGCAAAAAAAGCGGCTGAAAGCATAAAACACTCAAATGCAATACAAAAAGTTCCCGCTTTCTGGCTAAAACAACCTCCGAGTGCAGTAAACAATACGGGTGTTGCCATACGTACAGTTGCTGCCAAAGTAACACTTCCTAAAAATAAACTGATGAACTCTTTCATCCGAAATCCTCACAAACTTCGTTTTCCATCCAACTTCCATTCTATCGCTCTACACTTCGCGTTAGAGCTTCATCTCCCCTGTATCATTTCCCATCTTCCCGGAAAACTTCCGTTTTAGCGTTCTCCAGATAGAAGCATAGTCTACCGCAATAAAAGAACAAAAACATCTGAATCAAATTCACTACCAAACGATTCAACTTCGTTACGCGTTCCATATTTAAGGCCCCCGCCTTAAGTGCGCCCCAAATGAAGGAAACCGGAAAGACTGCTAGAGGATTATTCATCGCAATTCGGGTAATCATAATGCCGTCCCAACTCATATTTTTACTGAAATAGGGTATAAAACGATGATAGGATCCCATTACCTCAATCGCTCCGCATAGTCCGGCAATCCCGCCGGAAAGCATAAGAACCGCAAGATAATTTTTTTCTCAATAGCTACACCCCCTGCCTCGCAAAGGCAGTATTTCGTCCCATTTGATTCAGTTCATATCCGAAGATGGTAAATCGAAAAAGAGCCCATAGAAGAAGCACCAAAAATAGCAATAAAGAATCCTGTGCTCGCCATAGTATCTCTGATAATCGGTTGTAAAACAGCAGTTTTTACAATCTCCGGCGTTGCAATCGACTGAGAACCGTTCTCTGCCTGCTTTCCTCCTAGAATCACCCACATCACAATATATTCCGTAAAAAGTGCCGCTAAAAAAATTCAATAGAAGCGTGGTGATTAACTCATGTATATGAAAAATACAATCGAATCAGTCCCGGGACAAGTGCATAGAGCGCACCTGTCACTCCCTCCTACAAGAAGGCAAAAGAAAAAAATATGGCAGAACATCGGCAAATGCAGAGAATAACCCAGTATCGCAGAAGATAATGCTCCAAGATACATCTGCCCTTCCATTCCCATATTCATCACTCCCGCACGAAACGAAATAACCCCTGCTGCTCCAACAAGTAATGATGGCGTCATCCATCGCAGACTCGTTCCGATATTTACTTCATTTCCAAATGCGCCATAAAAAAATTTCCTTCAATGCATATAGCGGTCTTTCTCCTTGCAGAAGAACCAATAAAGCACCACAAAAGAGGGTGAGCAGCATCGCAATACCGTATTGTATGATAAAGCTTCATTTCTTTATGAAAAAGTAAGTCTTTTTCCCTCTTGTATCTCTTTCTTCACTCTACCGCTCACCCTTCCCTTCTCCACTTGCTTTTTTCCACCGGTCATCCAAAGCCCAAGCTCTTCTTCTGAAAGCGCGGTGCTATTCTCCAGTTCCAGTAAACGTCCGTCGCACATGACCAGGATTCTATCCGACAATTCTTTCAATTCGCTGAGTTCATGACTGATAAGCAGGATGGCAATTCCGGATTCCGCAAGACGCAGGATTCTCTTCCAGATATAAGAAACGGCGGAAATATCAATTCCTCTCGTAGGATCTTCTATAATCATGAGTTTCTTTCCTTGTGTAAACTCTCTTCCTACGAGTAATTTCTGTATATTTCCTCCTGATAAAGGTAGAAACAGCTGCATGGATATCCGCTGTTTTTCACGGAAAAAGTCTTCAACAATGTCATGGCACTGTTTCTCTACTCTTTTTATGAAGGAAAAAGACGTCCCCTGATTTTTCCTTTTTGTTTGGGAAAAGCCCATGAAAAACATTTTCCCAAATGGATGACTTCCCACAGGTTCCCACCGTTTTTCGGTTCTCCGCTACATAAGCTATGCCTATTTCCTCCTCTTTCCTACAGAAGCATGTGTAATCTCTTCCTTTTCCAAATATATTTCTCCACTTTGCTTCAGAGGGTATAGCCCCATCAAAGCATCCGCCAATTCTTTCTGTCCTGAACCGGCTATTCCTGCAATACCGACAATTTCTCCCTCCCTGAACAGAGAACTGTACTCCTTTCACAACGGGTACATGAAACTTTGAAAACAGGTTTAAATTTTTCACAGTTAGAACTTCTCTTCTCTTCGCGCTGCTTCCTTTTTTAACTTGCAGCGAAACCTCGGAACCGAACATCATTTTGGAAAGCAGTTCTTCACTTGCCTCCGATTTTTGAATATTCCCCGATACTTTTCCACTTTTTAAGACAGTGATATCCTCCGCAATTTCCATAACTTCCTGTAGTTTATGCGTAATCAACAGCACTGTTTTTCCACGAGCAATTAATCTCCGTATTGCAGCAAAAGTCCTGCAACACTTTTGTGGAGTCAGTACACTGGTCGGCTCATCCAGGATAATGATATTTGCATTTTTTATAAAGCAGCTTCACAATCTCTACTTGTTGAAGCTACTGCTACGGAACCGTTTCTACCTTATCGTCCAGCGGCAACTGAAACTGATAAGCCTCACAGATAGAAAGAATGCTTTCTCTTGCTTTCTTTTGATCAATAAAACATCCTTTTTGCGGCTCCGCCCCCATAATGATGTTTTTCAGAATATAACCCCGGAAAGACATAAATTCCTGAAACACCATGCCAATGCCATGTTTTACAGCATCTCCGGGACTATGGAGTTCAATCTTCTCTCCGTTTAAGAAAATCTCTCCCGTATCCGGAAAATAACTACCGGCAATTATGTTCATCAATGTACTTTTCCCAGCACCGTTTTCTCCGATAATCGCATGGACACGTCCACCTTTTATCCGTAAATCAATATGGTCGTTTGCGATTACTCCGGGAAAATACTTGCTTATCCCCTTTAATTCGAGTAAATAGGAAGTCTTTTCCATGTAAAACCTCTGCTGAACTTAGAAAAGAGCCGCAAAAGAATACGATGCGCATGCTTTTTCACGGCCCTTTACTAACTTTTATCTATTAATACTTTAAGCGATGGTGTCATACCCCTTAAATACGTCAATCTTTCCTTCTTTGATTTCACTAATCAAATTCTTTACTTTCTCCAGTAATTCAGGCGGAATATTCTTCTCATCTCGCTTGTCATAAACTGCACCACCGGAACTTAAATTAAAATCAAAGTGCCGTCGGGAACTGACGGTTCTTCAAGGTATCATGGGCCAGGGACACGACAGCTACATTCATCGGCTTCACAGCAGACCAGAATACACACGGATCGATATACCCCGCCAGTCATCTACACCGATGCATTTAATTCCCGCTTCCGCACAAGCAGAAATGACCCCCGGTCCTCCCAGATAATCTGTCTGGTATATGATGTCTATGTCATTATTCTGAATCATCGCTTTCGCCGTCTCCTGCCCTTTAATCGGATCAAAAAGGATCCCCTGTGAAAGCGGGAAATTACCTTTACTCCATTGTTTGCGTAGTTTACACCGGCAGTATATCCGTCACGGAAACGCTGAATCTTCAAAAATGTCTTTGTGTCCAATCCAACCAACTTCTTTCTTCTTCGTCATATTTGCTGCAATGTACCCTGCCACAAAGACGACTCAAAAGGATCCACGGACACACTGGTAAAGTTGCTTTTATCATGCTCCATATACGTATCCAACATGAAAACATGAAGATCCGGATAATTCTCCTTTAATTCATCCGCAAGACTCAGTGCTACTTCGCTCAGTTCATCAAACATCGTGAACATTGCCGTGTAGCCTTCTTTCGCCATGGCACGAATCTGATCCGGATACTCTGCTGCCTCCGAGACCTCAATACACTTGACCTCCCAACCCTCTTTTTAATTCTTCAAATCCCCGACCAGATTAGGTTTGTGAATTCATTTCCAGAGGAGAAGTCGTAATCAGGCACGCTTTCTTCGCCTTACCGGAAGAAGCCTCCGCTGCTGTGGCAGCTTCCGTTTCTTTCGCGGTTTCCGCTACCTTCTCTGTTTCCTTCTGACTCTCCTTCTTTGCAGCCGTCTCTGTGCTCTGTGCCTGCTTCGCACAAGCTGCTGTACTTGATACAAGAAGCACAAGTAACAAGAGCATGGATAAGATGGGGTTAGTTTAGTCGATTTCATGTTGGTTGACCTCCAGAAATTCAAATATTATCTTGAAACCCGCTTATTTTATCATATTTTTTAAGCGTTTTTATATGTGCAAAATACATTGAATTTTTCAGAATATCACCGCAGACTTATTCGTATTCGTAATAGAACAATCGTATAAAACCTTACTTTCTTACCTGGTCAATCACTACCGCAATCAGAATAATTACTCCCATTGCTACGGTCTGCCAGTAAGCGGAAACCCCAAGCAAACTTAATGCATTATTGATGATACCGATAACAATAAGTCCAATCACGGTCTGTGGAATTCCACCACGTCCTCCGGACATACTCGTTCCGCCCATTGCGACGGCAGCAATCGCATTTAATTCATAACCGACTGCAGCAGTAGCCTGTCCGTTCTGTAGCTTGGAAGCAAGGACCAGACCGGCAAGTGCAGATAAAATACCGGAAATGACATATACGGAAAAAGCGAACCTGATCCACGTTGATTCCGGTTAACTTTCGCAACTTCTTTATTACTTCCCACAGCATAGACATATCTCGCCATAGCAAGTTTTTGTCAAAATGACATAGCTCAATACGATAATCAGAACCATCAAGATAACACAAACCGGAATGATACCTATTTCCTTTAATCCGATGAATCCAAAGCTTTCCGGAAGTCCAAATACCGGCTTTGCGTCGGTAAAGACATAAGCCAGAACCTCTTGCCACGTTCATCATTGCCATTGTTGCAATGAACGGCGGGATATTTAACTTTGCAATGCAAAAATCCATTGATTGCCCCGCAAATCGTACCAATCACAGAGAAGTTAAAATAATAATTATAATGGACATCGGCACTGATGCATTCGGCATGGTTTTTACAAGAGGGCTCCCCGCTACACCCGGCAATTGCGGCAACAGAGCCCACTGAGAGATCAATACCATCCAGACAGAATGGTAAAAAGTCATTCCACAAGCAATTAAAGCATTGATGGAAATCTGAATCAGAATGTTTTAATATTGCCGCCTGTCGCAAAACGGGGAACTAAAATCAAACAAACCGCAAAAAGCGCAACAGCAAAGAGGAGCATGGTATTTTCCCCTTTTAAAACTCCTGCAATACCATTTTTCTTCTTATTCATAAGCTACCTCCTCATTTCCCTTGCTGGCAAAGACATAACATTTTCTTCTGTTGCCTCTGCACTGTCTAAAAATCCTGTAACATACCCTTCACGCATCACCATGATACGATTCGAGCAACCGAGCACTTCCGGTAATTCCGAAGAAACCAGGATAATACTTCCTCCGTCTTCCACGAAATTCTTCATAAGCTCGTATATTTCCGCTTTCGCATTGACATCAATTCCTCTTGTCGGTTCATCCATAATCAAAATCTTAGACTTTGCCAAAAGCCACTTTGCAATAACCACCTTTTGCTGATTTCCACCGGAAAGATTTTTAATTATCGCCAGATCTGAAGGCGTTTTGATTCTCAACTTTTTCTATATAAGATACGGCTTCCGCTTTTCCCACGAAAAGTCAATAAAACCGTTATGACTATTCTCCTTTAAGGAAGCTAAGCTGGTATTCTCACGAACTGTTTTTCTCCAGTAATAGCCCCTGTCCTCTTCTGTCTTCCGGAATGAGCCCTACTCCTCTTCGGATAATCTCCTTAGGACTTTTCCCTTTAATACTTTCTCCATATAAAAGCACATCACCATGCTCATAAGAATCCGCACCAAAAATAGCACGCATGAGTTCCGTTCTTCCTGCACCGATTAAACCGGCGACACCGAGAACTTCTCCTTTATGCAATTGAAACGAGACATTCTTAAAAGTGATGGGAAGAAGATACCCTCTTTTTACTTCCAAAACAACTTCCCTTTTTCCCGGGCGCTTCCGCTTTATAATAGAATTGGGAAATCTCTCACCCACCATCATTTCAACCATTTTCTGCTCTGTTACGGTTGAAACCGGTACCGCTGCAATCTTTGTACCATCTCTTAAAACCGTAAGAGTATCCCCCATCTCCAGAATTTCTTTTTAAACGATGGGAAATATAGATTACCGCTACATTGTCTTTTCTTCAACTGACGGATGACGCGGAAAAGAGACTGCACTTCATGATCTGACAGGGAACTCGTGGGCTCATCCATGATGACCATCTTGCTATTCTGCGAAACAGCTCTGGCGATTTCGACCATCTGTTTCTCCCCTGTTGCTCAATTTATAGACCGGTGTTGTCGGGTCAATCGCTACGTCCATTCCATCCAGAATCTTCTTGCATTCTGCAATCATCTTCCCTTTATCCAAAAAACCGGATTTTTTCTCTTCCCTTCCCAGGAAGACATTTTCGTAAACTTTCAAATCAGGGATGACACTTAATTCCTGGTGAATGACGCTGATACCGCGATGCTGGGCTTCACGAATATTTTTCGCTCCGGGTGCGCCTTCAATCAGACGCTCGCCTTTATCAGGCTGATAAATGCCGAAAATAATCTTAATGATTGTGAGACTTCCCTGCACCATTTTTCCCCCAAAAGCACATGCACTTCTCCCGGATAAAAGGCAATGAAATATCCTCCAGAACTTTCACACCGGGAAACTCTTTATGAATATGTTTCAGCTCTACTAAAGCCTCTCTTTTCTCATCCATCATCGTTTACTCCATACTCTTTGAAAAAGGCGCCCTTCAGGAAGGACGCCTCCTCGTAAACTGTCTTTTATTACTTTGCATTCTTCGCATCAATGATATACGGTGCAATAAGAATTTCGGAATCTACTTTCTCCCCTTCCAGATGCTTCTTGATTGCTTCCAGTGTGGATTTGCCGATTCCGGCAGGATCCTGTGCCACATCTGCAACCCAGTTTCCGCCCTTCTTGATTTCAGCAACGCCTTCGGATTGCCATCGCAGCCGATAATCTTTGTCTTTTGCGCCGGCAGCGGTAATGGAGAAAGTGCTCCTGTTGCCGCAGGATCACCTACGCAGAAAACAACATCAATATTGTCATTCTTTAAAAGCATATTCTGCATAACATCCGCAGCCTTCTGCTGGTCTCCGGAGTAGTTCTGCACATCTACAATCTTGATGTCCGGAGCATTTTCTTTCAGATAATCCGTGAATCCTTTTTCTCTATCTACGCAGCTCTCGATTTCAGAGTAAGTGATGACTGCCGCAGTTCCTTTCTTATCAGTAAGGATATTGTTCACTACGTACTCGGCAGCAAGCTGTCCACCCTTCTTGTTATCTGTAGCAACGTGAGTAACCGGCTTTCCGTCAGAAGCGATATCCATGGTAAATACCGGAATGCCTGCCTTATCAGCCAAATCAATCATGGACTTGGATCCGGCGGAGTTTGTCGAGCAATCACGATAGCAGTCTACCTTCTTGGTGATGAAGTCCTGTACCTGACCAAGCTGCTTGTTTGCATCTCCTGCTGCATCCTGTACATCCAAGGTCCAACCATACTCTTTCGCCTGCTCTTCCATAGCAGATTCAATGCTGTTATAGAACACATGCGTACTGTTCAGAAGGCTCACACCGATGGTCTTTGCCTCTCCTTTGCTCTGCTCTTTTGCCGCTTCTGTCTCCCCGGCTTTCTCGCTGGCTTTCTCTGTTTGCTTCTCTGTTCCTGCTGCTGTTGTGCTCTTTGCAGCACCGCCACCGCAAGCCATAAGGACACTGCCATTAATGCTGCAGTGCAAATGAAATACCTTTTTCATCAATTTTTCCTCCTCTTAAAATAGATTAGTAATATTCAGAACGGACGCGACATATTTGCCTTTCCGTTTTTGATACATATAGGAAATACTACGCCTTATTTACACTATTCAGAACCTGCATCTTATGCATAACCAGCTCTTTTACTTTTTCTCTACCCGCACCATTATATTTCTTGGGATCGAAAGCCTCCGGATTCTCCGCTATAAAGGCTTTCACCCTTTTCCCTAAATGCATCTCTTAACTCAGTTGCAAAATTTACCTTACAAATTCCAAGGCCGGTAGATTTCTTCACATCCTCATCTGGTATTCCGGACGCCCCGTGCAGTACGATAGGGAATACTAACCAACCCTTTCGTTTTCTCTAAGATATCAAAAACGAAGCTTAGGAACTCCTTTATAGCCGTGAGCATTTCCAATCCCAACTGCCAGAAAAATCCACCCCTGGTCTGCTCTGCAAACTCTTTTTGCTTCTCCCGGATCGGTGTATACCTTCTCACTATCCTTTACCTCATGTGTATCTTCTTTACCTCAACGGTTCCAAGCTCTCCTTCAACCGGAACGCCCATAGCATGCGTAAACTCCACAACCTTTTTGTAAGCGCACATTTTCTGCAAAAGGAAGTTTCGAACCGTCAATCATGATAGAGGTATATCCGGAACGAAGCGCCTTCGCACAAAGTTCCGCACTGTTCCCGTGATCCAGGTGTAAAGCCACAGGGACCTTTGCTTTTCCTGCTACCGCATTTACCATTCCGAAAAACAGGGTCTGTATCCGCATACTGCAGGCTTCCCGGAGTTGTTTGAATAATTACCGGAGAAGACAACTCTTCCGCTGCCGACACTAATAGCCTGTACCATCTCCATATTCTCTGCGTTAAAAGCGCCTACTGCATATCCCTCTTTTTTGTGCCTTTAACAAAATTTCTTTTGAACTGACTAAACTCATTCCGTTCCCCTTTCTCTCTTATAATGAAATCCTATTTCAACTCTTCAATCTCCACTTTCGGAGGCATCGCTTCCAAATCCCGCTCTTCACATAGTTCCGTTCCGGGGTGTAGAGAGACCCCGTTGCTAGCTACAGCGTAACGAAATATCTCTTCCTCCGGAAGCCCTTCTGTCATAGCAAGGCAAGCACCCGCGACCATGGAATCTCCGCGCCCTGTACACCTTGCACTAAAACCTTCACCGGCTTCGCCTGATACACCTTGCTTTCTGTTAGGGAACACGGCGCCGTCCTCTCCCAGTGAAATGCAAAGGTAGTGAATCCTCTCTGAATCAAGGTCTTTCCAAAAGAAAGCATTTCCTCCTTATCTCGGAAAGCTTTTCCACATAGGATTTCCAACTCTCCTCTGTTTGGCTTCACAAAAACAGCTTTGCCGGAAGCGCCAAAGAAAGTAAATCCCCACTGGCATCCAAAACCGTTTTCACTCCTTTTTCATTGGCCTTTTGGATTAAATCCGATAAATACTTCGCGGCACTCCGGGAGGAACGGACCCATCCACGACAAGAATATCCGTTTCATTCCACTCTTTTTTTCCAGCAGTGTAGAAATCCGCTACATCTTGTTCTGTGACCTCTCCCTTTATCATTAAACTCACTCATGACCCTCTTTTCCGTGTCAAAAATCTTCACGATTGACACGCAACGCTCCCGGGACAGAATATAAAGTATACGGGACAATGAATTTCCTTGAAAAACGTTTTAATTTTTCTTCATCCTCCTGATAAGAAAAAGCCTGCCGCCTTATTCTGAATTCCCCAGATTCTGTAGCGCAAGACTAACATTGATTCCTTTTTCGGAAATATCCTCTTGCGTTCTTAAAACTTTGTTGGTTCCCCCATATAGAAATTTTTCAATTTCAATAGTGCAGTCAATGCAAGGGTTTAACGTCACTGTCAGAATCACCGCTTTTCCCCTTTACAAAAATCAGCCATAGCCTGAAAGATAATATACACGGAAGTTGCACCGGCATCCTGCAAAACCAATTGCCTTTTCTCCAAAATACTTTTGCCCTTCCAAAAACGCGCCTGAATGGTCTTGGTATATTCCATGCCTTTCTTTGCTGCTTTAGCCGCCTTCTAAAGCCTTCCGTCAAATTCAGTCCCTCTTCACTTCCTTCTTTCAAAAGCAATCACAGCCGGCTCCAGCGCATCCACCATGGTCTTGTCTCCCACTTTCGCTTTTTCTCTTTTTCCAGAGAAGCAAGGGAAGTGAAGAATACTTCAAAGTCCTTCAAAGAGAATGTATCTCTTTCCTCTCGTTTCACAATGCCCGAGATAAACACCGTTCCAAAAAGTACACCGGATGCACCGCCCATAGTATCTAACAAACAAGTTCCTACGGCTTGGAATACCTCTTCACAAGATCGTGGATAGAAGGTCTCAACATTCGTTCACGGCAAGAAACCCTCGCTTCATGCCCGTACCGTGGTCACCATCCCCAATCTTTAAATCTATTTCCGTAAGATAAGGCTCTGCTTCCACTACTCTCTTTGCTACGGACTCCATCATTTCTTTTAGTTGTTCTTTATTCAATTCGTTCATAGTTTATCAACCCTACATCCGTTAAAGTAATCCGAATTTTATATCTTTCTTTTTATAGAACAGTGGAGAATACGCCTCTTGCCGATAGAAATCTCTATATTGCTCCTGTATTTTTAAGAAGGTAATAGATAATCCTCCGGCTCCCTGTGTCGGAAAAAGAGACTGAACAAAAGTATCAAACACCTTTATCTTTTTACTCTGCAAGAACTCCCTGCAAAGCTGTAGTAAGACACACCTCTAAAACGGTAGTTGCCTGAAAGGATTCACAAAAACTGCAATTTCACTTCTTCTTCTATCTGTAAGTCGCGAAGGAGAGGTTCCGCCAACTTTTCTATCATCGCCTCTGCATAGGGAAGTTCTGTCCTTTCTTTTCCCATCTCTCCGTTAAAGCCCATGCCATATTCCACAAAACCGTCCGGCAAATCATAAGCCTTTTTTCCTGTTTCAAAGACAAACGCAGGTGATGTTGTGACACTTGCTGTCGCCAGATTCCGGTTTAACTCTCCCCCAAGAGAAAGCAGTTCATCTAAGCTAAGCCCTGCATCCCTCGCAGCGGAAAGAATCTTTAAAACAATGGTAACTCCGGCAATTCCCCTTCTTTCTTCTCTGTCAACAGCAGAATCTACATCGTCTGAAACATAAATTTGTCTCGTTTTTATTCCTTCCAATTCTGCAAGTTCACTGACTAATTCAAAGTTCAATACATCTCCGGCATGATTCGTTGCGATACACAGAACGCCTTTCTCATGGGAAAGCGCACGAATCGTCTTCAAAATACTTCCCGCTGCGGGTGCAGTAAAAATATCTCCTAAAACACAGGCATCTGCCAGTCCTTCGCCCACGTAGCCAATCGGCCAAGGTTCGTTTCCTGCTCCTGCCCCTATCAAAATCGAAACGCCTGCTTTTCTTCCTTTATAGAGAATGACTTTTTGCCCTTCCAGACGTTCGAAAAGCATCGGATAAGTTTCCGTATACCCGTTAATCATTTCTTCAACGGCTTGATCGGTTCCATTATGTATACGATTCATTTCCTTCCTCCCTGCTTCTCTTTTTATTTCACATGCTCAGCATGAATTTCATTGGAAAAAGGTTTTAAAATAACTGATGTTTTTCTTCTCATTTTTCCTCGCCACCAGCATGTATATACAATCCACCATGACAAGCTGTGCAAGATTTTCACTCGACGGATCAAACAGATTCCCATCCTGGGCATTATAGTCATACGCACTGAAAAGATTATAGTCGGATACCTTAGATAATGGAGACTCCTTGATACTGCTGATTCCTACTACCTTGATTCCTCTTTTTCGCTCTTCTCGCGCCTTTCAACCACAGATTTTGCTTAAACCGAAATTACTCACGCAAATCAGTAAATCTTTTCTTCCAAAATCGATGTTATATTCACTATTTCATGCGAGTCACTGAACTTCATAATGGGATAACCAATTCGGTAGAGCCTTGAAAAAAGGGCTTCCATCGTTATCTTTGATCTTCCTACGCCAATCAATACAATCCGTCTTGCTTTATGAATTAAATTCGCCACTTTCTCCAAAGTAGCATAATCCAAAATCCCCCAGGTCTCCTCCAGTTCCCTCACACTCTTTGAAAAAATCGTCTTACAAATCGAATAGGCATCTCCGCTAATCGTTTCTCCATTATAATTCAGTTCACTCTTCGCTTGCCTCTTCTCTTCTCCTGCTTCTCCAATACAATCGGCAATCGAAAATCACGAAACTCTTTGTATCCCATAAGCTTCACAAACCGACTTACCGATGCTGTACTAACGCCGCTTCTCTGCGCTAACTCACTCGCCCTTTCAACCCCTTCTATTTCATCCGTATCAATCAGATAATCCGCAATCTTCTGCATTGCTTCATTCATCTGGGGATATAATGACTTGATTTCTGTAATCACAGATTGTCGCACATGCTCTACGATCCTTTCTTGTGTATATTTGTTTCATAAAACAAATATACATTATATTGTTTCATGGATACTTTATTCGCAACAGCAAAAAAAGTCAATTAGCGCCCAAGAAATTCGGAGAATCACACAAGAATACCGGGAAATTTTATGCAAAATGAACGAGGAAAAAGGGCGGTAATTACCGCCCTCAGAAAATCCGCCATCTATCCGATTTCATAAGAATTTTCTACTTCCCGTGAAACACATATTGATCCATCCGTTTAAAAGCTTCCTTAATCATTGACAACGGCAAGGCAAGGTTTAAACGAATACAGTTCTCTCCGTGAAACATACGACCGTCCTGCCATGCTACACCAACATTCCAGCCTGCTTTTTCCACCTCTTCGATTGTTTTTCCATGCTTTTCACACCATTTGCTACAATCGATAAACAACATATAAGTACCTTCCGGCTTAGAAACTTCTACCCCTTCAAAGTGCTCTTCAATATAACTTACCGCATAATTGATATTTTCGGTGATTACATTGCGCAATTCTTCCAGCCAGTCCATTCCTTCTTGTTTATATGCGCCAATTAAAGCATGCATAGAAAGAACATTCATATCATTATAATGCGGCTTCGAAGATTTAGCACAAACTCTGTCCCGCAAGGTCTTGTTATAGATTATATGATAAGATCCGACAAGCCCCGCCAAGTTAAAAGTCTTGCTCGGCGCATATAAAGAAACCACATGTTCATGTGCCCAATCATTTACAGACTGAGTTGGAATATGTTTATACCCTTCCAAGATAATATCCGACCAGATTTCGTCAGCAATAACGGTCACATCATACTTCTCATAAACTTCCATCGCTTTGATAATTTCCTCTTTCGTCCAAACTCTTCCACAAGGATTATGAGGTGAGCAGAAAATAGCAACATGGATATTATTTTCTTTTATCTTCTTTTCCATATCCGCGTAATCCATACGCCAAATATTTTTTTCGTCCTTATATAATGGGCTGTGCACAATTTTAAAGCCATTGTTTGATAAACTCATAGTGAAGCCAATATAAGTTGGACTATGTACTAATACTCCGTCTCCCGGCGAAGCATACGAGGTAAGTGTAGAAATCACACCGCCTAAGACACCATTCTCATAACCAATATGCTCTTTAGAAAGTCCTTTTACTCCATTTCTCTTCTCCTGCCAATTTATGATACTGTTAAAATATTCATCCGATGGAGCAAAATACCCAAATGCCGGATGCTTCACTCTCTCTATAATCGCCTCCTGTATGCTGGGTGCTGTCGGAAAGTTCATATCCGCTACCCACATCGGAATAATGTCAAAACCCCGGCTCCGGTTTCTCCGGAGCAAAAGCGGGCCATGTGCCCAAACCATCTACCGCAATTGCATCTTTACCGTGTCTGTCCATTATAGAGGTAAAATCATATTTCATAAAAACAACTCCTTTCCTAGCCCTCTGCCGCTAAAGCCGCTTGTACTATTTCCTCTTTTCTTTTCTCCAAATCCTCTTTCTTCACTGCACCAATTCGTAATCTCCAATAGAGAAACCAAATAACATGGCTAATATAACAGACACATTATAGCATCCGAATATGTAAATCTTTAAACATGGGTTAAACGCTACAACACCTGCACAAAGCGCTCCCAGCACACAACACAATGAATAAAATCCCTTGCTCATCTTAATCGAACGCTTTTCCCATTGCATCGGATATTTCGTCGGAAGCTTCAAACAAGCTAAATTCACGTAAAGATTAATAAGCATAGAGGGTATCATCACGAGCGAAACTGCTGAATCCAGCTTCATGCCGGTTAATATAGGGATTACGCCGACAACGTAAAAACAAGATAGGAAAGATAAGGATAACCGGACTTTTGTCGTCTTTTTAAAGACAGCCGGTAACCATCCGTCCTCGGCAATGTGAAGCAATGGATATCGGAACATCGCCAGCCCTCAAGCATGGATGATGCAGTGGCACCGATGCCCCCTCCAACTACAAAGAAAAAGGTACAAGCTTGTAGGGAAAATCGCTTCGCAGTCACACTGAGTTTGCTCCGCAATTTCTCCATAAGGTAATACTCGGCTGCAACATACGCCAAGACCATAAACAATGGCAAGTAAAACAGTAATGATAATAATTCCAATAGGAATTGTTTTCTTAGGATCTTTTGTAACAGCCGCCATGGAAACCGGTGCCATGGTAGTCCCTTGACAGGCCCATCCCATCACTGCAATAGCACTGAAAAATCCCAGAAAACCGCCTCTAAAAATCCGCCATCTGCAGATGGATTAAAAATGCAACAGGATCTACTTTGCCAATGCCAAAAGCGACAAATAAAGTCAATGCAGCAACAGAATCAGAGTTACCAGATTTTTCTAATATCGTCACGAAAACCGCGAACCTCTAATCGTCGATAGAAAGAAAATTGTCAAAATCAAAAGAACTCAATGTTCGGTGTACTTCTAATGCCGGAAAAATAACACATAAGTAATCTGTTATCGCAATTGCGTAGCTGGAAATGGCAAAAGCATTTACAATAACCATCCAACCTCCTACACCGGTCATTATTGGATTAAAGAGCATTGCCTTCATGCTGTAATCCCCGCCTTCCAGCACAAACAAGAACGGCATTGCCAAATTATACCAATACGCAAGAAGCATAAAAAAGCAACCGATTATGACTACAGGAACGATAGAACGGCTGGTGTATCTGATTCCGAAGCCAATAAAACAAATATTCCTGTACCTATCGCACCTCTAAACCTAAGCCAACAATATTCCAAAGACCAAGTTTTTCCCCTTCTCTTCCATAAGCCATTGTCCTCCTTCCTAAGGAAAAATACCAAATGTCTCTTTTGTACGCTGCCTTCTTGAATTCCCTCCTTTCTATTCCAATAATCCCGACCAAAGAAAAGATGTTTAGGCGCTTTATTATTAAGTAGCTTAGTGATATTGTATACTATTCTACTTTTTGTACAAGTGAATAGTATATTTAGACATAAAAATGAATTAGTAATATTTTTGTGCAATTTAATTTTTATTCGTTATATTGAGGCTAAATTTACACCAGCCTGTATAATAAGTGAAACAATACCTACTTGCACAAAAAGAAGTAGCCGCTCTACTGCTACGAATCCTGATAAAACCCCGGAACGAGAACACCGCGCTTCCTTCTTGATATCACGCTCGTATGACTGATTAATTTTCCTCTGCACATCCAAGAAATGTTCTAATGTTTCTTCAGAGAACTCCTCCAGGCATTCCGTAAAATAATCGCTTACATTCTTTCGTAAATAGTTGATGTCCTTCATATACTTTTCTCGCCCAGCTCAGTAAGAAAGCAACCTGAATCTCCTATTGTTAACTCATCTCGCACTTGTACTACCATCTCTTTCTTCCGTAGTTTTCGCACAATCTGCGAACATGCACTAGTGTTTTTCCCAATAATTCTGCAATTTCCGTCCATGGTTATCCCATGGTTTTCTCCGATTATATCTATAAACTCGCCTTCAACTTGAAAAAGGCTATACTCTCCCATAATTATGAGGGTATATCATCGTAAGCCCTCATTAAATTATATGCTTCGTCTTACGATGCCCAGATTTCATCTATTTTTTTCTCTACTTTTTGCTTCAATTTTATCTCCTTCTAGTTTTTAACAAAAAGCAATCTCATTTTTGTATATTGACGTTTCTTATAATGCAACTGATATTTTTTTCTATCTTTCTATAAAATCCGCTTCGTGAAAAACCCATTTTGTCACATATCTGCTGCACCGTATAATCTTGCTTTATCAACTGTCCTAAACGAGTTCTTTCTATATCCTGTACAGTACCTTCTTCTATGTAATCCGGTTCAATTTCAGTAGTACAATCATTTTTTAAAATAGCTTTTCCAGATATGTTTCAATACTACTAAATCTTTTTCCCAATGCTCTCCACGCTTTACGATATAACGTTTCCAGATCTCTTTCTTCCATTCCCATATATTTTTACTGTAATATAAAAACACCGCTCTTGAAAAACCGTTCAAAACAGCACGATTATTATAAGCACTTTGAAAAACCACTGATACAGTGCTGTATGATTATCGTATAAAGCCTATAGAAAATAATTTTTCCGAACCAATTCTCCCAGGTTTTCCGTTGAACAAAAGATAAACTGAATTGAACGTTTTTCTTGCTCTCGATTCTGTATTCTTTCCCACTCCTTTTCCAGATATTTCGCAAGATTTTCCTGAACCGAAAGAGCATCTTCTCCGGTTGTACGATAATACATCCTCCCACCTTGCATCTGCCAGCACACCATGTTCGTCAAAACAAAAATGTATTCATTAAATCTCTATACACATTTGCATATAAATGACTCGAAGTTCCTGCAATCGCCTATTAGAATAATTAAAAATTGCCTTTTCCTATCAATTCATTTAAAGCGTTGTCTTCACTTTGGATAAATATACAATCTTCGAACTCCGCCAGAGCCTTACCTCTTCTACAGTTTCCCTGCCCAAATACTTAGAAAAGCCAGGAAAACGTCACCATCGTGCTATTTGCATTGGATTCTTTCTGTATTTGGCTATAAGATTTAAATTTACATAAATACTCTGTCTTATCTTCATCCACAATAATTGGAACAATCGTAACAGTTCCATAAAAAGTGAAAGTCGATTTTTCAATCGTAATCTTTACTTCCTCAATATTTTCTCTTTTCTAGGTACTTCACCAGGTCTTCAGAAATCTCTCTGATATTGACTCTCTTTCCCCAAAGGAAAAAGTAGAACACAAAGATAATTCTGATATATTACATTTCGAGATGTGTCACAATATACAACGCTTCGGCAAGACGCAATAATAGACTCCACTCTTGTCAGCCTTTTCCCTCAATCGCTTTTTGACCTATGCTCCACAATTCGTTTCGCTATAAGCTCAGCCATGTTATCCATAAACTGAAAGGTGGAATCGATTTTATCAAAAAATTTCTTTCCCCTCTTTTTACTTACCATTAACCCTAATGCGCCTATGACCTCGGTTTGATCATAAATCGGCACGCCAACAAAACCGTCGATTTTGCACCATATAACTTTTGCAGTTCTTGCACTCAGGGACAGATTCTCTGCTTTTTACAGATAAATGTTCTCCTCCTTCTATCACTGTATAGAGCAGAGAACCAAAATTGATTTTTCTGGTACATGTCATAATAAACAAGTTTTTGTCCTAATACATTCAGATTTGAATCCACGATCAGTACATCAATATTTATATATCCGATATTACTTTTGCAAACTGATCCAAGTAGGATTTCACTGCCATATCTCCCTACCCTTCTCTAAGAGAACATCATAAAAAGCACATGGTGCTTAAAACAAAAAGAAAGCCCTTCTAAAGATTTTTAAAAGAGCTTCCCATGTTTGTCTAGATTTATTTCTTTTCTTTTACATACTCTGTAGCAATATCTTTTAATCACTGTAATCTTTCGATATCGATATCTTCGCGAATAGTGCAATCTGCCCCTAATCCTACTCCTGTATTCCACTCTCATCCAGAATACGATATATTTTCTTTCTGAATTTTCCTCTTTTGTTCCGGTATAAAGAAGGCTTCCCTCAGCGTTATCAAATCCTCCAAAGACCGGCTTATTATTCAGAATCTTTTTTTCCTTCAGCAAGGGAGATATTTTCAGAATAAATCGCCCAATTAAAAGCCTTTACCGGATAGTCTTTTATACCATTCCAAATGATTCGTATACTTACCATATCCGCAAATATGTAAGTACAGTATCAGTATATTGAAGGATATAATTCAGCACGTCAAGGTCAAGCGGCTCCACCCTCTCTTTATGCACAGCTTCTGTAAAACTCTTATCCTGTACGCACTGCACGCTATAATAAATACCGTCCACTTCCGTTTCGGTAAATAACTTCTGAATTAATGCTTTGGTATCCTCCGCGATGTGCTTTGCAACTGGTATGCATAACCTCAGGATTTTTCTTTAAATAGCCTAGTAAATTTTGTGAAATCCTCATCGTACTCTTCAAATCGAAGACGAATATACTGCAGCTGGGAGAAAAGATATTATAATACTTATAAACTCCCTTTCCTGCATGACTGCAAATTTCCTTCACACATAGTCGACCTGTGCCTGAATCCAAGGATGATCTTTTTCCGATAGACTGAACGGAACTTTAGCTGTTCGACTGTGGTGATTGTTTCCTGACATAAGGATGGATATCCAAAAATCCGTCAGACATAATCTTTACAAAATCCGGTTTAGTTTCATCAATATATTTCTTCTGTGCTCCACAACGGTTTTTAAAATACTCTTATCTTCCCAACCATAATGATTATGAAAAGAAACAAAATGATGCCAAAAATCCGGCAATGGGTCTTTCTCCGACTTTATTTGACAAAATGCATCCATCAAATCTTTTCTATTTTCCATGCTTTACACCCTTCTGTTCTACTTTTTATGTTGCGCATAGTAGGTAATCCATCGCAATCTTTCATCATTCATTTCGTTCGGCACAGAACAATCCGCTCCAAGAATAAAGGATTGATATCCGCTTTCCTCTATACACTCTTTCGGCGAAATGTTCGACTTCCTCTCACTTCCCTCTGTAATTACTGTCTTCGCATTGTTATCAAATCCGCCCAGTATACACTTTCCGGGATACAGCTTTCTTCCTTCCTGCAAGCTGATTCCTTCGGTATGCACTGCCCAGTTATAGCTACCTGCCTCATAATTTTTGTAGAAACTTAAGTCATTTTTATGATGTGCATACCCGCAAATATGGAGAATATTGTATGGACTCAATTGATTTGCCAAATCTAAAACAGCAAGCTCCGCTTGTCCTACTACTTCCTGATACAAAAGCTTTATCATATTTCGTCACTTGTACATTCTGAACGCAATAATAGATCCCATCAACTTCGTCTCCGTAAGAAGCCTCTTTACAAGAGTCTGTATATCTTTTTCCGATTTCTTCCCTGCATGCTTCAATTCTTTTGGATAATTCTCTGCAAGATAAACAAATCGCTCGAAGTCCGAGTCATAAATTCCAAACGGATCCGAATCCATTGCACAGGGTGAAAAATATTATAGAAGCACATTACTTTATCCGCGAAGAGTTCTGTCATCTTACGTAAATGTTCAACTTGCTCACTTATCCATGGATGATTTTCGGGAAGTCTCCGGATAGCCATAAGGTCTTTTCCATCCTTTAATGGATTATCCATTACCGAAGGATGACCAATGAAACCATCATTCATAATCTTCATGATATCCGGTTGCACTTCCTCAAAGAATCTCTTATGTCCTTTTATAGATTCTTCCTGAGCAATCTTATTTCCCGGCTTCGCAAACATGTTCTTTTTCCGGAAGAGCATGATGCCAGAATCCTGCCGGAACTTCCGGCATTTTTCTCCTGAAAATGCCATTTTTACCAGATTCCTTTTTGCATCCTGCATTTATGCCCCTCTTTTTTCTAGTGCTTTATTCATGAGTGTTTTAATCTGGAGCGCCATGGTGACTGCACCGGGATCCAAATGTCCAACCCCTTTATTACTCTGATATGTTGCTCTACCTTTTATGGATTCCATATTCTTAGTGTCTTCCGCACCTCTCTCGGCAGCTTCTGCAACTCTTTTTGCATAAGCTTTCTACATCCAGCTTTTCTTCCAATGCCGCTTTGTATTCCATAACTGCCGGAAATAAACTATCAATCATTGTTTTGTATCCCGGCTTTGCCTGTCCTCTATCCATAATCGCATTCAGCATTGCATTAAGGATTTCAAAGAGTTCTTCCTTGTGAATTACATCTTTCCTTTCATCGCCACCGCAGCTTTCAGGTATGCACTGCCATATAGAACACCGGACGAGCCGCCTATAACTGCCATCATAATTTTACCAATCTCTTTCAACTCTGAGCTAATATCAAGAGCTTCAAGCCGTGACTTTTCTTCTGTCGGTTTGGTAAATCCCATGTGCAAGTTTGCCCAGTGGTCACCGTCTCCTGTTGCTAAATCCAGATTTGTAATATACTCCTCCTGTTCATTCAATTCTTGATTTGTATGGCGCAATATAATCCATATAGTCTTTACTATTCAATGTAAAATCCATTTTTCCTCCTCTTAATCCACTTTATAAGCCGGTGTGTCACAGGATGCATCCAAAAGCTTTTTCAACTTATCATCAGTTTCAGCAACGAAAGCGAACATCCGGTCATTTCCAAAAGATGTTGTGTAATTTCAACTAAAGTTTTATAGGCAGTGATATTCTTTTTCTTTCAAAAGCTTCTGTACTTCATAATTCAAAATATACTAGATTCCATCAATGGTGTTCCACCAAGACCATTTACAAGTACAACAACCTCATGCCCGAATAATCATAGTCATCCAAGATTTTTCTGAAGAATTTCTGCAATCTCCTTCGCAGTCTTCATCGTTGTCTTTTTCTACACCCGGGCTCACCATGGATTCCCATACAATTTCGATTTCATTCTCGCCCAAAGTGAAGCTGGTCTGCCAACTGCAGGCAAAATGCAGACTCATCGCCATACCATACTTCTCAGATTTGCTACTACTTCTCTGGCAACACCGGCAACCTCACTGAGAGGAGCTCCAGTTTCTGCCATCGCACTCAGCAATCTTATGGACAAACATAGTCCCTGCAATACCCCTTCTGCCTGTAGAGTATGTGCTATCCGGTACGCAACATCATCTTTAACAACAACACTCTACTTGGATTCCTTCCATCTCTGCCATATCCTGTGCCATTCGAAGTTCATAATGTCTCCGGAATAGTTTTTATCACAAAAGGGACCCTTTCCTTGCTCCACTTTTCAATTGCTGCTTCAATACGATCAGGGCTCGGAGATGAAAAATACATTTTCCGGAAACTGCGGCATCGAGCATTCCTTTTCCCACAAATCCTGCATGAGAGGCTCATGGCTGCCCGCCACCTGATATAACAGCTACCTTTTTATCCATTTTCTTTCTATAGATGACCTCTTTTTCAGAATATATTCCAAAAAGTGTCACTGTTGGTATCTGTAATCCCATAAGGCACTCTTTTAACTACATCTTCCGGCTAGTGATTATTTTTCATCTTTTATCCTTTCTCTAACCCCATTCCAAATATGCTTCTTTTTACTTTTGGATCATTTGCAATTTCCTTTGCATCCCTTGCATCGTAATTAATCCATTCTCCAGCACGTATGCACGATCTGATGTCTGTAATACCAGATTTGCATTCTGTTCTACCAGAAGAATGGTTACTCCCTGTTTCTAATTTCTTTAATCATATCGAATATCAACAATACAATATTTGGAGCAAGACCCAGAGAAGGCTCGTCCAAAATAAAAGCTCGAGGCGAAGACATAAGTGCACGTCAACTGCAAAGCATCTGTTGTTCGCCTCCGGAAAGTGTTCCTGCCTGCTGCTTTATTCTTTCTTTCAGCCTCGGAAGAGAGCAAATACTCGCTCATAGTTCTTTTCTATTTCTCCTTTATTGTTAATAGAAAAAGCTCCAATTCTTAAATTTTTCGAGTACAGTAAGATCGAAATACTTCTCTTCCCTCGGGAGAAATGCTGATTTTTCTTCTTGCTCAGCAAATATGGCGCTATATGGTGATATCCTCATCATAAAAGCATCACTTTTCCGCTACTTGCCTTCTGAATCCCTGTCACCGTACTTAAAAAGTGTACTTTTTCCAGCACCGTTGCTCCCTATGAGAGATACAACTTCTCCTTTATGGATTTTCCAAGTCTATGCCCTTCAAAGCATGAATTGCGCCGTAATACGTGTTAAGCCCCTGTATCTTCAGCATTCTGTAATCCTCCCAAATACGCCTCTATCACCTGCTTATTGTTCGCAATATCCTTTGGTAATCCATTCGCAATAGGCTTTCCATGGTCAATAACATAAATTCTGTCAGAGATATTCATTACCACACTCATATCATGTTCAATCACTTAAGAATCGTGTAACCCATATCTCGAAGTTCTCTTATGAAACCCATTAGTTCCAAAGACTCCTGAGGATTCATTCCGGCTGCAGGTTCGTCCAGTAGAATTAACTTTGCACCGGTGGCTATTACTCTAGCTATTTCCACTTTTCTTTGATCACCATAAGGAAAGGTTTGCACTATTCATCTCTTCGATGGTCCAGTTTTTAGGCTGTAGCAAACGAATCGCCTGAACAACCCTTTCATCCTCTTCTTTTCGAAATCTTTTTGTGCGTAACGTAGAATCCCAAAAACTGTATTTCGTTCGATGATGTGTTCCGACAAGAACATTCTCTATCACCCTCATGTCTTGAAATAAACGAATATTTTGAAAAGTTCTTGCAATTTCCCTTATGTACAATTTCTATCGGATGTAATGATGAATGCTTCGCCTCGAAAATATATCTCCCCCTGATCCGGTTTATATATTCCCGTCAGCAAATTGAATACCGTTGTCTTGCCTGCTCCATTCGGTCCGATAACGCTGATAATTTCTCCTTGCTTTATTAAAATATTTACATTGTCAACAGCCTTAATTCCACCAAACTGTTTTTGACAGATTTTTACTCTAACAGTTTCCTTCCCACCTCCTACCAGCTCCTTATGTTCTTTGACCAATTCCTGTCTAGCTTGTCGAGACAAAGGATAGGGAAGTCTAGATTTCCATCCCAATAATCCTTCTGGTCGGAAACGCATCATTAACACTAGAATCACGCCATAAAGTACAAAACGATATTCCATAAGAAAACGAGAAACTTCCGGAAAGGCAATCAGCAATATCGCGCCAATATACATGCCTCTAAGTGTCCCCATTCCGCCTAAAAAGTAACAATGCTCAGTATCATGGTCGAGACATCAAAGTTAAAGGTATTCGGGTCTACATATCCAATCAATCTGAATATAAAGCTCCTCCTAGAGCACTATATCGTTGCCGAGATGACCATGCGCAGTATTTTATAGAAATTAACATTTACCCCCATCATCGTGGATGCGAGCTCATCCCCTTTAATTCCCCTTAAAGCTCTTCCCGTCTTGGATCGCACAAGGAAAAAGCAAAAGACGGACACCAGAATCAAGATGATAAGCATAAAGTAGTAGAACCCATTGTTCTGCACTGTAAGTTCTACTCCAAAGAGTTTTGGTTTAGGAATATATATGCCTAAAGTTCCTCCTGTTACACTTTTGCCAGTTCATTAATATCATTTTCATAATCTCTCCAAACCCCTAAGTAATAATAGAGAGATAGGTCCCTGTCACTCTGGAGACTGGGAGGCTGCCTAAAACCACACCGATTACGCCAGCTAAAATCATCCCCAAAAGAATAGATGGAATAAAAGGAATTCCCAATTTCATCGTTAATAAAGAACTTGTATAAGCTCCAATCGCTAGCAAAACCCGCATGTCCAAGGAAACCAGTCCTGTATAACCAGTCAAGACATTGAGTCCTAAGCCAAAATACTATAAATTCCAATTTTAATAACAACGGTCAGCAAGTATTGATTCGATAATATATAGTGGAATGCCACAGGAAAAGAACAGAATGCAAAACAATATCCTTTTTCTTGTTGTCTATCCATTTTTCAAATGCATAGAGTCCATCCCGGCTAAAATGGCAAAAGCCTCTTCTTTTTCTAACTGATTGATTTCTTTTATTCTTCACATACACACCTTCGTTATTCCTTTCCGTCCGAATAATCCCTGAGGTCTTAACAAAGGACAAAGAAATTAAAATAATGAACGCAATAGAATCTCGGTATGTTGACCCCTAGAAAAGTCGCCATACTTTCAGAAACCCTACAAGAAGTCCCCCGAGTAAAGCCCCGGTAAACTTCCAATTCCTCCTAGAACTGCTGCTGAAAGCCTTTAAGCCTAGCCATAAATCCCATGTTCGGATAAACAATCTGATAATAGCCACTGACCAACGCCCCACTATAGTTGCGGAAACTCCCGCCAAAAAGAAGGTAAATGAAATAATAAAATTCACGTTCACACCCATAAGATCGGTCTGCCTTCGATTCTGTTCACATGCTCGCACTCGCTAATCCGATTTTGGCTTTTAAAGACAATAATCATAAGAATTGCCATAAGAAGAACGGAGACTAGGAACATCATAATCTGCGTATGAGCAATGGAAATTTTCCAATCATGATGGTCCCATCTCCAAACATATAGGGAAATTTCTTTTTCAGAGCCCATGATTAACCGAATTTGTTATGATGTTGGAAAATGCCGATTGTGGTGATAAGAGATGCAATGGGGAGGTGATTTTTCTTTCTCAGTGGCTCTAGCGCTACTTTATCAATAACAATTCCCCAGCACTGGTTGAAAAAAGCATTGCCGCTATAATCCCTGGCACTACGCCAAATGTGCATCTCCAATAAGTAGCATTGCCGATTCCGCACCAAAAGCATATACTGCACCGTGAGAGAAATTAACCAATCGGAGAATTCCGAAAAACCAAAGAATATCCTACAGCAATAAGTGCATACCCCATGCCCAATGCTAAACCATTAATTATTTGCTGTGTGACCATACTTACCCTGCTTTCAATTTACTTTAAAATCTTTTTATAAGGATGGAAGGAACCTATCTCTTCCCATCCTTTTTAATATCAACCTGTAACATTTTTGAAGCACAGATGTCTCAGTCCTGACAAGAAAGATAAACTGATTTTTGTAGTGCTCTTTTGTAGTTTTACTTATCCATTTTTACAAACTTTCCATCTTTAATGGTAACTTTTAACAAATTGCTTGTCCACATCACCTTTTTCATCAAATTTGATTTCTCCGGTAACACCCTGATACTTTTCTTTATAAAGTTGATCTTTCACCTTCTCCGAGTCTGTAGTATTGGCATCCTTAATTGCCGTTAATAAAATACCAACAGAGTCATAAGCCTGTGATGTTATGCAGAAGGTGCATTTGCATAAGCCGCCTTATATGCTTCAACATAAGATTTTACATTCGGATCATCTGACTCGGAGAAGAAAATAACCGGGAAACAAACTCCTTCCACAGCCTGTCCGCCGAGTTCAATCAACTGTTGACTATAGGCATTGAGAACCAACTACTGATATCAGGATTAATTTGCTTTATACTGCTTTGCTACGGGAGCAACTAAATTGTACATTCCACAGCAGATGACCACATCTGCACCGGCTTCGTTGCTTTTGTGATTGCTGGTGTATAATCATCAGAGCTCCATTACTCTTCATGCGCAACAAACCTTTGCGTCCGTCTTTCGATTAATTCTTTAATGATGGAAGAAGTATTCATGCCCCAGTCCGTCATAATGCTGATAATCCCTACTTTTTCTTTTCCAGATCATTTACAGCTATATCGATATCTTGCTGCCGCCTCTTTAGAAATGATGGTATTATTTCTAAAAATATAGTCTCCAATTCCGGAATAATCCGGGTGAGATGCGGACGGAGAAATTTCAATGACCTTGTTTTCCTGATAAATAGGAGCCGCTGTCATGCAAACTCCGGAAGAGAAAATGCTAATAACTCCGACAACTTTTTATCGGAAATAATCTTCAGCATGCAGTCTGTTGCTCTTCAGCAGTATTTTATCATCATACTGCACAATCTCAATTCTGCTTTTCCTAAAACGCCGCCTTTATCATTCCATTCCTTAGCCTGTAAGTTTGCCGCGTTATAAAATCCGATTCCATACTCCGAATTATTCTCTGTCATCGGTCCGCAAACAGCAATCTGAATCTTATCTCCACTTGCTTTTGCATCACTCTTTTCAGACTTTGCCCTGCCGCAGGCACTAAGAAGCGCCATACCAAGCAAGCCACACAACAAAATTCTTTTTTTCATTCATCACCTCCTGAGAATTGTCGTTTTGGGAAATTCTTCATTTCCTTCTTGATACCTATAGTTTATTCTGAAACAAGGAAAAACTCTATATCTTTAATGCATAATCACTAAGTTTTGTTACTTATATATGGATATATTTTGGATAATTATCATAATATACACTAATGGCACATGACGATTGTCTCATTTTGAAACAATTATTTTTATTGATTTTATTGAAAAATTCAGTTTGCACTTCAATCACTTTTTCAAACAAGAAAAAGAGACAGCCTATATACTGCCCTACCAAAGTTAAATCAAAAATCTAACGATTTGGAGCCGGTACATCTACATTCTCTCTTTTTATTATATTATTTCTTTTCTTCCCTACTCTCTCTCCTCCTGATACCGGAGCGCAGCTCCATAAGTCCTTTAAGAGGGGATGCGGAACGTCGAGGGCGGACTTAAATTCGGGGTGCGCACAGGGTTGCGATAAAGAAAGGATGATTCAAGAGCTCCACCATCTCTACGATTCTGCCGTCCGGAGACTTTGCCGGAGGCAATCATGCCCTGCGCCTCAAAAGTCCTTTAAGTAGTCGTTGTTTACTTCATAGCGATGTCTGTGCCGTTCCGAGATGTCCCTCTTTCCATAGAGACGTTCCGCGAGGCTGCCTTCCTTCAACGTACGAAGGATAAGCGCCAAGGCGCATGGTACCGCCGATATTTTCCACCCTTCCTGCTCTTCCATCAGGTGAATCACGGGGTAATGGCTCTCTTTGTTGAATTCCGTACTGGACGCATCCTGCATGTGCAGCGGAGCGGGCACTCAATCATGGCAACCTGCATACCGAGGCAGATGCCGAGATAGGGAATTCTTCTCCCGGGCATATTGAACGGCCAGAATCTTTCCCCTCGATACCGCGGTTTCCGAACCCGCCGGGAATAAGAATGCCGTCGGCATCGTGGAGATAGCTCTCAATGGACTCGGGATTCAGTTTTTCCGAATCAACCCAGAGATCTCTACCTCCGCTTCATCTGCAATTCCTCCGTGATGCAGGCTCTCCGCAACGCTTAAGTAAGCGTCATGAAGCGTCACATATTTTCCGACCAGCGCAATCGTCACATGATGCTTCTTTTTATGAAAAACGATCCACCATCGCACGCCAAACGTCGAGTTTCGGCTCCGGACAGGAAGCTGAAGAGCTTCACACACCGCCTTGCCAGGTTCTCTTTCTCCAGCATAAGCGGCACGTCATACAGGAATCTGCATCCAGGTTCTGGATAATCCGCTCTTTTTTTCACATTGCAAAGAGCGCGAGTTTCTCCCTGAATGGCATCATCAATCGGATAGTCTGCGACGACAGACAGAACATCGGGCCAGAGTCCCATGCTCTGGAGCGATTTCACGCTCATCTGGGCAGGCTTCGTTTTCAGCCTCCGGATGCCTTGATGTATGGAATTAAAGTGACTTGGATGACAGCGGCATTTTCCCGCCCTACTTCTGCCTGAAACTGACGAATTGCTTCAAGGAAAGGCTGGCTGATGTCTCCCTACAGTACCGCCGACCTCGATGATGGCGACAGTGGTTTTATCCGTCCGCTCTTCTTTTTCTCTATAAATACGGCTCTTGATTTCATCCGTAATATGCGAATGACCTGCACCGTACCCCCGCCGTAATCGCCGTGCCGTTCCTTATTGAGAACGGTCCAATAGATTTTTTTCCGGTGGTGACATTCGAGTGCTTATCCAGACTTTCATTGATAAAACGCTCATAGTGTCCGAGATCCAGGTCCGTCTCCGTTCCGTCATCCGTGACAAAAACTTCCCGTGTTGAATCGGGTTCATCGTTCCGGGGTCCATGTTGATGTAGAGGGTCAAATCTGCATCTTTACAGAATATCCCCTATCCTTTAAGAGCCTGCCAAGAAGGCAGCCGTAATCCCCTTTCCGAGGCCTGAAACTACACCGCCGGTTACAAAAACATACTTTACCATCTTCGCACCCCCTCATTCACAAAAACGGCACTTCGAAAAAACTTCAAAGTGCCGTTTTTTTACGATGTAATAATATAAAACTTGCCGTATACGCTGTCAAGAAGAGAGAAGGATATCACTCCCTCTCTGTAGAAGCTACACTTCCTCCACTGTAGGGGTATACTTCCTCTACTCTGCAGCATTACACCGCCTCTACTCCCGGTTTCACATAACGGATTTCACAGAGTTCCAGGGCTTCTTCCACCGATTTCACCGGTAAAATCTGTAATTTCTCCTTCACTCTCGGCAACATCACGGAGGTCATCCTCATTTGCACCTCGGAATCAGAACCGTCTTCACTCCGGCGCGTTCCGCCGCCATGAGTTTCTCCGGAAGACCGCCAATCGGATTCACCAAGCCTTCCAGGGATACTTCGCCCGTCATGGCGATGCGAGGACTTACTGCCTGTCCGGTAACAAGCGAGGCAAGGGCAATCGTCAAAGTGATTCCCGCAGAAGGACCGTCTTTCGGTGTTGCGCCGTCCGGAACATGGATGTGCAGGTCATTTTCTTTAAAGCGCTTTGCCTTATCCGGAAACATCGACTTCACGAGGCTAATCGCACTCATGGGGACTCCTTCATCACGTCACCGAGCTGACCTGTGATGGTGAGCTTACCTTCGCCCTTCGTAAACATGGTTTCAATATAAAGAATTTCTCCGCCGACTGCTGTCCAAGCGAGTCCGGTGACGATACCCGGCTTCCCCTCTTCCTGCACTTCTCTGTGATGGAGCGGATTCACATCAAGATATTCCTGCAAATCGTCTTTACCAACCGTAATCTTCTCGGCTTTTTCCTTTCACAGCTGCACGGCAATACGGCAAAAGGGTACTCAAACGTTTCTTTAACCCTCTTACACCGGCTTCTCTCGTGTAGTCGGAAATGATGGTCTGCAATGCTTCATCGCTGATTTCTACATTTTCCGGCTGTAAACCTACCCTTTCAGCGCTTTCCGAAGGAGATGCCGCTTCGCAATCTCAAACTTCTCGGTCGGGGTATAGCCCTGATACTGGATGACTTCCATACGATTTAAAAGCGGCGCGGGAATCGTATCCAGAGAATTTGCCGACAGATGAACAGGACATCAGAAAGGTCATAGGGACGTTCATATAATGGTCGGTGAAGGTATTGTTCTGCTCGGATCCAGTACTTCAGAAGAGCCGCAGCCGGATCTCCATTGTAGGAAGAAGAGACTTTATCGACTTCGTCCAGCACCATAACCGGATCTGAAACACCGGCTTTCGAATCCCGTGCCCATGATTCGACCGGGCATCGCCCCGAGATAGGTTCTTCTATGCCCGCGGATATCCGCTTCATCCCGCACACCGCCGAGGCTGACCCGTACATACTCCCTGCCGAGCGCCTTCGCGATGCTCTTTCCGATACTCGTTTTACCGGTACCCGGCGCACCGACAAAGAGAAGAATCGAGCCGGATTGCTGTTTCTTCAGGTTCGCTAACGGCAATCTGCTGGATCATTCTCTTTTACCTTCTTTAAACCGAAGTGGTCTCGGAAAGAATCTTCTCCGCCTCGTCTAAGTTGATTTCCTTCTGTTCTTCCTTCTTCCAGGAGAGGCGGTCAGAAAAATCCAGATAATCATAGAGCATTCCCGCTTCCTGCCCGTTCATCCCCTCATTTTTCAAACGATTCCAGAATCTTTGTCGCTTCTTTCTTCGCGGTCTCATTCATACCGGACTCTGCAATCCAGTTCAAACTTCCGTAAGTCGGAGACTTTCTCCGGATGCATTTCATCCAGCTCTTTTTGAAGATAATCAATCTGCTTCTGCAACGCCTGCTCTTTATAGAGCTTCTGATAGTCTTCCTGCTGCTGTGTACGCGCATCCGTCGTCACCTTCGTCACTTCGATATATTCATAGATAATCTGCTCGAGCATCTTTGTCCGCACGGAGCCTGTCTTCCTGAAGGATACTGTAGCGCTCCTCATTGTTGAGACTGAGCATCGGAGATAAGATACATGCCACTTCCTGAATGGACTTATGACTCTCGATCATCCCTCTCCAGGAACTGTCCTCCACGCAGGCGAGACGCCAGTTCTTTCAACTCTTTTTGATTTCTAGCAGTTTCTTCTCTCGCGTCCGTCCGATCCAGATCATCCACATCGTAAACGGTCTCCGTCTCCAGAAGAAGCGCTCTCCTTCTTCTGCGAAAGTGCAAGAATTCGCATACGGCTTCCTGTCTCTACCATGCACAGCTGTCCTTGCTGATTTCTTGACAACCCTTCCACTGCAATGATACAGCTCTCTTTCTCGTAAGAGACTGCGTGTTCAATTCGTTCTTATGTAAAACAGCAAGAGAGGATCTTTGTCGCCCTCCCCCACTGTCTTCCCTGCCAGGGTTCTAAAATGCTCCATTTGAAAATAAATCCAGTCATTCGGTAAAACAACCATGTTATAGGTTGAACTACTCTCATAATATGCCCCTCCTTGTATGTCTTCCCGGACATCGCCCTTTCCCTTCTTTTTCCGGAAAAATAGACCAACGGTCCCTCCACCTTCCCTGCGCGGAAAATGGGACGGAAGCCCCGCCCTCCTTCTCAGATGGAAGCGACGATCTGTCTTCTGTTCCTCCTGATTCTCCGGTATGGGTCTCGAAATAGCGGAAATACGAGGCTGCTTTCTCACGTGCCTTTCTTTCCCTCTTTTCCTGTAACTCTGCTTATGATTTCTTTTTAGTGCGTCCACTAAATTTTTCATTGTAAACCCCATCCTTTTTAGTCTGTTAGCAATCAAAATAATCGAGTGCTAATCACCGATACAGATTATCACCCGCCGTTTTCACTCGTCAAGCTCGTTTAGAAATTGTTAATTTATTGAATAATCAAAAGCTGCGCTCCATATCGGAAAGCGCTTCTGTAATCTGCACAGCTGCTTTTCATGAACTATGACTCTCCGAAACTTTTGCAAATGCCTTCTCGGCATTCTGCACTCCTTCCTCGTAGTCCGCATAACCTCGTTTTAACTTTGCATGAAACTCTTCTTCCGTCATATTGCAAACAGCCATCTTTTTCAACAGAGTTTGACAAACTTACAGAAAAGGAACTCCACCGGTAAGAACAACCTGATGCAGCATCAAATCAATAGCCGTGAGACATATGCAATCCTAATTTCACTCAGCACTTCCTTCGTCTCAAAACAGGTTAACCCCAAATTCAGCGTTTTGACTTCTCATAAAATGAATCTCCTTTTTAGAGATTGTAACGAAAATATCGTTACATTTCAAGTTTTTCTATCAAAACCCTGGATTCTATTTATCATCCACTCTTTTCACTGTCAAGCTGTTTAGAAATTGTTAATTTATTGGAATAATCTATGCTAAGCGATATTTACATCGGAAATATTTTATGCGTATTGACTTGATACGCATATATATACTAATCCCATAAGCAGGAGAGACTATGCCTAAAAAGCCGAGAGAATTAGAAAAATCATATTAAAAGACGGCTGGCATCTTGTTGGACAGGAGGGCCTCATAGGCAGTATAAGCATCCTACAAAATCAGGCAAAGTCACTATCCCTTCCATACAAAAGGAACTTACAAAATTCACAGAATGTTCTATCTATAAACAAGCAGGAATAGAAAGGAGCTGAGGATGTTAAGATATATCCGGCAATCTTTTTATAAGGAAGAGGGGGAAGATATTCGGTTTGCTTTCCCCGATTTTGATGTTGCCACTTACGGAGACGATTTAAATGACGCTATGAACATGGCGATAGAGTGCCTTGCTGTACAACTGAAAAGCTTTAAAGGAAGACGGAGATGATTTTCCGGCACCCACCCCTCGTCGATAAAGTAGATCCGTTGCAGCAAAAAGAATTAGAGGAAGTATACCATCTGATTATTTTGTAACTCTGATTAGTGTGGATGCCGACGAATATGCCGGATTACACTTCAACAAATCCGTACGAAAAAATCTTACTATTCCCCGGTGGCTAAATGAGAAAGCTTTAGCACAGGGCATAAACTTTTCCCAGGTATTACAGGAAGCATTACTGGAAAAAGTTGGAGGATAGAATGATATATCGCACGCTTTGCGCGCGATACTCAGCTACAGAGAAACCCCGGATTCTATGCTCTTTCGAGCTTAAATCCGGGGTTTTTATCGCGGAGATGAAGGGATTTGAACCCTTGCGCCGGTTGCCCGACCTACCGCATTTCGAGTGCGGACCCTTCAACCACTTGGGTACATCTCCAAAATACCAAAGGTATAGAAAAACCGGCGAGTACACTCACCGATTATACTCCTTTGTTGCCGGCGACCGGGTCGAACTGAGATGAGATTTTAATCGGGCAGGATTTTAAGTCCTAGTGTCTACCTATTCCGCCACGCCGGCAAGTTAGATAGAATCCAACTTTGTCGCTTTCTATTGCAACGAGGCTAATGATACAGAATGCGCCTGTCTTTTGTTGGTCTTTAATACTGACCTTTTATACCGGATAGAATCCGACGGCTCTTCCTTCAGATTGATAAAAATGTTCTTCATCTGTGTGTACGTTCCAGAATCACTTTATGCGTCTCTTCCGACCCCGGAGGTCTTCACGCCGCCAAACGGTGCACCGGCAGGAATGGCATTGTAGGTATTGATCCAGATTCTTCCCTGTTTCGATTCCTCTGGCTACACGCATTGCACGGTTGATGTCTCTTGTCCAAAACCGCACCGCCAAGGCCGATTCGGAGTCATTTGCCATCGCGATGACCTCTTCTTCCGTCTTTGAACTTTAATCACAACTGCTACCGGCCCGCAAGATTTCTTCCTGCCGCACGCATACTGTTATCTACATTCACAGAAGGGTCGGACGGTATGCGCCCTTCGCAAGTTCTCCTCATCAGCACTCTTCCGCCGCAGGCAATCTTCGCCCCATCCTGTACCGCAATGTCGACGCAGGACTGAATCTTCTTCACTCGTCTGTCATTGATCTGCTGCCCCATCTGGGTATCCGGCCTCAGGATTTCCGACCTTTGACCTCATTGAACTGTTCCACTGCTGCTTCCACGAAACGGTCATAGATGTCCCTACGCACAACACACGGAGCCTGCGCAGCAAACCCTGCCCTGGTTGAAGAGGATACCCAGCTGCAAACCGTCCAGCGCCATATCGAAATCACAGTCCGGGAAACACGATATTTGCCGACTTTCCGCCGAGTTCCAAAGTAGCCGGAATGAGCTTATCCGCTGCCGCCGCTACGCTGTATCCCACCTCTGTAGAACCTGTAAAAGGCAAGTCTCGGAACCGTCATGCTCCAGCATATACTGCCCGGACTTCGAGCCTGCACCGGAGAGCGCTATTGACAACGCTCCTCTCGGAAGCAGATCCTTAATCAGCTTCATCAACTCTAAAACGGATAACGGAGTCGAAGAACTCGTCTTCAAAACACTGCAACAGCTCCTGAAGCAAGAACCGGTGCCAGCTTCCATGCCGCCATCAGGAAGGGAAATTCGAGGAACAGTCCGCCCCACCACACCGGATCGGTTCGCGGATAATGAGAGAAGGGCTATCTCTCATCGAGAAAGGTTGCAGAATCTTCTTCCGTGCGCACTGCTCGGCGCAAATAGCGGAAATGATCCGCTGCGAGCGGAATATCGACAGCGAGAGTCTCTGAATCGGCTTTCCGTTGTCTAAGCTTTCCACCTGGCAGCCAGTCTTTATGCTCGATCAATCCGGTCTGCAATGTCTCAAAAGAATCTTTGCACGGCTGACCCGATCCACCTTCTTCCATGCCGGAAAGGCTTTCCAGGCTGAACGAACGGCACGATCCACATCTTCCTCGTCGCCTCGGCAACTTCGGAAAGCAGTTCGCCGGTAGCCGGAGAATATGTCTTAAACCGCGCCTTATCGGAGCTCTCCGTGAACTCTCCGTCAATAAACAAACCATAAAATGCATCTAATTTTTCCATTATGTTATTCCTCCTATTTTTAAAAAGTTCTTAAAAAGTGATGTTCCCAAAAAGCGATGGAACGAAACTATTTTCTCTTTCTGAACCGGAGTATAACATATAAAAATTCTTGAATTAGCTACTTTACTAGTGAAATATTTATAAAGTTTGACTATTAACCAACTATCCGGCTAGCTTTTTGTACAGTTTTTCAAAATGACAAGGACGAATCGGATATTCCTGATATAGCAGGCTTCCCTGCCCCATCCCAAATCATTGATCAGCATTCCTTTCCGGCTCTTTTCCTAAATCATCCTTGCGCGCGCACAGGTAAAGTACAAAATCTGTCTGTGCTCCATGAGCTAAGAGCTCTTTCCTCTTTCTCCTTTTCATCATCAAAAATGGCTAAACGGGTCATCTAAAACAGAACTGCTTCTCTCCCGGGAACATCGCATCAAAATGGCAAGTTTCATGGCAGCGGCAAAGATCCTGCAGACCTTTCACTCAGATAGGCAAGATTTCTCTCGAGTCCCCCTCCAGAAATTCAATCTCGAGATCGTTTGGTAATGGAGAATTGCACCGAGATTGCTAAGCTCCTTGAAATACACCGTAAAAGCGGAAAGAATCGGTCCCTCTGTACTCCGAAGAAAAAGGCATCCTTCGCCTCCTCCAGATATTCCTTCGTCTCCTGCGAAGATATGGATGCGCTCTTCCATCGCTTCGCTCTGCCCGGAACTGCATGGAGTTTTCTTTTCCTGTTCGGAAAGCTGCCGCACTGCTTCCGCCTTCTCTTCCCGCTCCTCTTTTTCCCGGATACGGTCTTTCAGGTCTCCTGCGCTCTGCGATGACTCTCGAGCCTCTGTTGTGCTTCTTCCAGGAAAGGCTCTTCCGCCTCCTCCTCCGCGACGCCTTCATTTCCTTCTTCCTAAAAGCGCGTAAGCGCTCTCGCCGTTCCGCCTCCTCTTTTCTCCAGGGAAAACATCCTCCAGCTTATGAAACGAAGCAGAAGTTCCTCTAAAGAGGCCATGCAAAGGTCTCCTCTTCTTCCTCCGCTCTCTTCCTCTCCTTTGTAGAGAAAAACGCTTCTTCTTTTCCGCCTCTCCATAAAATATGGCAAGGATACGGAGAAGAGAAGCAACGCAATGAGAAGGAACAGGCTTTCCGGGAACCGCCAGGAACGCTGGAAATCTTTTGCAAAAGAGAAGAGAAAGAGGAGAGCAAAGCCCGAGAAGACGAAAGGCAGGATTGTGCCGGGTTTGCGTGTCCTCCTTCCGCCTGAGAATCCGTTTCCACTGCTCTCTCCTCTATGCCGACTCCATTTTTCAGAGCGGAAAATCTTCCCTTCAGTTCTCGGACTTCCTTCTTCCAGAGACTGTCTTTCTCCTCTTCCGATAAGGTCTCGAAACGCCTTGATAATAAGCACACTTCTTCGCATTTTACATAGCGGAAAATGAGCCTCTCCAGTTCTTCTGAAAGCTTTCTTGTATCTCCCACCTTTTTCCTGAGCGCTTCCTTCTCCCGAATGCCTTCTGTACATCCTCCGCGAGCGCTCCTTCCTCCTCGCTTTTTCTTCTTCCATTCCTCTTCGAGAGAGAGCACCCTTCCTCGAGAGAAAGGACTGTTTGCCCGCTTCTTCCTTCCGAAGGAGCCCTGCGAAAGATCTCTCTTCCTCCATTTTCTTCTTGAAAATGGCACCTGTCCGACGATTGGGAGACGAGCATTGATGGCATCCTTCAGCATTCTGCACCTTTTGAACTTCTTCATATCCTCTTCATCATCGGAAACACTTTCGCCCAGCTTCGCATGAATACTGGAATTAAACTGCAAAACCGAAACTCGTGACTGAGCATCGCTACACGCTGAAAAGGCGTCTCTATCGAGGGAAAAGCAGCTCTTCCTCCGATATTTTCCGTGTAGATTCTTTCCTTCCCGCCTTCTTCCAGCAGATGAGAAAGAATCTTCCGCTTTACGGAGACCGGAAACTTTTTCCAGAATGTACTCTTTCCATTTTCCGAAAATGAATATTCCCGCCGAACTTCCGCTCCCGAACGGCATAAACATGCTCCGCTCATTCTCCGCAATGTCCTGTTTCCGCTCTCCGGAAAGACCATAGAACATGACGAGGAAAATGAAGGAGCGTAGTCTTTCCTCTCCATTTTCCCAAAGAAAGGGATTCAGGGAAGACGTAAAGTGAAAGTCTTCCTCCTGCCACTTTCCAAAAAGCTGCGATATGACAAGACCGGATAATCATAATTCCTCTCCCTGTAATAACTCCTATACCGAGAAGAACAATCTTCTCCTTCTCTTCCGTTAAGTTCTCACTCCCCATGACGCGCTGAAGAAATTCTCCTTTAGGCTCTCTCTTCCCGGTATTCTTCCCTGCCGAAGAACAAGTCTGCACTCTTCTTGATTTCCACATAGGAAAACGGTCCTTTAATTGATTCTCCAGATAGCGAAGATTCCGCTTCCTCGACCCTGTTCTCCGCGTAAGATGATGCGGAGGCTGTCCTGCTCTTCCGCCTGTTCCGCACGGAGTTCCGCTCAATTCTGTCCAGTGTCGAAAGGGTATCCTCCTCTCCGTGAGTTCCAGCTGTAAGGACACGGAAACGGCCTTCCTGAAGGGTGCACAAAGTACTGCCTGCATTCTTTTCCGCTCTTCCTCTATCTCGAGATGCAGAAAGTTTTCCCTTCTTCATCAAAGCCCTCTTCCCATGAGGCAGCCGGGCATAGCATACTGTATACCCCTGACTCTCCTTCTTCTCTATGGATATGTCCTAAGGCAAGATAATCAATCGGTAAGCGGAGAGTGCCTTTAGGAAATGCGGTCTCTACAGGAAGCTTTTCTCCCTCTCCGCTCCCTTCCGTAAACCATACGGAACCGCCGTGCCATGCAGCATCAGGTATTAGAAGTCTTTCTTGAAACGCGAAAAAGTTCTTTCTCTCGGCATCAGTGCACGACTGTCTCCGCCTCACCGTAAAATTTACTCCTGAAAGCGCAGATGCTCCTTCAGGCGATACTTCTTCCCTCTTTTGAAAAGAGAAAAGATTCTTCGGGAGATTCTCCTGAAAACGTGAAAGTACTTTTTGTATCGTGATTTCCGCGCAACAGAGTTCCGGATTCTTCCGAACGGAAGAAAGGAAGAAGTTCATTGCCGTGTGGGAAACTCACCGCACTGTCAGATGAGATCTCCGAAATGAGTACTGCCTGCACCTGTTTTCTCCTTTGCAAAATCCAGGAGTCTGCTCCATGCCCGGAGAAGCTTTCGCCTGTCTTTCGTCTCCGCTTCCTTCTTTTCGTAAAACGGGAGGAAAATGCCGCATCGAGATGCGATCCGCCGTATGAATTAAACGCACCATAATCTTTTTCCTATAGCTTATATGTCTTGCTTGATTGCTCTATTGTTTCGCTCTCTTTGCTCTAGTTTTCTTGATTGCTTAGTCTCATTTGCTTTCCTTGCTTGCTTTCTTGCTTTCCTGTACTGCATTGCTGCAAGCAAAGAAGAAAAACCGTTCCTTACTGTAACATGGCAACCGCGCGTTCCAAAATCCCCGTCATCTTCGCCATGGCAAGTCCATAATTGACATATCGGAATCCCTTTGCAAGGAAGTCCTGATACCGTGATTGTACTTCTCTTCACTAAGCATACAAGCAACTGCAGTGAATCATGAGTCTGACGCTCTTCTGTCTCTTCTTCGAGAGAAATCCTTTCCTTCACTAAAACAAAGGAGCTCTTTTCCACATAGTTTCTCAGCATCTTCGGAAGCTTCTCCGTTCCGATATCTCCGCATCGTCTATGATGCGTACAGCCTTCCGCAATATAGATTTGGTCTCCGTCCTGTAAGTCGTCCAGTATACGGCAGCCTCTAAGGCATAGAGAGAAACCCTTTATAGCGTGCCATCAGAATCGAAAAGGAGGTCAAGGGCTGCTCCTTCGGCAAATATCCGCTCCACTGAAAAAGCCTGCGAATCGGTCACCACAAGCTTTGCTCCTCCCATGCAGGCTCTCCATCACCGAGCACAGTTCTTCTACCTGCGCCACAATCGGAATCGCATGATAGTCCAGAAGGTCGCGGATCGCAAGCTGCGGGAAGGATAGAGTCTTCCTTCGGTGCGAAGCATCAATTGCGTCACCAGGATAACCCGGTCTCCTTTGATACGAGTCCGGAGAAATGCGCCTCTGTCCTGCTCTTTTCGGTAAGGCATCTCGAGTGCTTTGATTTCTAAATTCGATAACTGTACGGAAGAGCAGAGAAGCCCCCTTTTATTCCATCCTTGAATCGCCAGCAGCTCCTGAAAGAAAATTCTGCCCCTGATTAGACAGACAATCCGACTTAGTAAGAACAGAAAGGCCGAATATGCTCTTTTGAAGTGTAGTAAGAAAGGCTCTTTCCTCTTCGGTAGATCTCGTCATCCCGAAAGAGCGGGATTGTTTGCAAGTGTTCTTTTCCCATTCGTCAAGGAAAACCTTTCCCCGGAAAGCACTGTAGGGCAATGTCCGTCTCATGAATCACCCTCTTGTGTTCCGTTCAACGCGTATTGCCCCAAGCTCTCCTTCACCATCCAATCCTGCCGTATCCAGCAGAACGACCGGTCCCAGCGGAAGAATCTCCATCGTCTTTTCTAACGGGATCTGTCGTCGTACTCTGGAATATCTCGAAACGAGGGAAACCGGCTGCCCCTGCAATAGTATCTATCAGACTCGATTTCCTGCGTTTCGTCTCCGAAGAAGCCGATATGAACACGTTCACTTTGCGGTGTAGTCTGCAAACTCATAGTTCCTCCTTAGCAAGTGCTAGTCTATTTCGGCTACGGCTACGGAGGATATCTGAGCCCGTGGTTTTCGTTTTGGTATTGTAAAACTAGAACCCCTATGTGCGAGGTTAGCGAGCGTGTCCTTCCGTACGATAGCCGTAAAATGCAAGAAATATCATTCTCTGTTCTGTTGCACAGCAAAGTTAGAAGTAGGAACCCGCTTATTGACTGATAAATGCTTCGATATGCTCCCCTGCACCCCTGCTTTCGGTTTTGCGTTCGAATCGTCTCCACCCTCCTCAATAAGCTCCTCCCCGCATTTTCTGGTTTCGCTTGCATAGTCGGTCAGGTAATTCGCCAGTCATTAAAAGGTTCGACGACAGCAGTTCTGAATCTGTCCGGACTTGCAAAGAGACATAGCTGTCGCCGGTTCTTCCTTCTGGTAGCAAGCGGTACAGAAAGACGGATATAGCTGAGGTCCATAAGTTCACTCACCTCATCGAGGGGTTCTCTGGTCGGAAATGTCAAACTGCTCCGCATCATGCGGTCTTTTGTCCGTGTATCCGCTCGACGAAGTTCTGACGCACCGGAAATCTGGGAAATCCCACATGAGCGCTTTTTCCGACTTCTTCCGACTCTGGTCGAGATAATCATTCCGGTATAGGGTACGGCAATGCGAATGCAAGCAACGATTTTCGCAAAAGATTTTCATCATCAATTTGCTGTCAAACTCGGGTCGGATCAATGTCATCGGCCTTTTTCAGTCTCGGTACGGATATGGTGTGTGGGCCCACGCCATGCACGGCTTCCAGGTGCTCATGCATCAGAGTCCTGCGAACTCATAACGATACTTATCCAGTCCGAAGAGAACACCGATTCCACATCATCGATTCTTCCATCGCCCCTGTCCATCGCTTCCGTATGATACTTATAGTTGTGCTCGGTCCGGTCGGATGTAGCCTCATACTTATGATAGGTTTCCTGAAAAGAATATAGGTTCCGATACCGGCCTCTTTTAACTTCCGATAATTCTCCACTGTGGTTGCCGCAATATTGACATTGACTCTACGAATATCTCCATTTTTATGGTGAATGCTGTAATGGTCTTGATACTCCAGAATATACTCTATCGGATTGTTGATCGGGTCTTCTCCGGCTCTGCGTCAAGTCTCTTATGCATGTCCTGCAAAGCGATAACCTTTTGATTTCTTCTGCGTCAGCTCTTCTTCCAATCGTCTTGTTCTTCTACGATAAGGACAGTACGTGCAGCCGTTTACACAGTAATTCGAGAGGTAAGGGGCAAAAAGTACGATCTCGGTTGCCGTAAAGGCCTTTCTTGATTTCCTCTGCGAGGAAATCATCTTTTGATTCAAATCGAATCTCACACGCTAAAAGCCAATGACGCCTCTGTGATTTAATCCGGCACAGTCCAGACTTCCGTCCGGCTTATATTTCGGTTTGGCTTTTTCTAATAGGGACTCGATATACGCCCGATCGTTTTTCTTCTCATCCGCAAAACGGAGCGTTTCCAGAATTTCCTCGTGGAAATGAATTCCTGCTTTCAATGATTTTTGGATTGTAAGACATAATTCCTCCTTCTTTCGGTCTGAGCACCGATTCCGCAAAAGCCTCTTTTCAGCCATTGCAAAATCAGGACACATCCCGCTCAGATACAGCAATCTTTCTTTTAAATCAATATGTACTTTTCTTGACATCTCTGATCCACCAGAGAAGGTGCGGGCACCGACGGATCCCATCCTTTCTCGAAAGACAGGCTCTGCACTGTGCAGACTCATCTCCGGTACAAATCTTTGCTGTCATAGAGAGATATTTCTTCTGACCGCCGTCGGCGAAAGATTCGCATACGATTATTCCTGCCCGGAGAGGATGCCCAGTCTCCGTCCCGTCATTATCGATGGTTCCTGCGTCTGCCGTCGCCGTAACCAGCATATTCGGGTGAATCAGGCGAAGAAGCGATAAGAGAAACAGGGTATTCTTGCAATGCCCTGCTCGTCTCCTTCTCGCAAAGACTGTCGCGTGTTGCGGAACAAACGGGCCGATGCTGCACATATCCGGCTGAAATTCCTGAATAAAAGTGCAGGTCTCTCGCTGAAAGTCTTCGCGGTCTGATGCTGAGGAGAACCCACCATAAAACCGCAACCCACCTGAAAGCCGATGTCCTTTAAATCTCTGAAGACAACGCATCCGTGCTTCCCAGCCTTCAGCTCCTCTTTCGGACGAAGGTACTGTCAGTGTTCTTTGTCCGCCGTCTCATGAAGCGAAGAAGATAGCGGCTGGCCTCATGAGAAAATACTTTTCGTAAGATGCTCGAGACTTCTCTCCTATGGAAAGGGTTACGGCACAATCCGGAAATGCTTCTTGATGGTCTGCACAATCTTCAATCTTCTCATCCGCAGTCAGGATCTTCCCCGCCTTGCAGAACAAAAAGGCGAAATCTGGAGTGCGACAGCTCTTCCTCACAGCAGGTGAAAGAATCTCTCTTCCTTGCTAAGCCTGCAGCGCGCTTCCACTTTCCTGATTGCCGCTGTATTCCGCAGCAGTGCAATTGTTCTTGCAAAAGTTCGTAACTCGATGAGCTCTGTCAGAGAAACCTCCCCGCCCGTAGTGTACTTCTCCGTGCATTCCCTTGCAAGTCAGCCGGGCAAGTTCTTCGTCTTCCTCCGTCCGCTTCCCGAGATAGAATCCTCTCAAAAGAGGATAGGAGCTTTAAATGATGCTTTCGGAAAGAAGGCGCAGGAGTTCGGAACTCTGTTTTATCTCTCTCTTTCGAAATAAGGAAGATATCCGACCCCGCCTCTCCCAGACGGAAAAAGCTTCGAAGAAAAGTTCTTTCTACACTCCCTGCATGAGGCACGTCTTTACGCTGATTCCGGAATACTGCCAACTTTTCCGGCAAGAGCGGAAATCAGGTCATCTCGGCGCATCCAGCGCAATGGACACACGTGTAACCTTCTTCTTTCCATAGGGCAGTCCCATTCTTCCTACAATGTAACTCTCCATATTCATGAAGCTAGTGCATTGATGCATCTACGGAATCCTCGTCCTTTCACGATAATCGCCATCACGGCAATTCTGCTTCCCGTTCCATAAGCAAATCCTCCTTCCTATCCGTTCCCGCAATCTTCCTCGGCTCCCTGATTCTGATGTCTTCCCGACTCCGACCACGCTCCGCAAATCCCGATTAGTCTATTTCCCGGCAATTTCCGTTATCGTATCCGCTTCGATCACTCTCGCGAGAAAAACAGTAGAACGTAGACAATGTGTTTATTTTGTTATTATAGCACAATAGAAAACGGACTATTCGATATATTTATAGGTATTATGTATAACATTCTACTGCATCTGTTCCTTCTTCGCATTATTTATCCACTTTCAGCAAATAAACAATGACATATAAGTCAAATGAAAACTTTTAAGTCTTGATGCACGTACAGCATTCATATCAAAAGAATAGACAACGCGTATAGTAAGTGCATATTCAAAAGGAGAAATTTAATGAAACGAAGAGAATTGAAAACAAATCCGCATCCATCGGTTTCATTTCTCATGTCATGGTGGAAACCACGACATATCGTTAGAGGAATGAAAAGAAGAAATTTCGACATCAGAAATAAATGAAATTTCACAAAAATACTATGTAAAGAAGAGGATATTGATATCCTTTCCTTGCGTTTGTATTAATAAAGGAGCATTTATGATAAAGGTTTAATTTGTTGTAAAATGATACAAGCTATTAGTTTATATTCCTGACTTCAACTCATCTTACGGAAGGCGGTTCCTTTTGCAGAAGCTTTTTTCTATGGAAAAAAGAGACAATGGAACTGGCAGCTCATGGCAGTTTCCAGAGAACAACTCCCTGCTCCTTCCAGCTATGAATCAGCACTGGCTATAATAAAGGAAAATGATGATGAAGATTTTCATTTTCTGATGGTGTATTTTCCTTCGTGGATATTGACTGATGAATATGCAAAAATTGAAAACTGTTCTGTAAGAAAAATTGTATGATTCTCATGAACTAAACGAGAAGGCTGAAGGTCTAGGAATGAACTTCTAAAATTTGCAGGAAGCTTCCTAGAGGAAAAAAATACATCAAATTATATAATATAAAGGTACTCCAAATTGTTTCAAAAATAAGTTCAGCTAAATCAACCTGTTCTGTCTACTTTAGTTTATAATGCCTGTCAACTGAGATACTGCACGCTTTAGAACGACACTCGTTATGAATTGTAGCAAATCAGAGCGTCTTTCTTGATTCACACCGCTTATTTCTTTTTCCTTCTTCTAAACCCGACTGACTTAATACAAAAAATCCTTACCCTGAAATTTATAATTTAAAACGCTACTCTGAAGTTCTACCCAAAACTCCAGAATGCCCGAGCAGTTCTTGCGGTTCTACTCTGAAACTCTTCCATGAGTTCCTTTAAGCGCCGATCAACCAGATACTGTTCTTCTTCTCATAGTTCCAGTTCCCCATGCAGGAAAAAACTCACTGGCGCGCGTGCTTTTCCGCCTATTTTCCGCATCATACTGATGGAGGTCATTATCCGCATCCACTCTACCCCGAAAGATGCGCTTCCGGTACCTTTTCAACGCTTTCATAAGAAGGAGCAGGCCTCAGGTCCGATACCCGCCCTGATACTTTCAGGGCGATAGCCATCTCCTGTGGCTGCCTGTAAGTTCAAAATCCCGCATACCCAAGGAACACGGCAATTCCAGTTAAAGATACCGTAATACGCCCGATTCTTTCGAAAAACTCTTCCCAACGCCATAAAGCCTCGTCTGAAAACGCCTCCTTAAAGAAAGACACATCCTTCCACTTCCAGATAGTCCTTCCTGTCTTCTTCTGCATACTGGCAGACAAAGTCGTCTTCAATCAAAGTTCTCCCGCCTTCGGCAAGGCTTCCGGATCAAAAGCCGGCTTGTTTCTTCGACTCTTCTCCTCATATCGCTTTTGATTTCTTCCTGTAAGTCGTGAAAAAGAGGCCGCCAACTTCTAGCTGCCTCTGTCTCCGTCAAATACTTATGAATTTTTCTTCTTCTTTTTCTTATCCGTTTTAACACCCGGAAAACATCATCTGTTCTTTTTGATGAATGTTTTTCCTCCATTTCTTCTGCATAGGCACCTCTTTCTGTGTAGGCTGCCATCCCACCGATTCTATTGTACATGGAGGGAGAGAAAGTTCCTAGCAGAGGCATAAAGTTTTTGCCACTTATATAGATTTAAATGAATAATTTATACTAACTATATCCATAACTTTCTGTCCCGCCGCTTTCTTCATTCTAGTCCGCAAGGGTGAATCCTAGGCAAGGCAGTTCGAACGTTGAACATGAACTCATCTCTTGAAAAGGCACTGATGATATAGTATACTCTGCGAAAAGTAAGATTGGCAGCAATAAAAGTGATGACGATTGTTGCTGTGTTTGGTGATTCTCCACCATTTTAAAGAGAGAAGCGATAATGTTCGGTGATTCTCAGCCAATAAATGAAGAGACGATAAGCTTGGTGATCAGCAGCCGCGATGGCTGACGATAGCAAGTGGAGCCTCGAGGGCTTCCCTCTTCCTCAGGAGCGAAGAATTGAACTTTGAAGAATTTCCTGTTTTGTATTTATAGATACAGAGTATTTAAAATATTTAAGAGACTTTGATTCTGAAATATCATCCAATACAGACTATTCTAAAAAGCCACATCGTGTCTAACGAACTGTCATGACTCGAAAATATGTAATTCCGCTCACGTCTGCAAGCGAGAAAACATATTCTCTGGAGACTGACCGCAAACGAATTATCGTATATATGAGGAAATTGATATAAGGTCAGCCAAAACAGATCCGTATGATATTATTGTTGATGAATCCGATTTTAATAAGTTACGACAGAAAAACATTCCGAAGATGAGTTTAGCTACCACAAAAAGAAATTTCTTTCTGTCCTGAAATCATGTTCCCCGTAGTGGAAGGGTATATACCTATGCAGAATTAAGTACCAAATCAACAGAACTTGAAGAAGAACAACGAAGAAACCTGATGATTAAAGAGTATTTCTTCTGCAAAAATAAAAAGCACAGATTGAAAACAAAGCTATATATATGACAGATGCAGTCCGGAGTGGTTGCACGGTATCACTGCAATTATAAGTTGTTGGAATCTGCGGCAGATACGTATAAAAGAGGTCTCTTCGGACATTGAAATCAACCCCAGAAGGTCTCTTCAAACGGGGAAACTACGAATTCCAACCGCGTATTTCTTAGTTCATATCCATAATCTTCGTCCTGCCGCTTTCTTCATCCGATTCATCAGGGCAAAGCCCACCCTTCTTCGGAATATGCTTCTGACAGGATGAGTTCCACCCCTTCTTCATCGCAATCCCGAAGTATACGAAAAAGATTGTGTGTCATCGATAACGGTTCTTCCCGCTTTCCCAGTACTTTCAAGAGAATTCCCTTCTCTGCGCAAAACGAAGCGTACTCTTTCTTCGTCTCCTCCGCACAAAGAATGGCTATAATCTTAGGAGATCCGAATCCTTCCGTCTGTCCTCTCTGATCCTGCTTTTCCTGCTGTTCTTCTCCACTCCCGCACGAAGCGCAGAATCGCCTCCGCAATACGCCTCATCCGGCATTCTCCGCCTTACGCGCGCGAAAAGAATCATCTCCGCACGCGGCGCATAGTGACGGTATTTCATCCCCGGTGCCTTCGGAACAAAGCCATCCTCCATCTTTTTTCCGAGAAGGGTCGGGTCAACTTCCGGTTTCTCTGATAGCACCTCTTCCAAATCCTTAAGCGTAATGGCTCCCGGCCGAAGCAGCGTGGGACGATCCGTACTCATATCTAGAATCGTCGACTTCACCCCGATGCCGACCGCCCATCATCCAGAATCCCCTCGATCTCGTCCGGCAAGGTCATGATAAACGTGCGCCGCCTCTGTCGGGCCTCCGGGTGCCCGGAAAGGTTCGGTGATCGGCCCCGCAACGGAATCCCCGCCTTCTCAATCAGAGAAAGAGTAGAGCATTGTCCGACAACGAATCGCCACCGTTTGCAGTCCTCCTGTGCTCTCCAGGGGAACCAGGGAGACCTTCATAATCAGAGTAAGCGGTCCCCGCCAGAAAGACTCCATGAGGAGTCTTGCTTTTCGGAATCGAATCTACAAGCGGAAGCTATCTCTTCGATTTTTGCCACATGTAAAATCAAAGGATTGTCGGAAGGACGGCCTTTCGCTGCATAAATCTTTCTCGCCGCTTCCGGATCCAGACCATTTCCTAAACCGTAAACCGTTTCTGTAGAAGTGCGACCAAGCCGCCCTGTCGAAGGATTTCCGCCGCTTCTGTCTATATTCTCTTTGAAAAATATCTTTCGTTTCCATGCCAAATGCTCCTATAAAGCCGAATACACAAGCTCCGCCTATTTTCCCTGCATTCTCTAAAAACCGATGCACTTCTTCTCTCTGCAAAGCGGCAAAATATCCGTAATTTCGCCTATTTCGTATGTAGAATTCCCAAAAACCTTCCGGCTCCTGTCCAAGTTTTCCATGCGGCAATCCCTGAATGCCTTTTTCCGTAAGGAGTTTCTTCTTTCCTCCCATGGACTTCATCTTCCATCCAGATTTCCTTCTCTCGCCGTCCACCTATACTGCCGTAATTCTGTCCGGTTTCTTTGATCAAAAGCGAGGGAAAACCTGATTCTACCGATCCAATCCTGCGCCGCTTTGATGGACATCGCTTCCGAGCGAAGCCTCGACTCTGTCTGTAATCCAGACACGCGTATAGAAAGGAAGGCAATAATGATCTGATCCTTATCGATCACCGCCTCACTCTCCTCAATTCCGCGACGCACGTAGGACAGAGAGGAAACAGAGCTCGCCTCCTCCGATCCGGCATAGTGCTCATCTGTAACACATAATCACGACGTAATCGCATACCGTACCCAATTTCCTTGATATTGTAATACCTGTTATACTTATAGAACATATAATAACCACGCTCAGGAAGAATCTTCTTTCGGCAGGCAAATCGAAAGTTCTCGCATAAATTCAAGATAATCTCTGCCGCTTTTTCCGAAGAAGCTCACATCGACGTTGATGCCGTCGATTCCTTTTGCCTTCATGTCGGATAGCAAATGCGGAAATCAACTTTTCCCGGCTTCTTTCCACTGGACAGAGACTCTTTTAAATCGATTTTGCCGGCATCGAAGTTATTGATGGTGGCAAATACTTTTCTTCCGCTACTGTGACAAAGCGCCATACATCATGACATCACTCATACGAAAACGAAAATCTCGTCACTGTCTTCAGGCTGCACCCAGCAGGCGCAAGGACATTGACCCTGCGGCATTCGGAAGCAAGTCGAAGTCCCTGATCTGGACTGCGCATTCGTAATCTGATGAAAGGCCATGAGCGGATAAAGTTTTCTCCCAGATTCTTATGACTCGTACTCCGCTCCTGAAAATTGCTTTTCTTCCTCTTCTCAGCTCTCCCAAGCGACTGTTCCTGAGATAGCCGATAAAGCTGTCCTCCGTCTCTACTCAGTGACCATTCATCAGAATCAGAACCTCTGCCCTGCCTCAATCCGTTAAAACTGGGCTCTTTACGCCTCCCTGCACTCGCACTGCCTCCGCCTTCTTCAGATTGGAGACGGAACGCTGAACCCATTTTCCAAAAACTTCTTTATGCTCTCCATCCGTAAAACGGTGGGTAAGAAGAGCAGCATGTTTTTCAATGGAGATGTTGATAAAATCTGCTTCTCTGTAAAGAAAGATACTTTTCCGTCTTCTCCCTTTTCCCGTCCGTAAACAGGAGAAGTTCTTCCGAAGGGCGTAACGCAGATTTTTCTCACATCATCGTAATAAAAACGAATATTCAGATTCCGCACCACAAAGCGATAAGGAAGATAGACTTCCCCATCTTCAGCCCTTCCGATGGTCAGTTTTTCGCCATCTTTACTTTCTTGATGATTTAAAAACAGCCCACATTGTCTCCGGAAACGGAGAAGAGCTGTTTAAACCGCGTGCCTTGGTTCGTATATTTCTTTACATATAAAGCGCACCGAAACCGGCTATCCCTAAGAAAGAAAGAGGAAGAGAAAGGAAGAACCGCCTTCCTTTCTCTCCTCTTACCCCTGCCTCTTCCCTTTGTTTCTGAACTCGTCTTCTCCATTTTCCTCACTCCTACCTTCCTGTTCTGCAAGAATTTACTTTTCTTCTAACTTGGCGAGTTTTTCCGCCTGATCCTCGGTAATCAACGGATCAACGAGGAGATCCAAGTCTCCGCCAAGCACCGCATCATCGTTGTACAGGGTCAGTTTGATACGGTGATCGGTTACCTTCCTGCGGAAATGTAGGTTCGAATCTTCCGAACGGTCGCCGGTTCCGAGCTGGGAGCGCTTTTCCTCCGCATTTTCCTTCTGCTGCTTTCTCCAGTTCAATCTCATAGAGTCTCGCGCGAAGAAGACGCATCGCCTTCTCCCTGTTCTGCACCTGGGAACGCTCTTCCCTGACACTCCGCAACCATTCCCTGTCGGAATATGAATCAAACGCACCGCGGAAGAAGTCTTGTTGATGTGCTGTCCGCCGGCACCGGAAGAACGGAACACTCCATTTTGACATCGGCAGGATTGATCTCCACTTCCACATCTTCCACTTCCGGCATATACTGCCACCGTCGCGGTCGAAGTGTGGATTCTTCTCCACTTTCCGTTTCGGGCACTCTTGCACACGATGCACGCCTGACTCATACTTCAGGCGGGAGTACGCACCCTGCCCGTTCACGATGAAAAACCACTTCTTCAAACCGCCGAGTCCTGTCTCATTGAAAGGAGACAAGTTCCGTCTTCCCAACCCCTTTTCTCCGCATAGCTTGTATACATCCGATAAAGGATCCGCAAGAGCGCCGCTTCCTCTCCTCCTGCGCGCGCCACGAATCTCCATGACAATATTCTTATCATCATTTTCATCCTTCGAAGCAGAAGAAGCTGAATCTCTTCGTAAGCTGCCCTGATCTTCTTTTTGCCGTAGCCAGCTCTTCCTTCGCCACTCTCCAGAAGATCCTTTGTCCTTTCCGTTTCAAAATCTGCAAAGCGTCCTTCTCACTCTTCCGCTTTTTCGAACGCCGTATACGCCTTTGTAAATCGGCTCCAGGTTGCTCTGCTCAAGAATCAATTTCTTATATTGCGTAATATCGAGACCACCTCGGGAATCGTGAGATTCTCCATGATCTCTCGTAATGCTTCTTTACTTCTTCTAAATTTTCAAACATGGCCCTCTTTCTTAAGGATAAACTCCTAAATCTAGATGCCAAACTTCTCAAGCGACTATAAACAAAAACAGGATAGCTGTCAAATGGCAATCAAAAGAGGCCGATAAGAGAATCTACTGAATAGAGCGCTCTTTTTCCGCGCTTCCCGCAGTTATAATCAGCAAAAAAAGGAGGAATAAGACAATGAAACTCACGATTTACGGTGAGCCACCCAGTGCCCCGGATGTGTAGAAGCAAAGAAGATTCTCACGGAAAAGGGAATTGCCTTCAGTTTATTGATTTGAGTGAAAACTTACATAGTCTGAAGCACTTTCTCGCTTCCGGGAGCAGGAAGAAATCTATCAGCCCTTCCGCGAAGCGGCAAAGAAAGCGGACTATCCGGAAGAGGGAAGAATCGGATTCCCTGTTTCGTTCTCCCGGACGGCGAACGCAGCATGGACCTCACGTATGTCCTGAAGAAAATCGGCAGTAACTAAACCCGCCCTTTTCTCCGCCTGCCCCTTTGCAAGAACTGCTGCGCCGAGGCACCGGCGTAGCGTGCATAGGATCCGAGTGAATCGGCTTTCCCACCACTTCTGCAAGAATCTCCTGAAAATACGCGCCTCACAAAGCCCCCCGTCAAAAAGAGCGGAAGGTCCTGGGTCGCGAAGGCGCCCCAGCATCTGCGCAACTTTCCTGCTGCTATGGACTGCAAGATTCCATACACAATATTTTCCCTGCGCCATACCCTCGCCCTACTAAAGAGATGACCTGACTCGGCAGAAAGACCGTGCACATCGAACTGATTTTTACTTCTTCCGTATGTTTTCTGCAGAGTTCATTTAACTCTTCCAGCGAAATATCTCAGGCGATTCGCCATCACTTCCAGAAATTTTCCGGTTCCCGGCTGAGCATTTATCACTTCATAAAGAATTCTTCGACGGCTTTCCTTCAGCTAGGTAATCACCTTCGTATCCCGTCCGCCGACATCCACCACATTCATGGGTTCTTCCCCTGAACAGGCGCATCGCACCTTCGCATGACAGGTAATCTCCGTCATCGTCTTTCCGGCAAAGGCAACCGCATTTCTGCCATATCCTGTAGCGATGCAGGCATAATCGCACTTCATCCATCGGCATGGGAAGATGTCCCTCATCGCTTTCAATGCTCAAAACTGCTCCATCCCTGTAGGAACCGTGAACGCCTGCCTCGATTTCTCCCTCGTTCATCCAGTACAACCGCTTTTTCCCTGCAGTGGAACCGATATCGATTCCCAAATATTTCCGTTCCATTACCTTCTCCCTACAGCATTTCAATAAATGCCGCAACTCGTATTCAACTGCCCGATATCGGACTGGGAATAATCCGTTTTCTACATTAACATAAGGAATCTTTTTCCTCCGTCACAAAGCGACGAACCCTGTTTGTCTCAATCGCATAGGCATGACAGGCCTGGAGTGTCATGTCGAGGACGCCGTCCGCGTGATAGCTGTTCGATCATTTCATCCAGAACCCGGAAGCGGTTGTTGTTCGGCGTCATCACGGAGCAGCCGATGGCAAGATACCTTCTGGCAAGCGCTTCATAAATATCGTCCGCACCTCATCCACCTGAATTCACCGCTTTTCTCCGGTAGCAGTTCTCATAGCCGATGACTACGCCGCCATTGTCTTCCACCGCGCGAATCACCTTCTCGCACGCACCGCCAATCGGACAACCGGTAATAAGGATACGCGGTCTTTTCTCAAAGTGCTTTCCTTCGGCATATTCTTCTCTCAATCTCTCCCTGAAGAGCCTCACTTCGTCCGCAAGCTCTCTTTCTGTCAAAGCGGAAGGTCGAGCCGTATAGAAACCTTAAAATATCATAGCCGGAGATCTGGCGTCTGGATCGTGGCGCATCACCTCGTAAAGGTCTTTAAAGCATGATTTGCCTGATTGTTGATATGCGTGCGCCTCACGCACCATCTCTTCCGTAATCTTGACTTCAAACTTCTCTGCAGTAGTCCTTTTAGCCGCACGATTTCATCCCGATACAGTTTCACGCCGAGTTCTGTCTGCTCATGTGGAAGACGCAGGAAGAACACATCCTGAACTCGCTCATCAGCTCATACATCTCTTCTTTCCGTCACAGGTGCTTTCCCGACTACCACATCGGAAAAAAATAGAAAAACGGACATTTATTGGTCTTCGCAAACCATAACTGGATTTAATCAGAGGACAGAGATTCTTCGGAAGGTCTTTTCTCCGCCTCGGGAATGGTTTCACTCGAAGTCGAACAAGAGAAATGCTGGCTGCTCCGGCTGTTATGGCGATTTCCTTCGGAAAATAGGCAGTAGGACCCTACTACAGGATGTCCGCATCTTTCCACTCCTTTATCATAAGAAATGACTTTGTCTCTGTTTTGAAAAATCGGAAAAGATTTTGCAAAACTTAATTAGTTTCATTACTCTCCTCCTGATAAACCTCTTTATGTCTTAAATAGGATAGAACAATCCATTTTCTTATACAAAATTGCATTTAGTTATAAATATTCGATTTATCCTGTTTATAAATAAAAATATTTTTCCGACTCTTTTCGCAGGTCTTCCCGCTTATTGCCCAGTGATACCTTCTCTTTTTCTGACGCTTCGCTTTAGTGATGCCTTCTTTTTCCTCCTTTCCGTCCGCTTCGCTTGCTGTAAGCGTTTATTCCGTGATAAAATGGATGCTATGACATACTAAAAGGAAAAAGCACGACAAAGATAAAGGAGCGGGAATGAAGAAAGAACTCGTAAGAAAGAAATTGAAAATGCACTTTCCCGGTTTGCGTTAGACGGCGAGGTTCGTTTCATGTCCCCCTACGGTTCGGGACATATCAATGACACCTATCTCGTAGAGGCAAATCGAAAGTATATTCTGCAAAGGATGAATACGAACATCTTCAAAAATCCAGTGAGAGCTCATGGAAAATGTCTCTGGTCATGCGACTTCATGGAGAAGGAAACTGAAAACGGAGGCGACCTGGAGCGGGAAGGCTTACGACTATTCCTCTAAAAAGTGCCGGGAAAGCATGGCGGAAAGGAAGCGCACTACTACTATGAAGACGCGGAGCAGAACTTCTTCCGTGTCTATCTTTTCATTGAAAATGCCGTTTCGCTAATCTTGTCGAGAAACCCGCACACTTCTATGAAAGTGCTTACGCTTTTCGGTCACTTCCAGAATCTTCTCGCATTTTTCCGGCAGAAAAGTTGCACGAGACGATTCCCGACTTTCATAACAGTGAAAAGCGCTTTCAACGTTTCCTGAAGTCCTTTCAGAAGGATGCCTTGCATCGCCGGATAGACTGTGAGGAAGAAGTGCAGTTCTTCCTTTCTCATGAGAAAGACCTCCTACGCCATGGAACTTCTCCGGAGAACTAAGCTCTCTTCGCGTCAGTCACAATGACACGAAGCTGAATAACGTTCTTTGATAAAAATACGGAAAAAGCGCTCTGCATCATTGACCTGGACACCGTGATGCCGGGCTTTCCATCTTTGACTTCGGGGATGCCATCCGCTTCAGGGGCAAATACTGCGGAAGAAGATGAAAAGGATCTGGTCGAAAGTCTCCCTTTCTCTCCTCTTTTTACCACTTACGTGGACGGCTTCCTTCTGGGCTGCAGGCGGAAAGCTCAGTGAAATGGAGATTGCCTCCTTCCGGAAGGCGCGAAGATCATGACACTGAATGCGGCATGCGTTTCACAGACCATCTGGAAGGGGATGTCTATTTCCATACTGCTCGTCCCTGGCACAACCTGGACCGAGCAAGAAACCCAGATGGCCCTGGTAAAAGACATGGAGCGGAAATGGAAAGAGATGAAAAATGTTGTAAAAAAGCACTGTTAAAGTAGCCTCTTCCATATCGTATTTTCAACGCCATTTTTCCTTATAAAATCCGGCCTTCTTTCCGATGAGTATAGTAGTTCAACACATCAGAAAGGAGGCTGATTTGAAAAATATCGCTCTCATTATTGCCGGCGGGTAGGAAACAGGATGCACCAGGATATCCCTGAAGCAATTTTCTTAATATAAACAATAAACCCATTATCATTTATACGCTGGAGGCCTTTCCAGAAGCATCCCAACATCGACGCGATTGAAGTCGTATGCTTAAAGGGGATGGCACGATATTCTGCGCGCGTACGCAAAGCAGTTCGGTATTACGAAGCTGGAAAATATCGTTTCGGGAGGCGAGACCGGCTTACAATCCATCCGAAACGGACTGAAAGATATCGCAAAACGTTACCACGATGACGATGACATCGTGCTGATTCATGACGCCATTCGTCCGATGGTGAGCCAGGATATCATTTCAGACAATATTCGTGTTCGCCGTGAATTCGAAACGCCATCACGATGATTCCCTGCACCGCCGTCATGCTGAAAAACCATGGACGGGGTAACTTCAGAAGACCAGATTCCCAGAGACAACTTAAAGATTACCCAGACACTGCAAACCTTTTTCTTAAAAGAAATTTGAGGTATAAAGAAGCCATTGAAAAAGGAATCGACGATTCATCGCGTCCTGTTCCCTTTTATGCAGAACTCGGCAGAAACTGTATCTCTCCATTGGTTCGGAAAAACATCAAGCTCACCACTTCGGAAGATCTGAATCTTTAGCGCACTCCTTGCCGTTCAAAGGCCGGATTGGCTTCATCAGTAAAGGAAAGTAGGAAAACACTATGCAATCGCACTGGGTAGTGATCGAAACGGACTGGATTATAAAAACAGAATTATTGCACACTTAAAAGAGCCTGGACACGAGACGGTAGATGTAGGAACAAGAGAAAATGTCCCCTGCGATACCCCTGTTTTTCGCAGCGCAAAGCTGCCAAACCTCGTTGCTTCAGGAGATTGCAGTACGGTATCCTCCTCTGCGCAACCGGAACCGGCATGGTGATGGCGGCAAATAAGGTGAAAGGCATCCTCTGCGGACTCGGTTATGCGGATCTTGTGACGGAATATATGCGGAAACATAACGACGCCAATATGATTGCCTTCGGACAAAAACACATGGGCTATGAAGATGTTGAACATAGGTGGACATCTTCTTAAATACGGATTTTATCGGCGGCCATCACGCCTCGAGAGTACAACAGATAGCGAGATCTCGAAGAAGGGAAAGAAACTGACAGACGCCCATCATGAACTGAATTGAAATAACAAAAGAAAATAGAATATAAAAATAGAATATAATTGAGATAAAATGATTTTTAGACAAAAATAAATTGCTCCTGATGACCTGGACAATTTGTCCACGGAAGAACTCACTGCCCTTTTCTCAGGAAAACTGGCAGTGTCTGATTCAAAACTCAGTAAGACCGGCGGTCACGTCGGATCAAACCTGTGTATCGAGCTCACTGTTGCCCCTGCATAAAGTCTTCCATTCCCGGTCGATAAGATTCTTTTTGACGTATCACATCAGCGTATACCTATAAGATTCTAACCGGAAGAGCAGGCTTTTTCTGAGGAAGCCCATTTCCATGATGTCACCGGTCACAGCAACTCGAAAGAAAGCGGAACATGACTTCTTTTCCGATGGGACACACCTCCACTGCCATCAGCCTTGCCGCAGGATTCATGAAAAGCAGAGACCTCCGTGGCGGCAAAGAAAACATCATTGTCGTGATAGGGATGCTTTCACTGGATGGCGGAGAAGCCTCTCGAAGCCCTGAATTATCTCAGTGAATTACACAGGCAGTGATCATCGTCGTAAACGACAACGATGTCTATCCCGGAAAACTACGGAGGCTTTACACGGTCTCCCTCAATACGCTGAAAGAGAAAAACGAGAAGTTCCTCATAACTTCTTCCGCTCCCTCGGTCTGGAATACCGCCTTGTTCGACGCACGATATGAAGCGCATCAAAGCCTTTTTCCGACGCGAAAGACAGCGAGAAAGCCGTAGTGATTCACCGCTGCACACAAAAGGAAAAAGGCTACCTCTTTCGCGGAAAAAGAGCGGGAAAAATGGCACTCGGGCGAAGCTCGATATTCCGAGCGGAGAATTCTCGAACGTACCGAAGGAAAAACTACGGCGCCTTGGTTGCAGAGCATCTCTTGACAAAGATGAAAGAAGACCCGAAGGTCGTGGTACTAGCCGCTTCTACCCCTCTGCTTCGGCTTTACTGCGGAAAACAGAAGAAGGCAGGAGCGCAGTAGGTGGACGTCGGCATTGCAGAGCAGAATGCAATCAGTATGACTGCCGCCCTGCAAAAAGACGGGGCAAAACCGGTTTTTGCCACAAACAGCACCTTTACCAAAGAGCGTATGACCAGATTGCGATGAAATGGCACTGGAGAATGCCCATGACGCTTCTTTCTTCCCACGCTTCGGGTTTGGGGACACACGAACGACACGCATGCCGGTTTATATGATATTGCCCTCTTTGCAAACGATTCCGAAGCTCTATTATCTTGCACCGACGAATCTCGAGGAATACCTTGCCATGCTCGACTGGAGTTTAGAGCAGAAGGAGCGCACCGTCGCTATCCGTATTCCCTGGACCAGGTGAACCACGCGAAAGGCGCAGTGAAAAAGACTATGCGAAAGCTGCTCATTCCGTTACGGAACGCGGAAAAAGAGGTCGCTATTCTGCCCCTCGGCAGTTTCTCATCAGCTGGGAGAAACGGTCGCGGAATTACTGAAAGAGCAGGGATGCAGCCCACCTCATTAATCCGCAATTTATAAACGGAGGATGAAGAGGTACTACAGGACTTAAAGAAAGAGCATCGCCTGCTTGTCACTGTGAAGACGGCATCCCGTGGCGGATTCAGAAGCAAAATTGCGCACCCCACAGTATGGATGCCCTGAAAGTCATGAACAAAGGTTTTTCTACTCCTGTTCCGGTGACCCATCGTCCGGAGGAATACATGGCGGAGAACTGTCTGGCTTCCGGAGCAAATCGCGGAAGATATCCGAAAAGCACTGTAGACCATAGATAAAGGATTCACTATGAAGTTAAATAAAATAGAAAGAGCTGAGCTCACAAGATAGATCGAAGAAAAACGACTTTTGAGCAAGCTTTTTACAAGGAAAACAATATCTCTGACTGCAAAGGGACTGCGGGAACCGCCCTGACAAAGTGGATTTTACTCAAAATGAAGTGAAAAAGAGCAATACGAAAATCCTTGCCTCCACCAGAAATCCGGAGAGCATTCCCGGACTATATCGAAAAAGGATGCTATTTCTCACATTCCGCACGGAAAAGAGCGGGAATACGGAGAACAGGCGGATATATCATCCATGCCGCCTCCCACCGGAAATGCCTATCACATGCAGTATCCCTATGGAAACGTTCCGCACGAACGTCGACGGAATGGAGGATCTCATTAGAGATTTGCCGGAAGAAGAAGGATATGGTCCTCACTCTATCTTTTCCTCGAAGAAGTCTATGGCTTACCGTCTGATGAGCATCCCCTGGTGTTTGAGGACAGCGTCGGAGCAATCGACAGCCTGAATCTCCGAAGCTGTTATCCGCTCGGAAAGAAAGCCTGTGAGTTTTCTGTTTCTCGCCGCGAAAGAATATGGTTTGCAGACGAAGATTATCCGTCCCACGGTGATTCACGGTCTCCTTCCAGCGTTACGAAGAAACCCGTGTGGTAAATGAAATTCTGCGCTGTCTCGGTAGAAGAAAAGAGATTCACATGAAGTCGGACGGACTGGACAGGGGAGTGCTTTATGCCTTGATGCCGTAGCGGCAATCCTCACGGTTCTCTATAAAGGAAAAAGCAGGAGAGGCCTACAACGCTTCCAATCCGGATACTTTTTCTGTCCGTAAGTGGATCCGCGAGCCATGTCTTTGCAACCTTCAATCCGAAGCTAAACTGGTATTTGAGAATAATCGCAAGTGCGGGATTCCTTCCCCACCGAAGCATCGTGCAGACTGCACAAAACCGAACGCGCTCGGATGGAAAGCAAAGCGATATCGACCATATCTATAAAGTCGATTTGGCGCGTTTTTCAGGAGCAATCCGTCTCAAGAAATCTTTTCTTTAAAGAAGGATAAGGTTATAATAAAGGACTTATAGAGAGGGAGGCGCTTTGCCCTCTCTATTGTTTCTATTTCGCTTTTTCAGGTAAAATAACGGTAAATCCGCTGCAATGCGCTTTGACTGTTATGTCCCGGTATACCTGGGAAACAAGCAATCTCAGAATAAGAAAGGAACGATCCATGCAAAACGAAACGCAGGATGCAAAAAGACTCTACTTAACTCGATTACCTTTGCAGGATGTCACGAGAAAATCCTGCAAAAACTCGTTGAAACCAATCTCCAAAGGAGCCGGGCTATGGAAGCGACTGCTTCACACACCCGCCAAGGAGAAGATTCTCCGCGCGTGCGGCTTAAAAAGACGGCGCGGTTTTTTCCTTGTTGAGGAACACAGACCAACGATACCGTTATTCCACGATTCTTCGCCCTTATGAAGGGGTATTTGCGGCAGAAAGCGGACATATCGCAACGCACGAAGCGGGTATCATCAGCACACGGTCATAAGGTGCTTACCCTTCCCGGACGACGAGGGAAAGCTCCATGCCGAAGAAATTCAGCGCTATATGGAGCATTTTCATCAGGACGCGAGCAGCACGCACATGGTACAGCCGGAAACTCAGTCTACCCTCCCAGCCTACAGAACTGGCACCCTACTCCCTGAAAGAGTTGAAGAAATCAGGCGGTTTGTCAAGAAAAACGATCTCATCTTTCATCGACGGTGCACGTCTCGCTTACGCCTCGCCCGCAAGGAAAATGATGTTTCTCTTCCCGATCTCGCAAGACTCTGCGACGTCTTCACATCGGCGGCACAAAATGCGGTGCCCTTTTGGAGAAGCGGTCGTCGTGCCGGATAAAAGGAAAGTTTACCTCCTCTCCCCACGACCATTAAACAGCACGGCGCCCCTGCTTGCAAAAAGGAAAACTCCTGGGGATCTCAGTTTGATACTTTGTTTACCGACGATTATATACGAAACTGGCAGACACGCCTCCTCTTTTTCCGACAAGATCTGGGACGCCGTGAAAGAGAAAGGAATTCTCTTTTGGTCGATTCTCCTACGAATCAGATTTTTATCATCGTAGAGAAAGCGGAAGCGGAGCGCATCGCAAAGAAAGTGGAACCTGCCAACTGGGACATTCTGAAGACGGTCGTTCGCGTCCGCATCAGCACCAGCTGGTCGACCGAAGAAGAAGATGTCAAAAATTACTGGAAATCCTCTAAAGAGGAGAAGATAGCACGCGTTTTGTAAGCTATACTGTTATGAATCGCAAAAAGCGCATCGCGTCCCTACCTAACGCAATGCCTTTTCTCATTTTACAAGTTATACCCTAGACAGCTACCATAGCCACAACCCCTGCATAGTTTGATCTTATCGCCCTCACGCCGCCAAGAGTCTATTATCTCAAGCAAGGACACACATCCTGCGGCTGCTGGTTAGCCTGTGCAAGCATAGACTGTGCAGCCTGCTAAGAATGTTGTTCTCAGTATCGCAGCAATTTCTCAGCCATATCTCGTATCACGGATACGAGACCAGCAGCAGTCATGTTCTCAGTAGTTACCGTTGTTGATGGTGCTCAAGACGAGCTCTGTGCAGCACCAAGCTTAGCCTGCGCTTAGAAACCCGATCACAGCATCGTTCAACTTCGTGATAGCTGATTAGCCTTCTCGAAATAGAAGTTGCAGAGATATCACTGATCTTCAGCTTCGAAGCAGTAAGACCACTTACAGCAACCGTAAGGACTTCTCCGGAAGTCGGACCAACCTGAAGGGTGATAGCCTTAGATACAGAACCAGCACCGGCTTTAACTCCGCTGTAATCCGGTGTATTAGCAATTCTGGTGATTTCTCCTTCAGCTGCGAAAACTTCCTCTGTGATAGAAGCTCTAGCTGTAGGTTGTAAGTTCCGTTAGCCGCTCTGAGTGACAGGGTCAACCAATCTCGAAGCATGTTGTGTGTCTCAGTAAGAGCACCTCAGCAGTCTGAATCAAAAACCGATACCATCCTGAGCGTTCTGTAGCCTGATCAAGACCATTGATCTTGGGAAACGCATCTGCTCGGAAATAGCAAGACCTGCAGCATCATCAGCAGAACGGTTGATTCTGTAACTCGGATGAAAGTTTCTAAGTTCTTCTGAGAACCTGTAGAGTTCATCGAAAGGTTTCTGCAAGCGTTGTTAGCAGTAATATTGTGTTGAATAACCATATAAAATTTCCTCCTATTAGGGGTCGACTTATTGATCATGTAAATGTGTTTATTTTTGGCGTGCCATAGAAACTGTCCCATTCAGAGCAGAACCTCCTGTCCTCACTCCACACCCCCTTGCTGGCTTAGAAGAGGTAGATTTTTGCCTATACTAAGATTTCGTCCCGAGACGGAAATTATAAGTTTTCATTACAAGTTTGTTTATATTATATATAAATATAACTTATTATTATGGCAGCCTGTTGTAGTCCTCGTCGCCACTCGCTTTCCACACCACCCACACCGCTGTTCTCTCCGGGAAGCCTTCTTCCGCAATATGTTGGAACCAGCTGTCGGACGCCGCGCCATGCCAGTCTGCCATATGCGCCGGAATGAAGACCGTGTTCCTGCGTGAAGCTTTCCTCTCGCTTCTTTTCCCCATTCCTGATACCAGCCCTTCCATAGGTACAGAGCAGAAGTTGTCCGCCACCTCGATCCGCGCGATGCACGTGCCAGCAGTTCCTCGCTCTCTGGGTAAAGAAGGTCACATGGAAAGCGTTGATCTGCCTGGAGGCTGAGGGTCGCAAGACAAAACTCCTTCCGACAAAATAGTCCTGATACGTGCATTCTCCTCCCAAAGGGAAGGAGCAGATGCCCGAATTGCCGTAATCCGCTTTACTGCTGCCGTTCAGTTCCGATCCGCAATTCTTTTGTGCCCGTAATGGCGGTCTTCTCTCCGTAATCGCCGGTCCTCGCCATAAATCTCTTCTATAAGAGGAAAGGCGCTCCAGGCTTTCGGTCAACTGCAGAAACGCAAGCTGCGTAATGATTTCTACCACTTCTCTTCCGAATGCCATTTTCCTTACTGAGAGCAAGATGACTCTTTTAACTGCGGATACTGCCCCTGCGTGGTGAGCAGAGACGCACCGTAATCATGCTTCGTCTCGCAGGGAAAGCTCCTTCTCTCTCGCCCAAACTTCCCGAAAAAGCACATCATCGTTTAATGCGGCAAACCTGGTGGAGCGATTCCTCCGAGACATTTCTTCCGCTGTTTGTTTCCTTTTCATCTTTCGGCCTCCCCTGCATCACACACCTACTTTTTCAATTTCTACTATCTCTACTATTATTCCACTCTGTGCTCTATTTTCTTTCTTTCACTCATCTTTTCTGTATCTATACTCCTTCTGTAAAGCGGTTGTCGGAGTCTTCACCCACTTATTTTAAAGAAAACGAGTGTCGCACGACCCGCATACGGATACCCGTTATGAAAAAATGACTTAATGCCATGAAACCAGATAAAGAGATATCCCTGTCAAAACCGCTAAAGGTGAAGGGAATCCCTAATCTTCATAAAAATCCGAGAATTTCACCGTGTAGCTGTTCTGCTTCAACATCCCGACTGCCGTGATATTTGCACTCGTCAATCGAGTAATATTTCGAGGGTCTGCTCCGGATAGCAGTCCGAAAGTACAGGGAGATAGGCTCGATACCGAGCAACTGACTGATGCCCGTAATGATCGGAAGCATGGTCGCACGTACGGAATATTGTCGACGTGCGGAGAAGTATAACGAACCCCAAACGATAATCGTGACAGTAAGAAAAAGATTCTTTCCCACCTTCGCTATTCCGTTTGCGACCAAATCGATGACGCCGACATCCGTAATCCCTGAATGACGAGGAACACACCAAGCAGAATACAGAGTTTCCAAAATCAATCGAAAGGACGGACTTTTGATATTTTCCGGCATTTTCTCATCTGCAAATCAGCGAGCATACAACTACCGCAATGACACAGCAGATGATTCCGTTGATGGTACTCGGTGTATTCGGAATCAAAGGAGGCGATAATCAGGGCTGACAACCACTGCAGCAAAGTGCGATTGTCGGAAAAATTCTTCGACTTCCGTCTTTTCTTCAGCCGTAACCTTCTGATTAAAACGAGTGAAAAAGGAAGAGACAACTGGCACCGTAAGGAGCGCACCGAGTTCCACTGCCCAGAAGATTCCGGGACGTCCCGTGCATAAAGAAGAACTGCATAAGTTCATCTTCGCATAAGCGCGAGCATGATGGAAGTCGTATCTGACCAGCGTCGCCGCTCCGTAGATTCGAGAAACGGCAATCGCAAGGAGCATGGAAACCGGACTGATTTTCAGCTTCTTGCATATCGCAAGGCCGACCGGCGCAATCATCGCACCGCTCGCCACATTGTCAATGAAGGCGGAAACGGCACCGGCACGAGAGACATCAGGATGATGACCCACTTGACCGTAGAGCACTTATCCAGAATCAGCTCCGCCAGGCGAGTTCGGCATCTTTGACCTCGATAAAATAATATCACGATGACCATGGTGCCCCTGATCGTCGTGATGACATTCCAGTTGATGACGGAGCAGCCAGTCACAGCGGATTCCTTTTCAGGATGCCGAAAAGAACAGCACCGCGACCGTCCAGATGGCATGAGCTCCACTCCGTTTTCGCAATCATCACGACATACATCAAAAATGAAGACACAACTCGCAATCATTTGTAAATTCATTCTTATCCTCACTCTATTTATAAAATCTTATGCTTGAAAAAGGAAGCTTCAAAATAATCTTCGTGTACTGTTGCTCTTCCTTCGAATGCGCACCGGGTCTATGACGCGTCCCAGGGAACGCAGCCCAGAACATCTCGCTCGATACTCATCTGATGGGAAAAATCTCCCGTATAGCGCGCAGCGTCTTTTTCTGCATTATACGGAACCGTTTCCGTAAGACTCTAAAGTATCCCGAGGCGATTTCTTCCGAACCGTGTTCTATAATCTGAAACATCGATATACTTTATGCGCTTCATGACGTCCCATCCGCAAAGAAAGCTTTGTGCTGCCATTTTTCCACCACTAAGAATCCGCCCTCAAAGTCATATCTTCCCGGTGCAAAACGCTCCTTCTTCTTCAAATCGGAAATGCCTTCATTCCTTCTCCAGATTCGGGAAGACTCGGTGCATAAAACGAAATGTTCTCCAACTTATCGATAATCATAAAAACCTGCCTTATTTCTCCTGATTAAGTACTTTCTCACTATCAAATAAATTGTGCCTCTCCTTCACTGATACAGTACCTCCTCCCATGTTACATGAAGAGACGAAGGTACTTTAGCAAGTTCTATTCCATTGCATAGCATCACTTTTCATAATGCCCTCTACATGAAACAATAAGTAATTCACAGAGACAATGGTAAAACGAGTCTATTCTCCTTTATCAATCCTTCTGCTCCAGCTATCACGATATCTTAGGGTTCAGATTTTCCAATTCTTGTAACCATTTTCTCTCTATATCCTTAATTAAGAATTAATCTTCTTTTAATGTTTTTATCCTGTTCCTGCCAATACAGATAATCCTCCCAGGCTTCATCGGACCATATCTCTTCTCATCTTAATCCTCAATCAATTCGTGTACAGTTCCTTTTGCCTTCCAGCAATTGTTTAAATCCTCGCTCCAGTTTATCCAAATACCGTGCATTTCGTGATTCTTTTTCCATCTCATTAAACTGCTCCAGGCTTACAACTACATTTTTGTCTTCCTTTCGAGTAATAATGATTGTTCTCCGTTATCCGTGGCCAGATCGCAGTATTCCTTTAAATTATTTCGCATGGTCGATAGTTTACCGCTATCATAAAAAGCACCTCCATTCCTGTACGGTCTGCCATTGTGCAGAAAGGAAGTGCTTATCAAACCTTCTTGGTATTTTCAAAACATTTTCACTTTGAAAGAACTTATTCCAAAAGTCATGCAGAAGCCATCTTAAATCGCCTCCGCCTTCACACTGTGCCGTCCGCCTTTCGCAAAATGGAACTGCTCTCCTGCCTGAATCAGATGATCCTTTCCTTCATAATTGATGGTCGCTTTCCCTTCCAAAGCGAATCACAATCGCTTCGCCCGGTGCGGCGTGTTCGGGAAAGACCTGTTCCTCGTCAAATACCATCAGCACAAACTTCATTTTTCGCTTATGCATCACGCCCTGTTTATGATTTCTCCCGCTCCGTACGGAACCAGCTCCTTCAACGAAATACTTCTCCCGCCTTTACCGCTTCATTCATCGATTTCCTTCCTCCTTATATTGATTTCCGTATACCTGCAGCTTTCTCCGGTGCACATTCCAATAAGTACGCCTACCTTTACAGAGTATGGCATCTCCTTTGGAAAGAACCGGGTTCTTCCCTCCGCCTTCTCTTCTTCCTTCTGAGTAAACCTGCAAGTCTCCCCTCGTGCGAGAGCGAAAGCTTATGCTCCGATCTCCGGACGATATCCGTTTTCCGGTCCAAAAGAAAAGATGCGTGCATTCTCCCGCCTTCCACCTCTCTGGACTGGTGCAGCTGCTTTGAGGCTACGGTCTTCGCATATGGATACTCCTGCAATCAACTTCATCCTTCCTCCTTTCCTGTCTACACTTTAGCATAAGGAGAGGAAAATAGTGTTACCAATATCACATTTCCTTTCCGATGCCAAAGTCTCTCTCTTTATACCCTTTTATAGAATTGAACCATCTGAACAGATTATAAGCATTTTATTATTAATTTGTAACATGTAATTATATCATATGTGCTTTAGTGTTAATTTTTCTCTCGTCGTCGATGCTCTAGAAGACAAGATTGTACAGACTCACCGCGACAGAAAGGAAAAAGAACATGAAAACAGATCTGCAGGAAACTTGGACACGCAGAGAGATCGGTAGAAAGAAAGCAGGAAAAAGCCTTCTCCCAGTGGAAGAAGTGACTGCGTTCCGTCTCGTCCATCATCACTGCCGTGCTCGGTATCCTGGTTCTCACCGCAGCCAGCTTTTCCATCATTGAGATGGGGAGCGATTTACAACGCCTTACAGGGCAATATGAATGATAGAGATTCGCCTGGGTATCTGCCGACCTCGATCGTGTCGTAACACGGGCAAGAAAACATCGGAGACACCGCAAAGACGATATGCTAAGCGTCACCGGCAAAAATGACCAAAACGGCGGTGTCCCCTCGAATCCTGGACCATCTACGACGTTACGGAAATCGTCTGGAAACAGAGACATGACGGGCACCATGTTTCGCTCCTATCATCAATACCGCAATTCCGCGAGCCGCTATAATGCGGAAAGCAACGTTACTCACTCTCTCTACTCCGCGATAGCAATGACGTGTTGGTCGGCGCAGGGCGTGTTCCTGGAGCCGGACGCCTTTGCGGGAAATTGAAGAATATGCCTTGTATGACAAGGGAACGGGTGGAAAAAGAGAGTGACAATGCCGCTTATGTCAACTATAAAGACCAGGATTATTATGTTCGCGCTAAAGAACGGGACGGATTAATCCTTGCAACGCCTATGCCAACTTCGGCATCAAACGAATACGTTGTATCCGTTGTTGTTCCCATTGCTGAAGAAAAATTCAGGTGTCGTCATCCTCGATATGGACACGGACGCCTTTGCTATTCTGGAGCAGAAAGATGCGTGGTTCAAAACGCTCTACAGCAGCGCCATCGATAGTAATGGACTCATCATGTACAGCATGAATCAGAAAGAGGACAAGAAAAACCTGAAGAATCTTTTACAAGAAAGCTATCAAACCCTGAAGACGCACTTTGATGCAAATGAGCCTTTCTCCACCCATATCGTAAACAGCAAGGGAGAACTTGTGCGTGTACAATGCCCGTCCCATCAAGGTGGAGGAATCACCTGGTGGGTGTCCATTGCCGTCTCGAGAAAGAATATACTTCCGCCATTTCCCCCATGATTCTGATTGCCCTTCCCGTTTCTCCACTGGGCATTCTGATTCTGGTCGGGCGGGACACTTCTTTATCCGAAAAAGCTTGGAACCGCTACTAAAAATTGTTTCCACCGGAGACAGCCTGACGAAAAGAAACTTCCGGAAGAATTCATTATGACTATCGGGACGGAATCGGCGGTATCTTCCGGGCATGGGACAAGTCGTCACTTAGTCGAGTATCATCAATGATTTGTCCGAAAAGCTCTACGCCATCGCCAGCGGAGAGTTGCGTATGATTTTGAAAATCAGGAACTCTACGCAGGTATGCTCCCCCTTCTCGAACAAGGAGATTCTGAAAGACTTTCGTGAAACGATGGGAATCAAAAGCAGTGCATCTCCGTCAACACTTCCGCCGGAAAGGTAAATGCTTCGCGGAATCCCTGTCAGGGCTTCCGACCAGGCCAGTTCTATCGAAGAATTCAGTGTTACGATGGGCGCCTTTCCGCAAACATCAAAAGAAACGGCGGAAATGTCATAGCGATGCCCTGACGATTTTCCGAGATGCGGAAAAGACGGTAGCAAAAAGCAACAGAGAAGATGGAAGAAATGACTGCGCAATGCGGATATTACGAGAAAAATCCAGCGAAATCCGGAAATCATCAAGACCATCGATGACGTGCCTTCCAAACCATATGTTCTCGCATACGTGCCGCCGTGCCGCGCGCTGGTGTCGGGAAAAGGCTTCGCCGTCGTTGCGGACGAAGTCGGTAATCTTGCTACATCCGCAAAAAGCGGCAAAAGAACACAGCATCTCTGATTGAAGAGGCGATGGAGGCGGTCAGCCGCGGAGCCAGAATATCGGATGAAACCGAGAATCCCTCGAGGTCGTTTCCGCAAACGAAGAAGATGCCACGATTATCTCTTCTATCTCATGCATCCGAAAAGAGGCGGGAGAATCCAGCGAACTCAGCGACGGTCTAGCACGATTTCCACTGTTGTACCAGAACAATACTGTCACTGCGGAAGAGATCCGCAACCGCCTCAGAGGAACTGTCCGCTCAATCAAGAAGATGAATACCCTGGTCGATAAATTCCATCTTAACTTCGGGAAATGAATAGAGACCAGTATTTCCATCCAAATCTTCCGGAGAATCCGTAAAGCCAGCTCTGTATCTATCCATCTCCCCTATAAAGAAGGAGCAAACGCTGCACCCTGTTTCTTCCCCAGTGCGAAGCGTCTGCTCCCTCTTTATCTTATCTTTTCTTTCCTTACCAGCTGGTTTACTCTTCGTCTTTTAACTTCTCTTCGCTCTTACTGAGAACAACGTAACCTGCCAGAGAAAGTACGCGGACAGACCGAGAGAGAGATGCCCATATACCCTGCAAAGTGTCGTCCTGTGCTAACACCTTTCCTCTTGTAGAAAGGTTCTTTGCTACAGGACAGTGATTCTCTCGAGACCTCTCCCTTTCTTTGCGACAGCTGCTATTCTCTGCTGTAGCCGGTGTGGACGTTTCTCTCGAACTTCACCCTGGTTGGAGCGGTGTCGGACGATCACTCGCTAGTGCATTTTCCCGAGCTGAGACGGTGCGCCAGACGGATTCACAATCGGTGTTCTGCTTCCACCGTTACCGCCATTTCCCACCGATTACCGCCATTGCTCGGTGTTGCAGGTTACCGGAGCAATCGGTGTTACCGTGCGTTCCTTATCCGTAAACTTAACTGTCAAAGTAAACCTTGTCGTTATCCTGACCAACATGCGTACGTCAAAGCATTGTTCTGGATGAGCGCGCCCATGTGTGAAACGCTCACGCCATCCTCTGGCTCCCCAAACTGGCTTTCATATATCAGCAAACAGGTTCCGTGCGTGGTTCCCTCCGCCGTTGTCGTGGTGGTGGTTGACCACTTCTGTAGCTGTGTTTCTGTAGATTCGCCCGACTGTTTTGTGCCGCTTGTAGCAGAATTAAAACTGAACTCCAGTCATTATGAGTTGAATCTTCTGTGCCGGATTGCTGACGATTTCTCTTAAATTTCACAAAGGTACTTGTATTGTAAGTTACTTTTATTTTATAGGTGCCATCCACATTCTTTTTCGTCTCTCATCAGGATAAGTTCGGCATATTCTCCAGCATTATCTTTCGCAGGATTAAAGAGAAAACGCGCAAATGAGTGTCTAAGAATTCTCGACAGTCTCACTGTATGATTCTCCGTCTTTTCCTTTGATAATTGTTGTACTATATAAATCCGGTCCATCTCCATTCTTCCCATACGTTTGTAAACGGTGTAATATTCGATAAATCGATCCATGCGCAATGCCCTTTGTCCTTAGCAAAAGTTGAGGTTTGCATAATTAATCACGGAAAATCTTACGATTTCCATCAAACGCCAGGTGCATAATGTTGTTTCCGCATCCTCTAAGTCTGTGGAAGATCGAAGCTTCCGTCAAAGCTTATCTCCCATCATTAAAAGTGGCGCCGAAGCCGGTTTCCAAGTCATTAACATAAGTGTCCCTTTGCATTGTTCCGTGCTCTTATCTCCCTACCTTCTCCGATGCGAAATTGCATTCGTAACCGCATGAGAACATCAAATCCGCCTTTAAAGAGTATGTCTTTCCCACTCTCTACGTCGTGTGCAGCAATCTCAGTGGAATCAAAGATTCCCGGCACCTTGTTCTTCTTTTACGGAAAGAATCTCCTTTCGCTGACAAAGGTCTCACTTTCGTATTTTCATACTCTGTTCCGTTAAATTCGCTCGACTTATCAGAAAGAACTGTCTTATCCTTTACGATTCCCAGTGGTGATTTCACAGCTAACTCCATCCGCACTGATTTTCGTGCCTTGTGATAATCGTCCTTCTTTACCACATCATTCACATTATTCGGCACAGTAGTGGTTGCCGGATCGCTCTTCGCTCTGGAAACAGTAATGATTGCTGCTGAGTGTTGCAGTAGCTGTTGTAGTCGCAGTTGTCGCGCTGAAGTAGCCGTTGCGCCTGCTGTGGTGTCGCCAGTTGCCGTTGTTATTCGACTTGCTGCGAGTTGTGGAAGCTTCTCAGTAACTGCCGGAGTTGTTGCGGTTATTCCGCTTGTCGTAGTGCCGACACTGCTGTGCCCTTGGTTTCCTCTTCCGCTCTTGCTGTCATCGGGCTTACTGCAATCGTTCCTCGGCAGAACGTTTCATCGCCCGTCTCTATCCTCCGGCGCGAACCTCTTCCATTTCCAAAAACGTAGCGTCCACAGTCGACACCCTCTTCAAAGTGACACTGCAATGCCGAGATCGACTGCATCCAATTCATGTCATTTGCGATGGTTTGGGTTAACACCCACGCGATACCGAAAACGGTTTCTGCTTATTCATTGCGCTCGGAGCAAGCGCCACTGGCTTCCATCCCTTCTCTAACCCATTCTCGATAGCCGCTTCCTTCAATCCTGCTTAGCCAGTCCTTTCTTCTTGTATGGTGAGAGGTCAAGCCGTTGACCAGACCTATATCTGCAGCACCGAGAAGAATAAACCGCTTTCTCCACCTGTTCCTCTTCCGGATAGGAAAACTCCTCCTGGTCAGGTGCACCGCTCACCCAACAGGTCTGCACTCTTCTCCTTCGGAACAGAGCAGGAGCTTCTCCATAATACCCGATTTTCTCCTTTAGCAGTACGGTCCGTGATCTGCAGAAGGAGACTCCGTACATTTTGAAGAGACCGTCGATTCTTTCCGAAGTGGGAAAATGCCGTGCTTTCCGTCTTCCACAAACTCTCTGATATTGAGCTGGCTCTCCGTGTTCTCTTCTCTAGAATCTCCGCCTGCAACTTCTCAATCAAACTCTTCCGGAAGCGCTTTCTCCTGACCTCGCTGACTTTTCTTTTTCTGAATGAGATCTCATTCTTGCTTTCTTTTCTCCCAACACAACTCATGCGGTCCTGTCCTTCCATTTCCATACGTGCCATCGTAAAAATCAAAATGTAACCGATAAAACTGCAGATATCCGGCATACTTCCGGAACACGACGAAACCAAGACAGCGCAGAGAAAATGACCTGACTGTAGTCAAAGACTGCGATTTTCTCGCCGGTGCGTATAGGAACACGCCTTTCGTCACAAAAACATCGTCTCGACCGCCGCACGATTCCCGCGCAAAGGGAGATACAGAAATCTGCATCACCGTAGAACAAAATGCACGCAGAACGGTAAAGACTCACAATGAGAGAGAAAAAGAGAAATAAAATACACCCGCGCACCGTCTACGCATGCCGAGTTTCCGCATCAGCAGTGTAGGCTGCACCTGCACAAAGCCGCCGAAGAGACGACCAGCGCAGGAAGGCTGAGAACTCTGCTGGCTTCACGACGGAAAAGCCGCGCCGAGAAGGCAATCAGCACCGAAAACAATCGCTACGATACTCGGCTTTTCCTTCCAGAATAAAACTGACATCACAATCGCAAAACGGTGCTTATTTTCTGCAAGATACTGGCATCCCAAGTTTCAGATGATACCCGATTGCCCAGAAAATTGGCAAACCAGTCCTGTTGCTGTGCCGGGAGACAGCGTAAAACAGGGGAAACGATTGTCCTTCTCACATAAAGAAGGATGCCCTGTCTCTTCGCATGATGAAAAGGCAATCAACGCCGCAACGGTATTTCGAAAGTATCGCTTTCTCCATCACTTGTGATTTCTTCCTGAGAGCTTCACGAAGGCTTCATCCCATGCTGAAGCCTGCTGCAGAGAGAATGATGGTAAGAATGCCCTTTAACTGATTCCTCTCTTTTCCTTCCGCGTACTGAGTCCTTTTTCCTGCGTCCCGTAACACCCTTTCCTATCGTTCCTTCTATCTGTTGCCTTTTCGTTTCGCGTCGCTTCCCTATTTTCGTCCAATTCTTCCAGTAAAGGCCAGTTTAACCATTTACCATTTTAGAAATCCGGAATCGCAACGGGCATTCTGCCCATGAGATGGATCTTCCAGCGCGGAAAATGCTCATCCAGTCGCTGGCATTGCATACATCGATAGGCATAGTCTTCCTGTAATGCTCTGATAAATCGGAGAACACAAGGTAATCCATGCCGCTGTGCCCCTTCTTCACTCCTGTTTTCAGCATCTTCCAAAGCGGATGCTCATACTGCGGGAAATTTGCATTTCCTCTGCACTGTTTCTTCCATTCAGCTTTATCTTTCGAGCCCCTCATCCCATCCCAAGAAAATAGAAGCGTTGTCCTCCATAGCTATCTCTGTACCCTGCACGGTAAATCAGTAGCGCGGTAACGTGGTATCTAAAGTGAGAAGAACACTTCCGTTACTGACTTCAATGATGGTATTGACTACATCACCCTGCTGAAATGCGGCATCCAGGAGTCTTGAGACAGAATGATATGATTTATGGGAAGAAGAGCTGCCGCCTGCACCGCTACTATAACTGCCGCCGCTGCCTGCTGCTGCCGGACCTCTGAACCTCGGATCCTCCTGCCGCGGAATCCGCCACTGCCCAGGAGCCGCCGCCCAGCCGCCAGGCCCGCGGAGGCAAGTAAGCAATAAAGTCGGTCTTTCCCCACTGCCTGGGCAGCCTTCCGCTACTTTCTCTCTTTTCTCGCCGCCTCCTTCTCCACCGTGCTCTTCACCAGTTCCAAACATAAACCGGATTCCCCTTTCATTGCCCATTTTCCGCCGGCGAAACAAAGTAGCCATCCGGCGTCTTCTCATTCTCTTCATCTTTCCGGTCGTAACATCAAAGTAATGCGGTAGCACGTCAATCCACTGCCAGCCTTCTGCAAGCTTTCGAGAGACCTCCTTCGTATCCAGGAAATGCCTTTCCCTCCATCTGTACCAGCCCTGTTGCAAGAGTTCCTTTTACCGGGTCAATATAATGTTTCTCCTTTATCTTCTATCAACCTGTTTTCTTCATATTTTCCCCGAAAACAACAGTT